>Ga0208686_1000450_pt1 | contig 21021 bp, 5 predicted proteins | sample June2015DPH_6_50_FD_184694 | JGI IMG/M metagenome (GOLD analysis project Ga0208686, IMG submission 184694) | Peatland microbial communities from SPRUCE experiment site at the Marcell Experimental Forest, Minnesota, USA - June2015DPH_6_40... | ecosystem: Environmental > Terrestrial > Soil >... | reverse complement strand
CCGCATGGGAACGCTCTCATCGGTCGAGGTTGCCGGTGTTTGTGGTGTCCGATTTCCTGGATAGCCGTGTTCTTACGTTCGATGTCGGGGGCAGCCACGTTGCCGCTGCGGTTTGTTGCGCCGCGAACTTCAGCCTCGGCTCCGTCGCCAGTGCGCCTTACGCATCGGTGTCCACTTCCCGCGCTTTCCTCGATCTCCTCCACAACCTGGGAATGAAAGCCCAAATTGGCGGCGAAGGGGTCATCGGGGCGATGCTTGCTGTGCCCGGGCCATTCGATCTTCAGGCTGGGGTGAGCCTGATGCGCCACAAATTGCCCTATCTCTATGGAGTCGATCTGCGCCAGGGGCTAGCCGAACGATTTGGTTTTGAGCCCGCCCACGTACGCTTTCTCAACGACGCTGATGCGTATCTGCTGGGCGAAATTGGCGCCGGAGCGGCGCGCGGATTCAGCCGCGCCGTTGGACTCACCTTGGGAACAGGAATCGGCTCAGCTTTTGCGGTCAACGGTCAGCTCGAAACTGAGGGGCCCGGTGTGCCCAGCGGCGGCGAGATTTGGAATCTGGCGTACCGGGGCGGAACCGTGGAGGACTTCATCTCATCGAGGGCCATCGTAGGAAACTACGAGCGCTGCACTGGTAAGAAGCGCGAAGTTGTGGACCTGGCTGACGCCGCTGAGTCCGATCCGGCCGCGCAACAGGCCTTCACCGAGTTCGGCCAGCATCTTGGTGTAGTGATTCGTACGCTCCTTGATTCGTTTCACGCGGACGTAATCGTACTGGGAGGCGGAATCTCCCGATCTGCCGATCTTTTCCTGCCCGCAGTGCGGACCGAGATCGGCGATTCCACGACCCAGATACGCGTCTCGGAGCTCAAGGACAAAGCCGCGCTGGTCGGTTGTGGCGTGGCAGCCTTCCGCTCGACGAACGGTATGCCGGATCCCGGCAAATCCACCTCGGCGCATGACGCCGTAGTCTGAAAACCCTATCCGCTCAGACCCGCTCTATTGGTAGAACGTGACGATGCTCTGCGCGGGAAGCGTGTAGCTGAACTGACCACTCGAAACGGTGACCGCGGTCTGCGCCGCTAACCCTGCGGATGACGTGGATTGGTATGGCGTCAGCGAGGTCACGCCGCTCCCGTTATTCAACACGAAGGTCAGGCTCTCCGAGCTCGAATTGGCGTTGATGACCACGATCGCGTAATGCGACGGCGAGGCGTTGCTGTAGGCAGAGACATACACTCCGGTAACCGGGGTTGCAGTTGCCGACACGCGCGCAAAGCCGGGCTGGATGAACTTGGAGTACTGGCCCATCACGTAGCCCATCGGCTGCACATTGCCAGCGTCGTCGACGAGGCCACAGGTGCCGGCGTTGGTTGCGCAAGTGCCGCTGGAGGCGCCAAATAGTCCCCACCAGACATAGGCATTGTATTGGCCGGTGACCATTGAGTTATGAATCGATTCGCCATACGTCGTCAAGGCTTCGGACCAGGTGAGTGTCGCGTTGCTCAAGGGGCCGAATTCGGTCATCCAAAGTTCTTTCGGGCTGTCTCCCGACGGAATGGAGTATGGGACAGGCGAGACTCCATAGATGTGTCCGCCGATGATGCTGATGAGCCCTTGCGCGCTCGAGTCGCTGAGAGCAACTGAGGCATCGACCGGGTTGAAGTTATCCGATTCCGGCATGATGAGTTTCGTGGAGTATGCGTCTGAGGTGATCGTCGAGGCGTTGCCTGCTATCCAGGCGTCCATCTGCTGAGGCGTCCAGACACAGGATTCGTAACTGACGTTCTCTTCCGGTTCGTTCTGCATTGAGATCGCGTAGAGATGGAAGCTGTCGGTCGTATTGAAGAACCTAACAAAATCCTCCAGATAGTTGGCGTAGTCCGCATAGTGGTTCGGATCTAGATAGCCACCGCAATAACCTGCTCCTTCGGTGCAAGTGCCGTTGAAGGCCTCGTTAAAGGTAGTGCCACTGACAGTGGTGCTGGTGCCGCTAAGCTTCCAGGTGGCTGGCGGCGTCCATGGTGAGGCGAATACGATGGCGTTGGGATTGGCGGCGACGGCCTCTGAGCCGTTGGCCGCCTCGTAGTCCCATTCGCTTGTTTCATATGGATCGCCCTTGCTGCCACCGCCTGTTGACGATCCCTCGGGATCGATGCGCACGCGCAGGATACTAAGGCCGAGACCGCTGGTTGGACTGAACAGGGCCGTAGCTACAGCCGAAGGCATTTCTCCGAGCCACGCTGTCGAACCGCCAAATCCGCGAATGGTTTGGTATGTCGTACCAAAGTCGACTGTCACCTGGTCCGGACTAGCGCCGGTGGTAAAAGTCCACGCGTCGTTGGAGGCCAGCGCGGCGCCTGCAGCGCTAGTCGCTCCGGTCGTGATGGTCGCCGTGTAAGACGTGTTGTAAGCGAGGGACGCATTGGGCGTAAATGTCGCAGTCGACGTACCGGTGTTGTAACTGATCAAGCCGGCAACGGCTGTATTTCCCGGTCCAGTCAGCGTGAAGGTCGATGCGGTAAGGGTCGCGGAATTCATGGGCTGGCTGAAAGTCGCCGACAACGCATTGGCGACGTTCACCCCCGTAGCGCCGCTTGCCGGTGCGGTGGCCGTGACAATGGGAACCGGCGCTACCGCCGTCGTGAATGACCACACGTAAGCTGGAGATAGCGCAACTCCTGCGGAACTCATGATGCTTGCGCTGAGTGTCGCTACGTAGGCTGTGTTGTAGGCTAGATTCGCCGATGGTGTGAACGTCGCAACCGAACTGACGGCGTTATACGCGACTGTGCCCTGCACAGAGGTGTTTCCCGGCCCGGTCAGGGTGAAGGTCGAGCCAGTGATCGTCGCCGAATTCATCGTTTGATTAAATGTCGCCGTGACGGTCGTTGAGATGGCCGCCGTGGTGCTCAGATTGGCCGGTGTCACCGCGCTGATCCCCGGAGGCGGCGCCGTCGCAGTGGTGAACGTCCAGGTATAGTTCGCGGACAGCGCGGTTCCTAGGGAGCTTTGTACTCCGGTCGTTATCGTAGCCGTGTAGGTGGTGTTATAGGCCAGCGGCGTGGTCGGCGTAAGAGTCGCGACGTTTGCGGCGTAGGTGACCGTCGCTGCTACGGCCGATCCGCCCTGCGGCGTCAGCGTCAACGTTGAGCCGGTGATGGTCGAGGACAACATAGCCTCGCTGAACGTCGCCGTGACAGCCGATGTGATGGCGATGTCGGTTGCTCCGTTTGTCGGTGTCGCCGCGGTAACAGTCGGCGCCGGACCTTGTGCGGTCGTGAATGTCCAGGTGTAGTTGGAGGCTAGAGCAACTCCGCCTGAGGATGTGACGCCCGTCGTAATTGTCGCCGTATATGTCGTGTTGTTGATGAGCTGCGCGGTCGGCGTAAGGGTCGCGACGTTCGCGGCGTAACTCACTGTCGCGGCAATGGCCGATCCGCCCAGCGGCACAAGCGTGAACGTCGAGCTGGTGATGCTTCCCACGTTCATGGCCTCGCTGAAGGTCGCCGTGACCGCGGAAGTTATTGCCACGTTGGTGCTCGCATTTGTCGGGGTCACCGAGCTAACCGTCGGTGCGGCAACTAGCGCCGTCGTAAATGACCATGTGTAATTCGAAGCCAGGGCGGTTCCCGCGGAGCTCTGCGCAGCCGTGGTGATGGTCGCCGTATAGGTTGTGTTATTGGCCAGCGAGGCGCTCGGCGTGAACGTCGCAGTGAGATTGCTGCTGTTGAGGGTGACGGTTCCAGTAACGGCTGAGCCGCCTTGCGCAGCCAGCGTGAAGGTCGACGCGGTGATCGTCGATGCATTCATCGGAGCGTTGAACGCGGCGGTGATAGCCGAAGTGACTGCCACGCCAGTGGCCCCATTTGCCGGCGTGACCGCGGTGACCGATAGCACGGTGGCAACGCAATTACTTGTACAGGTTGTTCCTCCACCACCGCCGCCGCATCCTGCAATCACGAGACTTGCCGCCAGCAGCCACCAAGCCGTAGTAACCCGCATAACCAACTTCTCCTCAGGATCGTTTAGCTAGACAGTTGACCGCGTCTTCCGACTTAGGTCCGGACTTGTCAGCAATCGCTTGCGCATGGAATGGGTTTTCAGGAGATGCCTCAGATCATCATTCTGCGCTCGATGGCCTATCAAGGATCTTTATATCAAGGCGCGAATCGGGTCAGGTCTTCTGAAGCCCATCCAGACTAAATCAATTTACTTTACTGCGCAACGTGGGCTGGAAAATCGCCCCAGACAACATCGCGCCGCTTGCGCGGCGCGATATTGGTTAACGTAGCTTCTGTTTTGTGCCGTGCTATTGCACAGTCACATTGATGTAAAACGGTATCGAGACCTGGTTTTCAGTGCCATAGACCTTGATGCCGTTATTTGACGTCGATCCGCTCCCTGGAACAATGCAATTGTCGGCCCCGTTGCCAGGGGACGCGACACATATCGTGCCCGTTTCGTCCGCCGTGATCGTCACCGCATAAGTTCCAGCAGGTGTATTCAGCGCGGCCAAGGGGGCCAAGGTTGTGGTGTTGCATGCTGTAATGCTCACCGCCAGCGCGCCTCCGGCCATCATGAGGAAAACCATCAGCAGCATCCGGCCCTTTTCAAAGGTCTTCCGCCCGAAGAAGAGCCCGATCATACCGAATCCAAAGATCGCCGCCAGCGTGACGGAGGTAGTGCGAGCATTCTGGCTGGTTGTGGTGCCCGCAGACACATCGGTATAGAAATTTACGCTTACTTGTCCCGGTGTGCATTGAACTGCGCCGTCTGCAACTTGTGTTGTCGTCGCGCCGGAGGGGCACGGAATATCGACGGAGTTCGGAACGAGCGGGTCCGGGGTGGGATAGCTGAACGAACATTGTGTGTGTGGCGGCAGATTGTCACAAGTCAACGTTACCGGGAAATTGGAAGCGTTCAACTGGGCGTTCAGTCCGGCAAGCCCATATCCGAGGATCGAGGTGAGAGTAAGATTCATGCTCGCCGAAGATCCTGCGGACACTGTCAGCGATGGAGCAACAGTCAGAGAGGCCGCATTACCGGTTTGGGTAATTTGTAGGGCGGGTCCTCTGACGGATTGCAGAACTGTTGAAGTCGGCCCGGTAAGGCTCAGGAAATTCGCATCGCCGCTATACACCGGGTAGATGGAGTGAGTGAAGATGATCGGCGAATAGCTGATGCCCTGGGGCACATACCACAAACAACTCGTTGGGAACGCTGCCTGGGCGCCAGTGATCGTCCCCGCGTTCTCGATGGTCAACACTCCAGCGCCGGACGAGGTTGGGCATGCCACGCCCGAGTATCCACCCGGGGTCGCATACCCAGCCAGAACGCAGGTTGCCGCGCCGATTCCAGCTGCGGAAGTTCCGGCAGGGCACTGGCTCGAGTTGTCCATCACTGTAATCGTCCCGGTGGGAACGCCCGCGGCGGTGCCCACCTTCATGATGAAGCTATATTGGAAGGGCGTTTCCGATCCATCGTACGGAACGGTTCCGCTGCCAGTCCCGGCCGGAACGAACGGCAGGTTGTTATCTGTTGGATCCGGGAACACGGGCAGGGCGATCCCCGTAATTGCGGATTTCGCCACATTAACCGACATCGTTCCTGTCGATCGGCCGTAGACTCTATCGCCGCTATAAGACACGGTCATGGTCTGTGTCCCCGCCAGGACCGGCGACAACGTGAAGGTGGCGCCGCCACTGGTCAGATTCGAGGTTGCCGTGGCTGTTTGCGGCGTAATAGTGGGAATGCCCGCATTGGGCCCCGAACCCGGAATGACCACCGTCCAGGTTGTGTAACTCACCGTCACTGTCCCGGTGGGGGCAACGCCCGCTCCGCTCTTCGGAGCGACAGTAATTGTGAGCGGCGTATTGATCACCTCAGCCGCTTTGGCACCTCCGGCAACGCTCGTTGCGGAGGTGGACAGCGCCAGTCCTGTGCCAGTGGCGCTAATCGCGATGGGAGAGTTCACAGCGCTGCTCACGATCCCAATGTTGCTGGTGAGGGTCCCTTGCTCTCCCGCTCCGGGTTGGAATGTGACGTTTATCGTGCAGGTGGCGCCTGGCGCTACCGGGCTGCCGGCTTCGCATCCGCCGGTCGCCGTATCGGCAGCTGTGTAGTCGACTGAATTGCTGCTGGTGTAGCCAGTCACAGTCAGCGCCGAGTTTCCGGTGTTGGTGATGGTGGCGACGGCATTTGTGGAAGATGTGAGTGTGGCGGGCTCGGGCAAGCTCAACGTGCCGTTGGTGCTCACCACGGTTACGGCGCCGCCCGCCGCTTGCACGAGATAGACATTGTTCGAACGGTCAAGAGCGACCGACGAAGTACCACTCACTGTCGAGGCAACAGCGATCTCACCGGCTAGGTTCAAGGCTCCGCTCACATAGGGAACACGCGTGGTCCCGCTAGCTGACGAAATATAGACTGCTCCGGAGGGATCGACTGCCAAACCGGTAGCGCCGCTCAGGTTGTTCAGCAAAGTGACTGGAGCACCCGCGCCGCCGACGAGTTCGAAAAGATTCACGCCGTCGATCACGTAGACATTGCCGGCCGCATCCGTTGCCACAGCGGACGGCGCGGTAAAGCCCGAGGTCAGCGCGGTTTGCGCCTGTCCTAGATTCGAAGTGGTGGAGGCTCCGATATCGCTCAGCCTCACCACGCGCCCATTGCTCGGATCCGCGACATATAGATGGTCCAACCCATCCGCGGCCAGTTGCAGTCCGGCGGCGCCCAGACCACTCACCAAGGTCGCCTGGCCAGCGGCATTCAAACCGCTCGGCCCGAAGGGCACTTCGTACACGCTGCCGGTGCCGCTATCTGCTATGAAGATATCGCCTGCTCCGTCTACCGCGACACCAGTGGGAGTTGTCAATCCGGTGCCGACTGAGACTGCGGTGGACGAACCTGCGGCATACTCGAGGACTTTGCCCTGACCCGGGTCGGCAATATAGACATTGCCCAGTGTGTCGGTCGCCACTTGGGTAGGCGTCTTCAAGCCGGAGCCCAAAGTGGACTGCAGCGCGGGAGTCGTTTGAATATTCGCGCCCATCCCGACGCCATGCAGGACCATGGACGCCAAAATATTCTTACTCGAGTCGAGCATCAACAGCTTCGCGGAGATGTTACCTACGGAACTGGGAGTAAACGACACGTTCTCGAGACAACTCTTGTTCGCGGCGTAGGCGACGCCAGTGGTGCACGTGCCGCCTGTGATGGCAAAATCGGGGCTTAGTACGCCATCTTCAATAATGGTGAAACTCGCGGGCGTGACCGCGCCGTTAAAGCCGAAGACAACATTTGACCCTCCGGGAGCGGCCTTGCCGACGGCGGAAGAGCCGAACTCGGCGAAGCCAAACCCAGCCTTGGCCACATCTGCCTGACCGTTGGGTTGCGACTGCGAAGTGGGAATGTACATGTAATTGTGCGCCGCATCGATGGCAACCTGGCCTCCGGAAGGCACGCCCGAAACCAATACGGCCGAAGCGGTTTGCGGGGTTCCGGCAGGATTCGGGACTTCAACCACGCCGACTTGAGAATCGCTGACGTACAGGTTGCCGGCGGCATCGATCGCGACGCCTTTCACGGCAGGCAGATTCGGGTCGACGCGGGCTAGGCCCTTGTCTGAAGTGAATTCCCCGTTCGTTGCGGTCCCGGGAATTTCGAGGACGCCGGGAAGTCCGCCGGAATCCTCAACGAAGTAGACATTGCCTTCCGGATCCTGCACGATCGAGATAGGACGTGCGCCGAAACCCGCAGCTGGTGCCCAATTCCATCCGGCGGGCGTGGGATTGGACCACGCGCCTGTAACGGAGAGGCCCCGAACATCGATGCCGTTGGAGCCGCCCTGGTCGCCGACAATCAGGTCGTTATTATTCCCGAGGCCAATAGCCCACGGCTGAAAGTACCCAAGGCCGGTGCCCGTCAGATCGGTGACGCTGTACTGTGCCCAGGCTTCGAGCTCGTTTTTGGATCCGGAGTTGGTGCAAATCGTCGTCGTCGGGTTGCTTGGCGACAGTTCGTTGCCGGCAGAATCGGCAGTGTTCAGTCCGGTCCAGGTTTTCGTTGTCGCATTCCAAGGAAACAAGACGATGCAGTTATTCCAGTTGGCGCCGAGATAGAGATTGTTGCCGGGGTCGAAGAAGACAACAGGATTTTGGTAGCCGCCCCCCAGGCTCGCCGATGGGCTCGAGCCAGCAATCACAATCGCCGCTCCTCCGCCCGCAGGAAACTCATAGAGAGCGCCGTTGGCATAATCCACCACAAACCAGTCGCCAGCCTGATCGAGCGCCGACTCCTGAATGGTTCCCCATCCTGTGGGATGGGACAATCCGGCGGCAGAACTGGCGGTCACCAGAGGCAATCCTTGGCCTGTGGCCATTCCCGTCAGGCACATGCTAAGCAGCATCAGCGTAAATGCAAAGCCGGCATACCGGCGAATTACGGTGAACGACGTGGTGGCCATTGCATTCCTCCCAAAATAGCTCGTCACAACCTTCTGCGGGCGGCTCAACTCTACCAGCAGATCGAGGCTTACTTGCTCTTTCGGCTTTCCGGAAGTCGCCTCCAACTCCCGGAAAGCATTGCTTATTCGGCGCTGCTCGTACGTCCGCTACTGAACGGTCACGGGCAACGTAAACATTGGCGTTGTCAGAGAATTCTGAATCAGCGCTTCTGGATCGTAGGTGATGATTTGGACGTTATACGTTCCGTTCGGTGTCGTCACCTTTGGCGCTGGTGGTGGCGTTGAGTAACCGGCGTTAGTGCATGCGGTGATGCCCATGAACAAGCCGGAAAGCATCATCGCGATGCAAATTACAGCCATCGAACGATAGAGTTTCTTGCGACCGGTGATTAACCCAACCAATCCGAGCCCGAAGAGACCGGCTAGCGCCCAGGGCGACTGCCTCGTGACGGACGCGGTCGTACCGCCGTTGACCGCTACGTCCGTACTGATGGTCATTACGATGGTCGTTGGAACCGCACCGCTCGCGCCCACAGCCTCGGTGCCCGTGCTGGGATTGGCGTAATTGAATGTGCACTCGGAGTATTGGGGTAACGTGGTTGCAGGTGTAGTGGCAGCGAGCTTGATAGGCGCATCGGATGAATTGCATTCCAAGCTCACATTCTCGCTAAACCCCACGAGCGGCATCAGCGTCAGTGTCACCTGGACAGGCGTCCCAGGCGTAATGGTCGCCCCTCCAGATACAGTGATTTGGACGCTCGGATTGATTACGTAGAAAGTTTGTAACGGAACGTTTACCGGGGCGAAGTTCACATCGCCGCTGTATGACGCCGACAGATTGTAGACGCCCAGGCCGAGATTCTGCAGCAAGAAGGTCGCCACGCCATTGCCGTTCGGCGCAATGGCCCCATTAACGCCTTGCGTTGGATCGGCTGGATTTCCATTCTGCGTGAACGTTACGGTGCCTGAGGGCGTTCCCACCGACGAACTCACAATCGCAGACGCGTAGACAGGTTTTGTCCAGTAGACATAGGTGTTTCCTGCCCACACGGTCACAAGTCCCGGATTGGCGGCGCAGTTAGGCGAAGCAGTTCCACTCGTCAAAGTGGTGTAATTCAAACATTGACTGTTCGTCACCGGCACACCAAGCGTGATAGTCGGGAGTGCCCGGGCGATTGTAAACGTGCCCTTTGCGGCGGCCCCGGAGAAGCACGGGGTGGCCGTCGAACATGTGTTCTGTGTGGCGCCTGCTGTGCCAGAGCCGCTATAGTCCGCGTTGACGGTATAGATTCCGCCGAGCAGCGCATTGTAAGCAAATGTGGCGACTCCGGCACTATTCAGGATTTGGGTTTGTTTGGGCTGATTGCCCGTGGCGCTGCCTACTGAAAGCGTCACTGTCCCCGTCGGCGTACCGAAGCCTGCGCCGGCGCTCACGGTCACCTGGATCGTATTGCATCCCGGGTAAGTCGCGCCCGCGCACCCCGTACCGATAACAGGGGTGACCGCGATCGCAGCCGTTGCCGTCGGCCTGAGATCCTGGATTACATCGCCCGACACTGCGATGTTGACGCCCGACGTCGCGTTCACTGCATTCGTAATCACAGCGATGGACGCGCTCGTCTGGCCCGCGGCCGGCGCTTGAAGAACCATGCCGAGGTAGCAGGAGCCGCCCGGCGGAGTGTTCATGGTGGCACTGCAGGCCGGCGAGTTTTCTGTCGCCGGCGCCACGATGTAATCACTAGCATCGGTGCCGGAGACAAGGTCGATTGTTGGGTCGTCAGAAACCGTTAGCGGTGTATTGCCCACATTGAGAATCTGCGCATCGACTTCGACTGGGACGTTGGGATTGACCTCCACGCCACCAGCGTTGAAATTGTATGTGCCGCCGATGCCGAGTTGCGCCAAACCGGCGGTTGAGCCGGAGCCAAAGGACGCATAAGCATTCTGGGTTCCGTCGAGCGCCACGCCCCACGGTATCGCGGGGCCGCTTCCCAAACCGCTCGTCAACAGAATCTCGCTGTTGGGATTCAGGGCACCCGTAGTCGTGCTATATGGAATCCAAACCAGTCCATTGGATTCCGCCGCAAAGACAGATCCCGAAGGATCCACGGCTAAACCAGTCACCGGCGACTGGAGACCGCTTGCAACCTTCGTCGAGCCTCCAAAGGGTAATGAAATCTCCCACAGGTTCGATCCATCGGCCACCCACGCATTCCCTGAGCTGTCGGTGGCGATCGCCGACGGACCCGTGAATCCCGATCCAAGTACGATCGGCGGATAGTTTTGAGCGATTATTTCTGTCTGCGGATTCGGGATCTCGACTACCTGCTTGCCGGCCTCGTCCGCTACAAAAAGATCCCCCTCGCCGTCGACGGCAAGATTCAGGTTGCCCGCACCCAAACCAGAGGCAATCTTCGTTTGCTGTGCCGTAGCCAAAGCGCCATTGACAAACGGAACCAGGTAGATATTGCCGGAGTCTCCAATATAGAGATTGCCAACGCCATCTACTGCCACTCCCGAGGGCGCCGACAGGCCGCTGCCGATGACTTTGCCCGAAGTCGGGGTGGTGGTGCCGGAAGGATATTGCTCGATGGCCTTTAGAGCCGCATCGGCGACGTACGTGTTGCCATAGAGATCAGAGGCCACTTGCTTCGGTTCATTTAGCCCGGAAGCAATGGACTGAATCGTAGCCGAAGAAACCACCGAAACCGCCGCGCCTTGCCCGGTACCACTGAGGTAGGCGTTGCTCCCTGGGATGACGGCGTTGCCGGAGCCCAGCAACTGCACTTCGCCCTCAACGGGGCCGGCCTTGGTGGTGTTCAATTGCACGTAATACGGGCACCAGCTATATGAGCTGGTTGTCGTCATATTGGCGCTGAAAGCCGGATACGAGGTGCCCGCTGTGCAGGGCTCAACCGGATTTGTCGGCGGCGGGTTATCCAACTGCGGAGCGTTGGCGACGGGCGTGAAATTTGTGTTGCTCGGCTGCGCCAGAGCAATGCTGGTGGGCGTGGTGGGCTGGTTGAACATGTAATACAGAGCTTGCGTCTGGTTGACGGAAGCCGTGGCGGATGTCGAGCCGCTTGCACCTGCAGCGAGAACGCTCGAGGAAATGCTGAAAGCCGTACTGCTCGGGGCGGTGGTACCTGTCGAGCCGGGTCCTGACACGTAGAAGCTGAGTCCGTTGAGCGGGTACAGGGCGTCACCCGACTTCGCGGAGATCGTGACCACCTCGTTTTCAGTGAAAGAGTTTTTCGCGGTCAGCGTCACCGTACCGCCGCCCGCTGGTACTGCGAAGGCCGTGATCGGAACAGAGCTTGGGCCGCCCACCGGAGAAGTCCCCATGCCAAGAGCGCCGGGCTTCCACATCACAATGGTCGAATACAAACACGTTGCAGTCGCGGTCTGTTGGGTCGTCGTGTCGCAAGCCGGGCCGTTTACGCCGGCCGGCGCCCAGTTGTTGTAATAGCTGGTTGCGATCCAAACAAACCCTCTTTTATCGACCATGGGCGGGTATCCGCCATCAACCGGCGAAACCATTTGCGTGTCGGCCCAATTCAGGTCCGGGGTCGACGGCGTGCCCTCATTGGGGATCATGAAAACGCCATCCGCCTGCCCACCGTATGAAATGTTGTTCGTGCTACCGAAATACATGTTTCCCTGTGGGTCAATGTACATGCCATTGATGCCGTTCCAGCCGCCTTGGTCAATGCGCTTCAGCGCAGACTCGGCTGTTCCGGTCCCATCACCAACAATGGATGGAGAGCCGGCGGGAATTTCCCGAATGCCATGCACATTGTTGGGATAAGAGCCTTGGTTCTCGACAAAATACAGGTTGCCGGCGTGGTCGACCGCGATTTGGGAAGCGTAAGCCTCCAGGCCCGAGGCCAAGAGGGTGACCGAATTTGCGACGACCTGACCGGCCTGATTCACTTGGTACTTGAAGATTTGCTGGGTATCCGAAGTGCTCACATAGAAAGTGACGCCGTCATCGCCGACCTGGAGATCCTGGGGCGGAATCGACGACGTCTGGCCGCTGCTGTTTGTGTAGGTAGGGCCTGCCCAGATGTCAGCATTGCTGAAGGTCCATGTCCCAGCGCTGGCGTTGTACGGAACCCGGCAGAATTGGACGGCAGAGCCATAGCGATCCCCGACATAAAGGTTGTCCCACTTGTCGAATGCAATGGCGCCGTTCCAGTACGAGCCCTTGAACTCCAGCAGCGAACAATCGGAGGCGTCTTTATTTGACGGTTCAGGCCCTACGATTTCCGTCGGCAAAGATGCACCCGGCGCCATGTCGTAGATCACGCTGCCGGCTTCATCCAGGAAGAGGATATGGCCGTACAACGGGTCCTGCTTCATCGAGTAGATCTGGATCCAGTTGCCGGTACCGCCATGGTTGAAGGGAACGACCGAGCCCACTGTTACCTGAGCCGGCGCTTTAATCGGCAACTGGGCCTTCGCGGCAACGCTCGGCAACAGGCTGGCAACTAGAACCAGGCACGCAGTCCGTGCAACCCTACGAAACATGACTGTCGATTCGATGGCCATACACTTCCTCCCACAAGCTCAATCAGATATCCCGTTACGAGCGGCTTACCGTCTGCCCGCTTTCGCGGATTTGGCAGAAGGCGGGTGCCGCACTTTCTTCATCCTGCCCGGCCGGCCGTTCCGCCCTTACCGGCCCTTTGCCAATTCCCCCTTCGGGTACCGCAGCATGTTCACGCGGCGGTTACCCGGACAAGGACACATCAGAACGTAAACTTCGCTTCCAACTCCGCCAGCCTGTTTCCGACCTTGATGTCCGCAACGCCAAAATCCTGGAACTGAAGCATGCTTTGTGTCACGGCCTGACCAACGACCGCATTCTGAAGACCGAGACTCAGATTGTTGGTGTTTTGATTGTTGAACGAAACCAGCGGGTGGTTAAACACGTTGAAAGCGCCCATCCGCAACTGCAGGGCTTTTCCTTCTCCCATGGAGAAATCCTTCAGCACCGTCACATCGTGGTCCATATACGCCGGGCCGCGCAGGTAGGGCAACCGGTAGGCCCCGTTGGTACCAGGCTGCGGAATACCGAAAGCCAGCGGATTAATGAACTGATGCGTATGCGAGCCGCCCTTGGCACTGACGCCCTTCACCAGCGTGGGCATCAGTTGTACGTCTGGCGTTCCCAGCCATACCACTGTATTCATATAGTTGACGCAGAATGTGTTGCCGTTCTTATCGGGCTTGATGCCGTAAACGTCCTCGCACGATGTCTGAGCCTGCTGATTTGCCTGGTTTGGATTCGAGACCTGCACGGCATTCGCGAAGCTTGCACCGAAGCCAAAGTTATTGCCGTTTTCAGAGGCCAGCGGGAAACCGCTCATCACTTGCGAAATGCCCGAGACTGACCAGCCATTGGCAAGCTCCTTGAACAACGTGTGCCCACCCTTGTAGCGTGTGCCCAGTGCGACCAGGTAGTGAATGTTGAACACCTGCGTCCTGTCATACGGCACCGGGTTGTAATCGTTGCGCAAGTTCACCGGATCAACGAGTTGGTTGTTATACGACGAGGCCGTGGCCAGATTCTTGGCGAACGTGTAATTGGCCCCCCATGTGATCATGCCTGAGGATTTTTCCCAGTCGATCTGTGCGCTGTTGTAATTCGAGTAAAAGTTGTGCTTGAGCTGGTAGATGTGCTCATAGAACGGGTAGGGACGGTACAAATCGTATTCCGGCGTGCCAAGCCCGCCAATGCCGTCGATGACCGGGTTGCCGTAAAGCGCAAGCAAGTTGCTGGGGATATACGAATAGTTGATAAAGAAGAGGTTGTCGCTCGAGTCCATGTCCGGGTTGTTATTTGCGGGGCAACCCGTCTCAATTCCGCAGATGATGTTGATATCAGATGCGCTGTTGTAGCTGTTGCTCCCGCTATACGATCCGAGATTGACGCTCTCGTTGCCCACGTACGCGACAGACAGATGCGAAGGCCCCATGTGCAGGAATCCCACCCCCGGGATGGACTCATCAATTCCGCCGTTGAATTCGTAATAGATCGGACGAACGTTATCATTCGGCGAAATTGTGTAGGCGCTGAAATCGGGGGGCAGGATGGGTGACTGACTGTCGATCTGGTTGTAAGTCAACGCTCCCTGCAAGAAGGAGGTTTTGTATCCCTGGGCCGTGGCTGCCGCGAGGGCGTAGGGATTGAACTGCTCCTGGTTGCGATACATGCCCCAGCCGCCGCGGAGGACGGTTTTACCCTTGCCAAAGACATCCCAGGATACCCCCACGCGAGGAGTTACAAAGATCGTCGCCGGGGAGTTAACGGAGTTTGACACGCCAGTCTTCTGCGAAGCCCACGTGATGCCGGGGAAGCCGGCGCTGGTGCAGTTGCGCGTGTAACCGCTGCATTGTGTTTTGTAAAGACTGTCGGAAAATGTCGCCAGGCCGTTGTTATAACGGTCCGTCCAGGGACCGAGATGCTCGAAGCGCGCGCCGAAGATCAAGGTGAGACTGTGCAGCTTCAGCGTATCCATGGCAAACCCGGCCACCGTCGTGTAACGCATGTCAACCAGAGGTGTGAAATTGGTTTGCGTGAATGTGTCGGCATACCCCTCGTACATCATTGCCGTGGGGTTGTAACAGCTTCCCAGATACGCGGCGCCTGACAAGCGCAGGTTACCGGCCGGGTTCGGGTTCTGACAGCCGCCGTACGGCGCTTGATTGGTCGACGAATATTCGAAGTAAGAGTTTCCGGGATTGAAGGTGTACTCGCCCTGAGGATAGGCGCCCGGATCCGCAATACCGTTGTAGGTGCCTTGCTCCCCATAGAAACCGAATTGGAAGAAGTGGTTTTTCAACTCCCAGCTGACGTTGTCCTGAATGATCGGATCGACCTTTTTGGTGTGGATCCGGTTCTGGTAGAATCCGCCGGGCATGACCACGTTCGGGTAGCCGTTCGCACCTCCACTGTTAAGGGCAGGCACGGAATAATCGTCGTTGTTTTTGTACATGCCTAGGTAGTCGAAACCCAGGCCGCCATTTCCTGGAATGTCGAACCGATCTACTGCTGTCGGGTTCCCCATTTTCCCTGGCAAACTGACGAAGGACATCGCGGCGGAGAGCTCGTTGGTCACGGCCGAACCGAAGAAGTGCGTGTAGCGCGCGGAGAGCACATTCGAAACGTCCCCGGTTGTGATGTCGCCGGGATAAGGAACCCCACCTGTCGGGAAGTAGCCGAGCGCGACCGGATCCTCGTCGATTTCTTTCTGCAGTCCATAGACCAGAAACAGAGCATTGCTGGAATTGATGTTATATTGCAGCGTTGACCGGAACACGCCTCCATTCTGGTTCTGCTGGAGCTGCTGAATATAGTTGTAACCAAAGGGGTTGGTGAATGGATCTGCGTTGGGTGCAGGGAACCAGTTCACAAGCGCCGCGCCGGCGCCGTTGATGTAGGGGTTGGCGTTGTTGTTTGCCACCGCAGTTCCATTCGGCAAGAAGCTATCCACATAGCACATCGGATCAATGGCATCGGGATTGGGGTTGCCGTCTGGACGCGCGCCGCAGAGTTCCGCATCGAGCGAGGCGGCGCTGAAATCACCCTGGCGTTCGGCCGCGGTGGGTACCCAGGCCGAAATGGCCTGCTGATTAGCCTCGAAGACCTGGTGGTAATACTCGAAGCCTGCGAAGAAAAACAGCTTGTCCCTGTTGTGATTGAAGCTTGTAAACGGAAGCGGTAGTGGACCGCCGAAATTACCGCCAGGATAAAAGTACTGCTCATTAGGGCGGGACTGGCGGAGATAATTGTCGTACCAGTCGTTGGAGTTCAAGACCGCATTGCGTGCCACCAAATAGGCCGCACCGTGATATGAGGCGCCGCCCGTCTTCGTCGAAGAACTGATAAGCGCCGGCCCCTTCGCGTATTCGGGGCCATACGAGGAATTGGAGGCTTTGACCTCAGAGACCATCTCGATGTTCATCTGCTGCACTGACCCAGAATTGGTGGCAATGTCGGTGAGCGAAACGCCGTCACTGACGATCGCGATGCCGGCCGGGCCGGAGCCGTTGGCGACATAAGCCGATGTCGGACCACTCAGGCCCACTACGGCGTTGTTGTATCCGGGGCGGTTAAAGAGTCCCTGATTGCCGGTAGACATTGCATACCCAGGCAACATCTTGACCAGCTCGCCGGCGTCGCGACCAACGATAGTGAGGTTGTTCAGGTCCTTGGCGGTGATGATGTCGCTGCGCTCGCCCGTATCCAGCGCTGCCAGATTGGAATCGACCTGCGCTTCTACCGTGATCGCCGCGGCCGTGGAGCCGACCTTCATCTTGATGTCCGTGTAACTCAACTGGTCTCCGGCGCGCACCGGGAATGGTTGGGACTGCCACGACTCAAAATTCTCGGCCGTCACCGTGATTTGGTAACTGAGGTCGGGGGTTACGCCCGCAAATGCAAAAGCGCCATCGCTGTTACTGGTCGTGGTGCGTTTGATTCCACTCGCGATATCGGTCAACACAACCGCGGCTTTTGGAATCACAGCCCCTGTCGTGTCCGCTACAACGCCAGTCACATTTCCTGTCGCTTGTCCATAAAGCGCCATCGGCGCCAGCAGGAGCACTGCGGTTAGTATCACCAGCAACGAGGCAGTCGGCCTGTTCCCTGAAAAGAACTTCATAGTAGTCCCCCCGTCGGCTACATTCCCTTGTGTCTTTGACAGCTGGTTTCCGGTCCTCAAACCAGCCCTAAGTTTTTGCACACCACAACTAAGCCCCTAAGTGCCACTTAAGCCTTTGAGTATTCGGACGCAGATTCTCGTTCTGCATTGATGACAGGGAATTCTGAAGCTTGAGGTGAGACTCTGTCAAGTGAATTCTTTCTGGGTTTTTCAATGATGGGATCGATACCGCAGGTTTGCCTGTCTTTGAGGCTTTTCCGGCCTTTTGCAGAGGATGCTTTGCACCATGCCGTCAAGATTCTCGTGCCCCCGAAAATACGATCATCTTGACTCAGGCGGGAAACTCGACTGTTATGAATTCGAATCGGCTACGTTCTCGTTTGCACATCCGGCTTTGATGAGCCGGTTTGATGACAAACCACAAAGACATTTCGGTTACAAATGGAAAACCGCTTCGCTGCTTGTGCGCATTTTCGCCGAGGAGCGTTATCCGGGAAAGCCGATCGGGACCCGCGCCGCAGGATTCGAATCGAGCATCGCCCCCTGCTTAAGCTGCGGTCTCACCCTTGCCTGGGGCCGACCGACGTTTCTCCAACCTTCGATGGAGGCGACCGTCGGATTTCGCTTGTTGCATTTTCCGCTTGCGTTACACAGCGCGCCGTCTCCGAAACGCGCTGTGCGTCTCTTTTGCATGGCATGATTGCGATATCATCGATCGCTGTGCTCGGTCATTGATGCGCAACTGAAGCGGCCCCGGTGCTTGAGTGTGCACATGGCGGCCCAGCCGACGGCCAGGGTGCCATAACCTGCCCCCAACAAATACGGCGCTAACCTTAATCCGGCACCACAAAAAGAGTGATCGATTGCGCCGGGAAAGTGTAATTGCCGATCGTGCTCGTTGTCCCGCTTCCCGATGGCAGTGTCACGCTTACGCCTGCCTGCTGGACAATCGCATTGAGATTGGCGTTGCTGTACTGGTAAACCTGAGCCGTCGTGCCACCCGCCGCTGTAAAGTTCTCCAGGCTGATGGTTGAGGTCAGCGAGCCGTAAGTCTTGTCGATCACCATCACGGTGATGGCGTCGTCCGAGGTTCTCTGCCCGCCGTAAACCGACAACTGCCCCTCGCCGTCACCACTCGATCCTGTACTCGTCGCGTAAAGGTACGTGTCGCCGAACGTGGAGTCGTTCCCATCGTAGTTGCGGTACATCGCAAAAGCGTAGTTGCCCGGGCCCTGGTCGATGTAGTTCGTCGTCGGCCAGAACGCACCCATACCCAAGCCCTGGCGGCCGAAGATGCCCAGAATGTCGGCCTGCACCAAGGCACCGTTGATCGATTCCAGGCCGCCGAAGTTGTACTCGTCGATCGCGGTCTTGGTGCCGGGATAGTCGTTCGCGACCCACTTCTGCAACATGGGGATCAATTGCGGAGCCTGCACCGGGGTCGCGCAGTTGGGAGTGTAATTCGCGTCGGTAATGTAATTTGGTTGCGTGTCGTTGGGATCGGTGTAGGTCGGATCCCAAAAGACACGTGTTGCGTTCATGCGCGCTTCCTGTTCCCCGGTGTCCCCCGCAGTCGTAAAGGCTACCGAGTTTCCAGTGCCGGCGGGATAGTCCGGCGCAAAATACCCGTGAATGTCGACGTAATCGAGCAGGCGCATGCCATATTGCTGCGAATAGCTGTTGAATTGCTGCAGGTAGTACTCGATCATGGGCACTCCGCCATGCGCCTCGCGGTCAATGGGATTGCTCCACGGCTGGTAGCAGGGCGAACCCGAGCTCCATCCGCTCTCAATGTCTTTCTTCGAATAGAAGTACGCTTCCCAGTAGTCGATCACCGGACCGCTGACCAGAGCCGTAGGATCGGCGGTTTTGATGGCGAGCGCCGTGCCAACTCCTCCGTTCGTCACTTCGTCGTAGGTGAAGGCGACTGGATGCACGTCGCGGTGCACGGCGTCCCACCAGGTCGGCTCGTTGTCCAGATCCCAGACAGCCACGCCCTTTCCGCTGGCGCCGTTGCCGTAACTCGGATTCGTCACCAGCGAGTTCACCCAGCTGCCAGACCATGTGCCATCGGCCCAGGTGCCCGTAATTGACCCGGGTGCAGGAGCGCTCAAAATGCTCGGCGCGGGCTCCGAAATGCTGGTGTATGCCTGAGTCGTGCTGTTCCCAAACAGATCGCATCCGCCAGAAGTCGTGCATCCGTTGACCCCTTCCGGGTCGATCCCGTTACCGCAATCGGCGGGGCTATACGACTGCTGGCCGGGGAACTGCGATTCCGGAAAACCGCAGGCATTTTGCGTATTATTCGATACCCAGCCGAGCACAGGGACCGTGCCCAACGCCGCTGAGCCCACGGAGTCCGTAGACTGAACGAATTGCGTGAAATTCGTGCTCCCTGTTGCGTTGGGGAACTGGCCGCCTCCACCCAGGAAATTCTCGAAATCGTAGTCGCTCGCAGAGTTCGTCATGTTGGTTTGGTAGTTGTATCGCGAAGTATCGTCGCCGCCCCAGCGGACGATGCCGGGATTGGCGATCTTCTCTGACGCTGAATCCAGAACGTACCCATTCATTCCGTACACATACGGGCTGATGGTGTGGGGATTTTCGCTGCTGTTGCCGGGCGTGCCCACGTCCACCGCCAGTGCCGGCCCGCTCACGGTCGCCGGCGGGTTCAACGTGACGGTCGCGCTGCCACTCACATTTGTGAACCCCGTCATGGTGCTCGTGGCTGTAATGGTTACCGACGCCGGAGCCGGATACGGTGTGGTGTAGAGGCCGCTGGCGCTAAGCGTGCCGCTGCTCAAGCTGCCGCAGGAGGTACAAGTCAGAGACCAATTCACGCCGTTCGAGTAGCTACCTGTGCCGTGCACCGTCGCCGTGAACTGCTGCTGCGCGCCGATCGTTGCGATGCTGGGCGCCACGGTAATCGACGAAATCGCCGCCTGGTTGTAGTTTGCCGTCACAGTCATGCTGGCGCCGATCGTCACGTTGCAATTGATCCCGCCAGACCCGCTTGTCGAGCTGCATCCGCTCCAGGAAACGAAGGAATAGCTGTTATCGGAGAGCGGCGCGCTCAGCGTGACCTGAGTGCCGGAGTAATAGGTGCGTGTGAAAGGCGTTGTTCCCGAGCTTGCGCCGTTGTTGTCAGCGGGGGAGACGGGAGAAATCGCGATGCCGCTCGATGGTGCCGCGGAATCCACAGTTAGCGTATAAGCCACGGCTGGATTCACCGTCACTTGCCCGGTTCCAGTTGCGGTCTTATACGACGGGGTGCTTGTCGCGTCAGGAGTGTAGCTCGCCGTCAACGTGTCAGCGCCCGTCGCAAGCATACTCGCGGGAATATTAATCTGCGCGCTTCCATTCGTCAGTGCTGTCGCAGAGGAAGTGTAGCCGCCACCACTCAACGTCACCGAACCAGTCGGCGTCGCCGTTCCCGCTCCGCCGCTCACCGCAACCGTTACAGCAAGTGGGCTTGTGACGGTAATGCTCGAAGAGCCTGGAGTCACCGTCACGGTGGGAGCGGCCGGATTCACGGTCACGTTTACCGAGCCAGTCGCCGTTGTGTAATCGGTTGTGTCGGTTGGCGAAAATGTCACGCTCTGGCTGGTTGTGCCGCCGCTAGGCACGATGGTGGGCGTGGTCCAGGTGAAAGTGCCTCCGGTCGAGCCTCCACTCAGTATCGAAGAGGCCAGCGTCTGACCGTAGGTGATTGCGCTCGCCGTCGGCCATGCCGACACAGGAGGCGTCGCCTTATCGACCATCACGCTGGCTGAACCTGCCACGGTGTTGTAATCGCTCGCGTCCGTCGCGGTAAAGGTGACGCCCTCGCTTGCCGTTCCCGTTGCAGGCGCCGTCTCCGGGTTTGTCCAGATGAAGGTGCCGG
>Ga0208686_1000445_pt1 | contig 21080 bp, 23 predicted proteins | sample June2015DPH_6_50_FD_184694 | JGI IMG/M metagenome (GOLD analysis project Ga0208686, IMG submission 184694) | Peatland microbial communities from SPRUCE experiment site at the Marcell Experimental Forest, Minnesota, USA - June2015DPH_6_40... | ecosystem: Environmental > Terrestrial > Soil >... | reverse complement strand
GCGAGGAACTACCGGACTTGATCTAGCGTGACCAGCGATCTCGAAGAACTGTTCACGCCGCACAGTGTCCACATCATCCCTTTGTGGACACTTGTACTGCCCCATACAGCTCGTCGACGCGGTCTACTCCGGACGCTTACAATGAAGCCAAGGTTTCTGAATTTGTTCATGAAGAAATTCACTCGTGAGCGGATTGTACCAATCGTTGCCGCCAGAGTCTCCTGACTCACTTGAGGGATGACGGCCTCGGGCTGTCCTCTTTTGGCTCTTTTGCGAAGCGGGACAGTCTCAAAAGCGCTCGTGCCAGCCCCTTTCCGGGCGGGACTCCCAGTCGTTATGCCAAGTAGAGATGCCTGGAGAGAACAAGCTGATCCGTCAAACCAGACGGCCTACCTCTTGAGTCAGGAGCTTGCCCACAGACGCTCGTTTGCGTGGAAAGCAAGGAGTGAAAACATGCTTGGAACTATATTGATCGTGATTCTCGTCTTAGCACTCTTAGGTGTGCTCCCAACATGGTCGCATAGCAGAGAGTGGGGCTATTACCCGACCGGAGGAGTGGGGCTGATCCTTTTGATCGTTGTTATTCTCCTCGTTCTCGGTCGCATTTAAACCATGCAGTCTTGATCGGAGCTTCGGTATGAAGAACCTTGTCTTTGTTAGTGTCTCGCTATTGGTGCACGTCGGATAATCCTCGAGACGAACTACATGTTCTAATAAGAGTCTCGAACCAATCCGATTCGATTTTGACGGAGGGCGACTCCTGTCCATCCCTATCGAAGATTACGCCATGATCGGCGACTGCCACACAGCAGCCTTGGTTTCAAAACAGGGTTCGATCGACTGGCTTTGTTTTCCACACTTTGATTCCGCTGCCTGTTTCGCGGCGCTCCTCGGAACTGCTGACAACGGGCATTGGTCCATCTCACCCTCAGAACCGATCCGAAGTATTCGGCGACGCTATCGCGAAGGAACGCTTATTCTCGAGACCGAATTTGACACCGAAAGCGGATCGGTCACGCTCATCGACTGCATGACGCCTCGCAATGAAATGCCAGATCTTCTGCGGGTGGTCGTCGGTACCACAGGACAGGTCCGAATGAACCTCGAACTGGTGATTCGATTCGACTACGGTTCGGTGGTGCCCTGGGTTCGACGTACCGATCATGGAATCTCCGCAATTGCTGGTCCGGATAAGCTCAGTTTGCGCACCCAAGTGCCGCTTCGCGGGGAAAACTTCAAAACCGTCGCAACGTTCACGGTGGCTGAAGGACAGAAGGCATCGTTTGATCTTACCTGGTATCCCTCACACCAGGATGAACCTTTACCGATGAACATTGATAAAGCTATTCAAGACACGCAGAACTGGTGGCTGGAATGGTCTGATCGCTGTTCCTATCACGGCAAGTGGCGGGACGCGGTGTTGCGCTCGCTGATCACCCTGAAAGCCTTGACATTTTTGCCCACAGGCGGGATCGCGGCAGCGCCTACGACTTCGCTTCCAGAGTTGCTGGGCGGCGTGCGAAATTGGGACTACCGCTTTTGCTGGGTGCGTGATGCAACGCTTACCCTACACTCCCTGCTCGGTGCCGGATATCACGCTGAAGCGCGAGAGTGGCGTGAATGGCTCTTGCGAGCCGTCGCCGGTAGCCCTTCAGAACTCAACATCGTCTATGGCCTTCGCGGCGAACGCAGGCTCACGGAGCTGGAACTGCCGTGGCTCTCAGGCTACGAGAGATCCGCACCTGTAAGGACCGGCAACGCTGCTTACAAGCAATTTCAATTGGATATTTTCGGAGAGGTGGCCAATACTCTTTTTCAATGTCGCCAAGCAGGGCTCAAGCCGCCGAAGGACGAAGGTGAAGACGTGGCACAGCTGCTGCTTGAATTCCTTGAGACCGCATGGGGTCGCCCCGATGAGGGCATTTGGGAAATGCGCGGTCCGCGCCGGCATTTCGTTCACTCCAAGATGATGGCGTGGGTTGCCGTCGATCGCGCGATCAGATCCGCAGAGCAGGGCTGGTTCTCGGGAGATATCGCGCGATGGGAGACGCTTCGGACCACCATCCACGAACAGGTTTGCCGGCAAGGCTTCGATGCGGGCCTCAATTCCTTTGTGCAGTATTTCGGCTCGAAACACCTCGACGCCAGTCTCCTCATGATGCCTCTGGTCGGCTTCCTCCCAGCGGACGATGCGCGCGTAATCGGTACTGTTAAAGCCATTGAAACACATCTCATGGACAATGGCTTTGTCGGGCGGTACACGCAAGACCCCGCCGTCGATGGTATACCGCACGGCGAGGGCAAGTTTCTCGCCTGCACTTTCTGGTTGGCGGACAATTATCTGTTGCAAGGCCGCCATGAAGATGCAGTCCGGATATTTCAACGCCTGCTGGATATTCGTAACGATGTCGGGCTACTTTCCGAAGAATATGATCCAGTAGCAAAGCGTTTGCTAGGCAATTTTCCTCAGGCGTTCTCTCACGTCGGTTTGGTAAACACAGCCTTCAATCTAAGCCGAGGTTTTCGTCAGCCTGCTGTTGGCCCTACGGCAGCCGTCGATTCGCGTTGAAATTCCGGAGCTGGTCTCTTTCCGAATGCCAACCCCGCCCGGCTCACCTGCGCTAACTGACACATCCGCTCGACACTCATGCTGCCTTGCATCGGCATCACTTCCCGCACCTCGTCGTAGATGCCTTCTCGCCAGAGTTTCCGCTCCGCTGGCGTCGAGCCTCGACTTTTTGCAAGGCACCTTTGAAAAAATCGACTTCCACCGCCTTGTCGGCCGGCAACCGCTTCAGCTGATGGACCTCCTTGCGCAGCGTGGATTCCCGTGAGTTCTGCGACAGAGATCCCTCGGGCATCTCGGCCGCCTCCAGTTGGTCTCGCCACTTGTAAAGCAGGCGCCGATGCACGCCCAGTTCTCGCAAGAGCGCCACGATGTTATCGCAGCTCTTTAGCCGCTCCACTGTCACGCGGCGGAATTCCTTCGGGTACCGCCCCACTCGTTTCTTTGCCACTTGCAGTTCCTTTCCCTGCACAGTGTGCCTTTTCCGAGTGTCTCATTACTAGGGTTCAATCCAGGATTGCCCAAAACTCCAGGAAAACCGCGGTTGTCGACTGATTGGCAGTCAGTCGGCCTTGTCACCGCTTGAGTTCCTACTGCCTCGGTCAAGCTCGGTAAGCAATTCCTTGGTTACCTTACGAGACAGTCATCTTGCTAACGAACGGGACTTTCTTCTCCACCAACACCGAAGCCCGCCTCGGCTAATCTGCCTGGGCGGGCCGTTGTGCAATATGGCTGCTTCCAGTGGTCTAAGCCGCTTTCTTCTGCTTCGCCTTCCACGCTGCCCATCGTGCCCTCTGGGCGGCTGCAATCTTCCTACGAGCACCGGCTGACATCGTACGCTTAGGCTTCGTTGTACCTGCCTGCCCACTTGCAGCTCTCTTCGCCCAGCGTGCTTTCTGTGCGAGACTAATCGCCCTACGGCCTGCTGCGGACAGGGTGCGGCGTGGTCTGGAAGAAGCAACTCGAATTGTCCCCGAACCGTTGCCGGTGTCTGATCCCCGAAGCGCACTGATTGCTGCGTCCAGGCGACCGAGCTCAGATTGGACCTGCTTGCGTTGTGCTTGTAACTGACTCACTATGGTTGACAGATTTAGCATGTATTCCCCCCCGGAGGATCATCTTAGCAGGATGGAATGACTTAATGGGCGCGGGTTTCGGCTCCTCACACAGCGAGTCGAATCTCTAGAGATGGGTCCGGGCTCCGCAAGAAGGTTCCAGTTTGCGCGGTCTTAAGTCTGGTATTTCCAGAGCCGGTCCTTACTTTGCCGCGCTGTAAACGTAGCCACCCGAGACGTCGGCCAGTTGGCGAACGCCCTTCATCTCCTGTCGGAAGGGGGCGCTGCCGTTGATTCCGTCCGCACAGAGCTCAAGCCGCGCCGCATTCGGATCGAAATCGTTCAGAAAGATTTCGATTTCAGCTAAATAACTGCCCTGCGATACTTTCTTGCCGGGAATGTTGGCAGCGTTGTACACATCCGCCTTCTTAGGGTCGAAAATAGCGTTCCGCGCTATTTTCACAATCTATGGTAATCGAAAATAGCGAGATTAGCTATTTGCGCGTCCACCATCGTGTTTTGGCTAAGTATCGGTAATGACATTTCCGAGAACATGTGGAGGTTTAGGATTGGTTGCGGGGATGGATTTGAACCACCAACCTTCGGCTCTGTCCGGCAAGGAATGCCGAGCATCGCCGGGACGCAAGAATTCAGACACTTCCGCCACGTCCCTCGTATCCGGATCGTTGTGGCCTGACAAATACAACATCAGGCCTCCTTGTGGTGGCGCAGCTTAGTCGGTGACAGCGAAATCTTCAACCGTAACTGACTGAAAACACGCGGCACGGATGGCGCTACAAAAACGTTTTAATGACCCTGGGAAACAGTTCGTGGACCCTTATTGGACCATAATTTCTGGTGTGCTTTCACACGGCAGAGGCCGGGCGAAAAATGACCTTCGATCGGTGATGGGGCCGTCAAACACGGACCCGTCGCTGGCTACGTTCCATTGGTTCCTTGATGACGAGAGGAGCGCTTATCGGTAATAGCAAACGACTCGAAAGAGCAGGAGGACGGACGTTCAATCCGATAGTCGGAGTGTGTCAATCAGGGCGGACAGAGCAGCAGGCTGATTTCGACGGCTCGGGTAGTAAAGAAAATAGCCCTGGAATGTTGGGCACCAATCTCTCAAGACTTGAATCAAGCGTCCCTCTGAAATCATGCTCCTGAGAGTTTCTTCCATCGCCGTTCCAATTCCTACGCCCTTCAACACTGCTTGGATTACCAAGTCCGGATCATCGAAGGACGCGGGCCCCTGGGGGCTGACCGTCAGTGCCTTACGGCCTTTCTCGAACTCCCACCGATAGAGACCGTTGTTAAAGCGAAAACCTATGCAGGAGTGATCTTTGAGGTCTTGAGGATCTCGGGGAATATTGCGTGACTTGAAATACTGCGGCGATCCGACGACCGCGAGACGCATCTCTTGGGTGACCCGAACGGCAATCATGTCCCGTTGGATGAACTCGCCAAGCTGAACACCGGCGTCGTACTCCCCCGCTACAAGATCGACCGGGTCATTGGAAGAGGTAACCTCCAAGACGATTTCAGGGTAGGTGCGTGCGAACCGAGCGAGCTTCGGCAGAATCACCATTTGCGTAGCTGTTCGCGGGATGATGAGTCGAATTCGGCCTGCCGGACTCTCCCTTTGCTTTCTCGTTTCAGCTACAGCTCGCTCGATCCGCTCTAGGGCGGGCGCGAGATCCTGGAGAAGTGCGGTCCCGGCGGCTGTGGGGGAGACGCTTCGTGTGGTCCGCGCGAGCAACTGAAGACCTAGCCTCTTTTCGAGACCCCGAATGGAATGGCTGAGCGCAGATTGCGAGACGCCTAGCCGTATGGCGGCACGGGTAAAGCTACGTTCTCCCGCAACAATTGCGAATGCTGAAAGTACTCCTAAATCGTTCCTCATGATTCATGAATTCTACTCATAACTCCTTGCGATGGCAACGGTCTTGTGTCATGAACGATAGAAGCCTAGTCTTTTGTCAGGCCCGTGACTTCGATCTGCGACCACCAGTACTCGCGGTCAAGTTTCGGGCGGGCATTCAACAGAACTTTCAACAGAGCTTAGGAGAATCGTTATGCAGAAACGCAAATTGGGAACGGGCGGACTGGAAGTATCAGCCCTGGGTTTTGGCTGCATGGGGATGAGCTGGTCTTATGGGCCTCCGAAAGACACGAAGGAAATGACCTCCCTGCTGCATGCTGCGGTAGAGCGCGGCGTCACGTTCTTCGACACGGCTGAAGTCTATGGCCCTCTTCTGAACGAAGAGCTTGTCGGTGAAGCTCTTGCCCCGTTCCACGACCGCGTGGTGATCGCGACGAAGTTTGGCTGGGAGGCGAATCCTGATGACGGCGGGAAGTGGAGCGCTTTGAATAGCCGGCCCGAGCACATCAAGCAGGTCGCCGAGGCATCGCTCAAGCGGCTCAAGGTGGATGCCATCGATCTCTACTATCAGCATCGCGTCGACCTCAACGTTCCGATTGAAGATGTAGCCGGAGCGGTGAAGGAGCTTATCCAAGAAGGCAAGGTAAAGCACTTCGGCCTTTCAGAAGCGAGTGCGAAGACGATCCGTCGCGCCCACGCGGTGCAGCCCGTCGCCGCCCTTCAGAGCGAATACTCGCTGTTCTGGAGGGAACCGGAAAAGACGGTGATGCCTACGCTTGAGGAACTCGGCATTGGCTTCGTTCCGTTCAGCCCGCTTGGTAAGGGTTTCTTGACCGGGAAAATCGACGCTGAGACGAAGTTCGAGAGTACCGACTTCCGCAACACTGTGCCGCGGTTTAGTGCGGACAATCGCAAGGCTAACCAGGCTTTGGTCGATGTGATTACCGAGTTTGCAAAGAAGAAAAAGGCAACGCCCGCACAAATTGCTCTTGCGTGGTTGCTTGCGAAGAAGCCTTGGATTGTTCCCATTCCCGGCACGACCAAGCTTTCGCGTCTCGAAGAGAACCTCGGCGGAGCAAGCGTAGAGCTGACGGCAGAGGATGTGCACGCCCTGGAAGAAGCTTCCTCGAAGGTCAAGCTTGAAGGGGCTCGCTATTCGAAGTTTCATGAACAGCTGGTGGGCCGATGAGCGGCGCTCAAAGGACGCGAATTCCGACCAAGGCCATCTATGGCTTCACGTTGGTTGCTGCCATGGCTTTCTCTATCTTCGTGCATGCCCAATCTGAGAAGAAGATCAATGGTAGCGGCGGAGCGAAGGAGAAGCTCATTGGGGCTTGGCATCTAGTGCACATCGATGCGCCAGGTCCCGATGGAAAGTCCGCGCCTATCCCGCAGCCGAAAGGCATGATCTACACGCGTGATGGGCACATGTCCGTGCAGTTGATGTATCCAGAGTCAGCGAACACTCTATCGAACGAGTACGTGCTGAACGGGTATGAGGCCTCGTTCGGCAGTTACGAAGTCGATGAGATCACGCGCAGGGTGACGCACCACGTGCAGGGATCGGTTACACGCGATTTGCTGGTCGGCAAAGACCTGCCTCGTAAGTTCGAATTCACCGCAGACGGACACCTCATCATCCGGTCCGCTCGGTCGGACGAACACTGGTCCGTCACATGGGAGCACTACTAACGTCGCCGCATTGTGGGAAGCACCCGCCGCCCCTGCCCAGGAGAACAAGATGACAGAGACAAGAAAATCGAACATGCTGCCTTCAGTATTGAGCTATGACGATGTGAGAGCGGTATCGCCTGCGCTAGAGCACTACACGAAAGGACCGCTCCTTAACGGCTTGTGGAAGCGCCCGGAAGTGTCCCCGCGGGACCGCAGCATTGTGACCGTGGCTGCTCTCATAGCGCGCATCCAAACGATCGAGATGCCGTTTCATTTTGCGCTCGCACTCGACAATGGCGTGAAACCCAGCGAGCTCTCGGAGATCATTACTCACCTTGCGTTCTACTCAGGATGGGCAAATGCTATGTCCGCCATTGCTGTGGCGAAGGACATCTTTCATCAACGCAAAATTGGAATCGACCAACTTCCACCCGCGACAGGCAAACTTATACCGCTAAACGAAGATGCTGAGGCGAAGCGAGCCACCCAGGTGAGCAACAACTTCGGGCAAGTCTCGCCGGGTCTTGTTCAGAACACCACCGACCTGCTCTTCCGCGATTTGTGGCTGCGGCCTGCGCTCGCACCTCGTGACCGGAGCCTTGTGACGGTGAGTGCACTGATTGCTTCGGGCCAGGTCGCACAGATCACGTATCACCTGAACCGTGCCATGGACAACGGTCTGACACAACCACAGGCGTCCGAAGTTGTGACGCACATCGCTTTCTATGCGGGCTGGCCGAACGCGTTCTCTGCTCTTCCCGTCGTCAAGGAAGTCTTTGAGAAGCGCCAGAAATAGCCATCGCTTATCACCAACGGTGAGAGTTTTGGCATTGAACATGATGAGGATTTCCGTCTGCACATCCGGATAACGTCGGTGCACAGACCCTGCGTTAAAGCCCGCTCGGATTAGTGCTCAAGAGTCGGCATCTCGGAAGTGAGGCTGTGGGCAACGGGCAGCGTTTCATTACGTTGAGACACCCCTCAGGGCTGCATATTGGGAGCTGGCTTGAGACGGGCCGGCTCTTCGAGAATATCTAGGAGCGCAGTCGCGCAATAGACTCGGTCACCAATCCCCGCAAACGCTTTGATGCCCAGAGCCTCGAATGTGATCTTCAGAGAAAAATGACGGGCTTTCTTCGGCGCTATTTGACGCTCGCGTTCGCGCGGCGTCGCCGCCCCCGCAAGCGGTCCTTTACGCAACAGCTAGTAGGGCGACGAGGATGGCACTATTTGCGGATGCCTACGGCGTTTTGCAGGAGTCATCCGCGCCTCGTGCCCATGAACACGCAATCTGGGATACTTTGCGATCCCGCAAGCCTAGTTCTCTACGGGCGATGCCGAGCCAGTTCGAGACCTCATGCGCGATCTAGAAAGGGTGAATCGCGGCGAACCTTGAGCGAACCGTTTTCTCCATTCGAATCGAAACTTATGTATAATCCGCCGATGCAAGGAATACCGTGGAGCACGATTGCGCTCGGCTCGCTGTTGCTCATCTCGGCCCGCTCAATTAGGAGGACAGGACGTGCAATCTCCGCAACCTGAAAAGTCGAAGCCGCCTGTCAAAATGGAGCAGCGCGGGCGCATCCTTGGAATCGGCGGTGTCTTCTTCAAATCCGCTAATCGTGATCAGATGCGGGAATGGTATTCGAAGCATCTTGGACTCGCTGACAAAGGCCAAGGCGCGATGCTTCCGTGGCGCGAACACGACGACCCGCAAAAGGAACACGTTACAGTTTGGACTGTTTTTCCCGCCTCCACGAAGTATTTCGATCCCAGCCCCGCACCGTTCATGATCAACTACATCGTGGACGATATGGATGCTTTGCTCGACCGCTTAAAACAAGAAGGAGTAAAGATTGACGCCAAACGAATGGATGAATCCTACGGTCGCTTTGCCTGGATCTATGACCTGGATGGGAATAAGATTGAGCTCTGGCAGCCGCTGCCCGCAAAGCCCTAAGGGCCTTCCACTGCACTTACTCAATCATTCTTTCCCTCGTGGCCGCCCTCATCGCGAGGTATCCTTTCGCCGTCGCCGCTCGCTCTCCTTTATGATTTCGCTCAAATCCGCAACCGGCCGTATCTCATTCGTTCCTAACTTCATGCCTGGATGCTGCGAGATAAGCTGAATGGCATGATTGAGGTCTCGCGCCTCAAGGATGAGAAGGCCGGCGAGCTGTTCCTTGGTTTCCGCATAGGGGCCGTCGGTCGTCGCGACTTTGCCGTTTTTCCAGTACAGGGTCACGGCGGTCTCCGTAGGCTGAAGAGGTACTTCGGCAGCAACATGTCCGTTGGCGCGCAGACGGTCGTTATACTCAAAGCATTCGTCGAACATTGCGTGTTGCTCGTCCTCGGTCATCCCTTCGAATTTTCCTGGCTCCATGTATCCCAAACAGATGTATTTCATCCATTCCTCCTTGTTTCCTGTGACTCAGAGAGCCGTAGCTCATCGTTCTGTTATCAGATAGTCGTTCGGGAGACCGAAAATCGACAGCTACTCCATCTTTTTATTTCAACTGCCGAATCCGCTCCTGCAGGAATTGCCGCTCTGGTTCCTGTTGGGTCAGCGCCAGAGCTTTCTCATAAGAGGACCGAGCCTCAGCTGTCCTGCCCAGCCTGCGGTACATATCTGCACGGGCTGAATGCGCCAGGTAAATATTTGGCAATTCGCCATGTTCCAAGACCGCGTCGATATGCGTCAGACCGACCTCTGGACCATCGCGCATGGCAATGGCCACGGCACGATTTAGCTGTACAACTGGCGAAGGCTGAATTTGTACCAATCGGTCGTAAAGCGCAACAATCTGCCGCCAGTCGGTCCGAGCGACCGATTCCGCCTCCGCATGAACGGCCGCAATCGCAGCCTGCAGTGTGTAGGAGCCGAAGCGGCGGGACTTCAGGGCTTTCTCCAGCAATGCCACTCCCTCCGCGATCTGCTCACGGTTCCAGAGCGAGCGATCCTGGTTCTCCAGCAAAATCAACAAGGGAGAAGCACTGGCCTAACTGGACCAAATTGGACCATGACGCAAATTGCCAATTCCTTGCAAGTGCTTGAAAGAATGGCGGGGACGACGAGACTCGAGCTCGCGACCTCTGCCGTGACAGGGCAACAACAACATGTAACTCATTGATATCAAACGGTGTCGGCGGACTTCGTTTGGTACAAAATGATACCGGACAGCATCTGTTATCGTCCCCTTAACGTCCCCAGATTCGCCGGCGCCCGCTCCTTTGGCACTTATGCCAAAAGCCCGGTTTTTTGGTTGGGATGACGGGTCACTTCCCCACACTTACGAAGTGGCTTACCCGCAATTTCGATTGCGTTAGCTCCCTAGCATCCAACTGCCCTTGCTTGTCCTTATCGAGTCTGTAGGTTGCGTGAGGATGGCGACGCCTACGTGCTCCGATACTAGGTCCACTGCCTTGCTGTGGCGCAAAGAAATCGTGAGCGTGCTTTGGGGGCGATGGACTCACGTCGTGCTGTGTCCATACCCGCGTCTCCCTGGAGGAGGAAAGAAATGTCTTTTGACATTCCCTCTTATAGGGCAATTTAAGGCGACCGCGAAATTGGGAGAGTTTCTGGAAACGAAGTTCTCGCAGTCGTTTTGATCTGAACGGCGGTTCCGGCCGGACGCCTTTAGGATGACTGTGCCGTGACAGGGATGTCAGGGTCCAGTGGTATGGCTTAACGATTGGCGAAGCAGGAACTGAGCATTGGGAAGCTTGGCATTCCAATGGTTCCAGAGTTCTGCCCGCCGCGCCTCAAGGCGCTCCGCTTGCTCAGTACTCCCCGCCTGACGGAGCAGATTGGCAAGGGCGGTCCAAGTACGCGAAATGCAGGTCGCATCCCGCAGATCATTCTGCAGGTCGGGTTTCCACGCTATTAGTTTGTCGAGCAGTTCTTTGTAGGCGGCAATGGCTTGGGCGGTTTGGCCGGTTTCGGCATACTCGTCCGCTGCGGCTCTTATCACATGATCGGCCCTGCTCATTGGCTCCACCGTGTCGGTCGGGTATTGGTGGGCATCGCGCAGGAGGTGGAACGCTTCCTCTATGCGCTGTCTGGCTTCTTTGTCGCGACCGATCCAGCGCGCTGCGTAAGAAGAGCCCGCGAGCAGGTCCGCGGCATAGAGCTGAGTGCTGACATTGGCTTTTGCCTCCCGCACGCGTGCGAGGGCCTGATCATAGACCACCAGAGCTTTCTCGGGGTTGTTGTGGCGCAGAATGTTGCCGATTTCCAACCCGAAGTTCGCGACCGTACGGCTGCTCAGATAATCGATGGGATCGATTTTCGCGAGTTCTTCACCGATATTCATTCCTCTTTGGAAAGTTGCCAGCGCATCTCGACTACGGCCCAGACTCGGTTCCGCATCCTGCTTTCCCAGAATCATTCCCTCGGTATACAACGCGTTGGCCAGATTGATACGCAGGGATGCGTGTCCGCTGGCAGCTTGCGTCTCCTCGAGTTGAATCGCCTGTTGAGCAGTCTGCAACGCCCCGTCCAGATCTCCAGTCTGCCAGCGCGCGATTGTCAACGCGCCGAGGATGCTGCCATGAACTCGATGGGCTGATGGCACCGGCTCGGTGATATCCACTGCGCGCTGACTGGCGCGTAGAGCATCCTCGAACAGGTTCATAGCTTATGGATGGTATCAAGAGACCGAGAGGTGCAAAGAGGACTTCGCGGCATAGAGCGCCCGAGTCTGGCAACCGCAGGTCCACGCATGTTCGCAAGGTTCCGAGTCGTTATCTCGATGCTGCGCCATGCCGCGCCTCGTTCTGGCCACCAAGAAGAGAAGATTGTCCGCTATTTTGCCCGCTTCACCGCGTCTACTAGGCCCGGATATGGGTTCACGGCCTTCCCCTTCCACCACAGCCTTTCCGGCCCCAACTCGAAGATCGCAAAATGCAAGTGGGGCGTGCGTGCATCCGCATTTCCCGTCGATCCCACAAAACCGATGACGTCCCCACGCTCGACCCGCATTCCCTCCCGCAGCCCTTCCACATAACGGTCCAAGTGCGCGTAGTAATAGCAATACGCTCCCATTTCATCGAACTGGTAGATTGTGCTGCCGCCCCGGTTGCTGAGGAACAGCTTGCGGATGGTTCCGGATACCACCGCATGCACGGGTGTCCCTCTCGGCTCCAGAATGTCGATCGCCTCATGCCGATGTCCGTTGTGAACTTCTTCGAACGTATCCCGCAGATCCGCGAGGGCGAGTCTGCTGATGGGCGGAGCCATATCGAGTATTGAAGAAGTAGTGCCAGCCGCAAGAAACACCGGGAACAGCACGGCAATACAAACGCAGAGTCTCAGGCCTATTCCTCCAGACATCGCGCGCTCCGCTTTCTCATTCCTCGAACACGACCGGCGTTCCATCTCGGACCAGGTCGGCGACCCTGGTGGCATCCCAGTTTGTCATTCGCACGCACCCGTGAGACGCGGAATGACCGATCTCCCCCGCTTCCGGCGTGCCGTGTATTCCGTAGTGCGGTACGTTGATCCCCATCCATACAACACCCACCGGATTGTTGGGACCTGGGGCGATCTTCACCTTGGCATTTGCTTGATCGCCGTCCCAGAACAAAGCGGGGTTGTAGTTGTAGGTTGGATTTCGCACCACATCCGTGATCACCCAATTTCCGAACGGGAGCGGGTCGTGCTCGCTGCCGCTCGTCACCGGGGCGTAAAAGATGATCTGGCCTTCCCGGTCATACACCATCAGCACCGATTTCTTCTTCGAGACAACGATCTTGACCGACCCCGTCTGGGCCCGCGTCGCTTGTTCGGTGCCCAATACGTTGGGGACACGGATGTCCTCTCCAGCGATGAACCGGGCGCGGGGGTTCAAGCGCTTAAGCAGGGCCTGTGCCGAGTGGAATTTCCCGGCCAGCTCTTCCAGCACGGATGTGTAGTAAAGGCCCGGCAGTTTCGACTGCTCCGTCGCGTCTTCCGGAATCGTTTTGTTGAACGGCCCGGCAACGTCTTCCGCGGTGATCGTGTAGGACACGATCGGTTTAACAGCATCGGCGCCGAGCGCTTTGAGCAACGCTTTCCGGCTCCGCGCACCTGGAGCAAGCCCGCGCGCGGTTTGAAACGCTGCCAGAGCGTCGCGGCTGTTCTTTCCACCCTTGCCGTCGATCTCACCCGACGAGAAGTTGGCTCGATCAAGAAGGATCTGCATATCGAGTTCTGCGGGCCCGACTGACCGAACTGCTGGAGCCGAGCGGTTGGCAGCGATCGAGGTGGACGTGCCAAGAAGAATCACCGCGCTTGCGACGAAACACGACAGGGTCTTAAGTGTAATTGTCATGGCGCCTCCCGGAGCGACAATGTCACTTCTTCTGGCCATAACGTTGAGAACCATGCAACGCAAAGTTATCAGGCCGCGATCTGATGCGTCTGTTCAACACCGCTCACATCCGGCAGAACGATGGAAGGTCGTCATTCTGTTCGATTGCACCGCTGGTTCCCATTCTGGGGCAACACCACAAGAAAGAGATGGAGTTCGAACTCCGCTAACTGGGGATGTTCTTCCCGAGTGACCGTCAAACCTGAAGTTGTCGAGGCGGTCCAGTTCCCTGTTTGCCGACGATACGGGAATGATCGCGTGGTAGATCGGACCGGCCAAGTGACGCAGTTTCCGCAATAACCGTTTGAACGAAGCCGCTTTGTGGTCCAAGCTGACCGAAATTGTCGCGCCGGTTCGCTTCCGATACAGCTCTAACGTTTCTGGTGCGGGATAATCTGTCTGTGCAAAGAAGCGCCGTGGGCTCACCGGCTGTTTATCGTTTTGCTGGGCTTCGTTTCCACGGCCTCGGCTGCTGAAAGCTTCCGATCCCGGTGTGGCTCGGTGCGCGGGGCACCCGTATGCAGTTCGCAAACTTCCCCGATCGCTGCACCACAGGTTGTACAAAGCACGGATAATATCTGTTTCGGGGTGAGTTCCTTGGTTTTCACCATGACATAAGCCAACGTTCCGCAGCTGGAAAATGCTCAATATTGCTCATTTTCAACATATTCGCCAAGCGCCAGGTTCCTGAGAGCCTGTAAGGAGAGAAAGCTTCAGGATGGGCTGACTTAGTTCAGGGAACCTGAAAGAGGAGAAGGTGGTAACCACATCAATTTCAAAAGCCTTCCACTACAGCGTTGATAAATGTGGCGGATCACGGCCCCTGCCGCTCCCACTGCAGCGGCGGTTTGTCTTCTCGCTTTTTTTGTACCTCGCGGACTTTCTCAGCTTGGGTCAGCGGCGGATTCGGCAGCGCATCGGGGCAGTTGCACCGGTTGCGCTTTTGGTTGTTGAGTAGGTGTGCACCCCCGTGGCCGGTTGGGCTGCTGTTGAGCGGCTTGCTGTTCGCGAGCCTTTTCGCCTGCTGGTGAGCCGCCTGTTGCTATTGAGCGGGGGAACTGCGCGTCATAGACGTAGGCCACCATCAGAAACCCGTCATGCTAAGATACGATGTTTGTTGGACATCCAAGCCAAAGGGACTTGATTTTCAGGAGCTTGCTATGCCCCGCGCCAAGCCGAAAGCCGTTGGTAGCTCGCTCGCCAAGGCTCCCACAGGAATTCAGGGACTCGATGAAGTCACTGGCGGAGGCTTGCCCAAAGGTCGTGTCACGCTGGTCTGTGGCAGCGCGGGATGTGGAAAGAGCTTACTTGCGATGGAATTCCTGGTGCACGGCGCTGTTCGATACGGCGAGCCTGGCGTATGCATGGACTTCGAAGAGACCGAGGCGAAGCTGGCGGCCAACGTCGCATCGCTGGGTTTTGATTTGCGTGAGCTTACCAAACGCAAGAAGCTGTTGGTGGATTACGTTTCGGTTGAGCGAGACCGGATTGCCGAGACGGGAGAATACAACCTTGAGGGCCTGTTCATCCGTTTGGGTCACGCCGTCAAGACGATCAAAGCAAAGCGCGTTGTCCTGGACAGCATCGAGGCACTTTTTTCCGGATTAACTGACTCAACGATACTACGAGCGGAACTCCGCCGGCTGTTTCATTGGCTGGAAGACCACAAGCTTACCGCTGTCGTTACCGGGGAAGCGGGAGAACATACGTTGACCCGCCACGGGCTGGAGGAATACATCGCCGACTGCGTGATTGCGCTGGACCACCGGGTAACAGAACAGATTTCCACGCGCCGGCTGCGAATCGTCAAGTACCGGGGCACTTCCCACGGCACCGATGAGTATCCGTTTCTGATAGATCGTGAGGGCATCTCGGTGGTGCCGCTCACCTCACTGGCACTTGCCCACAAAGCACTGACGGATCGCGTTTCAACGGGAATTCCCGCTTTGGACGAGATGATGGAAGGTAAGGGGTTCTTCCGTGGAAGCAGTGTGCTGGTGTCGGGCACGGCGGGAACCGGGAAGTCCAGCCTGGCAGCGAACTTCGCCAGCGCCGCCTGCGCCCGTGGCGAAGATTGCCTGTATTTCGCTTTTGAAGAGTCTCCCAGCCAGATTCTCCGCAACATGCGCTCGGTTGGCATTCACCTGGAGCGGTGGGCAAAAAAGCGCTTATTGCACTTCCACGCGATGCGGCCAACCAGCACCGGCCTGGAAGGACACTTGGCCGCTATTCACAAATTGATCGCCAAGCTTCGACCACGCGTCGTGGTCATCGACCCGATCACGAACCTGGTTTCGGCCGCGGGCACTTATGACGTTAAATCGATGCTCATGCGCTTGGTCGATTTTCTAAAGGTGGAACAGATCACGTCGATGTTCACGAATCTGACATTCGCAGGAGACCCCCAGGAGAGAACTGCGGCGGCCGTCTCCTCTCTCATGGACACCTGGATTGTATTGCGGGACAGCAAACCCAATGGACGGCGGAGACGAGAGCTTTACGTTCTGAAATCCCGCGGCATGGCACATTCACGCGAACCTCGTGAGCTAGTCGTGAGTGAGAGAGGCCTCGAATTGGGCATCGTGCTGACGGATCAAAGGCCGGCCACTACAGTTGCAGGCTCAGGCGCAGTCGCGGCAGCTAAGTAGCAAGTTTGTCCCGTCTGGGCCAGACACCGAGGACTGACATGAAAAAGAGTTCAGCAAGAAAGCGCCGCCCTGCGAAGAGTACCGGTAGCGACTTTTGGCGATTGCGCCTTTACATTGCGGGCCAAACCCCTAATTCGATTGCTGCGATCGACAACCTCAAGAAGATTTGTGAGGACAAGCTGCGGGGTAAGTATCGTATTGAAGTGGTCGACTTGCTGGAGAAGCCGCAACTGGCCAAGGGCGATCAGATCATCGCCATTCCGACCCTAGTGAGAAGGCTCCCGCCGCCGGTCAAGAAAATCATTGGCAACCTTTCCAAGACCGAGAGTGTCATTGTGGGGTTGGATCTTCAGCCGGTACGCTGAAGTAAGGGTTCAAAATAGCAGATGTCTAACAAGCGAGCGCGTCCCGATGGCCGAGTCCTCCAAGGAGGGTTGCCCGGCAAAGTCGGTGCGTCGGAGGCAGCTCGCAGAAGCCGCGGACCTTCTCCAGGCAAACTGCCGTCATCCACGCCACCGGATCAGCAAACAAAGCTCCTCGCGCGGCTGAGAACTGCAGAGGAAACTCTACGCGCCATACAGTCCGGTGAAGTGGATGCTTTGATGGTTTCCGGTCGTCGCGGAGAGCAGGTGGTTTCTCTGAAAGGCGGCGAACCCGCTTATCGCATGCTGGTGGAGGCCATGAGCGAAGGCGCGGCAACTCTGTCCCGGAATGGCGCTGTGCTCTACTGCAATCGCAGGTTTGCAGAACTGATTCGCAGGCCACCTGGGAAAATTATCGGAATTGCGGCTCAGTCGCTGGTTGCGGAAACAGAGCGAGACCGATTTGAAACTTTGCTTGCCGAGGCTCAGAAGGCGGTTTCGAAAGGCGAATTCAACCTGAGTTGCACGGATGGAAGTCTGGTTCCGGTCTATTTGTCGCTTAACCGGTTTCGTGGATTCGACGGCCAGGCCCTGGGCATGGTGATAACCGATCTGAGCGAGCAAAAACGCAAGCAGGCCACGGAAATCAAGCAGGCCGAGGCGATGCACCGGCTCCTTCTGGAACACGAGCTTTCGGCGCAAGAGGAGGAACGGCGCCGGATTGCACGCGAATTACATGACGAAGCCGGCCAATTGCTGACCTCTCTTCTGGTCGGGCTGCGTACTCTGGAAGACGCTCGAAAGCTGGCAGATGTCAAGGCACAAGGACAACGGCTACGCGAAATCGCTGCCCAGGCCATCGACGAAGTCGGACGGCTTGCCCGCGGGCTTCACCCAACGGTGCTGGACGACCATGGCTTGGGTGTTGCCCTCAGCCGATACGTTGCCGAGTACACAAAGACCCACAACATAGCTGTGGATCTCAAACTTAATGAACTTGACTTGAGCACCCTGCCGTCAGCAGTCCAGATCGGGTTGTATCGCATTCTCCAGGAAGCCCTGACCAACGCAGCCAGACATTCGGGAGCCAAGGCGGTCAGCATTAGATTCGCGCGTTTGGCCACGGCTTTGGAGGTAACAGTAGTCGATAACGGATGTGGCTTTGACGCCAAGGCCGTGGCTGTCTCTTCGCACCGCCTGGGGATTCAGAGTATGCGAGAGAGAGCGGCAATGTTGGGCGGAACGCTCAGTTTCACATCACAGGGCAAGGGGACCAAGATTCTGGTGCAACTCCCACTTGCCAACCAGGAAGCTCAGCCCTTGGTGAGGCGGAGGAGCACCTGAAATGCCGGCGCGAACGCACAAGATCAGGGTCATGATCGTGGATGATCACGCAATCCTCCGTGCCGGACTGAAAATGCTGGTCAATGCCCAGCCCGATATGGAAGTTGTCTCGGAAGCTTCCGATGGAGAGAAGGCGGTTCAAGCGGCACGGGACACGAGACCGGATGTGGCCTTGCTAGACCTCACCATGCCTCGGGTTGGGGGTATGAAGGCGCTGCAGGAGATGGCGCGAAACTGCCGCGAAACCCGGGTGCTCGTCCTCACGATGCACGATGACCCAGCGTACTTACGATCGGCACTGGCTGCCGGGGCCTCCGGATACCTGTTGAAAAGGGCGGTCGATGTGGAGCTGCTTGCCGCCATACGAGCGGTGCATCGCGGAGGGGTCTTCGTGGATCCGCGTTTGGCCAACGTTCTTGTCCAGGACGTGCTGGTGAAGAAAGGAACAAGAGCTGGTTCCACAGGGCCGGTAAACATCCTTAGCGACCGGGAGCTGCAGGTGCTCAGACTCGTGGCGCAGGGTTACAGCAGTGCACAAATAGCCAAACAGATTTTTGTGGGTGTGAAAACCGTCGAGACGTATCGTTCACGCTTTGCTGAGAAGCTCGGGCTTCGGACGCGTAGTGATGTAATTCGTTTTGCCGTGCAAATGGGTCTATTGACCCCAGAAATGCTGGAGAGTGAGCCGGGCGGCTCGGCTCGGTAGGAATTTTGTTTCAGGCCGCGTTTCTGCCCCGATATTTAGCGCTCATGCGCCTCTTGTCCGGTTTTTCCCGGACAAAGCCCTTCATTATTAGCAGCATCCCCGATACCCCGCTTATTGCATAGGCTGCACACTATTGTACAAGCTCAAAAAGTGTAGCTTCCCCCGCGAACCCAGGTCACAAGCTGGTCAACGGCGATCGGAGAACAAAGCGATGAGAACGACATTAAATGCCTCCCGCCCACCGCCGAATTCGGGAATTTCTCTGGTTGGGATCAAAAAGTTGAGCACGGGCTTTGACCCTGAGACCTTTCTCGCAACAGCCGGCGTCGGCAAGACGGTTGTTAATCTGAAAAAGAAAGACGCCGCCTTTTCACAAGGCGACGCATCTGACGCTGTCTTCTTTATTAAGAAAGGCAAGCTTCAACTCACGGTCGTCTCCAAGGCTGGCAAGGAAGCAACTCTTGGCATATTGAGTGCGGGAGAGTTTTTCGGAGAAGGTGGCCTGGCTGGACAGCATTTACGTATGGGTTCTGCAACCGCAATGACAGACTGCGAACTTCTGCGCATTGACAAGAAGGAAATGATGCTTGCGCTTCACCGGGAAAGTACGTTCTCCGATCTGTTCGTAGCGTATCTGCTGGCACGGAACATCCGATACGAAGAGGATTTAGTTGACCAACTCTTTAATTCCAGCGAAAAGAGGCTAGCTCGGATTCTGCTCTTGCTTGCCCACTTCGGTAAGGACGGCTCACACGAGACTGTAATCCCAAAGATGAGTCAGGAAACCCTCGCAGAAATGATAGGCACAACCCGGTCGCGGGTCAGCTTTTTCATGAACAGGTTCAGAAAGTTAGGCTTCATCAACTATGAGGGCGGGAGTGGACTGCAAGTTCATAGTTCACTTCTAAGTGTCGTTCTTCACGACTAGCCCGGCTAGTGTTGCAAGAAAGAGCAACGGGTGAGCGAGTGTGAACAGTTTTTAACGCCCTGATTGTTGAGAATGATCTTGAAGGTGAACCATGGTTCATGAGGCGTTACAACGTGCAGTACTTCTCTGCATCGACGATAACCAAGACGTGCTTGATTGCGAAAGGGCATTCCTTGAAACGTTTGGGTATACCGTTCTTACTGCACTTAGCGGGAGAAAGGGACTGGAATTGGCTTCCGTCCATCCGGTTGACGTTGTAATTGTGGACTATGTTATGCCTGAAATGAATGGGCAAGAGTTTGCAATCAAAATGAAACGGCTTCGTCCCCAAGCGCCAATCATCATGCTCTCCGCAGCACTCGATGTTCCTAAGGAAGCTTTGAATCTGGTAGACGCTTTCATCGCCAAGGATTACTTGTCCAGCCAGTTGTTGCCCATGATCGCACAGTTGCACCAAGACGTATTGGCGAGTCCCCCTCTTGGGTATGATGCATGACTTCCCTCGAAAAACCCACTGCGCATAAGGTTCTGCTTGTGGACGACGATAATGCGGTTCGTGAAATGATGACCGCTACTCTTGAACACAAGGGATTTGAAGTGGTCGCTGCCGCCAACGTGTCGGAAGCTCTGAGATTTATCACTACACAGAATTTCGACGTGCTCATCACTGACCTGCACATGCCGAACCCCGGTGATGGATTCACGGTGGTCAGCGCGATGCGCCACTCCCAACCGCATGCACTTACCCTGCTGGTCAGCGGCTACCCAGATGTGCAGAGCGCCATGGACACCATCCTCTTGGAAGCGGACGAAGTCATCGTCAAACCATTCGAAGTCAAGAGACTTCCCGAACTCATCCGCGAAAAGATGCTTGCTCGCAAACCTGTATCCCGTTTGGAAAAGGAGAGAGTGGGTGTGATACTGCGGCGTTGCATTTCCACTATCGTCGGAGATTGGTTGGCGCGTGTAATGAAGCCAAGGAACTCAGGCATCTTTTACTCAGCGACGATGAGCGCACGGGGCATCTTCCGAGGCTGATTGAAGACCTAGTTGCCCGTTTGAGCAAGCACTGTCAAGGGAATCGCGTCCATGGGAATTGGAAATGGTTCGGAGACGCCCTAAATCTGTAAATTCCGGTGCGGCGTGAATCACTGTGGATTCAGTGCGGGTGAGATCGGGTGGAAGGGTGGAAGCGGGGTTCTTGGTACAGCCACTCCTGGTCAACAAGGTATACCCGCGTGACCACCCCGAACCGAAATTCCTCGATCAATCGAATCATCCACTTGTGGCTGCTGCGGAAACACCCTTTTTGACCACCGGGCCTAAGAGCCGATTTCCGCTTGGGTTCGCCCCGCTCGCCTGGCCTTATTTGGCGGGGATAGCTGGGGAACGGCGGAAAACTCTAAACGCCGCCAGGGATAACTTCCCGTTTGCCCGTCAGATCGGCATAGGGGCGGCGGTCACCCGCCGACCCCTGCCACACCACCGTGCGTACGGGTCCGTACACGGCGGTTCGAGTTGGTTACGCTAACACCCATCGATCAGCGTTGGAAGTCCGAGCG
>Ga0208686_1000442_pt1 | contig 21175 bp, 19 predicted proteins | sample June2015DPH_6_50_FD_184694 | JGI IMG/M metagenome (GOLD analysis project Ga0208686, IMG submission 184694) | Peatland microbial communities from SPRUCE experiment site at the Marcell Experimental Forest, Minnesota, USA - June2015DPH_6_40... | ecosystem: Environmental > Terrestrial > Soil >... | reverse complement strand
CGGCTTGATCACTCGCACCGCTGCCGGATATAACTACGGTGGCAACTGGGCAAGTTCCACCGGCTGGACTTTCACCAGCTAGAACAGCCACTAGCATCGCTGCACGGACCTTCCCGACGTTATTCTGCGATTCTTTCCTCAGATGCCTGAGCCCCTACCACGGCGGTCCCACTGAGTGCTCTTGCCTGGTTCTTCCCCAGTGTCTTCGGCCTTCCCCACGTTGACATCGGGTCGGCTTCCCGCTTATTTCCGCGAACGCGATTTTCCGCGGGGAAGTTTTCGAGGTTGCAGCTATTTCGTTATGTTCAGGCCTCCAAGTTGGCTTGCCTCCCGGATCGCTCCTACCGCTGCAAGGTTTCCCCGCAGGGCAGCTGAGGCGTTTACATCCGAGCAGAACGTGCGTCGTTACCTTCGCACGCATCGGATATGCTAGCCGCCCGACTACAGGCAATTGGCGGCACGAGGACTTTCACCTCGCAAGACTCGCAGCATTGTCGACTGCTCCATCAACGGCCTTCCCTCCTCACTCTCCGCCAACGATGTTCCGTCTTTGTTCGAATGATTCATCGGTAGTATGCCGCTGTGTGACTCCTCGAAGACGTACGCGCGGGCCTTGTGGCTCTGGCCTTCGCCCACCGACCTGCGGCCTGGTTGAGCCGTAGGTGTCTCCGAGGTCTCCCGGTTCTCGTGCATGAAGCTTCTAGGCGTGCCTGGGGTCTTCGACTACGCCGGACTGAACAGGAGCTCGCGTTATCGCGCCTGTTCATGTTGCCTTCCGCGCATTACTAAGGACGTCGGCGTCCGGATTGCATCTTTTCGGAGCTGGATACCCACCCCGCCTATCCTCGGTCTACGCTTCGCTGTGCACCTCACGATACCCAGCGCAAGACTCGAGGCCGAGCGGATCGCTATTCCTTTCTCGTAAGGATCTTTCATCCGCTGCTTCATGCCGGTTTATCCCGGCGCACTGTAAAGGCGATTTTGCGATAGTGATCCGTCTGTGCAAGCCGATTCGCTATCGTCGACAGTTGCGCGGATAGCACAGCGAACTCTGCGCAACCGCGATATCGACACCTGACAGGGCGCAAATCGATGGCGAAGACGTTCGAATTGCCCCAGTCTGCTCGCTAGTGGGTTCTGACTATCTCTCTTGTTCGACCAACAGGTGTTCGGCCCACAAGACGCTAGCGGGAGCAAAACCGTAGCGTAATCCGTAGCGTGAGAAGCATCCCCTTGACTTGACCGATGTCGCCTACTCCGCATCCTGAACACAGCGGAAACCAATTCCGCCAGAACGATCGAGGCCAGAATATTTTTGTGGAACCGCTTTTGTGAGGGTCAAGTAGGAGGAAAACGCTGGGAAAAGGTAAAGGCTGTGACATTGGTTATGCTCTAGTCATTAGCTCCTGCGAGGGAGCTAACAACGTGGAGGCACGTACCGTCACAGCCCTTTGATGCGATCACCGCTTTCGCGGTCCCAAACCCCAACTACTCCTCGCAGAGCCGTCGGTTTTTTCAGGTCTGGCTGCTCTTCGGGTTGCCCCGCCGAGCTGATCACCCAGCCTAGTTCGGACTGGCAAAAGTTTAATTAAGCCAACCCTTTCAGCCGTCGACGTGAGCAACCTTAGAGAGCTGCTCGAAGATTGTCAACGCCCGTTTTCAGTGCAATCACCCGGTTTGAGACGGATCCAAAACCGGAAACGCAACCCATTGAATCGTTATCGCTTAATGAATGGGAGATTAATTTCTTTCCATTTTTGCACAGGAACATCCACAGGCGCTCGAAGGCGTGGGCAAGAGCTACAAGGAGTGTGCAGGAATCAGGTAAGCATCTTGACGCCGGAAGATATGTCGGGCATGTTGGTTACCAGCTCACCACACAATGTCAGATCTCGTGGCCTACGTCGATGGCGGCTCTTTCGGGAATCCCGGCCCATCCGGTATTGGAGTGGTCATTGACGGCTCGACAGACGGCACCATCAGAATAGCAAAATGGATCGGTCACCAGGACAATAATGTCGCCGAGTACGTTGCGCTGCTTGAGGCGCTGCAATGTGCCCTGGGGCTTAAGGCTAAGACGCTTCACGTGTTTTCAGACTCTGAAGTGGTAGTGAAGCAGATGAGTGGCGAGTACAGCTGCCGTAGTCCGCGGCTCTATTCCCTGAATTGGATCTGCCGGAAATTGGCCCGGTCGCTCGATTTCTCGATCTCCCACATCCGGCGAGAGAACAACGCCGAGGCCAATCGTCTGGCCAGTTCGGCTGCCCGCAACGCGCAATGATGGCCCAGCCCTCTTTGCCTCACCACCCCTTAATACCCGTTCGGTAAATCCGCCGCGTGATCGACCGGCCAGTCAGTACCGCTTCGACCTTCGCGGCGGCCTCTTCCTGCATGTGCGGGAGCACGTGCGAATAAATATCGAGCGTAAACGTCGCGCTGGCACGCCCAAGTTGCTCCGAGACCACCTTCGGCGGAACGCCTGCCGCCAGGGCGAGGGTCGGACCCGTGTGCCGGAGGTCATCGAGCCTGATTATGGGCAGGCTAGCTTGTTCCAAAATTGACTTGATCTTTGTCGCGAGCTTGTCCGAATCGATTGGCCGTCCCGCTGGAGTCTTGAAGATCAGCCTTGCTCCGCCAGGCGCCGCATCCGGATTTTGAGTTCATCGTTACATGCAAATCCCCCAAGAATTCCAGCACATGGCGGAGCGCAGAACCGGGTGCGTGTATCGGACGGTTCGCGCGGACAGACCGCGCTCGACCAGTTGCTGGTACACCGCCTGGATATCGAGCGGGCAGATCGCCGCCAGATTTCGGGCGCCGAGCGCTGGCCGGATATACCTGCGAAGCAGGCTTTCGGAGCTTCGGTAGCTTTTCTCCCGCAGATGCGGTTTCGCTGCCGTCTCAAGCCACCGATCCAGGTATTCGTTCAGAGTGATATCCGCGCAGTCCACCCGACGGCCGAGGTCATGCTCGCGTAGCACCTTATTAAGGGGGCCTGGGCATGGCGGACGGGAGCCGTGGACAATACGGCTGTGATAGCGCCGTTTTCGGTTTCGCGGTCGCGCCCGAGAAAGACGCGCACCAGATACCGACGCCGTCCCCGTCCCACGATTTGTCCGGTTTTACGAGCCAAACGCAAATCCTCCTGAAAAATCTGGCACACCGTTGGCACACCGGCGGCGGCAAAGACTGTTTCAATTCAACGACTTGGGGGGAGGAGGAGTGAGGGGGAATCAGTCGGCTCTGCAACGAAGGCACAATAGTAACAACAATGACGACGGCACAATAATTAAGGATGAGAGTCCATACTGGAAGAATGGCTCGCATACTCAGGCTGTACTCGATTACACAGGCCTTACCGCCGAAGAGGCGGGTGGCGCCTGATCCTCGCGCTCGAGGTTTTCATCCCGAGGATCTTGCACGACTGCACGATGAGCGCCGAAAGGGGCTACTGGGCGTTACCCCTTTTAAGAACGAGCAAAGAATGCGGCGCAAAGACGGGCAGTACCGGTGGTTTCTCGTCAATTACAATCCGCTGCTTGACGATCAGGGACGGGTAGTTCGCTGGTACGCGACAGCAACTGACATTGATGATCGCGTCCGGGCTGAAGAGAGGACACGCAACGAAAACCTGGCGTTGCGAAGTTCGCCGAAATGGGCGGACAGAACCCGACGGAAACATACAGTTTCTGTGTTCGCGATTCCGCAGATTCTTTGGCATCCCATTGGCCGTGTATATTTACCGATTGCGAGGTGTGTGGGGAAGATCTTCGGTGGTCGCACAAGCTTATGAGCTATCAGCGACAGATTTCTGTCACCACTAAGGGGCACGGAGACATGCACGACCTCACCGAGCAAGTGGCTTCTGTCGTAAACGCTTCGGGAATCCAAACGGGGACAGTCAACGTTTTCAATAACGGTAGCACGGCCGCTATCGGCACCATTGAGTTCGAGCCTGGACTGCAACACGACTTGCCCGCCATTTTGGACAAGCTCATTCCACCCAGCCGCAACTACGGTCATGAGCAGGCGTGGCATGACGGCAACGGGCATTCACACTTGCAGGCGACGCTGCTCGGTCCATCGCTCAGTGTACCCATTTCTGATGGCAAGCTCGTTCTAGGTACCTGGCAACAAATCTTTCATCTGGAATGCGACGCGCGGGGGCGCGAGCGCACAATCATTGTGACCGTGATCGGTGACTAGAGACAATCCATCCGGAACTAGAATAGAGTCTCTGCCATGGTCAAGCGTGCACCAGCCCGACGACGTCCTCGCAAAGCCAAACCCGGAACGAAGGGTCTGGGCCCAGCCGAATGTCGGCTGGATCAGCCTACGGGCGCTGCCGCGGAGGTGGCGGAGGCGATCGAGAAAGCCGGCGGCTGCGTTGTGGGATTGTACAAGGAGCCGCTCGGCGGTCACCCTGTCTTGCTTTCGATTCTACCGATCGATGCCGTCGAGCCCACCCCTTTCCAAAGAGATCTCTCCGATGCTCACCACAAACGGCTCGCTGACGTCATCAACAAAACCGGGCGTTTTCTCGACCCGATCATCGCTGTGGTCGCACCGAAGGGAGGCTTCTGGACTCCGAATGGCCGGCACCGCCTCGAAGCCATGCGCCGCCTTGGGGCGAAATCAATTACTGCGCTCGTCGTGGCTGACCGCGAGGTAGCCTGGCAGATCCTCGCGCTGAATACAGAGAAGGCTCACAATCTCAAGGAACGCTCGCTGGAGGTCATACGCATCTACCGTGGTCTGGTGGACGAAGATGCCACGCGTCCCGAGTCCCAGTTCGCGTTCTACCTCGACGAACCCGCCCTAGTCACTCTTGGCGTCTGCTATGAACGCTTCCCACGCTTCGGCGGTGGCGCTTACCATCCGATTCTCCGGCGACTGGAGGCCTTTACCGATGAACCGCTGCGCACCGCCCTCAAGGATCACGAGAAACGAACCACGATGGTCCTCGAACTGGAGGAGAAAGTCGCAGCAGCAGTGAAGAAACTAAAAGAACGTGGTCTCGTTAGCCCGTACCTGCGCTCGTTCGTGGTGGCGCGTATCAACCCTCTACGTTGGATTAAAGGCGAACCGCCTCCGCTCGAAGAGGTGCTCAAGACGATGCGAGAGCGCGCGGCGAAATTCAATGTGGAGAAGATCAAGCCGCAGGATCTGGCAGGAACTGGAGGACCACCGGACGACGATGGCTAGGACCAACGTGCTACAACCTCGGAGAGCCCGCGGAATTCCCGGGGAGCACGGATCTATTGTGCGAGCGCTCTGGCGGTGACTCTTGCCTCGAGGGTCTTCATAAGATCCAGAATCATGTGAACGACCGCCTCATCGCCGATTACAGTATTGATCATGGTATGGTAAATCGGGCGGTCAGGCCATTCGACGTGGAAATATTTTTGGATGAAATCGACGCGTTCCCGATCAACGGTATCCACGAGCTGTTCGGCTTCCTTCTCGCTCTTGCCTCGAGCTAACAGGCGCCGCACTTTATCCTCTCTAGGAGCATAAAGAAACACACGCAACGTGTCCTGGCGGTTCTTGAGAAACTGCTGCGAGCCCCTTCCGACGATGACAGAGTTGCCGGTTTTCGCCGCATGCTGAACGACCTGTTCCGTAAACTTCAAAATACATTCGCTGTCGACCAGTTTGAGCTTGTGCGCGTTGATACTTCCTTCATAACTTCCGCGCAAGAACGACTTGAAGAGCCGGTAGTACAGCGGATCAGTTCGTTCCTCTCGAACCTCGACGACTGCCTTCGGACAGTCGGCAAGCCGGGCGATTTCCTCCGTCAGCAACTGATCCCAAAGCTTCCAGCCCAGCTGCTTGCCAAGCAGCTGGGCGATTTCGCCGCCGCCGCTTCCGTACTCGCGTTCGATGGTGACGATTTTTATCATCTGCGTCGCAATACTCCAGGTCTAAGGTTCAAACGTGGACGGCGAGCACTGGGCAGGTTCCCAATTGCAATACGCGATAGGTTGTCGAACCAAATACCGCTAGATCCAATGCGCCACGGCCTCGCACTCCCATAACCACCGTGTCGATTTTCGTTTCCAGAACCAGTTGAATGATTTGCTGGTATGGTTTTCCGATGCGCACCGCCGTCTTAATCTTAAGCGTCTTGCGGACCCGCTCTGGAATCAGTTTATCGAGTTGCTTCGCGGCTGTCGCTACGGCCTCTTCCGTCGTGACCGGACTTGGAACCTCCTCCAATACGTGCAACAGTGTGAGCTCGGCGTCGTACTCCGTTGTCGCAGAAATCGCATAGTTCAAAGCCAGCTCTGAATTCTCGGAGAAATCGGTACAAAAGAGAATTCGGTTCAAGTGGTGGACGTCGTGCCGCCCTTCACCTGTGGCCGAAGCGTCGTGGGGCGCCTTGCATATTGCCAGTACCGGGCAGGGAGTCTTGCGCATCACTCGATTGGTCACCGACCCGAGCACCAGCCGATCATACCCTCGCCGGCCGTGCGTTCCCATGACGATCAGGTCCGTTTTCCTTGCCTGCGCCAACGACAGAATACAGTCCGGGGCTGCTCCCTCGTGCACCACAAGCTCCGGCTGGATTTCATTGTGGGTGTGCTTCTTCACGAATTCCCGCAGTCGCTCCTTGCCACCCTCGCGAAGCGCCCGGCAGAACTCCGCATAGTCTCCCGTAGAGGCAACATAGTCGGCGTAAGGATATCGCGATAGCTCCACGATGTGCTGCGCCACCAACTTGGCTCGATAATGCTCAGCCAGCGATAGCGCATAGTGATAAGCCCTTATCGAAAACTCTGAGAAATCAACGGGACAAAGGATGAGTTCGATTTCCAGCATGACTACACATCTCTGACTCTTGTTATCGTCGCGTTCACATCACGTCGGATTATTACTCCACTACTCTTACTCCACCACCAGGGTCATTCTTCTTCAGAACAAAAGCCAGACAGAACATGATCGCCGCCCCCACGGCAAGAACCATAAAGGTATCAATGTATGCCAGGCTTGCAGCCTGTGCTTGCAGTGATTGATAAATCCTGGCGTAGGCCTGCATGAGAGCTTCGTGCTTGCCCACGCCGGAGATAGCGAACTGCCGAGCCAGACCGTCAGCCGCATTCACAAAATTGGGGTGGTCGACTCTGGCGTTCTGCACCAGCCTTCCCTGATGGAATTGCGAGCGCCGCGCAATCAATGTCGTGACTAAGGACGTACCCACGCTGCTTCCCATATTTCGCATGAAATTCACGATTCCGGCGACCGCGTTGTTCTTCTCCGGCGCAATTCCGATGTAAGCCACCAGCGTAATCGGCACGAACAGGAACCCCAAACCAATCACCTGGGCAATGCGCAACCACGTGGCGGCACTGAAGCTGATCTGCAAGTCAATCCGCTTCGTGGAATAGAACATGGCGATGGACAGGGCTAGCCAGCCGAAGGCAATCAGGTAGCGCGCCTGGATCTTTGTTGTCAGTTGACCCATGATAGGCATCTCAAACAGCAAAACAAGGCCTCCAGCCGAAAGTGCAAGCCCCGCCAGCTCCGACGTGTACCCCACGAGCGTCTGGAGGAATTGCGGCATCAGGACCAGGCTGCTGAACAACAGGATTCCCAGGGTGAACATCATCAGGCTCGAACTTGCGAAGTTAAAGCTCTTGAACATGCGGACGTCGATGATGGGCGCCTTTTGATACCACTCCCAAATCACCAGCGCGATCAGGCACACAGTCGCGATGATGACTAAAGTCGTGATGAAGCGTGACCCGAACCAGTCATCTTCCTGGCCCTTATCGAGCAGTACTTGCAACGCCCCGATACCCAGAGTTAGCAGAGCGATGCCGAGGTAGTCCAACTTGACCCCAGCCGCCTTGAGTTTGGCTAAATAGGGAGGGTCTTCGACAAAGCGTCGCACCAGAAACCATGTGGCCAAGCCGACCGGGAGGTTGATAAAAAAGATCCACCTCCAGGAATAGTTGAAGGTGATCCAGCCGCCCAGGGTGGGCCCGATCGTGGGCGCCATGATGGCCGTAATTCCATACAGGGCAAATGCCAAGCCTCGCTGCTGCGGTGGAAACGTATCCGCCAAAATAGCCTGCGCCATCGGCTGCAGCCCGCCGCCGCCCGCGCCTTGGAGCACCCGGAAGAGAAGAAGAAACCCGAGACTCGGCGCGATACCACAAAGCAAAGAACTCACGGTAAAGACACTCAAACACGCCATGAAAAAGCGTTTCCGCCCCAAGGCGCCCGCGAGCCAGCCGCTGATTGGCAGGATGATCGCATTCGAGACCAGATACGAAGTCAACACCCACGTACTTTGGTCGTTGCTCGCGCCCAGATTCCCGGCCATATAAGGCAGAGCCACGTTGGCGATGCTGGTGTCAAGCACCTCCATGAAGGCCGCCAGCGCCACGACAACGGCAATCAGCCAGGGATTGTACTTGGGCCGCCAAACCTCCTGGTCGAGTGTGAGAGCAGCGGAACTCATTTGAGGTACACGTCCGGCACCACGTTCATGCCTGGTCGAAGTCGACGATCCCGGTTCTCCCCGGGTTCGAGAACGATCTTTACCGGAATCCTCTGGACAATTTTCACGTAGTTTCCGGTGGCATTCTCCGGCGGAAGTAAACTGAACAGCGGGCCGGTTGCTCCCGCAATGCCGTCCACATGGCCTTTAAACGTCCGGCCGCTAGAATCCACATGGATTTCCGCTCTCTGTCCAACGCGCATGTGCCTGAGCTGCGTCTCTTTGAAATTGGCGGTAACCCACACTTCATCAAGCGGCACGACGGTGAGGAGTTGCTGCCCGTCCTGGACGTTCATTCCAACCACCACCGTCTTATTCACTTCACCGCTGACCGGAGCAACGATCTTCGTGTATCCGAGATTGAGTTGGGCCTGCTCAAGTAGCGCGCGCTTTTGCTCAACATCCGCAATCGCAGCCCGCACGCGAGCTTGGGTTGACGACACTTGCTGTGGCCCGGTCTCCGCATATTGGTGGTTCGCGTTAGCTTGCGCCAAGTGGCTCCGGGCCTGTTGGATGAATTGCTGTGCGGCAGACTCAGTGGCGCGGGCTGCTTCTACAGTCGCGGTGCTGGATTTGGCCGCGGCCAGTGCTTGATCGTAGACTTGCGCCGCTACCTCCCGCTTGTCGACCAGCAACTTGTAGCGGTGAAGATCGTCTTGCACTTTCACATCGTTCGCCTCGGCCGCCTCCACCTGAGAATGAGCGGCGGTCAGCTGTCTCTCGGCGGCAATGACGCCGGCGTTGGCGTCTTCGATGCCGGACGCAGCGAACTTCAGTTGGCTTGAAGTATTCACCGAGGTAATTGGAACCGTGATATTCAGCGATTGGGCCGTTGCTTCGGCATTGGCGAGATTGGCTTGCGCCTGCGCGACCGCAACCTCATAGTCTTTCGGGTCGATCTCTACCAATACTGTGCCTTTCTCCACCCACTGGTTGTCGCCTACATTGACGCGTACCACGTAGCCGGAAACACGCGCACTGACGGGATAGAGGTGAACGTCCGCCTGAGCGTCGTCGGTGGATTCGTAGCTGCTCAGATAGCGCCACAAAAATAGGCCTGCGACAAGCACCACTACGATAACGACCAGAATCACGATGTTTCTGCGGCGCTTGGCAGTGCGGCGCATCGGTGGGGTGCGCCGCCTGTCCGCCAGGAGCGAAGGATCAACCGAAGAGTCCGTGCCTGTCTCTGGTGCTGACCGGGGTAAGTTTTCTTCCGCCATGTTCACTTTCCTCTGAAAAATTCCTTGACGCCCTGCTCAGCGATGCCCAGAGCGCGAACCAGCGAAATTTTTGCATAATTATAATTGTAGAGACTTGATATGTACTGTTCGTGCGCACTCGCGACTGCCTCTTCCGATTGCACCACTTCCACGGTATCGGTGACACCCGCGCTGAAACGATCACGCGACTGAGTCAGCGTCTCTTCCGCCAAATCAATGTTGCTGCGCGCCACGTTCACCTGATCCGCCGACGACTGTAGATTCAGCAACGCCGCACGCACATCGGAGTCGATCTGCGCTCGCAGACTGTCGAGGCGCTCGTGGCTCTGCTCGAGTCTCGCGTCAGCTTGCATAACATTGCCGTGAACGCTGCCGCCTTGAAAGATCGGAATCGATAGTGTTCCGCGTACGTCGGCCACTGAAGTTGCTGTGGAGGGATGCGCCCCTGCCAGCCCATAATCTGCGTTAAAGGATAGCGACGGGAGATAGCCGGCCACCGCTGCCTTCCGAGCGAATTCCGCTGCGCGCACATCGGTCATGGCCGCCTGGTAATCGGAACGCGAAGCGCATGCACGTTTCAGAGCTTCATCGACGGGCATATTTTCTAGCGGCTGGTACGGCGACTTGTCGGTGAATTCGAATTCCTGGCCGGGAGCCAAGCCAATGACGCGAGCCACCGTCAGCTTCTGGATGGCGAAGTTGTTCCTCGCCTGGATCAACTGTTGTTGCCGGGTCTGGAGCTCGACCTTGGTGCGCAGGCCGTCGATGTCCGGCGAAGTGCCGGCATTTATCTGGTCCGCTGCCTGATCGTAGAGCGCCTGTGCCGTTTTCACCTGCGCTTCTGCCGTTTCGATGCGGGCTTCGTCGGCAATGGCCTGCAAATAAACATAGCCCACGGCGAGCACGACGAGGTCCCGAGCGTCCTTGAAAGTGTAAGCAGCAGATTTCAGACTTTGGCTGGCCGCGCGGGTGGCGTTGATTGACTTCCAATCGAATAGAGTCTGGGTAACATTGGCACGCGCGTCAAAGTAAGAAAAAGGGCCATCGGACGGCGGGATTTTAACTCCATCAATACTCGTAAGGCCTAGCTCGGCGAGATTAATCTTGGAAGCCTCCACATCAGGCGTGGCGGCCACGTGCGGTAAGAGAGCGCTCAATTGCTCCCAGCGCTGTCCGCGCGCCGAGCGGACATCTGCATGCGAAAGGAGCAGTCCGAGATTTTGCTTCAATCCGCGGTTGATGGCGTCCTGTAGCGAGAGCGGCATGACACCTGGAACAAGCTTGGCCGGCACGCTGCCCGAGAACGAGCTCACTCCACTCGTGCCGGGAATGGCTTGGCCAGGAGTGCTCGAACCGGGTGTCGTCTCGTTTTGCGCAAAAGATATCGCTGCTCCACAAATCAATACCATGGAGAGCAGAAAAACGGGGCGGCGCTCGTGCATTCTCAAGGGAGCCTCCTTGGCCTCGAATTTTTGGGTAGCGGTGTCGAGGGGAAATATCCTAGTCTGGCCGGTTATTTCTAGCAAACGAATTCAAAATCGATTCGCAACCTCCCGTTCTGTATGGCGATGGCATCCCGCAGGTTGAGCCCTTCATGTCAGGGTCGCATCGCTTTCCCGGCTGATTCATCTAACCAACCATGGGTAATGAGTTAGCTGTTTCAGTACTTGATCTTGTGGGCATGCGAGCCAGTGAGTCCGCAGGCAGCGCCATTGCCCGATCGGTGAACCTGGCGCAGCGCACGTGGAGCAGTGGGGATACAACCGAGGAGTCCTTACACTTGCGCCCCCATGTGACGGTGGCACCAGCCGCTCAGGAAAACAGAGCTGATCAATTACAATCCCTTGCCGGGGGGAAATTCATGGCAAATCTAAAGGGATTGGCATCCACATCGTAATAACGAACCAGTAAACAGGGGGTGGAAGCGGGGCGGTGGAGTGGGGCGTGGTGGCGGAGCGCGGCTCGTGCGAAGGGGCCGGTAATCCTCCACCATGGGGCCCGCCTGATTTCGTCAAAATGCCTCGCCAACGCCCATGCTCCACGTCCAAATATCTTTACCCCGGGCGAAGTCCGTCCGAAGATTGACGGGGTACTTCCTACTCAGTTGAAATCTCGGCCCCCCGCCCACGTCAAAACCGACTGACCATGTTTTCGCCGGCGACTCCGTCGCTCCAGAGAATGTTTCGCTGGCTTTCCTTAGGGCCTGCCGTGCCTGGAACATCTCGGACTTCCGTTTTCACGACTTGCGCCACACGGCGGCGAGTTGGATGCGAATGCAGGGAGCGGACATTCACACCGTCGCGCTAATTCTGGGTCACAAGGATCTGAGAATGGCAGCCCGATACCAGCACCTCAGCCCGGCCTTTCTCTCGGCCGCCGTAAAGCTCCTAGATAGCACGTTTGCTGAGTCCTCAATGACCTTTGAAGAGCCGGGAAACGGCCGCTATTCCGGTTCTATCGTCCCCACAGCGTCCCCCGAAGACATTGCTCCGGAAATCGGCTTGCGATAAGTGCTTTGGATTGTTGGCGTCCCCGACGGGATTTGAACCCGTGTTACCGCCGTGAAAGGGCCGCAGCTTACGGTAAGTTGCTGAAACTACGCGACACGGATGGCTACCTGAAGCGGTTTCAGTAAGGGATGGAAACAGTTCGTGGATCATAAATGGAGCAAGAATTCGGTCACCCAAAAACGCAGCCCGGCATTCGGATATGGCGCACTCTTTCCGTCAAGAATTCTGAGCCTTAGAATTTGGCTGCGCACAGAGTGACGAACACCCGCTCTCTGGCACTCGTCGGCGTCCTGATTCCGTCGCTATGGGGACTTTCAAGTTGTGTTCGGATGTTCGACCATTTCGTTCCGTTCACTTGTGTGACTCCAACTCCAACCAAGCGGCACATCCTCGGTCCAAATCATTCCGCGGTGAACTGCCAGCAGATGCGATTGACAGAACAGTCCACCTTGCCGCAGGGATGCCATTACACCCACACCCTTAGCGCCGAACCAATTCGTGAGAATTGAGTACAATTCGCAGCAAGGATGCAAAGAACACTTTAGGAGCCCGGTCTGCGTTTATCTGCTCCAGGCTCTTTTTGCTCGTTGCCAGTTCGGCGAGGGCTATGAATCCAATCGGGCAAATCTGGCGCAGTGTTTGGGTCGTGTTGCTCGCCGCGGTCGTGTGCACTGGCGCGTTCGCACTCGATCCGAGCCGGCACATCTCGCAATATGGTCACACCGCGTGGAGAACACAGGACGGATATTTCGGCGGCCAGGCAGTCTCCATTACACAGACCACAGACGGGTACATCTGGGTAGGAACCGACGCCGGACTTTTCAGATTTGATGGTGTCCGATTTGTTTCGTGGAGTGCGCTGACAGGGGAACATTTGCCCTCCTCCTTCATCATTGCTCTGCTGGCAGCGCGAGACGGAAGCCTGTGGATCGCAACGGATGCTGGTTTGGCCCACTGGGTAAACCAGCGATTGGTCAAATATCTAACGGGAGATTCCATTGATTCCGTCGCTGAAGATGAGACGGGGAAAATTTGGGTAATGCGTTTTCGAGTCGGCGATTACAGCCATCCACTCTGCGAGGTCGTCGATACTGCAATTCGTTGCTACGGCAGCGAGGACGGAGTGCCTCCGTCAGCCGGAGGCCCTCTCGTGCAGGACACATCGGGTAATCTTTGGGCAGGAAGCGACACAACACTTCTCAGATGGCGGCCGGGGTCAGCTAAGGTTTACAGACCCAAGGCTTTGCAATCCAATGCGGGAATAGACGGCGTGGAAGCCATGGCGCTCGCAGCAGATGGTTCTCTATGGGTGGGAATGGGCCTGACTGGCCGAGGTCTGGGATTGCAGCACATGGTAGACGGTGCTCTGAAATCTTTTGTTGCGCCTAAGTTGAATGGTGAAAGCCTGGAAGTCATGGCGCTCCTCGAAGATCACCAGAAGAGCCTCTGGGTCGGAACTCATCAGGGTATCTACAGAATCCGCGGAACTGACGTTGATCACTATCAGACTATGGACGGTTTATCGGGTGAATTAGTACAAGCCTTTTTTGAGGATCGTGAGGGTAACCTCTGGGTGGCTACCTCAAAGGGCATCGATATGTTCCATGACCTTCGCGTGAGCAGCTTTTCTACACACGAAGGACTGAGCATAGACTCTGCCGATTCGGTTCTCGCTTCGCGGGATGGCCCGATCTGGATCGGGAATGCGGGCCATCTGCAGGTTCTGGGTCCTAGCGGGGTGTCTTCTCAGCCAGGAAAAGCTTTGCCAGGGCATCAAGTTACGTCTCTTCTCGAAGATCACGCCGGTCGTTTGTGGGTCGGAATCGACAATACCCTATCGATCTATCAGCGAGGAAAGTTTAGTCAGATTAAGAAACAGGACGGCAGTCCGCTCGGAATGATAATGGGTCTGACCGAGGATTCTGAGAACAATATCTGGGTTGAGACCCACGGACCGCCTGTGATGCTCATTCGCATTCAGAACCTGAAAGTCCGGGAAGAGTTCGCAGCACCACCGATGCCGCCAGCTCGAAAACTTGTGGCCGATCCGCAAAGCGGGATCTGGTTAGGGTTAGTGAATGGAGATCTGGCTCGTTTTCGATCTGGCAAGACAGAGATATTCCCTTTCGCCGGCCACCCTGATTCTCGGGTTCTGGCGCTTACCGCGTCATCCGATGGATCCATATTAGGAGCGACTGCATTCGGAGTTATCGGATGGAAGAACGGAAAACAACAGATCCTCACTGTCCGCAACGGTCTGCCTTGCGACGGCATCGATGCCCTCATTTCGGACAATCAAAGCGATCTGTGGCTTCACGCTGAGTGTGGTCTGATCGAGATCGCAAATGACGAGGTACAACGGTGGTGGGGACGGCCTGAAAGCAGGTTGAAGGTGAGAGTTTTTGATGCGTCGGACGGAGTACAGACGGGGGTTGGTCACTTTAATACCAGCGCAAGAACGCAAGACGGACGATTGTGGTTCGCCAACGGCACCCTGCTGCAAATGATCGATCCAGCGCATATGGCCGGGAATACTGTGGCGCCCCCGGTACACGTTGACCTTATCGTCGCAGATCGAAAGAGCTACTCACCGCAGGAAGGGCTCAGCCTTCCTCCCCTGACCCGCGATCTTGAGATTGACTACACGGCGCTCAGCTTCGTTCTACCGCAAAAGGTTTTTTTTCGTTACATGCTCGACGGCCGCGACACACGCTGGGAGGAACCCGGAACCAGACGGCAAGCTTTTTATAATGATCTCCCTCCAGGCCACTATCGCTTCCGGGTGATCGCGTGTAACAACGACGGCGTTTGGAACGAAGTAGGAGCCACGCTGGAGTTCAACATCCTTCCCGCGTTTTACCAGACCAAATGGTTTGTCCTGTTCTGCGTGGCCGCAACCGCCTGTCTGGCCTGGATGGCGTATCGTTATCGAGTGCGCCAGGTAACAGGCCGTTTGGATATGCAATTTAGGGAACGGCTCTCCGAGCGCACGAGAATCGCCCGGGAGCTGCATGACACGCTTTTGCAAAGCTTTCAGGGGCTGGTGCTCAATTTTCAAAGAGCTCGTAATCTTCTTCCCGATCGCTCAGCGGAAGCGATACAAACGCTGGACAAAGCATTAGACGGAGCCGAACAAGCGATTGTCGAAGGGCGAGATGCGATCCACGACCTACGCTCCCTTGCGCCTGCGGCCCAGGGCTTGGCGGAGGAAATCACGGCGCTTGGGGAAGAACTTATTGCGGAGGACACCAATAAGGATCCGGCACAGTTCCGAGTGGTAATTGAGGGATCGGCGCAGGTGCTGCATCCAAACGTCCACGTTGAGATTTACCGAATTGCGCGTGAGGCGCTGCGGAATGCCGCTATCCATTCCCAGGCCCGCCTGATCGAAACGGAAATCGCTTACAGCGACAAGCTGTTTCGACTGCGAATCCGGGATGACGGAAAAGGCCTCGATCCCAATTTGCGGGATCAAGGCGAGCGGACAGGACACTGGGGGCTGCGAGGTATGCGTGAGCGCGCGCAGCGTCTTGGCGGAGAATTAGATATATGGAGTGAACCCGGAGCGGGTACCGAAGTTGAGTTGCGGATCCCCGGCTCGATTGTTTACGAAGCATCTCCCGCTCGAAATGGTGTTCGGCTATTTTGGAAAAAGATGAAAAACGATCATGAACGCCCCTCCTAATCACATACGCATTTTGTTAGCCGACGATCATCCTGTATTGCGCCAGGGCATACAAGCGCTTGCGGCAGACGAACGCGATATGGAGTTTGTCGCGGAAGCGTCCAATGGGCGCGAAGCGATCGAACAGTTCCGCAAATACCGGCCGGACATCACGCTCATGGACTTGCAAATGCCAGACATGAACGGCATTGATGCCATGATTACGATTCGAAACGAATTTCCTGACGCGCGCTTCATCATCCTTACGACCTACGCGGGCGATGTTCAGGTTTCACGGGCGCTGAAGGCCGGGGCTCGCGCGTATCTGCTAAAAAGTTTCTTGCGCAAAGAGCTTTTGGACACAATTCGCGCTGTCCATGCCGGACAGAAGCGAATTCCATCCGACCTTGCCACACAGGTTGCTGATCACATCGCGGATGACTCCTTAACCTTCCGGGAAATCGAAGTTCTCAGATTGATCGCCGCGGGAAACGCAAACAAACTGATCGCAGATCAATTGTCGATCGCCGAGGAGACCGTTAAGGGCCATGTCAAGAACATCCTTTCTAAACTGAGCGCGAACGACCGAACCCACGCGGTGACCATCGGACTCAAACGCGGAATCATCGAACTGTAATCCCCTCGAAAGAGGTGTATGGGGATGCCAGCTTTTGGGGATTCGGCCCGCGCCTCGGATCACCTAACCTTGTCGTTGAGGTTTCCGTTGCAACGACTCTTCTCCATGTTCCCGAACGGCTGGCCTGGGAGAGGTCTTCTACTCCTGCGGCTAGTGGCCGGAATTTTCCTGATGCATGATGGACTCGGCGAACTGCTGGGATCGCCTCCGTGGGGAGGAATCATACGCCAATCGCTCGCGACCGGAGGCGGGATACTCCTTCTTCTAGGCTTATGGACGCCCATGGCCGGAGTGCTGGTGGTGATTGTGGAATTGTGGGCCGCTTTTTCGAAAACCGATAGTTTGCGTAGTTGCGTCATGTTGGCCGCTGTCGGCGCCGCCTTGGCAATGCTCGGTCCTGGGGTTCGGTCCATTGATGCGCGGCTTTTCGGACGAAAGCGGATCGATATTCGGGAACACTAGAGTTGTCCAATCACCCCTTGAAAGGGGTACTTCCAACCGCCAACTTCGAGACCCCAAAGAAAACCTCCAATGAGGGTTGTTCGCAAGATGGAGTCGGCTCATTATCGGGACAAGCAGAGACCAACGTTACTCACACAAATCATAAGGAGAACGATCATGCGGGCAATATCAGCTTTAGCCGCCGGTGTCTTGGGCCTTGCGGTATTTGGAGTCCCAGGCTACGCCCAGAGCAGTCCCCCAGTCGGAGATGACTCTGTCCGCCCGTTCCACATCAGCATTCCGGAAGAGCAACTCGTTGAGCTCCGCCAACGTATCGCGGCGACACGCTGGCCTGACAAGGAAACGGTCAATGACGAATCCCAAGGCATCCGGTTGGCGGAGATGCAGGCGCTGGTGCGCTACTGGGGCAACGGCTACAACTGGCGCAACGGAGAAGCGAAGTTGAATGCGCTGCCGGAGTTTGTGACCACAATCGACGGCGTAGATATCCAGTTCATCCACGTGCGTTCGCGTGAACCGAACGCGCTACCGTTGATCCTCACCCACGGCTGGCCCGGCTCTCCGATTGAGTTACTGGAGGTGATAGGCCCGCTCACCGATCCCGTTGCCTTTGGCGGGCATGCGCAAGATGCCTTCGATGTCGTGATCCCAGCCATCCCCGGCTATGGCTTTTCGGGCAAGCCGACCGATCTCGGCTGGAATCCCGACCGCGTGGCGCGGGCCTGGGACGTGCTCATGAAGCGCTTGGGCTACACCCGTTACGTGGCGCAGGGTGGCGATCACGGCTCGGTCATCTCCGACGCAATGGCGCGCCAGGCGCCTCCTGGACTGCTCGGCATCCATATCACCATGCCAGCCACGATTCCTGCGAACCTGGTGGAGGGCGTCAACAACGGCGATCCGGCGCCCACTGGGCTGACCGCCCCGGAACGGCTGGCGTACAACACCCTCAGTACCTTCTTCGGAAGAAATGCGGCCTACGGAGCGATGATGGTGACCCGTCCGCAGACCATCGGCTACGCGCTCGTAGATTCGCCCAGTGGTCTGGCCGCCTTCACCTACGAAAAGATTGCCGAGTGGAGCGACAGCGATGGCCACCCCGAACGCGTGATTGGTCGCGACGAAATACTCGACGACATCACGCTGTACTGGCTCACCGACTCCGGCGCCTCTTCGTCCCGCTTCTACTGGGAAAATAACAACAACAACTTCAGCGCCGCAGCGCAGAAGACCAATCAGATCAAAGTGCCGGTGGCCATCACGGTGTTTCCGCACGAGATCTATCGCGCGCCGGAAAGCTGGTCACGGCAGGCCTACCCGTCGCTGTACTACTTCCATGAAGCCGCCAAGGGCGGTCACTTCGCGGCGTGGGAACAGCCGGAACTGTTTAGCGAGGAGATTCGAGCTGCGTTCAGATCGCTGCGCTAATTCAACGTCTTACCGGGGCCGCCGCGCACAATGCGCGATGGGCCACCGGTGACCCCGACCGTAGTGCTCATCTGGTCTAAAGCCGGCCTGAGGACAGTAAGCAAGCGAGAGTAAATTCAATCCAATCGGAGGAAAATAAAATGTCTAAGAACACTCACAAAGTAATCAACAACGATCGTCGTTCCTTTTTGCGCAATTCCGCCATGGCCATCGCCATCACCATCATCGCTACTATTACACTGGTCGGGAGCGGCCTTGCCCAGGCACAATCCAGCCAGCAGAACGTGTCCACGTCGCATACTTCGTTCGGCCCCATCAAGCAGATCGACGCCGGGCTCCTGAATGTCGGTTACTTTGAAGCTGGACCTGCCAATGGCACTGCCGTGATTCTTCTGCACGGCTGGCCTTACGACGTTTACAGCTATGTGGATGTTGCGCCGTTGTTAGCATCGGCGGGCTACCACGTCATTGTGCCGTACCTGCGTGGCTATGGCACGACGCGCTTTCTCTCCAGCGAAACGATGCGGAACGCCCAGCAGTCGGCCGTCGGCCTCGACATCATCGCTCTGATGGATGCGCTCAAGATCGACAAGGCGATCATCGGCGGGTTTGATTGGGGAGCGCGCACGGCGGACGTCATGGCAACACTCTGGCCGGAACGCTGCAAGGCGATTGTTTCCGTCGGCGGCTATCTGATCAGCAGCCCGGCGGGCAACCAGACACCGTGGCCACCCGAGCCTGCGTTCCTGTTTTGGTACCAGTACTATTTCTCTACCCCAGTCGGCAAGGCCGGCTATGCGAAATACACCGACCAGTTCAATAAGTTCATCTGGCACCAGGCTTCGCCAAAGTGGAATTTCGACGATGCTACGTACGACCGCACGGCAGCGTCCTTCAACAACCCCGACCACGTTGACATCGTGATGCACGACTATCGCTGGCGGCTTGGCCTGGCCGACGGCGAGCGGAGATATGACGATCTGGAAAAGCGGCTGGCCGCACTTCCTCCCATCACCGTGCCCACGATCACCTTGGAAGGTGACGCCAACGGTGCAATCCACGCGCCGAGCACGGCGTATCGGAACAAGTTCTCGGGCAAATATGAGTACCGCCTCATCACCGGCGGCGTCGGTCACAATTTACCCCAGGAAGCTCCACAGGCCTTTGCACAAGCTGTCATCGACGTCGACCGTTTTTAACGAGATACCGGCCCTGCGGACTGACGCACTCAGTCCGCAGGGCAGGAACAAAGGGACGAGAACGTAACCTGCGCCTCAAGAATTTAGAAGAAGGAACAGTATGAAACGGATCGCTTTCTTGCTGATTGCAGTTGCGGCGGTGGTTGGCCTTGTCGCCTTCACTCCCCCCGCACCTGGACACGCCGATGGAGAGGCTGCCCCGATCTTCGGAGTCACAATTCCTCCCGGCTACCGCGACTGGAAGTTGATCTCAGTGGCCCACGAGGCAGGCAACAATAACGACATTCGCGCCATTCTGGGCAATGACACGGCGATCAAGGCGTATCGGGAAAAGAAGCTGCCGTTCCCGGACGGCACAATCATTGCCCGCCTGGCTTGGAGATACGTTCCGTCCGAGGAAAACAACAAAGTCTTTGGCCGTGCCCAGTCTTTCGTTGCCGGCCCTCCCATTAACATTCAGTTCATGGTCAAGGACTCAACAAAATGGGCCGCAACGGGTGGCTGGGGTTTCGCTCAATTCGATGAGGATGGCAAACCTAACCTGCCCGAGGCAACTCTCAAAACCTGCTTCCCCTGCCACGAGCCGGGCAAAGCTGGAGACTTTGTCTTCACCCATTACGCACTTTAAACGCTGAAGGTGTGTTAGCCAACATCGTCAATTTTTGAAGGTTTGTGAACACCGAGAAAAAGGAGTCCGCGCAAATGAAGCATTCTTTGTCGGTTCAGGTTTGGATTCGTTGCTTCCTGGGCGTGGCTGCGGTCCTGGGAGTCGCCGTCATCGCAACAGGATTGAAAACCAGCTTCCCTAGGTTTTCATTCATAGATACGGTCAGAGCACAAGAGCATCTGATCGGCGCTCTCCATCCAGAGAAGCTGGCTCTTCTTAGAGCGAGCGCCACCGAATCTCAGACTACCCTTGCTGACGAGGGCCCCCTGCCTGACTTTGGCGGCGCCGTAGGCTGGCTCAACTCCGCTCCCTTAAGCCGCGAATCTCTGCGCGGGAAGATCGTGTTGGTAAATTTCTGGACATACTCTTGCATCAACAGCCTGCGAGAGTTGCCATACATGAAAGCCTGGGCGGCAAAATATAAGGACGCGGGTCTTGTCGTGATCGGTGTGCATGCGCCAGAGTTCGGATTCGAGAGAGAACGGGCAAACGTAGAGAATGCCGTTCGCGAATTGAGCGTTGCCTACCCGGTCGCCATCGACAGCAACCACAGAATTTGGGATGCGTTCAACAACGAATACTGGCCGGCAGACTACTTCATCGACGGGAAAGGACAAATTCGCTATCACCACTTCGGGGAGGGCGACTACGCCGAGTCCGAGCATGTCATTCAGGATCTTCTCAAGGCAAACGGAGCCACCGGCCTGGACGAGAGCACGGTTCGCATACCCGCTGGCGGAGTCGAGGCACCGCCGAGCGGTGATGTGCAGTCTCCCGAAACCTATGTCGGCTATCGTCAAGCCCAGCGTTTCGCGTCGCCCGAACGAGTGGCTCAAGACTCACAAAAGACCTACAGTCCGCCAGCGACACCCTCTTTGA
>Ga0208686_1000435_pt1 | contig 21393 bp, 17 predicted proteins | sample June2015DPH_6_50_FD_184694 | JGI IMG/M metagenome (GOLD analysis project Ga0208686, IMG submission 184694) | Peatland microbial communities from SPRUCE experiment site at the Marcell Experimental Forest, Minnesota, USA - June2015DPH_6_40... | ecosystem: Environmental > Terrestrial > Soil >... | reverse complement strand
CATCGCAGGATAATCATGGACCATCGCACGGCCCACCAGGGCCAGAGAAATCCCGCCAACCAAGGCACCGCCACTTGCAAAGCCCACCACTCCGCGCCATTTCCCACGGAGAAGCAAAACAAAGAACGCAATCATCAATGCCAGATGAAACTTGAAGCAGGCCAGTGCGAGCAGAAATCCAGCCAGGAACGTGCGCCCACTATTCATCGAGCGGAGAGATAGGACGACGAATAACATAAATATAAGTGAATCCTGTCCCTCTCCAAGCACATACATCGCTGGATAGAACGCGAGTAAGTAGAGGACCAACGGCGTCCCGGTGGTTTGAGTAAGTGATCGACTATAAGGCGCAAGCAGGCGGGCAATCAGAAATAGAACGCCGACATTAGCCAGCGCCCATACCAGCAACGCCATCCGATACGAAAGTCCCGAGACTGGCCAGTACAACAACAGCTCATAAGCAAGGTGATTGAAGGGCAGCAGACCACTGGTCCGAGTTTCGGGATAGAGTCGGATCTGCGCTTTCTCCTGAGCGTCGAAGTGGTAAAGGTCACAGCCCTGCCCTGATCTCACTATGTCCACGCCGGTCATGAAAATTCGGAGGTCGGTCACAGCCGGACCGTGAGCAAAGTACCAGAGCATTTGCCGTCCGCTCGCCCCGATAGAGATCAGGCAGAAAACCACCAGAGCCAACCTGGGGGCCCGGCCCAGTCGATGAATAGGAGATGTGGATGGCATGCGTGCAGAATGTAAGTCGGCCGCAGTGGCTTCACTTTAGATACCACGTTATGAGGGATGTCGGCCTAGGAAACAAGGTCCGGGAGTCACGCTAGTCACTCATACTAGTCACTCATCCGAGTCACTCGTGAAGATGGGGTCCGCTCTACGGCGTCGCGTGCGCCGCGTCCAGCGCCTTCTTCACCGCCTGCAATTCTTTCAGCAGGCCGCGCAGGTTTCGCGTGTCGAGCGCATTGGCGCCATCGCTCTTTGCTTCTTTCGGATTGTCGTGGACTTCCATGAACACGCCATCCACACCGGCTGCCACCGCGGCGCGTGAAAGTACTGGGATAAACTCCGGCTGGCCGCCGCTCACCGCCGGCTGATCTTCATCGCCGTGCGAAGACGACGGCAGTTGCACCGAGTGGGTCGCGTCAAACACCACCGGCGCGAACTTGCGCATGATGGCCAGCGAGCGCATGTCCACGATCAGGTTGTTGTAGCCGAAACTCGAGCCGCGCTCGGTCACGAAAACCTGACTATTGCCGGCATCGCGGCACTTGGCGATGGCGTGTTTCATATCCCAGGGTGAAACGAACTGGCCTTTCTTGATGTTCACCGGACGTCCGCTCAGCGCCGCCGCCACCACCAGATCGGTCTGCCGGCAGAGAAATGCGGGAATCTGCAGCACGTCCACAACCTCGGCCACCGCCGCGACGTCGGCGACCTGATGCACATCGGTCAGCACCGGAATGTGCACTTCCTCTTTAACTTTCTGCAGAATCCGCAGACCTTCCTTCATCCCCGGTCCGCGATAGCTCCGAATCGAAGTACGGTTCGCCTTGTCGTACGAAGCTTTGAAGATGAACGGGAAATTCAGCGAACGAGCCACGCCCTTGATGATCTCCGCCATGCGCAGAGCGTGCTCTTCACTCTCAATTACACAAGGCCCGGCAATCAGGAACAGATCCCCGGCGCCGACGCGAACATTATCGATCTGGAATGACAAGGTCAAAGGATGATTGAGTCATTAAATCATTAAATCATTGAGGCGCTGAGGCATTTAATGATTCAATACCTCAATGATTCAATGACTCAATGTCTCTGTCCCACTTTTTCCGGCCGCAGGAACATCTCCACCTCCGCCGCATCCTTCTGCACTTTCTTTTTCTGCCCGTGTTCGTACGAAGCGCCCACAAACGCCTTAAACAGTGGATGCGGCTCCAGCGGCTTCGATTTGAACTCCGGATGAAACTGGCATCCAATAAAAAACGGGTGCCCCGGAATCTCCACGATCTCCACATAAGTGCCGTCTGGAGTAGCACCGGAAATGCGCAGCCCGGCGGCCACCATCGGCTCTTCATACTCGCGGTTGAACTCGTAACGATGCCGGTGCCGTTCGCTGATCTCGGTCTGGCCATAGACTTTGTACGCCAGCGTTCCCGTCTCGATCTTGCACGGCCACGCTCCCAGACGCATCGTTCCACCTAGGTCCTCCACGCCACGCAGCTCGCGCAACTTGTAGATCACGCGATGCGGAGTCGCCGGATCGAACTCACTCGAATTCGCATCCGCCAAGCCGCAGACGTTGCGCGCATATTCAATGCACGCCGTCTGCATACCCAGGCAAATTCCGAAGTAAGGCACACCCTTCTCGCGCGCGTACTGGATCGCCCTCAACATGCCTTCAATGCCACGCTTGCCGAATCCGCCGGGCACCAGCAATCCGTCGTACTCTTCTAACTGCGCTTCATAGCTTTTGTCGGAACTTTTGTCCGCCTTGTCGGCAGACTCCAGGCCCTCGGCTTCAATCCAATTCACTTCCAGCTTCAGGTTGTGCGCCAGCGCGCCATGCACCAGCGCCTCTTTCAGCGACTTATAACTGTCCTCGTACTCCACGTACTTTCCGACAATGCCGATCCTGACCACATCCTTAGGGTTGTAGATGCGGTGCACCAGCTCGTTCCACTTGGAAAGATCTCGATCCTTAGCCTCCAGATGCAGACGCCGCAGCACCAGTGTGTCCACTTCTTCATGCGCGAAAACCACCGGCACTTCATAGATGGAAGCGACGTCCTTAGCCGTGATCACCGCTTCTTCTTCTACGTTGCAAAACAAAGCAATCTTCGACTTGATCTCTTTCGATAGGAAGCGGTCGGTGCGGCAGAGCAAAATATCCGGCTGAATTCCGATGCTAAGCAATTCTTTGACGGAGTGCTGCGTAGGCTTCGTCTTCAACTCTTGCGCCGCGGCAATAAATGGCACCAGCGTCACGTGCACGAACAGCGTGTTATCGCGCCCCAGCTCCTGCCGCATCTGGCGGATCGCTTCGATGAACGGCAGCGACTCGATATCGCCCACGGTGCCGCCGATTTCGACGATCGCCACGTCCACGTCCTGCGCAACTTTCTTCGCCGCCGCCTTGATCTCGTTAGTGACGTGTGGAATCACCTGCACTGTCTTGCCCAGGTAATCGCCCCTCCGCTCTTTGGCGATGATCTGCTCGTAGAGGCGCCCGGTGGTCCAATTGTTGTCGCGAGAAAGTTTGGCGTGGGTGAAGCGCTCGTAGTGTCCGAGATCGAGATCGGTTTCAGCCCCGTCGTCGGTAACGAAAACTTCGCCATGCTGAAACGGCGACATCGTCCCCGGATCCACATTCAGATACGGATCGAACTTCATCAGGTTGACTTTGAGCCCACGGCTCTCCAGCAGACAGCCAATCGAAGCCGCCGCCAGGCCCTTGCCCAGTGAAGACACAACTCCGCCGGTTATAAAGATGTACTTGGCCGACATCGCTTCCTCGCTTTAATTTTGTTTGGAAAATTGTGCGGGTTGGGGTGCACGATCAATTATGGCAGAAGTCTCTCGGGAAGGGAATGTGGAAAAAGCAGCTCTCAGCTGTCAGCTATCAGCTCTCAGTTCGAGCCGCTTCGGAAGCGGAATCCGCCCATAAACTAGCTGGGGTAATGGAGAGAGGTTGCAAAAGTAGGCCACAAATGGGGCTACTTTCCGGCTGTGCTGCTGCGGATGAGGCCGTCGGGGGTACTCCCGATGAAAAATCGTTTTACGGTGTCGCGAACAAGCGAGGAGGGTGTACTATGGTGTCGTTTTCGAGGTCAAAAAAGAAATTCCGGTCAAGACACTGATGGGCCGCGCCTCTACGCTGCGGCCCATCCGGTTTCGAGCCCAACGCTGGGCCTGAAGTAAATTTGAGGTCACCCCGGGGAAGCCCAGATGAACTTTCTTCCTAGGAGGCCTTTATGATGAGAGGAAAATTCGCCGCGGCACTGGGGGTTCCTGTCTTTGTGCTGGCTTTCGGCTTTCCTTGCTTCGCTCAGGATCCGCGAGCTGCCGCCGCTCCCTCGTTGAAGGACCAGCTCTCGGCGCAATACAAACCCGACACCGTACTAACCGTAAAAAAGGCGGGCATCCTGTCGTTCCCGGCGAATACCCCGGATAGGTGGACTTTGGGCCAGGGGAGTATCTCGAACATACCCGTGAAATACGAGAATGGACAAATCAAAGTTTACAATAAGTTCCTAGCCGGAACGGTAAGTGCAGACGCACGCGACCTGGCGGTGGGCGAAAAGGTGAACCCCACGAAGGTTGACGTTAACGTGAAAAAAGAAACGGTCACGATTTCGATCGCCGAGTGTGATGCCTGCAACGGAGTCCAATATTCGTCCTTTAAAGCCCAGGTCATCTTCGCATGCGCCAAAGGTTACCTGGAAACTGCCGATCCCGGACAAGTCGAGGACCTGATCGGCCAGGTGCTGGAGGTCGACGCGGGCAACAACAATGGCGACCAGCAGCAAGCGCAGGCACAGGACAATCAGGGGCAGCAACAAACCCAGCAGGCTCCGGGCGGCCCCCCGCAGTCTTCCGACGCCGTTCAGTTGGGGCAGACTCTTGATCAAGTGGTCGCCATCCTGGGGCAGCCGGTTAGAATCACCAATCCCAGCGGACCGGTGAAAATCTATCAGTATAAGGACATAATAATCATATTTACATATGACAAGGTAACTAAAACGATCGCACTGCCACAGCCTCGGCAGGCGCAGCGACCGCCTGAGCCGGTGCCGCCGACGGAGCCTGCATCTCCCCCGCAGCCTCCGGCGCAGGTCCAGTTGGGCCAGACTGCTGATCAAGTGGTCGCCATCCTGGGGCAGCCGGATAAAATCGCCAATCTCGGATCGAAAAAAATCTATTGGTACAAGGACATGAAAATAACATTCGTAAACGACAAGGTAACCGACGTACAGTAACGGCCCCTCTGCGGGCTGCCCCATCCTTGCCGCCTCCTTTGCGCAAGGGTGGAAAATGCCGGAGCCAAATCCACCTCTCGCTCCTGGCAATTCCTGATGAATAGGCGAGAATTAAGTGAAGCCTCAGTAGTGAGCGGTTCATCGGACACGCATCCAACTTTCCAGACGCACCCAAGAAAGTTGATAATGTTCCGCGTTATGAAGTCATTCTTTGGCAGGACGGACAGCACGGGCTTCGGCAGGGTACTATTTCTCGCGGCAACGACCCTCATGTCGGTCTGCGTCTGTCTCTCCCAGGTTCCCGCGCCCGCCCAAGCCCGCCGCCTCATCCTGAAAGACGGCTCCTACCAGTCCGTTACCAAGTATGAAATTCATGGCGACCGCGTCCGCTATTACAGCGCTGAACGCGGCGAATGGGAGGAAGTCCCGAAAGCGCTGATCGATTGGGACGCAACCGATAAATTCGAGCAAGGCCGCCAGGAAGGCAAACTCGATCCGGAAGCGGTCGAACTCGACAAGGAACTGGAGGCCGAACGGAAAGCTGAACAATCCCGCTCCCCGGAGATTGCGCCCGGTCTGCGCCTTCCCGATGAAGGCGGCATCTTTCTCCTCGATACTTATGAGAATCAGCCGCAGTTAGCCGAACTGGCGCAGTCGGGCGGCGACGTGGATAAGAACACCAAGACGAATATTCTGCGCGCGGTGATCAATCCGCTCGCCGGAGCCAAGCAAACCATCGAACTTCCCGGACTCCACTCGAAGATTCAGTCGCACACCGCGATCCCTTCGATTTATATCAATATCAATATCGACGCGAATGCAAATGAAGGTGCGCCCGCCACCGCCACCGCGCAGCCCGCCAGCAGTGGGCCTCCACCGCCCGCGCCCAATAAAAGCGACCGCTTCAAAATTATTCGCGTTGAGGCCAAGGGCGGCAAACGCGTCGCCGGGGCAGTCAAGATCGCGGTCACTGGAAAGATGAAAACCGACGAACGTTTTGTCGCGGCCACGGTCACCGCCATGACCGGAGGCTGGGTCAAGCTCACTCCCACCGACACTCTGGCGACAGGCGAATACGCCGTCGCCGAAATGATCGGGCAAGAAGGCATCAACCTCTATGTATGGGATTTCGGCGTGAACCCATCCGCGCCCGCGAACACCTTTACCTGGAAACCGGACCCGGCCGTGGCACAGCCGAAAACCGATCAGCCCCCGGAATTACAGAAGCGCGAAAAACAGTAACCTACGAACAACCGCCCTCGCAATGGTGCCCTGAGACCTGCGACCTAACACCTAAGACCTGCTTCTCTACGGCTCCATCACTCCGCGCGAAGCGACGCCGATATTATCCCGGGTCGTGTTCTTCACCACATACATCATCTCGTCCGCCTGGCGGATGACATCGTGCGGCGTCTGCGCATCGTTCGGAAACGTCGCCAGCCCCATGCTGGCGCGCACGTTCAGGTTCAATCCCTGCTCGGCGCAGAACGTCCCGGCGCGCAGAGACTCCTGCAACCGTTTCGCGACCACCACCGCCTGATCTTTGCTGGTTTGCGGCAGCAACACCACGAACTCGTCTCCCCCGTAACGGAAAGCGAAATCAATCAGCCGCAATTGCGCTTTGATCAGGTATCCGACTTCGGCCAGCAGCCGGCTTCCCACCAGATGTCCATGCGTGTCGTTGACCGCCTTGAAGTGGTCGAGATCGATGAAGATCACGCTGAACTGGTAGCCAAAGCGCGCGGAACGATAGACCTCGGTTTCAAGCGTCTTGTGGAGATGGCGCGCATTGAACAGCCCCGTGCAATCGTCGGTAATGGTCAGTTCCTGAATCTTCTCGACCGACCTGGCGTTCTCAATCGAAATCGCAGCGTAATCGCACAATGCCTGCAGGAAGAACATCTCCTGTTCACTCATCTCGACGCTGGCGTTCACCATTTGGATCACGCCCAGCACGCGGTGTTTGGAGCGCAGCGGCACGCAGATCACGGAGTGGGTCTGCACCCGCGTGATCTCGTCCAGCCGCGATGAGAAACGCGGATCACTCTGCACGTCGGGCACAATCAGCACCTGTCCATGCCGCGCAACCCATCCTGCAATTCCCTCCCCCACCTTCAAGCGCGCCTTCGACAAGACCTCCGCCGCGGCCCCCACCGCGATGGCGAAATAAAGCTCATCTTTTTCCTCATCCACCATCAGCAACGACCAGGTATCCGGGCGGAAGTATTCCGCCATTTTTTCCATGATGGTCTGCAGGATGGAATCAAGGTTCAGCGACGATGTCAGCGCCTTGGCGACATCGTGAAAGATGGTCAGCTCTTGCGACAGGCGAATTGAGGATGTGCCCGTGGCCTCCGACATGACTCCTCGTTCGTGGTGGATACGAAATTATAGGTTTGGGCGCGCCACCCGGGCAATGAACCGAGGTAACCGGTACCCGTCACGCCAACTCTAGCAGGCGTAGCGGTTTTTCGGGCCGGCGGTTTATGGGGATTTTGCGTTTGAGGTGTCAATAAAAAACCCTCTCCCCAGTAATCGGGGAGAGGGCCGTTGCAATCGAACGTGTTTTAGTCGTCGTCGTCAACCTTGGTGGGTGCCGGCTTGTTGAAGTCGCTCGCGGAGCGAACCGTATTCTCGCCGGGGTAGGGGCGAGTAAAGCCGGTGGCTTCGTACCAGTTGAGGTGGTTAACGGTGTCCGAGTCTTCGACGTCTGGCCTGTGATAGTTGCCAGCGAAGATCTCCACCTTCTTCGCCATCCATCCAGCCCGCAAAGCCTTAACCGTCGGGCTCTCTTTCACCGTGGACTGCGCCTTGGACTGACCCTTGACCACTTGCGCAGAACACGAGGGCGGGAGGGTCTGAGTTGGATTCTGGGTAACGCCATAGGGCAAAGGCGTACCCGCCGCTACGTGTGTCCACGGCAGGAAGTTGTCCGCCGGTGGATTATCGAGGAAGAGCGTGCTCATCGGCGAAGCCACGAGATCGGAGTGGTTCATGGGCGGGATGCCGAGAATCTGCTCGATCGTGCGGGTCAGGTTGACTTGCGTGTAGAAGGTGCTGTCTACGTAGGTCGTACCACCGGTACTCTGGATGACGTAGGGGCTGATGACATAGCCAGGGCTGCGGTGGCCATCGACGTGGTCGACGCCGGTCTGCGCGTCGTCTTCCTCGATGAAGATCGCCGAAGAGGACCAAATCGAGCTGTGGCTGATGGCGTCGACAAAGCGGCCAACCGCCAGGTCGTTGTCGGCCTGCATGGCGATCGCGTACGGCGGGCCGCCGGTGTGGTCGGAGCTGATCCACATGAACTCCAACTGGGGCACCGTACCTGCGGCGACGTCGCTCTGGAAATCCTCATTCCAGATATCGAAGCGGAACTGGTCGGGGATGCCCAAGTCGAATTGTGGGTAGGTCTGGTACGTGTTGTTAATCAGGTTCGGCAGCGGCGAGTGCGAGGCGACCGTGTTGATGTTGTAGAGCTGGGGCTCGTCGCCAGCCTCGTAACAGGTGATGTCGTTGAAGAAGTCGATCCACAGTGGCTCGGCGGTCGACCCGTTGGGTTGTAGGAACGAGTTGTACTCGATGTACTCGCCGTAGTTCTTAAACGAGACCTTGTACTTTGCAGCCTGATCCCACAGATGGCCGGCCTTCTGGTAGGCAAGCGCTTCGCCGCCATTGGAGGGGTAGTCGCGTAGCCAGTCCGGCGACTGGACGTCGTCGGAGTAAGGAGCCAGGGCCTGCGTGATCCAGTTGTGACCGTCAGCCGACTGGCGGCTCGGGTCGTAGAAGTTGTCCAGCAGCGGGAAGCGCTGCACCAGAGAGTGCGCGTTTGGCGTTATGACCGTATAACCCGCAGGGTCATAGGTCGGGTTGCCGGCTAGGGGCGAGCTATCGCCGAAGACTGCCAGGGAGGCGTCGCCGTTGCCGGCGCTCACGTCGCCCAGGATCTGATCGTAGGTGCGGTTTTCACGGATGATCAGGAAGACGTGCTTGATCAGCGAAGGCGAGCCGATCTTGGCCGGGATTGCGACCGGCGCGGCCTTCGGGCTGCCACCGGAGGCAGACTCGATATTTCCCGTGAGATCCCAGTGGTTGTTGTATATAACCTGCGTCGTCATCGCCGACAGGTTCAAGCTCGCAATGGGAATGATGCTCACGGTGCCGAGGTCCTGGTGGGTGTTAAAGTCGTACACGGTGAATTCTTTTGCGTACGAATTTTCGAACGTATTCGTCGGAGGCGGTGCGACACCGTAGCCGTCTGTGCCGAGGCCCTTGTCGTTGGCAACCAGCAGCTCACCGTCAGTCGAGTCGAACACGACCGAGCTCGGCGCATAGCCGGTCGGGATCAGGCCCGAGACAGCGGAGGTGTTCAGATCGATTACGGCAACGGCATTGGCATTGTAGAGCGCCACGTATGCATTGTTTGAATTATCGACGGTAATCGAGTTTGGCCCCACGACAGTGACGAGTTTGTCGGGCACTCTAACCCCCAGCCCAGCCAGGAAGGGATCAAGCTCAATCGTCGACGACACCGTATTGGTGCTCGTGTTGATCACCGAGATCGTGTCGTCATAGGCATTAGTGACCAACAGGTAGGTGGTCGACCCACTGGTCCAGAAGGTCATACCTGTCGGGTGCAGACCGACCGTGATTGTCTTGGTGACATTGAACGTGGACAGGTTCACGACGGAAATCGTGCCATTGCTCGTCGCGCCAGTCGGATAGACGGCGACGACCGGGGTGCCGTTCGAGTATTCCTGGAAGCTCTTCGCGGTAGGAACCTTTCCAGCCTCGTTGGCAACGTAGGCGGTGGTGCCATCGGGCGAGATCACGATGTTGTTAGGGACCTGACCGACGCGGAGCTCCGGACCTTCCACCGGGGTTCCCGTCAGGTTGATGCTGGTGATCGTGTCGTTGTTGTCCAGCACCACGTATGCGGTATTGCCATTCGGAGTGACCGCGATGCCCATCGGATAGGAAGTGGGCGCACCATCTGATACAAGCGAGACGGTCTGGCCGCAGGGGATTTCAATGCTGCCGGTGGTCCCCGGAGGGCTGCCGGACGGGGGTGCCTTGGCAGTGTTGAACGGAGCGACCCACGGATAGCAGGTAACGTTAGTCAGATAGCCGCCGCCGTTGACGTCGAGCGGAACGCTGACCTCAGCGTAATTGGAGAGCAAGCCGGTCGAGTTGACGTTTGCGATGGCAACGTAGGCTGGGCCGTAGTCGCCGTCTTGGCTAAAGAGCAGGTACGCGCCGTTCGGCGTATAGGTGATGCCCATAGAGCTACCGCTGTTGGTCTTGGACGGAATGTAGTTCTGCATGACCTGGCCTTGCGTGTAGGTCCCGCCATCGCAGCCGGCGGAAGCGACGCAGAAGATCGAGACGGACTGCGGGGCGCCCATCTGAAGGACAGCAGCGGTTCCGTTGCCCGTGGGATTGAGTGCGACGGCTTTGGCCCGGGTCGTAGTGCTGAGGTAGACCTGGGTGCCGGCAGGGGTGATGATCGTGCCATCACTGACTACCCACGGGTCGGACAAGGGCGCCGAGTAGGTCGGGCCCGTGCTCGCGCTCGTGTTCTCGCCAGGTGTGTAGGTCGGGAACTCTTGAGACTGCCCGAGCGCCGAAACGCTCAGAGCCGCTGCCAGCAGGCCGACGAGGCCGACGAGCAGAGGCAGACGCCTCATGCAAGACAGATTGCTAGATCGGTACATTATGATCTTCCTCCTAGGTTGTGGATGTACCACCCCTGATCGTGGGAGTTGCAGGTTAATGGTGCGTGACACGAAGATGAACTGACGATGAAAAGAAACTCACCGCAGTGGATAATTCTTAACAATTGGAGTCGAGGATGGCTCGTGTCTCCAGTCCGAACCCAGCCTTTCACTGCCGAGATGCCGAGGGCACAGAGAAAAAGAATTTGTAATTTGCTAATCGGGTGATTGGACAATTGAAACGCGGACGGGGGCGCGGGATAGAATTCAAATTACCAAACTGGAAATTACCGACTGCCAATCCTCTATCATCTTGCTTCTCAACAGAGTAAAATCTCGTTCGCCATCCCACGAAAGCGAGAGACTGGTTTGCCATCCTTTGGCGAAAAGCTGAAGCAGGAGCGCGAGAAGCGCAAAATCTCACTGGAGCAGATTTCCAGCTCCACTAAGATCGGGACCCGCATGCTTCAGGCATTGGAAGAGGATAAGTTCAACCAGTTGCCCGGAGGCATCTTCAACAAGGGCTTCGTTCGCGCTTATTCCCGCTGCGTTGGCCTCGATGAAGAACAAACCGTCGCTGAATATTTGCAAGCTTCCGGCGATGTCCCTCTGGCTCGAACCGACGCCGGAGGGCATGAAGCAGCAGGGCATGAAGCGGTCGGACGTGAAAATCGAGCGCGCGAAAATGAACAGAACGTCCGACGCCTGGAGGCCATCTCCGACGACCCGGCGCGCCCACTTCCCTGGGGCCTGTTCGCTGCACTTCTCCTCCTCGTCGCGCTCGTCCTCTCCCTCTGGAGCTATCGCCAGCGGGAGCGCGCCAGACAGTCGGCGAGTCCGACCGCCACCGCCGCGCCGCCAACCGGCGTAATGAGCCAAGCAGCAAGCGGAGTAGTAAGAGAAGATAGGGGCGCCGGTCCGCTAAAATCTGGTTCGACGACAGGTGGTTCCCCGACGAAAGGTTCGTCGACTGTACAATCTGCCCCCGCCGCGACTCCGGGCGAATTTACGGTCCTCATCCAGGCGCGCGAAGAGTCCTGGATCTCGATCACCGCCGACGGTAAAGCGACCGCATCCGAACTCTTGATCGCCGGCAGCGAGAGAACTGTCCGAGGCCGGAAAGAAATCATCGTCAAAGCAGGAAACGCCGGCGGCGTCGACTTTCGATTCAATGGCAAGAAACTCGCAACCGGGGGAGATTTCGGGGAGGTCAAAACAGTTACTTTCGGCCCTGGCGGAATGTTACCCAATGCCCCGACGCCTTAAGTCTTTTCTTTAATTTCTTCCATTTACCTCTCTCCTCGGCCACTCAACGTCGGTTGGGTCCCACTCAATGTCATCTCCCTTCGTCACCGGCCAATTCCGTTGCGTTAAGGAGGTCATCTCTGGTACGGTTTTGAAGGAAGATTAAACCAAACCCCGGTCACGAGCCCTTGGCTCCGTAAGCCTCCCTAATCGGACGTGAAGGCTCGCAAGTAAGGCTCAAAGTCACCTTGAGGAGATACCAGATTGCCTGAAACCAATCGTTTTCTTTTTACCTCGGAATCTGTAACCGAGGGACATCCGGATAAGATCGCCGATCAGATTTCCGATGCCATTCTCGACGCCTGCCTGCGGGAAGACCCAACCAGTCGCGTCGCCTGTGAAACCCTGACCTGTACCGGCCTGGTCGTGATTGCCGGCGAGATCACCACCAAAGCCTACGTGGACTTTCAAAACCTCGTGCGCGGCGTAGTACAATCCATCGGCTACGACAACGCCGTCTACGGCTTCGACTCCAATACCTGCGCCGTAATTTCCAGCATCAACAAACAATCCGGCGATATCGCCATGGGAGTCGACACGGGAGGCGCCGGCGACCAGGGAATGATGTTCGGCTTTGCTTGCAATGAGACCCCTGAACTGATGCCCCTTCCGATTTCACTCGCCCACAAGCTCACCATGAAGCTTGCTGAAGTTCGCAAGAATGGGACTTGCCCTTACCTTCGGCCGGATGGGAAGTCGCAGGTCACCGTGGAATACGACGCGCCGGGCAAAGTGAAGCGGGTCGATGCGGTTGTCGTTTCCACTCAACATTCCGAGACGGTGGGCAACGACGAATTGCGCTCCGACATTTTGAAACACGTCATCCAGGCGGTAATTCCTGCCAACCTGTTGGATGAGGACACCAAATATCACATCAATCCCACCGGGCGTTTCGTCATCGGCGGACCGATGGGGGATTCCGGTCTCACCGGACGCAAGATCATCGTGGATACCTACGGTGGCATGGGGCGTCACGGAGGCGGCGCCTTCAGCGGAAAGGATCCGACCAAGGTGGATCGTTCGGCGGCGTATATGGCGCGCTACATCGCCAAGAATATTGTGGCTGCCGGCCTGGCCGATCGCTGTGAAGTCCAACTGGCTTACGCGATCGGTGTTGCTGAACCCGTCAGCGTCCTGGTGGATACTTTCGGAACCGAGAAGATTGATGCGAAGCTGATTCCGGATCTGGTGCGCGCCAACTTCAAGCTGAAGCCGCGCGAGATCATCGAATCGCTCAATCTGCGCCGTCCGATTTACCGTAAGACCGCGGCCTACGGACACTTCGGTCGCAGCGATCCGGATTTCACCTGGGAAGCAACCGACAAAGCCGCAAAACTGGCAACCGACGCCGGCCTGAAAAAAAATGAACCAGTCGGAGCCAGAAAATAGAATCTCACCACGGAGACACAGAGACACGGAGAACAACGATTTTGACTTTTTCCGGTTTAGGCTTTCTCCGTGCCTCCGTGGTGGATTATTCGTTAGCAGCGCACAAACTGCATAGACTTTCATCGCGTCATCATCCGGGGATGAGGAGAAAAATGGCTACGACAACGACATCAATCAGCAGCGACGTTAAGGGATTTGAACTGGCCGATCTGGGGAAGAAACGCATCGAGTGGGCGAACCAGTCGATGAAGGTTCTGCAGATCATCCGCAAAGAATTCATCAAGAACCAGCCGCTCCAGGGCATCCGCGTTTCCGCTTGCCTGCACGTGACGGCCGAGACCGCAAATTTAATGATCGCGCTGCGTGACGGCGGCGCCGACGTGGCCTTGTGCGCCTCCAACCCGCTGTCCACGCAGGATGACGTCGCCGCCAGTCTGGTCCGCGATTACAACATTCCTGTTTTCGCCATCAAGGGCGAAGACAACGACTCGTACTATTCGCACATCATGGCGGCGGTCGATCACAAACCGCAGATCACCATGGACGATGGCGCCGACCTGGTCTCGGTGCTGCACACCAAGCGCACGGCGGAACTGGCAAACGTGATCGGTGGCACCGAAGAGACGACCACAGGCGTGATTCGCTTGCGCGCTATGGCCAAGGAAGGCGTGTTGCGCTATCCGATCGTCGCCGTCAACGACGCCGACACCAAGCATCTGTTCGACAATCGTTACGGCACCGGGCAATCGACGATTGACGGCATCATTCGCGCCACCAATTTTCTGCTCGCAGGGTCGAAGTTCGTGGTCGCCGGTTACGGGTGGTGCGGACGCGGTCTGGCTTCGCGCGCACGGGGCGCTGGAGCCGAAGTCATCGTCACTGAAGTGGACCCGACCAAAGCACTGGAAGCGGTCATGGACGGCTTCCGCGTGATGAGCATGGAAGAGGCGGCCAAAATCGGCGACGTTTTCTGCACCGTCACCGGCAACAAGAACGTGCTCGCCAAACAGCACTTCGAACTCATGAAGGATGGCGCCATCATCTCGAACTCGGGACATTTCAATGTCGAAATCGACATTCCGTCGCTCGAAAAGCTGTCGTCCTCCAAACGCACCACGCGCAACTTCGTCGACGAGTACACGATGAAAGACGGCCGCCGCATCAATCTGCTCGGCGAAGGCCGCCTGATCAACCTGGCCGCCGCCGAAGGGCATCCTGCCTCCGTGATGGATATGAGTTTTGCCGACCAGGCGCTGTGCTGCGAGTACATGGTGAAGAACCATGCATCGCTTGAAAAGAAGGTTTATACCGTTCCGGTGGATCTCGACAAACGCGTGGCCAAGCTCAAGCTGGAGTCGCTTGGCATCAAGATCGACCGGCTCACTTCGGAGCAGGAAGAATATTTGGCCAGCTGGTCGGAAGGAACCTAGAAGTAGTTCCCGCTTTCCGGGTCCCGTTTCCGGTGTTAAGCAGGGCGGCGCAAGCCGCCCTCAGGTTTCGTATCCGGGTATTGCTTTAGCGATACCGCAGATCCTCGGACAAGACGCCCCTTTAGGGGCCGCGTCGTTCAAGGTTTCTCAACCCCCGCCGATGTACCCACACGAGAGGTGCCTGTGGACGTGAAGTGCAAAGTGCTGCTGGTCGAGGACAGCAAGTTTCTCAGGATGGCCAATGAGCGCGCTTTGTGCAGAGCCGGTTACGAGGTCAGCACCGCCGCCGACGGCCAGGAAGCCTTGCAGGTCGCCAACGACAAACTCCCTGACATCATCCTGCTCGACATGCTGCTTCCGAAACTCAGCGGCCCCGACGTCCTGAGAGCTCTCAAAGCAAATCCTGCCACCATGGACATTCCGGTCATCGTGCTGAGCAGCCTTTCGCAGAAGAATGGCGAAAAACTCATCCAGGAAGGCGCGGCCGCGTACTTCGAAAAGTCGACGCTGGAACTCGACAAAGGCTCCAATCCGCTGGCGGCCACAATCGAAACCGTGCTCACCCGGATCACTCACCAAAAGAGCTTGGCTCTTCGGGTGCAGGAATTGGCCGCCAAGAAGGCCGCTGGCAACTGACAGGCGACCGAGTAGTTACTGACGAACGCCCGACGACTGACAAACGACTGACGAACGACCCCGAAGACTGAGAAATTCCATCCCCAGCGCTAGAATGAAAGGCATGTACCACTACAATCCTTCGACCGCGCTTGAAGAATTGACCGAAGACGCAACTCTGCCCAATCCTGTCCACGTCCGCGACATGCTGTTGCGCGGCAAGCTCACCGCCGACCAGTCGCTGGAGCTGAACCGCATCTTTCTCGAATACCAGAAATTTTTCGGAGAAGCGCAGAAGCTGGGCAAGGAAATCTTGAAGCGTCTGGCGGCGTAACTTCGGCCACTATCTTCGGCCGCTGTCCCTTACCTCCGCCCAAAGCGAAAGGCAATTCCGGCGGAAAGGCGATCGCAGACCGTGTTCGAACCGCCGGAGCGGACGCCAAAGTAATCACGCTGCAGCCGTACGGCAAATTTTCCGCCCCGGTGGGGCACAATGTCCACGCCGACGCCCCCGGCAAATGCAAGCTGCATCCCGCCGCCAGTAATGCCTCCCGAGGAAGCGTTAAAATGCGAGCCGCCAAACAGCCCCTGGGCGAACGGCTGCAGATGCGCGAACCTGCGATAGGTAAAGCGTGGGCCGAAGGTGAAAGTATCGCCGGTAAGGCTCTGCGCGGGATAGCCGTGATAGCCGCCAATGTCGGCAGCCAGTCCAAACCAGTTCTTAAAATTGTAGGCGAACGAGCCGCTGCCGCCGTTCATACTGATGGTGTAGCCCGTCAGGACTTGGAGATGAGAATAGTCCACGGCAACGTCGGCCAGAGGAGCTTCCTCCGCGAGCGCAATCGCGGACACGAGCGACAACGCTACTGCGAGCCAAACGAGCTTGTTCATCTGCACCTCTGGGAGCAACGATCAACCAGCAACGATCAACGAGCGACGAGCGACGATCAACGATCCAGGAACAACGAAATACACGAGGACAGAGCCCTGCCGAAGTTTACCGTCGGGTGGAGCGGAAGTTGTCACGCAAATGTAAAAATTGATGCGTTCATTGTTGGAGAAACATGTTAGAGAACAACAGATTTTCAGAGAACAGATGTTAGAGAACAGATCAGGCTTTGCCCTGGATCTTTGTCACCACCAGCGCATGCCGACGAACTGGAAACGCCAGTCGTGGAAGAACTCCGGCGGCTTCCCCCTCGAAGGCATGGGCGATGAATTGAAAACAACGGCTGGCAGATTTATCCTGCCAGCCGTTCGTCAATTTTCAGTGCAAATTTGTTAGCGTCCGCCGCGGAATCCCCCACCGTGGAACCCGCCACGGGAGCCTCCGGCCGGCCCACGCGCTGTGGAGCCGCGACCAGCCACTGGACCGCGACCTACCGGACCATGTCCAACAAAGCTATGACCCGCATAGCCGCGTCCCGCATAGCCACGACCGTAGGGGCCTCTGTAATATCCATGTCCCCAGCCGTGGTACCAGGGGCCCGCGCCGATGAAGACCCCGTCAACAAAGAAGCTCGGGCCGTAGTAGCCGTACGGCGCGCAAGCATACGGATAGTCCGGGTAATAGCCGTAAGCGCAGACCGGCGCGCCAGCCACGACCGGGCCGACGCCGATCCCCACTCCCACGCTGACCCCAGCCTGCGCGTACGCAAGCGGCATGGCCAGTAAAGCAACGAGTGCTACATATCTCAGGTATTTCATGGTGAACCTCCCTTTCGTCCCCCTCAGCGATTCGGTGCTTTGGATCGCCCGAGCATGAGGTCCTTCAGCTTTTTGATTCCTCTGAAGTGCCTACGGATATGAACTCGGATGGGGAGGAAAAGTTGCGGAGATCCGAGTGGCTGATTTCAACCATCCTGCTTGAAATCAACCAGTTGCGACGGACTGAGTCGGTACTTTGTCATCCTGAGCGCAGCAGGGACTTCACGAAGTGAAGTCCCTGCGGAGTCGAAGGACCCCTGCGCTCTTCTCGGTCAACTAGGAAGCGTCAGGGATATTCACCCGCGTATGAGGCTCTTTGTCCTCCGCTTGGCGGGCGCCTTTGATGTGTTTACTGGTTAGTACCGGTACCCCCCTCCCCCCCTAGCTATGGGAATCATGGGGTTAGGAGGAATTTTCGGACTTGGTCTTTGAAACATAAGGACTTATATCAAAGTATTCCGGAATAAGGACTTACGAGATCCGTTCGCTTCGCTCAGGATTTCGGCAGCGGTCTCCCGCTTCGTTCACACCCGCTAAGCGCCTCAACTTAGCTCGATTCTTTGCTCAAACTCTCCCAAATGGGAAGTTTCGGCGACTCTGATGAGCCTCTGACCGCCTCAAGAACGATTATCAAAGAACAACCGGCGAATGGGCTGGAGCATCCTCGGAGAACGTCTTGTGACGGGCACACATCTTCGCCGCCCTAATCAGATTCATTGTTGCGCATGGCTGGGTTAGAAGTCTGTGATAGCGCACACAGATCGTTTGTGATGAAAAAAGATCGGGCGGCCGGTCGCGGAAGCGGTTTTCACCCGCGTCTGAGAGTCTTTGCCCTCCGATTGGCGGCGGGTTGAATGCCTCGTGCCCGATACTGCTGATCGAGCGCCTGGCGGATGAGGGTCTTGATCACGGCCTGGCGGCTGATGTTCAACTCTTTGGCAGCGCGATCCAGTTCCTCCAGCATGCCCGACGCCAGGTCAACGTTCACCCTCCGTATCGGTCCCGGCATCATCATGCGTCCTGTATTGGTGAAGAACCGGGACACGTCTCTCCCCTGGTCGGCGAGGCGCGCGATAGATTCTGCCGGCACTGGCTTTCGTATTTTACGAGTGTTCTTCATAAAGTTCCCGCTCCTGCTTCGTGGCTTTCCAGAGGGTCGCGAGGTGGTAATACTCGCCTTCCTCGTCCTCCCGCACCTCAAAGATCACAGCGTACAGCCGCTCTCCCACCCAGCCGATCGCTCGGGATTGCTCGGGACAATCCGAGCGCTGGTCGAGGTAGTACGGGTGCGAGAAAACCTCCTGCGCCTCTTCGAACCCGATTCCTCTTTTCGGGTTAGCTCTTAGGCGCTTGCTCTTGCGCTTATCGAAGTGAAATCGCATGAGGTATAACTGTTATACCACATTGTAACGTTCCCGCCCAAGCGGAGCTTGGACGGGGCACCCTCCGGATTCCGGATGATTGCGCTGGGCTGGGCTACCCGCCAAAGGGCTGGGCGCGGACATTTATGTCACCAAATTTTGCAACGCTACCTGTGCAAACTGCTCTCATGTCGTTTTTCCACTGAAATCCCCCACTTAGGGATCCCAGTTCCACAGCTTTCCCACAGAACCAGCGGTCTCAGGTCTTGACCGGACAGTAGGTTAAGGCTCACCCTGAGTGCATGTCCCGGCAATACTATTCTCAGCGAAAACTGAAGCAGAAGGGCACTGCTACTCTTGGTTTGGAAGCCCTGAAGGAGTTGTTTCTCGCCCTTTACAGGGTACTTCAACGAGGAGACCGCCTTCAAGAGTTCTACGGCTACGAGTGCGTTGATGCTGGACACGTCCCGGGAAAAGCCGGCGATGTCTTCACTTTTTTCCTCCGAAAGCTTAGGAAGAATGGGCTATGGCCGATTGAAGATGCTTTGCCGAGTTATTCCGAAGAAGACTTGTTTGACGTGATTGAACTTATCTACGACACCGTTTCAGATGGTATCGAGGAGGATGGGCGATTTCACAACTACAACGGATGCGGCTGGCATTATCGTTCGTTCAGGAGCGAGCCAGCAAAAAGCGAATTTAGGACGGAGATCAACGAGCTATTACGGGATTATGATCATGGGTTCGAGCTCACCGAGGACGGCGAGATACTTGAGCAGCCGGACCCTACCCGAATCTTCATCAACTGCTCAGTGCGACTCTTCCTGCTGGCGCTCAGAAACACGCCGACGAAATTAAGGAGGCGTCACTGATCCTTCGACGCCGACATTCAACTGTGGCAGAGCGTCGTAATGCAGTTCGCATGCTGGCGGATATTTTGGAGTCGCTGCGACCAAAGCTAAAGTTGGTGCTCACGCACAAAGACGAAGACGATCTGTTCAACATCGCTAACAATTTTGGTATTCGCCACAAGAATGAGAGGCAAAAAACCGACTACGATCCGTTATGGTTGAGTTGGATGTTTTATTACTACCTGGCTACGATCCATTTCGTCACAAGACGTCTCGAAAAGACCGAGAAGCGCACAGACACGCTGACGACGACGAAGAAGAAGTGAGGCTCAATTCTGACCGGGAACCTGGGGAAGACTCCCTGATGTGTTCTTGCTAAGAGCGCGAAGGGTGCAGGGGTCCTTCGACTCCGCGGGGCTTCACTTCGTGAAGTCCCTGCTGCGCTCAGGATGACAAACTGGATTGAGTGCACCCACCCCTTACAAGAACGCAAGGAGTGGGCCACCCATCGCAGCGGTGAACCGCTGCGCCACCCAAAAGCAAGTGTGCCATCATTTACAATCGAAGATTCTCCTTGAAAAAGATTCTCTTCGATTGGAAACCATACTCATGCACCGCTGGTCCGAACTTTTTATTCCTACTCTTCGCGAGGCTCCGGCTGATGCCGAGGTCGCTAGCCACAAGCTGCTGGTCCGCGCTGGATACATTCGTCAACTGGGCGCTGGGATCTACTCGTTCCTGTTCCTCGGCAATCGCTCTACGCAGAAGATCATGGGCATCGTCCGCCAGGAGATGGACAAGATCGGACAGGAGTTTTACCTGCCGGCGCTGAATCCGCGCGAAGTTTGGGAGGCTAGCGGGCGCTGGACGGCTATGGGCGAGAATATGTTTCGCCTTAAGGATCGCAAGGGTGCCGACCTTTGTTTGGGCATGACTCACGAAGAAGTGATGACCGACATCGCACGCAAGGAACTGCGCAGCTACAAGCAACTGCCGCAGATCTGGTATCAGATTCAGACCAAGTTTCGCGACGAGCCTCGGCCCAAGTCGGGACTGCTGCGGGTGCGCCAGTTCATCATGAAAGACGCCTACTCGTTTGACATTGATGCGGCAGGGCTCGATGTCTCGTATCAGAAGCATCACGACACTTACTGCCGCATCTTTGATCGCTGCGGTTTGAAGTACATGGTGATCGACGCGCACTCGGGAGCGATGGGCGGATCGCAGTCGCAGGAGTTTATGGTGCGGACTCCGGCGGGCGAGGATTTGATCGTCAGCTGTGAGAAGTGCGGCTATGCGGCGAATATGGAGAAGGCTACGTCGAAACTGGCTCCGGTTGAGGACCTGAAGGCCGAGGGCGATGGACAGCCGCTGGAAGTGCATACTCCGGGGCAGAAGACGATTGAGGACGTGGCTCGGTTTCTCGGCGTGTCTCCTAAGAACAAGATCAAGACTTTGGCGATGATGATCACGGACGAGGACGCGCCGGCTGGAACGAAAATTGGAACGAAAACGCCCGGGAAGTCTCGCGCGCGGGCTGTGGTGCTGCTGCTGCGCGGCGATCATCAGATGAATGATGCCAAGCTCTCGACTGCGGTTGGGGGGAAAGAAACGCGTCCTATGCAGGACGAGGAGATTCGTGAATTGTTTCACTCGCCGGCTGGATACCTCGGACCGCTGGGCATTGATTGGGCTAGAGAAGCCTGGGCCAAGGACAACAAAGATTCGGCCAAGCCGATTCTGCTGGTCGACAAGGCGCTCGAAGGTCGGACTAACTTAATCGGCGGCGCTAACAAAGAAAATTATCACGTCAAGAATTTAACGCCGGGGAAAACTTTTCAGCCTACGGCTTATGTTGACCTCCGCAGCGTCACTGCCGGCGAAGATTGCCCGACTTGCGGCGCTCCGCTGCGCATTGATACCGCCGTCGAAATCGGACACATTTTCAAGCTCGGCTATAAGTATTCCGAATCGATGGGCGCGCGGGTGCTCGACCACAATGGCAAAGAAGTGGCGCCGATCATGGGGAGCTATGGAAT
>Ga0208686_1000415_pt1 | contig 21938 bp, 18 predicted proteins | sample June2015DPH_6_50_FD_184694 | JGI IMG/M metagenome (GOLD analysis project Ga0208686, IMG submission 184694) | Peatland microbial communities from SPRUCE experiment site at the Marcell Experimental Forest, Minnesota, USA - June2015DPH_6_40... | ecosystem: Environmental > Terrestrial > Soil >... | reverse complement strand
GAACTTGCCATCGGTTGAGGCTTGGTTGTACCTTGCGCGAAAATGTCGCCACCATTTTCCCCAAGAGATTAGAGTACAGATCTTTTGTATGGGCGACCACGAATGCGTCGGGATGATTTCGCCACCAGTTGGGTAGTTCTTCGAATGGGAACCGATGCAGCCACGGTACCGCCTCCTGCTCAGGTGCCACCCGTCGTCCAATCGAATTGCGCTTGAAAGCTTCGAAGACGCGATAAACCCGTTGCTCGGGTCCATGCGCAACGGTCTTTTGTGTCTTGAATAGGCTGGAGCCGGAGACGACCCCAGGCCGGAAAACCCTTTGCTTCGAACCAGCGGAGTGGAAGCGCCGGATCGCATTCCGTGCTTGCCGCTACCTCTGACCGACCGGAGTACATGCTTGGTGTATTCTTCTTATGATACCTGGCAGATGAGCGTCGAATACAAGGATTGACCGATCGATTCGCTTCCATGAACTTAAGCATGCTCTTCGTCAATAATGCCCCTTCCAAACCTCTGTCGCTTGCGCTTCGGATCAGGGCGCGGCGTCCTGCCAGGGCATTCTCAAGCGGGTCTGAACGAAGTCGCCGGATCCTTGGATGAGCGCGTTCCTGTTTTCTGCAGTTCGTCATGTGCAACTGGCTTTAGGGGTCGGCCAAGTCCAGGATCGCGTCCAGGGGCGCGACGTACGAATTGTGCGAGGCATTTTTTCCGGATTGGCTGGACGAGGGGTGGCGACCCTTGTCAGCTTCATCTCCGTTCCTCTAACCGTGAGATATCTCGGACCGGAGAGGTATGGCGCGTGGGTAACGATCAGTACGGTCATAGCCTGGGTGGCTCTTGCCGACTTCGGCTTGAGCAATAGCCTGACGAACGCGGTTTCCGAAGGGTATGCGAAGAACAGCCAGGATCTGGCGCAGAGTTATGTTTCTGCTGCATTCTGGTCCTTAACGGGGATTGCAACCGTACTGGCTCTTATATTTTTCTGCATTTGGCCGAGCGTGCCCTGGGACCGAGTCTTCAATGTGCAAACCGCACAGGCACGCAAGGAAGTGGGCCCGGCAGTGGCGATTGCCTTTGGGATTTTTGTAATGAATTTTCCCGTTTCAATCGTCACGAAAATCTACGGGGCATATCAAGAGGTCGCCAAAGGTAACGCATGGTCCGCGGCAGGCAACCTTCTCGGCCTGGCCGCCTTGATCACGGTTACGCAACTCAAAGGAGGCTTGGTCTCTTTGGTGATTGCCGTGTCCGGCGCGTTATGGCTTGTAAACGTGGCAAGCGCGGTTTGGTTGTTCGCGTGGTCGAAGCCCTGGCTCCGCCCCAGGCCGGACCGGGTGACGTTTCCCGCCATGCGAAAACTGACGTCGCTCGGAGGGATGTTCTTTGCCATTCAAATCGCCGCACTCGTTCTGTTCCAGACCGATAATCTTATTATTGCCCATTACCTGGGCGCGGCCGCTGTGACTCCTTATAGTGTGACCTGGAGACTGTTTACCTACACGGCGCTTTTCCAAATCGTGGCCAGTCCCTCGTATTGGCCAGCTTATGCGGAAGCATTTTCACGTGGCGACCGGGCCTGGGTGCGGCACAGATTTCGAATAAATCTCCGAATCTCTATCGGATCGACGCTGGCACTGGCGCTCCCGCTCGTCTTCTTTGGGCAGTGGATTATTCGGAAATGGGCCGGGAGTGTGGCAGTTCCTCCCGCAAGCCTTCTGCTGTGGATGGGAATCTGGAGCTTGATCTACAGCGCGATGAACTCCCAATCCTGTGTGCTCGCAAGCTCGGGCAGAGTTAAAATACAAGTGATTTATTCGATCGCAGCATCCGTCGTTAATCTCATTCTTTCGATTGTGTTGGTGCAAAGGCTTGGGCTCGTCGGTGTCATCATGGGAACAGTGGGCGCGTTCCTGATTTGTGTAGTGGTTCCGCAGACGGTTGAGGTCGAACGCAGTCTGCGCGAGTAATGGCTCCCTGACCGGGGAGACCTTTGAATAGGACAACGAGGATCGAACTTGCTGGATTCCGAGCCGTTGCGTCGCATCAGGTCCTACTTTACGCGGCAAGTTCACGCAACCACTGATGTCTCCCTTCTTTTGCTTGGGCGTATGGCGAGTCGGCAGGTTCGTTCGATGGCAGCCGTCCCCTCGCTGGATAAAGTCGAGTTTAAAGTTTTTTCCCAGTGGGGAGAGGACGGAATTGTTGACTGGCTGATCGAGCGAGCCGAGATTCCTCCGCATCTGCAGACTTTCATCGAATTTGGAGTTGAATCCTACGCGGAAGCCAATACCCGATTCCTCCTGCAGAATCGCAACTGGCGCGGACTCGTACTGGACGGCAATCCGCAGCAAATTGAACGCCTCCAGAAAGAGACGCAGCTGTTCTGGGGCTATGACTTGACTGCGAAATTTGCTTTCATCACGCGGGAAAACATAAATGATTTGTTCATTGAAGCTGGTTTCTCCGGAGAGATTGGACTGCTGAGCATCGACATCGACGGGAATGATTATTGGGTGTGGGACGCAATTAGCGTGGTTCGCCCGGTTATTTGCATCTGTGAGTACAATGCCGTTTTTGGCGACGTCTGGCCGATATCGATTCCCTACGAGCCGCATTTCGTTCGGACTCGCCCTGAATTCAGGGGCCTGTATTTTGGGGCGTCCATTTCGGCGCTCCAGTCCCTCGCTAGTCGCAAAGGATACCGATTTCTGGGCACGAATTCGGAAGGGGTGAATGCATTTTTTGTACGGGAGGACTATGCCTCTCGCTTTGACTCAGCGCTGACGAAACCGATGGCGTGGCCCTCCAGGTTCCGTGAGTCTCTGGATCAGTCCGGGCGGCTATGCTTTGCTCGAGGACTCGAACGTACGCATTTGATTCGCGACCTTCCTGTGGTTAACACTGAGACCATGGAGAAACACTCTATTGGAGGATTGACGCCCCTCTATAGCAATGATTGGCTGCACATCCTTGAACTAAAGGGGGTTCCAGGAAAGGGCTCGATGGTGCCTCCTCGATGAGAATTGCGGTTTGGCATAACTTACCGAGTGGGGGCGCCAAACGGGCTCTTTACGATCAGGTCCGAGGGCTCGTTGCACGAGGTCACGAAGTGGAAGCGTGGTGTCCGCCCACTGCGGATCAGGACTACTTACCCCTGGGCGACTTCGTGCGTGAGCATGTCGTGCCCTTGAGGCTGACGGTTCTTGCCGAGCAGGTTATTCCTCTTTCGCGGAAATTACGCCCGCTTTATTGGAGCACGCGGCTTCGCTTGAGAGCCATGGACCGACACTGTCTGGATTGTGCTCGGCAGATCCATGCCCAGGGATTTGATTTGTTGTTCGCCGCCTCTTGCATGTTCTTTCACACACCGCAAATCGCCCGACACGTCAGGATTCCCAGAGTCCTTTATTTGCAAGAGCCAAATCGGCCAGTTTACGAGTCTTCGCCCGAATTGCCTTGGGTGTCCATGTCGTGGACGGGAAGGGATTTGCTCGATTTTCATTTCTGGGAGAGGGCCGTGAAGCGAAAACTAAAGTTTCCCGGCATTCGGCTGCAAGCGCGGGAGGAGCGAATCAGCGCGATGGCATTTGACCGGATTCTGGTTAATTCTTTTTTTTCACGCGAGAGTGTCCTGAGAGCTTTCGGGGTTGACTCCAAAGTTTGTTATTTGGGGGTCGATACTGAACGGTTCGCCTGCCAAAACAGGAAGCGTGAAAGTTTTGTCGTCTGCGTGGCAGCGTTATTACCCAACAAAAATATTGAACTCCTTGTAGCCTCCTTAGCAGCAATTTCCTCGCCTCGTCGTCCCAAACTGGTCCTGATCTGTAACATGATCTCGCAACCCTATCTGAATCGAATACAAAACCTGGCCGACAAATCCGGTGTCGATTTCGAATTGAAACACAGAATCACAGACGCGGAACTGATTGACCTTCTTAATCGAGCGTGGATGATGCTTTACGCTCCCCGTTTAGAGCCATTCGGATACGCTCCACTCGAAGCCAATGCCTGCGGGCTCCCGGTCATAGCTGTTGCGGAAGGCGGAGTAAGAGAAACCATTCAGGACGGAATCAACGGCCTGTTGGTTGAACACGAGCCCCACAATATAGCTGAGGCAATTGAGCTCCTGCTGGCTGACGACGCACTTCACCAGCGCTTAAGTCATGGAGCCCGCCAGGTGGCTCAGTCGAAGTGGTCCCTCGACAGCTCTGTGGACCGTCTTGAACGTAGGCTGAAGGAGGAATTAAGCAGGTTACGCCCTGAAGTTCGGGGGGAAAACCACGTGGATTCCTTGTTGGTGCATCCTGCTCGAGTCCAGCCCTAGCATGGCCGTTAAACTCCGGGACTTACCAAATATCGAACCGAATACGTTTGGGGAGAACTTGGAGCGTTTCTCCGGCTTGCAGGATAGCTCCTTCAGGAGCACCACAAGTGCATGAGGCGGAACGATCGTTTCGCGGAACTGATTCAGGTTGACCCGAGGAGCCGTCGAAATGACAGCGCAATCTGTCTGCGCCGTGATCGTTACGTACCACCCGAGCGCTAGGATGCTGGAGAACCTCCCCCAGGTTCTCGCCCAGGTTCGGGGACTGGTTGTGATAGACAACGGCTCGAGCGTCGAGGAATTGGGCCCACTGCGGGAGAAAAAGCGCTTGCTCGGATTTCAATTAATCGAGAATGGGGAGAACCTCGGCATCGCCGAGGCCTTGAATCAAGGTGCACGCTGGGCTCACAGCCAGGGCTATTCCTGGGTGATTTTCTTTGATCAGGACAGCGGGATCACCGATGGTTTCATCCGCCATATGTTCGCGACCTGGGAGTCCCATCCTGACCGTGAACGGGTGGGTTCGATACACCCCAGGTATGTTGATCCGGCCACCGGTATCGAGGCAGCGGTTCCGCGCGCCAGCGACGGCAGCCCAGTCCTGCCCATGACTTCGGGATCGCTAATGCCGGCATGGATCTTTGACAAGATCGGATGGTTCGCCTCCGAGTACTTCATTGATGCTGTCGACTGGGAGTACTGTTTTCGCATCCGGGCAGCGGGTTATCTCATCGTCGATTCAAGGCAAGCCAAGCTGCTCCACTCTCCGGGCAGTCCCGCAAGAGTCACGATCCTTGGCCGGACTTTCCATCTCAGTCACCACAGTGCCATCCGACGCTATTACATTTCCCGTAATTCGATTGTCCTCTGCAGGAAATATTTCTTCTCATTTCCCGGCTGGATTCTGACTGTTCTCTACAGGCACTTGCATGAGACGATCGTGTGCCTGCTGGCGGAGGAGAACCGCGCCCGCAAGTTCCGCAACTTCCTGCTGGGAACCTGGGACGGCTTGTTCGGCAGAATAGGAAAACGAGAAGGGTTGTGAAGAGTGCGATCTGGTGCGAATCCGAGCAATCCAACAAGATCTCGATCTGGTTCTTTCGTCGACGTGAATGACAGGCTAGCACTGCAGTTCTAGGGAACGACATAACCCAGGAGCTCGTCCGTGGTCTTGCCCTCGCATTTCGAGTCTTGGCTAACGAAATGATCGTGCCCCGTGCTGCAGCGGTACAAGGCCACCGAATTGAGTCCGGAAGGCGGTTGGGCGAATGCATAGCCGTCCTTGCCGAGCATCCGCTGACCTTCGCAAGTCATATCTAGCGATACAAAGTAGTCTTCTTCTCCTGCCTTGCAGCCATAGAACGCGACCGTTGCCCCGTCCGATGGATTCGCATAGAGATAGCCAAGGATCTCCTGCCATTGAAACCCGCCATTCGGGTCAGTCCAACCCGTAGTAACTTCATGGACGATGCCATTGAAATACCGATTGAAGGGAATCGTTGCGCTCTGTGCCGGTGACCACTCCATGGGCATGAGGATCCAGTTTCCAACCCCACCCGAGACCCCTGCCTCAATCGGAGTCGCTTCCCAGTTCGGCGGGGGATAAGAGATGGAAGTGTACATCTGGATCGTGGGATAGGACCCCACATCGATGTTGCCGTAAAGGTCGCGCACGAAACCAGCGATGAAGTTTGATTCGAAGCCAGTTGCATTTGTGTCCATCGTGACTAACCGTTGCCACGGCGTGACTCCCGTTAAGAGCGCGTCCTGCGGGATCTTGTACAGCTCAATGCCGTATTGTCCGCGCTCCACTACGTCCCCGGTGGTCGATGGCGGGCGAAGGGGGCGATTGAAAACGGCGTACCATTCATCCGCTCTCGAGTCGTAGGACATGTCTCCCCAAGTGGCTTGGGGATCGTCAGCATCCAACCCGTAGGAGGTCAGCGTCCCTTGGACTGTGAAATGCACGCCATCGGTTGAAACCGCGGCTATGTGATGCTCTGTGGGATTGCTATCCTCATAAAACATACGGATTGCGGATCTCTGATCGGCGTTGTAAACAGCCGGCTGGCCCACGCCGTATCCGGCCTGGGAGGTTGAGGAGATAATCGGCTGTGGGTACTTCTTCCAGACCAGGCCATCTTTCGAAAAGGCGACACCGATACGATTGTTGGTCCCGTTCATCGCTCCGAAGCCTACGTAGTACATCGCGAAGCGATAAGTCTCTCCGTCGCCGAGAGGGTTCACGAAAACACCGCCAATTACCTTCGGATTGCAAGTGAAAACAGAATCCCATCCACCGGGAGTTTCGGCCAACACCAATACTGGCCCGAGGCTTGCGAGTGTCGACATATTGATGGCTTCAAAATAGATTGCATCTGACGCCTGGGAATTGTCATTGGGATTGACGCCCCAGCTACACCACCAGAACTGCCTTGTATCTCCGGTCTCAATCACCGAGGGTGAATAGTTATATCGGCCAATGTTACCGACCGCTCCCTTGGGAAGCGACGGAGAGGTCGAACAGCGAGTCGTCACCAGCAGGATACTCAGGAAAACTAAAATTGAGCACGTCGTGACAACGCGGTTCCTGGAAACACTCATGCCTGCCCTCCAGGGTTTTTGCGCATGTCGATTTGCGACTGAACGGACGGTTCGTCCGGCAGCAATGGGTGCGCATAGATAACTTGGTCTTGCGGGTAATGGAAATGCAGTTCCAGACGCGACGGATCCGACTTCGGGAACGCCGAACATTATATTAGATTGCCTTTTTCGCGCAAGGCTTCTCGCCCGACAAGCCCGACAGGATCAAAGGCTGCAAGTGTCAAGACTCGTTAGGACGCGTAAATAAATAAAGGTATCAACCATCCTTATCCTTCGACGATGTCGGGGCTAATGAGGTCTGATGACATAGTTCCATTCGCCATGAAACCTATCAGGTTGAAGATTGATGCCCTTCATCTCTTCTTTGGTGACTTTGCGGCCGGTTGGATATTTGCAACGGTCCAATCGGCATGTCACTTTCAGCCCTTTCGCAGTCGTCGTCTTAGCAATGAGATGGACGACGGTTTCGTAATCTCGCAGTGGTTCGCCACGCCAATTCGACGAGATGAAGGAAAAAAGGCGGTGCTCGATCTTGTTCCACTTGCTCGTCCCTGGGGGAAAATGACAGACCGAGATGGGCAGGCCAGTTTTATCCGCGAAGGTCTGCAACTCCAGTTTCCACAGGCGCAACCGCCAGCCATTGCTCCCCCCGCCGTCGGCGGTAATCAGGATCTTAGTTGCCGCCGGATAGAGCCGTTTGCCTTCCTGGCGCCACCATCCCCGGATGGACGCCACCGCAAACGCTCCGGTGTCGTGATCGGTCCCGACATTGACAAACCCCGTGTTGCGCCCGATGTCGTAGATGCCATAGGGATAGGCACGCGGCACGTCGGGCGTGGGAAAATCGTGCCCGCGAACCTTCCTCGGCCGTTTTGCTGGAAGCCATTGCTGGCCGGCGTTATTGTAGTTGCCGATGAGTTCTTTCTTCTTGGTATCCACCGAGATCACGGGGCTGCCCTGCGCCAGGCATCTTTTCACCGCGGCATTGATATACCGAAATTGCGCGTCGCGGTCGGGATGGTCTCGCCCCTCCTCCGTCTTCCGGTTGCTCTGGAGACTGTAGTTCAGGCCGTGCAGAAGCTGAGCGACCTTCGCATGGCTGACCGGATGTTTGTGCCGATCCAACTCTTTCGCAATCGCCCGCGTGCTCTTACAAATCCATCGCAGCGCCGATTCCGGGTCGCCCCGTGTTTGATGATCGATCATCTCTTCCAAGGTATCCACGAGCCGCGGGTCCGACACCGTAATGCGTTTGCGTCCAGCTCCGGGGCGGCGGATGCGGCCTTCCACCAACGCGGCACCCGCTTCGATATCACGGATGCCTTTGGCAATCGCCTTGCGCGACAGTCCGCACGCACGGCGGACCAAACTCACTCCCCCATAGCCCAACGTCTTCGCTTCGCTAGCCGCCATGAGGCGCCGCGTCCGTTCGTCCAACAAAGGCCACACAGAATGGAACTTAGCAGTCAGCTCGGCAAGACTGTCCATGCTCAGACAGCATAACAACCATTAGCCCAGGATGCTACCTTTATTTATTTACGGAGCCTTAGAGTGAGAAATGCCCCCTTGATGAATATTGTCGTTGCAACTCGCAGGGAAGCGAAGGCCTGGAGTTCAGGGCGAAGCGGAAGTGCGCATCCCGACGAGCGCTGCGAGAACCGGGCCGAACCACGGCGTCATGTTTTGATAATCTTGCTGGCGGGGATGGTCTGGCCTGGCTTTCCTCACCGCACGGGCCAGGCAGCAGACGGCTGGGCGGCGGTTTTTCTGGATCGGCTTCTGCAGCTGGGTCAACCGTTCTGATCTTCAGTCCGATGCGAGGATGCTTCGCGCAATTGTGGCGACCATCTTCCTTTCGGTGGCTCTTGAGGATGGTCTAGACGATGCCGTGGCTCGGGCAGCTTTAGCCGGTGCGGGCCACCCCTTTAGGGAATTTCGTCTCGGCCGCAGGCGGATTCAGCCACCCCTTGCGGGCGAAGCGGGAAAGCGGCGTATTCGATTTGAGCCAAACTTTAGAGTCCAGGTACAGCGGATAGAGAAAATTCATGAAACGCAGCGGCAATGACAAATGCAGTTCTGCGCCGGGTGTTTCGAGCACGTACCCGGTATCGACGAGCAGATTCCCGATGCTTGACTCGATGTCTCGAAGCTGGGATGGAGTAAAGATGCGCCTCCAGCGGCCGACGCTGTTGGCGTCGGTTTCCTTGCTATCCCCGCGAAATGAACTATTGGGATCGCGAACCGACCCGAGAGCCACTCGCTGGATGCGATCGTAATCCAGATCGTGCTCGATAAACATCCCGACGCGCGCTAGCGTTTCGCGCGGACTCTGCACTAGATCCTCGTAGTGAAGTTCCATGTAATCGCCGCCCAGCTTCTGGCCATAACGGCGGCCCTTGCTAACCATCCATCGCCAATAGATCGCCGGCGCGACGCACGCGCGGGCGCGATCCCAGGGCATCGGACCGAACATGCCCCTGCGGTGCATGGAGGCGGTCACGTCGCGGCCATCGCGGATAATGTGAATGATGAGCGCATCGGGGATGAGCCTCTTGATCAACGGAAGATAGAGCAAGTGCGACGGCGTAGAATCAGCCCAGCGGCGCGCGCCTTGCCTGCGGGCGACGGCTTCCAATAGGATACGCAGGAAGTCGCCGGCATTTCGGCACTCTTCCATCACCCTCTCTCTGATTTCTTCGGGATCGGCCCCGCTCTCGAGAAACACCGCGCTGGCCAAGTAGGCGTCCAGCATCCGCCGACGATTGCGTCGCTTTGCGAGACTGCCGAAGCACACCCCGAGCAGGTTAAAGGCGTTCGTTTCCGAATGACTTACAGCGAACCCGCCGGCGGAAAGCAGCAAGTAGTACAGGTACTTGGTTCCACAACGTCCACTGCCCAGCACAAAGACGGGAGCCGTCGAACGCTTGCTCGGCTCTCTCGTGTCCCCCGCGGGCGGATTCTGAACAAAGACGCTGGCCTGCTGCAAGTCCCGGATTCCCCTCTTTACCCTCTCCAGCCCATCTACAAGAACGAATCGACGCCGCCTACACTCACTTGGGCGATTGCCGCATGATCGTCGAGCACGCTTCTCGAACTCCCGACCGCAGAATTCTACCAGACCGATTAAGTCATCCAAAGGCATGCCGCGCGCATTATTTTCTCCCCGGAAGGGCGCACGCCTTCAGCGGAAGCCAGGCCAGCGGGGTTAATCGGCAACCTGGCAACGTATTCCAGTTGTCTCGCGCCGTCCAGGCATCCAGAGACGTCAACTCAAGATTACATTCCACGAGATGATCACCGTGTCGATGGTTTGGATAAGCCCAAAGTCACGCCCATCCAACGCAACAGCGTTCAACCCGTTTTTGGTTCCAAACCAGGCTGGAGCTAACTTTGTATTGGTAGGTCTGCTGATGCTCTAATTAACGTGCATCCTTCAACCTGCGGCCGCCGAACGCTCGGACAGAGACGTTCCGCCGACGGTCGAAGGTGGTGATGGGTCGGTGCCAGAAATCCAATGTGAGATGGTTCGCCGCAGAACGGTGATGCGATGCTCCGGCTCTATAACAAAATGTAAGGAGCAGCCCTACGAGGTGCACCGCGCCGCGATGTGGAACGATCTTGGCATTGAGCGCGCCGGGCAAAGTCCGTTTGATCGATTGGGCGCCATCAGCAAGCATCCGCGAAGACATCAGCCACGGCGAACACCAACAACTGCACCATCCGCCGAATGACCGTCCTCAAAGTGGACCAAAGTGCCTCCTGGAGCCTGCAGAGCAGCACCTTGTGCTCTATGCGGCTCGGGCATGTGCAACAGCACGGTATCTCGCGACGGGCAGTCCAAATTGTCCCTTTGAACAATCCTTGAGAAAGTCCCCCAAAGAACGAGCGAATCGCCTGGGGAAACCGTACTTCAACGACAGCGAACGGTTCTTAAAGACGGTCACGTCGCAAAATCCAGCCGCTCGACACAAACCCTCAACCGCCTTGCCGTTAGGTGACCACCAGTTTGAGGCGTCGTTGTTGAGTTCTCGCCCTGGGAAAAATTCGCACATCGGTCGGCTTCTCAGCCCCAGCACCCCCATGGCTTCGGTCTCAACGACCACTACCCCTCCCGGAGCGACGACGCTGCGAACTCTTTTCATCGCCAACAAAGGGTTTTCCATGTGATACAGAACCCCCAAAAAAAGCACCAGATCGAACCGGCCCAGTTTCGCCAAGTCCATTGTTATGAAATCACCGACCACCGGTTCAACCTTACTTCCTAAGATTTTTCGCGCCAAATCAAAAGGCTTGCGCCCCGGCAATTCGTCGGGACGCCAATGGCGGGATTCATGCGGTGCCGGAATCAACTTCCCGTTCTGTTTTGATTCCCGCCAGTCCTTCATATAGGCAGCCATGTCGGCGGACCAAACATAATGGTCTAGCGCCACCACCCGGCGGGCCCCTAATTTTTCAGCGGCAAAGGAAAAATAACCATCGTAAGCGCCAATGTCCAGCACTGACTTGCCCTGCAAATCTGGCAGCCGCAACAAAGATAATTGCCGACGGAGCGTCTCTGGAGTAGCGCGCCCTGGGGTAATAACCGTCGGTGACAGTTCGATCGAATGAAACCACTCTGGACACTCTTTCAGGATTGTTTCCAAAGTGAAGTCCATTCGTTTCCCCCGAGGCAAACCTAGCGCAACCCGTGCGCTTTGAAATTTAATAGTTTGGTGGACGAGAGGGGATTGGAATCCCCGGCCTCCTCGTTGCGAACGAGGCGCTCTCTCAGCTGTGCTACTCGCACACGAGTAGCAGACACGGAGCAATCTTAGCAGAGCCTATCTGCGTTTCCAACCCGCGTGCGGTAATGTTCTTTCTTTGTGGGAGCCCAGTGCTCCCGGGCCATTCTTCAGAGGAGTCTTTCGCAGTTGCCTCTACTTCACGAAGCTCAGCGAAACAGAGCCGCTACCACCACTGCCCGCAAGACAGCCAATGCACAGCGGGACTCACTTCGGTGAATTTCGCCGCGACTTGAGCATCGACAGTAACTCGTTGTTTTTCCGGTTTCATGGCATCCTCGCAAGGCTGGAATTACGAATTGCGGAATCCAACAACAGGGCGGATGTTGCAGAATCGGAGCAGCAATCATGGATGCTGATGTGGTTGCTGTTGCGATGTTAAAGTCTCCGTCGTCAGATACGTCAGAGTGACCCTGACATACCTCTCGCCTGTATTTGCTTTTGTCGTTGGATTTTAGCGAATCAGCAAGTCCTTCCCGATACTGATCCACCCTCCCGAATAGCGCCAGTAGCGGAGGTTCAAGATTTCCTGGAGAACCTTCGGGATCCGCGCAATTTTGCTACGGGGCAATCGCACGCGATGCTCCAGGTGCGAGATTTTGCCATCGATCTCCTGCAAAGCGTAATCAGCATTCTGGAAATCCGGCCTCCGCCTTTCCAGCCACTCCCGGATTCTTCGGACTCGTTTCAATTCTTCAAGATACGCATCTTCGCCTCTGCTTCTTGCATGTGCCATTCTTGCCTGAAAGATTACCGGTGGCAGTCCCGATTGTTGTCCCTGATGCCGACGATACTGCATGAGAGGATCTGCAATTAAGTCGAACTGGCCGCGCGCTGCCAGCAGGAAGGATATCCAACGGTCGTGAATATCATCCGAGGGAATCGGAGACACGAAATCGAAAAGATTCCTCCGGAATGCCATGGTTGCGCCGGTCACGACGGGATGTCTCACTAAAACATTCAGAGCGTGACCATTCGCGAACTGCCGCTGTTTTCGAAGATCAAAGGAAAAGCTAGACCAAAGCCGGACTCCCAGCAAGCGGGAATCGTGGTCAATCAGATCGGCATCGCTGAACGCCGCCACGGTTGCGCTCGAATGCAGGAAGGCTTTTTCAATCCGGCCTAATTTGTACCCGTACCAAACATCGTCTTGATCTGCCAGGGCGACGATCGCACCTTGGCATAACGAAATAGCTTGCTCGAAGTTCTTGGTGGAACCGAGATTCTTATCATTGACTACAAATCGAGTGGGGAAGGCCGCGTGCTGGGCAAAATCCCTTACGATTTCGGCGGAACCGTCTGAAGAACCATCATCACAGATCACCAACTCGTCCGGAAGCCTATCTTGGCTGGCGATGCTATCGAGTTGAGCGCGGAGAAAGCGTTCTCCGTTAAACGTGCACATGGCAACCGAAATGCTAAGACTCAAGCTCTTCCTCTCCCTAAGTGAAGCGCGCTACTCTGGGTCGCTCCAGCATTCTACATGGATGCCGGATGTCAGGAATCGCGGTCTGAACTACCCGAGTCGTTGTATTTTTGGAGTTCATCGTTCCAGCCCTGAACATCGTCGGCCGCAAGCTTCTGCTAGTATTTCTATTCAAGGGGGTGGGAGTCGCCGCGATGGGCAGGAATCGCCTGAGGCCGGGAGAATGATAGCGCAATCTGTTTGTGCCGTGATTGTTACCTATCATCCGACCCTCAAGATGCTTGAAAATGTCTCCAAGATTCTCGCCCAGGTGCAGGGGCTGATCGTAGTGGACAACGGCTCAAGCCCTGACAAGCTGGCGCCGGTGCGGGTGATGAGCCAGACCTTGGGCTTTGAGCTGATCGAGAATGGAGAAAACGTGGGCATAGCCGAGGCTTTGAATCAAGGTGTGCGCTGGGCTAGAAACAGTGGCTATCCCTGGGTTATTCTTTTCGATCAGGACAGCAGGATCACCGAGGGCTTTATTCGGCAGATGTTTGCGGACTGGAAATCCCATCCGGAGCGCGAGCGGGTGGGTTCGATTCACCCGAAATACTTAGACCCAGACACGGGAACGGAGCCGGTGGTGCGACGGGCTAGCGATGGTGGTCCAGTATTTTCCGCCACGTCAGGAGCGCTGATGCCGGCATGGATCTTCGATAAAATCGGAGGTTTTGCGTCCGAGTATTTCATTGATTGTGTGGATTTTGAGTACTGCCTCCGCATCCGCGCTGCCGGCTACCTTATCGCCGACTCCAGGGAAGCTGTGCTGATGCATGCATCCGGTGGCGCGAGTGAAAGCCTGAGTTTTCTGGGATTCGGTTTCCGACCGACTCATCACAGTGTGGTGAGGCGATATTATATGTCGCGCAATCGAATTGCTCTCTATCGGAAGTATTTTCGCGTTTTTCCTCGCTGGATTTTGCAATCCATGAATGATTCCTCGCGGGAGACGATCAAATGTTTCGTCGGCGAGCAGGATCGCGCGCCTAAGTTTCGAAGCTTCCTTCTCGGTATCTGGGATGGTCTGTCCGGCAGGATGGGAAAGCGAGATCTGGGAAGCGAGTCTCATTGAGTTTGATTCCCAAAGTTGCATGCATTATTTTGAACTGGAACGGTTGGCAGGACACGATCGACTGCCTCGCCGCGCTACAAGAGTGTACCTACCTGCAGGTGACTGTGATCGTTGTGGACAACGGGTCTACTAACGATTCGGCTGCGAGAATACGGGCTGCTCATCCCGATGTAGTGCTGCTTGAAAGTGGGCAGAATCTGGGCTTCGCGGGCGGCAACAACATCGGAATTCGCTACGCTCTCGCTCATGGCGCGGAGTATCTCTGGCTGTTGAATAACGACACCAGGCCGGCTGCCGATGCGCTCCCGGCGCTTGTCGCAAAAGCCTTGACCGATAGAAAAATTGGCGCCGTTGCCTCGATCTGCTACTACGCGGATGCTCCATCGACCGTTCAGGCCTGGGCGGGCTCGCGCGTGAATCTATGGATTGGGCATGCGCGTCTCACCACCGTGCCCCACGAAGATGATTGGTTTGATTCACTCAACGGCGCCAGCATGCTGGTCTCGCGTGGGGCCCTCGCAGATGCCGGGTTGCTCGACGAGGGATTTTTTCTTTACTGGGAGGATACCGAATATTGCCTGCGCCTGCGCAAGAAGGGATGGCGGCTTGCCGCCGCCCCGGATTCCCGCGTCCTGCACAAAGTGAATGCCAGCACGGGTGGAAACGGGCTTATCATTGACCGTCACTTCACCGCTTCTGGCCTGCGGCTCCTGCGGCTTCATTCCCCTGTGCCTCAGTTGGCCTCTTTCATATTCCTGACCGTGCGTTTTTCTCGACGTCTGCTGCGGCTCCAGTTTGCACGCTGCAGGAGCGTGTGGCTGGGCACGCAAGACTATTGGAGGGGGCTTCCGTTATCCTCTAGACAGTCTTTCCCTGGGATGGCGCCGGGCGTATATCCCGGCAGTCGGAAGCACGAAGCGCGCAAATGAATGATCTCCTGAATCTTTCGTTCCGTCGTCTCGCGGCATTTCTAGTAGTCGTTCTTCTCTTCCTTTTGATTGTGGATGCCGCCGTTCTTCAGTTGCAAATGTATCTGACGGGCGGAAACATCCTGGTGGGTAATTTCATATTCAAGATCGCGGTGTTGGCGATCGCCGGCCTTGGTTTCTTCATTTATCCGAAACTTCAACACACCGGGCTGCCAGTACTCACATGGTTGCTCTGCATCGCCTATCTGGTCGGCGACATGCCACATCTTATGTCCGGGCGCGGAATGACCCTGGTAGATGTCTTGCAATCGTACAACGCATACTATGCCTTAGTTTTAATTGGCCCGGTATTGTTGGCATTTCGTGGCGCGGTTTCCGAGCGCGCGATTATACGCTGCGCTATGTTCCTTTTGTATCTCTGTGCAATCATAGGCCTCGCCCAATACCTGACACGTCAGCCGCTCCTGTTCACCGACAGCAGCGATGGGGCCTTCCACATAAATAGCTGGACCTTTTTCGATAACGTCCGGGCCTTTAGTTTGTTTTCATCATCGATGAACTTCGGTTTGTTCTGCGCGTTTACCGGCGCGCTGGGAGTGGCTCTGTATCGGCAGAATCCGAAGAAGGGGGGCTTGCTCGCCGTGGTGTCGGCAATTGCGTGCTACGCTACGCTGACCAGGCTTTCCTACCTGGTTTTTGCCTGCGCTTTCAGCTATGCCCTGGTCCTCACCTTCGGTAAGAAGGCAGGGCGGGGGCTTTGGTACCCTCTTCTTTACTTTGTATTGGGTATCTCGACCATGTTCGTCGGATTGATTTCCTTTACTGCAGAAGAAAGCAATTTGCAGGACACAGGGTCCCTCATTATGCGAGTTGGGCAGTGGGGTTTTTATGCTGAACTCATCCTGCAATCGAGTGCGACTGATAAGGTGTTCGGCCTCGGCATCGTTCAAAACGAAAAGCTCAGTGCGGATTTCCCGATGCTCATCGATTGCGCTCCTCTGGCGCTGGTCTTGCACCTCGGCATAGTCGGGCTGATGCTCTTCGGTGCTCTATTGGTCCAGATGTGGCTTTATTTGCGCCGCGAGGCGCTAGACAGTAGGCAACCACTTGCCATAGCGGCAGCCAGTTTTTGGGCGACGCTGGCGTGTGCGGGTATTTTTAACATCGTGTTCAGTTCATTCGGAGCGATATTTGCTCTTGCCATTCTGTGCGCTCATAAAAATAAGGCGATCATCCACCATCAAGAAAAGAGAAGAAGCTCCGACGGCGGCGGGCTTAAGAGATTACTGCCAGACCACGTTGGAACTCTCAAACAGACTTAGGCCTCCAGGTCGTTTCCGGGGACTGGCGGGAAGATCCGGCAAAATGTCCACGACAACAGCATTCGCTGTAGCTGCCCTGCTTTTGATGTTCGGGCCGCTGCTTGAGGCCCAACTAACCGTTCCGATTACGTCTGACGGCTCTGACATTGGGGCGCAGATCAACGCTGCCTTTTCCGCCTGCCGCTACAACTGTGTTGTTGCCGTGCCTCCGGGAAACTATTTCTACTCCACCACGATTCAGATGACCAGGCCCTCTCAGTCCCTGATTGGCGCGGGGAGTCTTTTGACAATTTTGAATTACACGGGGTCGGGGGACGGAATTGAGTGGCAAATGAATCCGTTCACGGTCGAGAAGGCGGGAATCCTCAGGGGATTGTCGGTTGTCGGCACCTCCTCCGCCGCGAACTGTGTTCACTCCGGATCTCTTGACGGTTCAACCTGGGAGGATGTGACGGTTTCCGGCTGCACGGGAGCGATGGCGAATGGCATTCTTTTGGAAAACGCCTTGATCGGGCGCACGCGGGCATGGACGGAGCGTACTTCCATGCACAATGTCCACGTCGGGTACACCAACCAAGCCGCTCCTATTCCCGGCAACACGAATGGCTTGGTGTTTAGCGTGAACGGGGGTACCTACAGTTTTGGTTACAGTGATTTAGACGTGTGGTTCAATGTGGAATCGAATCAGATTGGGGTGCTGGTGGGCGCGTCGGCGCAACTGTACCACTCCACGATCAATCTCAAAGGGAATATGGATACTGGTCCTGCATCGTTCCTTACGGTGAACGGCGATCTGTTTCAAAGCACCTTGAGTCTGTTTGCGGAAGTTAACGCGGGATCGTTCCCAAACGCGATTCATGTCGGTTCGACCGGCCTGGTGAATGCTCAAGGCACAGCGCAAATCTGGGATGGATCAGGGCCGGGAGGGATAGCCGTGCCACAGGTCGATGCGGGGGGATTCTACGCGGTTGAACCCTGGGTTTCGCTCGACTATCCTGGGACCAGCAGCATCCTCGCGCCCAACCAGAAGCCGATGATTGAGACTGGATACCGGTCCATCAGCGCCGACGGCACGATTGTTGTGGCCCAGCCGGCAGGATCATCATCATCCAAGGCAGCGGGCGACCTCCAGGGCCGACTCGTCCTCAGTTGGCCGAACAATCGAAGCCGCATGGCGACAATGATTATTGACGTTGCCTGCGCCCAATATGAAAGCGTCGCTGGCTGTTCATTGAACGTCCCGGTGAATTATGCCTACGCGGGACAGTCAGTCTTCACAAATCCGACGATCAGACTCGATGGCGGAAGGCCAAGCCTCCCACAAATTCAAGTGACGATTGGAAACAGAAACGGAGTCTCACAGAACGTGATCGCCACATGGTATGGATCAGCGGGAGCGGTGACCAATACCGGAGCCCCGATTCTGTTCCCGAGAACAGCGCCGGGCAGCATAGTGGTACCGCTGGCCGGCTTGACATCTGACGGTGCCGGAAACCTGACGACTGCGCAGCAAATGATTGTCGGCAGCATCAAGACGGCAGGGACGGCGCCAACCTGTAACTTCACCAGCGGCGGCGGAACATCCCCAAGTTGTTCCCTTGATGCCGGGTCTACGAATAGCGCAGGAACGATCATTGCCGGCACTGGGACTGGCTCTCCTGCCGGAACAGGCACGATCACTTTAACTTTCAATCCGGCGCCGTTCGGGACCAACAAGCCGGTGTGTCAGTACCAGGCGAGCGATGCCGGCATGGGAAGCTGGAATGGATTGGCCGTCATGAAAGACAAAAACCCTTCCCCATCGAGCGATCTGTTTACGTGGATCAACGGGAGCACCCCGACATCCTTATCGGCATCAACGGCATACTGGATCAGCTACCACTGTTGGGCGAAATGAGATGGATCGATCTGCTATGCCCCCCGTTCGGCGAATTGGCATGGCTGAGTCACATTTCGGGCAAGGACCTGGTGCACCCCGGCCACCGTATTCGTCCAGGGAAATCTAGCGGCTCGCGCCAGGCCTTTTTCGCGAAGCCGCTGACGCAATGGTGTGTCACTTACGATTTTCCCCATTGCCGTGGCGATCTCCTCGACCGAAGTGGGGTCTACGATTAAGGCAGCGTCGCCGGCTGTCTCTGGCATGGCGGTGATGTTGGAGGTCAGGACAGGCGTGCCACAAGCCATTGCTTCCACCAGGGGAAGGCCAAAGCCTTCGTAAAGGGAAGGAAATATCAGCGCTTGGGCCCCCCTGTAAAGCGACGGCAATTTTACTTCCGGAACCACGCCCGCGAAGTGCACGCGCGAAGTGACACGCTGCCGTTCTATGCATTCCGCAAGATCGGCGGTGCGGTTGCCGGTGAAGACCAGACGAATTTCAGCTGCGAGGCGGGACCGAGCAAACGCTTCCACCACCCGGAACTCGTTCTTATGGCGCTTGCGGTTGGTGACACACAGAAGGTAAGGAAATGGAAGGCCGTAGGAACCACCCTCCGGGCGATACGTCGGGTCAACCCCGCAGCTGACGTTGTATACCTTTTCGCGTGGCACTCCGGACCATTCCACAATCTGCGAGCGGGTAAATTCCGAGATCGTAAAAATGCTGGCGGCACGACGACAAGCGCGTTTCAAGACCGTTGCGTAATACAGCCGAATGAGTGGGCTGCTATTCTCCGGGCAGTGAATGTGACTAAGATCGTGAATTGCGAAGACGAAAGGTGAGGGGCAGGACAGGGGAGTATTGTAACCTGGTGAAAAGAAGAGGTCATCCTCGGTCAGGTTGCCGAGCGCACGCGTGAGCCGCCAGGTGTCCAGAGGTGCAGCAGGGTGAGTCCTTAGGGTTAGCGGGCAGTAATCGAGATCGGCAAGCACATGCCGCGCGAAGCGACCGATGCCATGGTCTCCAATCCATCGCTGATCGGCGTAGATCATGGCAAGCTCTCGGTCAGTGCATCATTATTCTCCGGCGAATCGTCTTTGATTCTCGTCCGCCAGTAGGCGAGCAAGTCCTTGAGGGTGCTCTCCAGTGGAATCCGTGGTCTCCATCCCGTTACGCGCTGGATTTTTTCACGGTCTCCCAGCATGATTGCGGTTTCATTTGGCCGGAAGCGAGAGGGCTCGACCTCCACCTTGACGGGGACGCTGCAATTTTGTTGAAGCTCTCTCAAGACGTCTGCCAAGAGCACTGCGCGACCGGAACAAACGTTGTAAATCCCCCCGGTCTCACCCTTCTCAAGAAGTTCGTGATATGCCGCGACCACGTCGCGGACGTCGCTGAAGTCGCGCTTCACATCGATGTTTCCGACCTTCAGCACCGGGGGAATGAGGCGCGCTTCCATTTCAGCCAGTTGCTTCGCGAAGGACGGCAAAACAAAACTCGGAGACTGCCCAGGCCCGGTGTGGTTGAACGCCCGGGCGGTAATAATGCCCCCACTCGTACACTTTTTATATTGCACGGTCAACAGTTCCGCCATTGCCTTGCTAGCTGCGTAGGGACTGTCGGGATCGAGAGGACTGGTCTCCGTCAAGGCAGTGTCGGAGCGCGCATATACCTGTGAGGTGCTGACGTTCAGAATTCTTGGAGGAGACGGTGAGCGCATCGCGGCTTCAAAAACGTTAAATGAGCCCACCACGTTGACATCGAACGTTATCCTAGGATTGTTCCAGGAATCGCCGACCGAAGACATACCCGCAAGATGATAGAGCTGGTTCGGGTTCGCCGCGCGGACCACTGCACCGACGTCATCCGAGTTGCGAATGTCGGCTTTGCAATAGTCCACGTCTGGGTCCTGAATCGAGGCATCGCCAGGAGAAAGGACTATCAATTTCACGTCAGGAGCTTTTAGAAAGCGAATGAGGTAGGGGCCGACAAACCCTGTTCCGCCGGTGATGAGGATGCGCCGCACTGTTGAGTAGGTTCCACCCCGATCAAGGGAACGGGGTCATTCAGCCTGCAAGAGATATCGCTCCGGAGACATCTTTGGAAACCAGTTGAAGATCGCTATCGACCATCATCTCGACCAGTTTCTCAAAAGTCACTTCGGGATACCATCCCAGCGTCCGACGAGCTTTCGCGCAGTCGCCACGGAGATGCTGCACATCGGCTGGTCTCATTAACTCGGGATCGGTTTCGATATGATTGCGATAATCTAAACCGACGCGGGAAAACGCAATCTCCAAGAAGTCTCTCACGCTATGTGTCTTCCCGGTGGCGATGACGTAGTCGTCCGGTTTTTCCTGCTGGAGCATAAGCCACATCGCCCGAACGTAGTCGCCTGCGAAGCCCCAGTCACGTTCAGCTTCAAGATTACCCATTTTGAGCTTATCCTGAAGGCCCAGCTTGATGCGAGCTACGTTGTAACTGATGCGCCGAGTAACGAATTCGATCCCACGGCGTGGCGACTCATGATTGAACAACAAGCCCGAACACGCGTACAGACCGTAACTTTCTCGCGCATTCACTGTAATCCAGTGACCGTACAGCTTCGCGACGCCATAAGGACTGCGCGGATAAAACCGCGTCGACTCTGTCTGAGGCGATTCCTCTACCATGCCGAACATTTCGCTCGAGGATGCCTGATAGAAGCGGAGAGCGGGATTGACGACTCGGATTGCCTCCAACATCCGCGTAACTCCAAGCGCCGTGAACTCTCCGGTCAAAACGGGCTGGCTCCACGACGTGGGGACAAAAGACTGAGCCGCGAGATTGTAAACCTCATGAGGTTCCGTCTTCTGCAGAGCGGTAATCAACGAACTTTGATCAAGAAGATCACCAGAAATGAGCTCAACATCGTTCTGTAGATGCTTGATGCGTTCGAAGTTGATCGTACTGCTTCGGCGAATAAGACCGAAAACACGATATCCCTTCTTTAGCAAGAACTCAGCCAGATAGGAACCATCCTGACCAGTTATTCCCGTAATGAGAGCCGTGCGTGACATTGAATGTACTACTCCGCGACTGGAAAGTTTAGCATATCCACCGCGACGCTCTCCAAAGCCGGGTATCGACGGGTGCGCGACATGAGAGTTGGGTTTGCTCTGGTTCTTTTTTTGTGGCAGGCCCTGACTCCGCAGGAAAAAAAACGGCCGAAGCGATCCAGCGGGAAGTCGCCTACGAAGTAAGCCGACTGCTGCAGGTGATCTTGCAGGACCGCCGCAAAAACCGCAGGCTGGATCTGGAAGCCACGGAAATGGCCCTACGCTCGGCCATGCACCAGGCCGGCGCTGTGGCCCTCGGCCAACTGCTGCAGTGCGATCCTCCGGGCCCGGAGCAACGAGAACAGGCTTGCTCCTGCGGTCATTCCGCACCCTATCGCGAGTTGCGCTCCCGGCCCATCCTCACCGTAGTGGGCGAAGTGGAACTCGTGCGTCCTTACTATCTCTGCTCCCATTGTCATCGCGGGCAGTTTCCCCTCGATGCCCAACTGGATGTCGAAAACCAG
>Ga0208686_1000410_pt1 | contig 22131 bp, 20 predicted proteins | sample June2015DPH_6_50_FD_184694 | JGI IMG/M metagenome (GOLD analysis project Ga0208686, IMG submission 184694) | Peatland microbial communities from SPRUCE experiment site at the Marcell Experimental Forest, Minnesota, USA - June2015DPH_6_40... | ecosystem: Environmental > Terrestrial > Soil >... | reverse complement strand
AGGGCGCTGGGCCGGGCCCGCGCTGGGCCGGGCCCGCACTGGGCCAGGGCCGCGCGGAGCCGTCCGCCCGAGGGCTAGCCAGATGGCGGGTAGTAGACGGTGACCGTGAGAGACCCGGGGTTCACGGTGAGCGTATTGACGTAGTAAGGCGGTCCGCTGCCGATGGTCGTCACGGTCACCGTCACGCCCTGGCCGGCCGTGAGCTTGCCGGTCGCCGGGGTCACGAGCAGCTTGTCGGCGGCGGGAACGGTGATCGTGAACGCGACCGGGCCGCCGCTGGCGGTCAGCGTGAACGTGCCGGTCCACGGGCCGCCGAGCGGCGACTGGGCCAGCCGGACGGTGCTGGGCGATGCGCTCAGCGTGCCGGGATCCGGGGGCGGCGAGGACGGCGGCGGCGCGGACGGCGATGAGGAGGCCGGGCCGGAGGACGACGCGGCAGGCGAGGACGACGGCGGCGCGGACGTGCCGGGCGCCGTCGAGCTCGGCGACGCCGCCAGGCTCCTGGTCGCGCCGGGCGCCTGGCTGGACGAGACGGCTGAGCTGGCCGTGCCCGGCGCGGTGGTCGCCGCCGCGGTCGCCGTGACCGCACGGCGCATCGCCGCCGTGGCCGGCCCGGAATGGTGCAGCAGCACGAACGCGGCCACGCCGCCGGCGCCGAGCAGGAGGACGGCCGCGGCAGCGGCGTAGATCACCGCGCGCCGCCAGCCGCCTGAGCCGCCGGGACTACCGGGACCACTGGCGCCGCCAGCGCCGCGACCCCGTGCCCGCTCGGCCCGCCTGCCGCCGCCGCCGGGACTGACCTGGACAGGAAAACCGGACGGGCTGAATGGCTCGGCGCGCCGCAGCACCGCCTGCCGGTACCGGGCCGCCGCGGGCGAGCTGTCCGAGACCAGCCGCAGGATCTGCTGGCGCAGCCCGGCCGGCAGCGCGACCACCGGCAGGACGCTCAGCAGCATTGCCGGGCTGAGCTCCCGCCGCTTGCGCTCGTCGCAGATCTCGCAGTGCTCGATGTGCCGGCTGACCCGCTTGCGCAGCAGGATCGTGAGCCCGCCGTCCCATCCGGCCAGCATCGCGTCAAGCTCGGCGCAGGCCTCCCGGCCCCGGCGTGCCACCAGCAGCGCGCCCAGCGACCGCTCGAGCTGACTGCGGGCCCGCGATGCGAGCGCGTGCGCCTGGTTGGGCGGCACGCCCAGTGCGTCCGCCAGGTCGGCACCGTCCAGGTCATGCCGCAGGTTCAGCTCGATGATCTCGCGCTCGCCCGGGTTCAGGCCGCCGATGGCCGCCAGCACGAGATCCTTCAGCTCGCTGCGCTGCGCCGCCATGCTGGCGTCCGCTGCGGTGTCCGTCACCTCGCCCGCCTCCTCCAGCGTGGCGAAGTGCGCCCGGCTGCGCAGGCGGCGATGGCATTCGTTCCTGGCCACCGCGTACAGCCACGGCCGCAGCCGGTCCGGGTCACGCAGTCCGCCGAGCTTCGCCGAGGCGATGACGAAGGTGTCCTGCACGGCGTCTGCCGCGTCGGCGGGCTCGCCGAGCAGTGGCCGGCAGTACGTATGCAAGGCGGCCGCGTAACTGTCGTAGGCCGCGGCGAGGCCGGCCGGGTCGCCCGCCACGATGGCGGCAACCATGTCGCGGTCACGCATGGGCCAACCGTAGGACGCCGGCCCGGCAGCCGGACAGGCTGAGGGTCAAGATTTCCGCCGCGGTTCGCGTTCTGGATCGCATGGTCATTCACCTGCTGGTGGCCGGTGATCATCGGGCCCTCCGCGGGATCGGAGCGGGCAGCACGACTGCCGGGACGCGTTCCCGCGTCCCGGCAGCGAGTGCATGGTCAGAGCGATGCGCAGTCGGAGTCGATGGGCAGCTCGCTCGACCAGCGCCCGGAGCCGAAGTCGTAGGCCACGACATAGTCGTTGTCGGTTGTACGGGGAACCGACGAGCAGTCGCCGATCGGGGTCAGGTCGCCGAAGGCACCTCCGCCGAAGCCGGCGTAGGAGCCCGCCGTGACGTTTCCCCACCACAGCAGCTGGCCGCTGTTGCTGTGAATCTGCAGCTGCACCTCGCCGTAGTCGAAGTGATCGCCGTCGATCTCGAAGTTCGGGCCGTCCCAGCCGCCGTCGGTGGTGGTGCATACGTCGCCCGAGCAGTTGTTCTGGTTCTGGGACGGCGGCGTCCAGTCGTTCACCCACACGCTGAGCAGCGCGACCCGGTTGCTGGCCTGGGAGTTGTCGTCAGCGGCCTGGGCGCGGGTGGCCGGGGTCACGCACACGTAGTCACCGGCGTAGGCCTGGCGGTGACAGTCCCGGCGTGGCCAAAGTGGCTGGCAGCTGGCGTGCCGCTGTGGGCGGGCAGCATCAGCGCCACGCCGACTGCCACGGCGGCGACGGCTGAGCTTGCGATAGCAGCTGTCCTGGTGCGCGCGATCATGTCGGGTCTCCTCCCGCTGTCCGGCCGCCACCGCGGTGGCGCGGAATCTCGTGTGACAGCGGTAGGAGTGCGAGCGGCAGGTGCCCCCAACAACTTCTGCGCAGAACTTTTTTCCCATCCGGCCTCTTTCCCGGCCGGCCTGAATGCGCGGCTGCTCAGCCGCGGAGCATGTCCCCGATGATCCCGCCGACCGCGCCGCCCTGGACCGCCTGGCTGCGGTCGTCTTTCCCCAGGTACTCCGAGAGCGCGTGCGCCAGCACAACCAGGGGCATCGACTGCAGCCAGACCCGGCCAGGGCCGGTCAGCGCGACCAGGTGGAAGCCGTCGCCGCCGAAGAACATGTTCCTGATGCCCGGCATCAGGGTGACCTGGAACTGCACGGTGCCGTCGAACGCCCCGATATGACCGGGATGCGCGAGCAGCGTCTGGCCCGGCGGCATCTGGTAGCTGGTGAGCTCGCCGGACAGCTCGATCCAGGCCCGGCCCTGCCCCTCCAGCTTCTGCAGGATGAAGCCGTCACCGCCGTAGATCCCGCCGCGGAATGTCTGCTGCAGGCCGACACTCGGCGTGATCCCCTGCGTGCCGCACAGCCAGCCGTGCCGGTGCACATAGAGCGAGAGGCCGGGGTTGATATCAATCGGGACGATGTGGCCGGGGACCTTGGCGGCGAACGTGATCGAGCCGGGGCCCTGGTACCGGGTGATGAACAGGCTGCCGCCCCCCATCACGCGCTTGAATCCCTGCATGAGGCCGCCGCCGCCACCACCGGCGCTCGTGGTCTGCGACATCTGGATGCTGGGGGTCATCCAGGCCAGTTCGGCGCGCGTGGAGACCACCTGCTCGCCCGGCCCGAGTGATACCTCGAGGATGGGCATCGTCGTGCCCTTGATCTCAGCCTGCATTGCTGCGCCTCCGACTGGCGGCAAGGAGAACCACGCCGCGATAGCAGCGCTTGTGCACAAAGTACTGGTGAGGGGTGCCTTCCGGAAGGCCCGCGCGAAACTTCCCCGGCTACCGCAACGGCGCTCGCGGGAGGTGCTACCGCCCGGCAGGAGCACCACGAGCAGGAGCACGACCAGCAGCAACGCGACCGGCAGCAGCGCGACCGGCCATCAGCGCGACCGGCAGCAGCGCGACCGGCCATCAGCGCTGCGGGCCGCCCTGTTCCGCCGCGCTGCCCGCTGCGGCCGCCGCGCAGCGCCAGGCTCATCCAGTGTCCTGGATGAATTCCGCCTGGCCGGCGCTGGTGAACGACCACTGCGAGTGGTCGAAGTAGATGAGGGCAGACGCATGGGCCGAAAGCGCGCCCGAGACCAGGTTGTCAATCTGGGCGACATTGTCGGAGTCGGCGGACGGCACACCAGTCTCAGCGACCATGAAGGGATACTGATTGCCGCTGACCGACTCAGCATCCGCAAGACTGCGGGCGAAGGTGCTCGCCCAGGTGCTGCCGCTGTTCGCGAAATAGCCGTCGAGGCCGATCACATTCACGTTCGGGCTGGCATATCCGTTACCAGGCCAGTAGTTGGCCACCGGGGCTGCGCCCGTCTCGGTGTTGGGCGCCCAGACCCAGCTGACGTTCGGCGCGATCGAGCTGATCAGCGTGGTGACGTGCTGCCAGGCCGCGATCCACTGCGCGGCCGTGATCTCGGTGTCCCCCCACGGGTACCAGCCGCCGTTCATCTCGTGGTCGAAGGTCAGCAGCACCGGATGGCCGAACGCCGCCACGGCCTGGGCGAAGCTCGTCAGGTAGGCATCCGAGCTGCCATCCGACACGTCGGCGATCGGGACGCTGGTCGATTCATCGCACGGGTTGCCGCAGGTCTGCAGCTCCGCGAAGATCTCGGTGCCGGCATTCCACGCGGCCTGCGCGTTAGCGGCCTGGAAGCGCTCGTGCCAGCCGTAATACTGGACGTCGTAGGCGGGAGTGACCGGAAATGAATACGGCGGGCTGTTGCCGGTTTCGTATAATCCGAACGCGAGTGGCGCGCCCGGGGCCGCGGCCGTTGCGGGGAGCGGCGCCAGGACGGCCGCCAGTAACCCGGCGACGGCGATGGCAGCCCTGGCAGTGATCCTGGACATTAAGACGGCCCCCTCTTTACAGAAGCGTTACAGCATTCGAGGGTACGGTCGTCAAATGCGGTGTATCAGCTCAATGGAGTTACGTTACCTTTACATCGCGATTGCAGCGCGGCGCGCATTTTCCGCTGGATTGCGGCCAACGACGCCTCCCTCGCCTGCGGCCGGGACAGGCGCGTCCCCCGGCTAGTCGCCGAGCTCGGCGCGGCGGCGGGTCACGTAGTCCTGCAGCTCGGCCCGGATCGCCTCGTCCAGCGGCGGCGGCTGGTACTCCTCCAGCTTCCTCGCGTAGATCTCGCCCGCCCGCGCCGTGGTGTCCTTGCCGCCCAGCTTCAGCCACCGCTCGTAGTTGGCGGTTGAGGACAGCAGCGGCCGGTAGAAGCACTCGCGGAACCGCTCCATGGTGTGCGCGGCGCCGAGGAAGTGACCGCCGTGCCCGACCTCCTCGTGCGCGCCGAAGGCCAGCGACTCCTCGTCGATCTCCAGCGGGGTGAACTCGACCCGGAGCATCCGCAGCAGCTCGATGTCCACGATGAACTTCTCGTAGCAGGACACCAGGCCGCCCTCCAGCCAGCCGGCCGCGTGCATGACGAAGTTCGTGCCGGCCAGGAACGTCGGCAGCAGCGTCATCAGCGACTCGTACGCGGCCTGCGCGTCGCAGGTCTGGCTGGAGTTCAGCCCGCCGCCGGTCCGGAACGGCAGGCCGAAGTGCCGGGCCAGCTGCCCGGTGCACAGCAGCCCGATGCCGGACTCCGGCGTGCCGAAGCTGGGCGAGCCCGACTGCATGTCGATATTGGACAGGAACGAGCCGAAGATCACCGGGCAGCCCGGCCGGATCAGCTGGGCCAGCGCGATGCCGGACAGCGCCTCGGCCAGCTGCTGCACCAGGGCGGCCGGAATGGTCACCGGCGACATCGCCCCCATCAGCAGGAACGGCGTCAGCACGACCGGCTGATTGGCCGCGCAGTACTCGAACTGCGCGTCCAGCATCCGGTCGTCCCAGCGCAGCGGGGAATTGCAGTTGATCAGCGAGATCGTGGCCGGGGTCTGCTCGATCACGTCCCGGCCGCCGAACAGGATCTCGGTCATCCTGATCGTGTCGGCCGCGTTCGGCCCGGACACGACGTTGCCCATGTAGATCTTGTCGGTCAGGGTCTGCAGCGCGTAGATCATGTCCAGGTGCCGGGAGTCCAGCGGGGCGTCGTTCGGCTCGCAGATCACTCCCCCGGCCGAGTCCAGCTCCGGGTAGGACTGCGCCAGCATGGCCAGCTGGCGGAAGTCGTTCAGGGTGGCGTCCCGGCGCACGTCCCCCTGCCGCACGAACGGCGACCCGTACACCGCGCCGAACACCATGTCGTCGCCGCCGATGTGCACGGAGCGGGCCGGGTTCCTGGCCTGCACCTCGAACTCCCGCGGCGCCCTGGCCACCTGCTCGAGCACGAAGTCCGGATCGAGCCGCACGACCTCCCCGTCGACCGGCTGCCCCGCCTGGCGGAACAGCTGCACCGCCTCCGGCTTGGCGAACTGCACGCCGATCTCGGAGACGATCCGGCGCCAGCCCTTGTCGAGCACGCCGATGGCGTCGGGCGAAAGGATCTCGTAACGGGGCATGCGGTTGCGGAACATGACCACCTCTCGCGATGCGGAACGGCGCGGTCCGGAATGGTGCCGTCATGCCGGGCGGAATGGCGCTGCTTGACCCTGCGAAAAGCCGAATCTAGGATCACATAGTAGAACAAGGTTCCGTAACATGGAACTAGTGGCGGGCGGGCGGGACAAATGGGGTGCACGTAGTGACAAGCCCGACCGGAACCCAGGCCGTCGACCGGGCGGCGCAGCTGCTGATCGAGGTCGTGCACAGCGACGAGGCGGTGACCTTTACCGAGCTGGCCGCCGTGAGCGGGCTGGCGAAGAGCACGACGTCCCGCCTGCTGATGGCGCTCGAGCGAAACGGGCTCGTCCGCCGCGACCCGTCCGGCCGGTTCCGGCCCGGCGAGGTGTTCGTCTCCTATGCCTGCCGCGGCGGCGCGGAAGCCGACCTGGTCAGCGTGGCTCAGCCGTTCCTGGACCAGCTGGGCGAGCAGACCGGCGAGACGGTCAACCTCGGCGTGGCTCGCGGCGGCGGCGTCGAGCAGGTCGCCCAGGTGGACAGCCGGTACCTGATCGGCGGAACGAACTGGGTCGGCCTGTCGGTCCCGCTGCACTGCGCGGCGCTCGGCAAGGTCCTGCTCGCCTACGGCGCGGCCGAGCTGCCGCCCGGCCGGCTGGAGCAGCGCACCGAGCGGACCATCACCAGCCGGGCCGCCCTCGCCGCCGACCTGGAGCTGGCGCGGCGTCGCGGCTACGCGGTCACCGACGAGGAACTCGAGCCGGGACTGATCGCGGTGGCCGCCCCGGTGTTCCGGGACGGCGCGATGGTCGTCGGCGCCCTGTCGGTGTCGGCGCCCAGTACCCGGCTGGGCCAGGACCACATCCCCGCCGCCGCCGCGCACTGCGTGGCGGCGGCCGGCGCGCTGTCGGCGGTGCTCGGGCATGCGCCGGCTGAGTCACTGACACAGGAATCCCGCGAGCGGGAATCCCGGACCCGGAGAGAAGGTGCCGCGTGACGCAAGAGGAGCTACTCAGGCAGCTCTACGACTTCACCCTGGTCGGTAATGGCCCCGCGGTGCTCGAGCTGACCAACGCCGGCCTCGGGATGGGCATGGGACCGGAGACGCTGCTCTACGAGGCGCTGATCCCGGCGCTGGAGGAGGTCGGCGCGCGGTTCGAGCGCGGCGACTTCTTCGTGCCGGAGATGCTGATCGCCGGCAAGGCGATGGCGGGCGCGCTGGTGATCCTCCGGCCGCTGCTGGCCGAGACCGGCGCGGAGACGATCGGGAAGATCGTCATGGGCACGGTCAAGGGCGACGTGCACGACATCGGCAAGAACCTGGTCAACATCATGTTCGAGGGAGCCGGCTTCGAGGTCATCGACCTGGGCGTGCAGGTGGCACCGGAGAAGTTCATCGACGCGATCAGGACGCACCAGCCGGACATCGTGGGCTTCTCCGCGTTCCTGACCACCACCATGCCGATGTTCAAGGCCAACATCAACGCGCTGCAGAAGTCCGGGCTGCGCGACCAGGTGATCGTGATGGTCGGCGGTGCGCCGGTGACCCAGGAGTACGCGGACGTGGTGGGCGCGGACGGCTACGCCTCGGACGCGTCGGCTGCGGTGGTCAAGGCCAAGGAGCTGCTGCAGCGGCGTCGCGCCATGGCTCCGGCCTAGCCGGGCGGGAGCGACCGGTGGAGACAGTCCTCAGCTCGGCGAGCAGGGAAATCAGGATCGGCGGGGAGAACCCGTTCTGCATTGTGGGCGAGCGGATCAATCCAACCGGGCGCAAGCTCTTCCAGGAGCAGCTGCGCCGCGGTGACCTGTCCAGGATCGAGATCGACGTGGCCGATCAGGTCGCGGGCGGCGCGATGATGCTGGACGTCAACATGGGCGCGCCGCTGGCCGACGAGGCGGAGCTGATGGTCGCGGCGGTCAAGCTGATCCAGGGCCTGTGCGACCTGCCGCTGTGCCTGGACTCCTCGATCATCGAGGTGCTGGAGGCCGGGCTGGCCGCCTACCAGGGCAAGGCGCTGGTCAACTCGGTCACCGCCGAGGATGCGCGGCTGGATGCCATCCTGCCGCTGGTGCGGCGGCACGGCGCGGCGGTCATCGCGCTGCCCAACGACGAGGAGGAGATCCCCGAGGATCCGCGGCGGCGGCTGGAGCTGGTGCGCAAGATCGTCGACGTGGCCACCGGGACGTACGGCATCCCGGTCGAGGACATCGTGATCGACCCGCTGGCCATGCCGGTCGGCGCGGACACCAGCCTGGTGCTCAGCACGCTGGAGACGATCGCCCTGGTGCGCGAGGAGTTCGGGCTGAACATGACGCTGGGCGCGTCCAACGTCTCGTTCGGCATGCCGGACCGCGCATCGATCGGCTCGGCGTTCCTGCCGATGGCCATCATGAGCGGGCTGACCAGCGCGATCATGGACGCCCGCTCGCCTCAGCTGGTCAGGTCCGTCAAGGCCGCTGACCTGCTGACCAACCGGGACCCGTGGGGCGCCAGCTGGATCGCCGCGCACCGGTCGCTGCAGGCCCGGCAGGCCGCGCGGCCGCCGGGCGCACCGCAGGCCCAGGCTGCTCCGTGACGCACGCAGCCGCTGACCACATGGCCGGTCCCTCGGCTGGTCCCGCGGCCGGGCCGGACGGCGGGACGCAGGCCAGCCCGCCCGCCCGGGTTGACCTGACCTTCCAGCCGGCCGGCACCCGGGTGCGGGTCCCGCCCGGCGTCACCCTGTTCGACGCAGCCAGCTGGAACGGCATCGCCATCGACTCGACCTGCGGCGGCCACGGCACCTGTAAGAAGTGCAAGGTCAGGATCGCCGCCGGCAGCGTGCCCGCGTCCGCGCTGGACGCGCGGGCGTTCTCGCCGGACGAGCTGCGGGCCGGGTGGCGGCTGGCCTGCCGCGTGATCACCGACTCCGACCTGCAGGTTGAGGTCCCGCCGCTGGTGACCAGGCCCAAGGCGGCGACCGTCGGGGTCGGCCGTCAGGTCATCCTGCGCCCGGCCGCGCAGAAGCGCTACCTGGAGCTGGCCGAGCCGTCGCTGTCCGACCAGCGCACCGATCTGCAGCGAGTGCTGGCCGCGCTGGACGACCTTGAGCTGCGCACCGACCTGACGGTGCTGCGGTCGATCGGCTCGGTGCTGCGGTCCGCCGACTACCGGGTGACCGCGGTGATCATCGATGACGTGCTGATCGACGTCCAGCCGGGCGACACCACGGCCCGGCTCTACGGCATCGCGTTCGACCTGGGCACGACCACCGTCGTCGCCACCCTGCTTGACCTGAGTACCGGGACGCCCGTCGCGGTGGCGTCCATGCTGAACCGGCAGCAGCCGTTCGGAGCCGATGTCATTACCCGGATCAGCGCGATCATGATGGATCCGGCCCGGCTGGGCACCCTGGCTGGCCTGGCGCACGAGACGCTGGCCGGGCTGGCCGCGGAGGTATGCGCGCAGGCGGCCGTGGACCCGGCCGACGTGTGCGAGGTCGCGCTGGCCGGCAACGCGACCATGACGCACATCGCGCTCGGCATCGACCCCGAGCCGCTCGGCGTCGCGCCCTTCATCATGGCGGCCCGCCATTTCCCCGAGGTGCTGGCGGCCGACCTGTCGCTGCCCGTGCACCCGCGGGGCCGGGCCTTCGTGTTCCCGGCGTTCGGGGCCTACGTGGGCGGCGACATCACCGCCGGGCTGCTCGCCTCCGGCATGGACCGGGACTCGCGGACCCGGCTGTTCGTGGATATCGGCACCAACTGCGAGATCGTGCTCGGCAACCGGGACTGGCTGCTGGCCACGGCCGCGCCGGCCGGCCCGGCCTTCGAGGGCGCGGCCATCCGCTGCGGGATGCGCGCCGCCGACGGGGCGATCGAGGTCGTGTCGATGACGGCCGACAGCCTGTCGCTGCGGGTGATCGGGGACGTCGAGCCAGCCGGCCTGTGCGGCTCGGGGCTCGTCGATGCGGTGGCGAGCCTGGTCAGCGTGGGCCTGCTGGACCACTCCGGCCGGTTCGTGCCGGAGGATGACGCCGCCGTGATCGCGCCGGGGCTGGCCGGACGGCTGACCAGGCTCGGCGAGGAGCGGGTGTTCGTATTGCACTGGCTGGGCGAGCCCGGCGATGTCGCGCGGGCGATCTACCTGTCCCAGCGGGACGTGCGCGAGCTGCAGTTCGCCAAGGCGGCGATCGCGACCGGCTGGAACATCCTGCTGGCGGAGGCCGGGCTGGCACCGGGCGATATCCAGCAGGTGCTGCTGGCGGGGTCGTTCGGGAGCTATCTGTCACCGGCCAACGCGATCCGGCTCGGCCTGGTGCCCCCGCTGCCGGTGCTGCGCGTGGTCAGCGCCGGGAACGTGGCCGGCGAGGGAGCCAAGATGGCGCTGCTGTCGGTCCGCGAGCGGGCCGGGGCGCTGGCTCTGCAGGAGGAGGTCAGGTATGTCGAGCTCTCCGACCGCGCCGACTTCAACGACGCCTTCGTCGACCAGCTTCAGTTCCCGGCCTGACATGCCGTCGGCCAGCTCGGCGGGTGGCGCGGCGCTGCCGCCGGACGCCGCGGATGCGGCCGGCACGGCGGATGCGGCCGGCACGGCGGATGCGGCCGGCACGGCGGATGCGGCCGGCACGGCGGATGCGGCCGGCACGGCGGATGCGGCCGGCACGGCGGATGCGGCCGGCACGGCGCCCGCCACCGGCACGGCAGATGCGGCCGGCACGGCGGATGCGGCGGCCATCGCGGTGATTGCCTGCGGCGCGCTGGCCGGGCACGTCCGGCAGATCGCCGCCGGCCGCGGCTGGCCGGTGCAGGTGCACGCGCTGCCGGCCCTGCTGCACAACCGGCCCGGCCAGATCGCGCCCGCTGTCGCCGATCTCGCCGTGCAGCTGCGGGACGCCGGGCTGCGGGTGGCCGTGGCCTACGCGGACTGCGGTAGCTACGGCGTGCTGGACGAGGTGTGCTCGCGCCTGGACCTGCCCCGGCTGTCCGGGCTGCACTGCTACGACGTGCTCGGCGGCGCGGACCGGGTGCGCGCTCTGCTGGAGGCCGAGCCTGGCACCTACCTGCTCACCGACTTCCTGGTGCGCAGCTTCCGCCGGTCGGTGCTGGCCGAGCTGGGCCTGGACCGGTACCCGCAGCTGTGGCCTGACTACTTCGGCCATTACCGGCGGGTCGTCTGGCTGGCCCAGTCCCGCGACGATGCGCTGGAGCAGGAGGCGACCGAGGTAGCGGCCATGCTCGGCCTGCCGCTGACCATTGTGGACGCCGGCACCCGCGGCCTCGAACGAGAGCTTGAGCTGCTGCTAGCCAGCGCGGTTCCCGTCATGATCTCGAAGACTTAGGGGTGTCATTTGCCGCAAACCTTTCGAGATCATGAACCGAGGCCAGTCTGGCCGCGCTGCGGGCTGCCGTGCGCGAGCGCTGGCAGCGTGCCGTGATGCGCGCCGTGCTGCCGCGCAGCGGCCTGCGGAAGGTCGCGCCTCTGCTCCAGTCACCGCGCTATGAGGTGTTCCCGGCCCGTAACATCGAGGCGGCGATCACCGAGTGGGTCCCCCGCGCGCTGACCATCACCGTCACCGCCTCGCCGACCAAGGGCCTTGAGGCCACCATCGACCTCACCGAGCGGCTCAGCGCGCACGGCTATCGCGTCGTCCCGCATCTGTCCGCACGGCTGGTCAGGGACGCGGCGCAGCTGGCGGACATCGTGGCGAGGCTGCGCGGCTGCGGCGTGGACGACGTGTTCGTGCCGGCCGGCGATGCCGACCCGCCGGCCGGCTGCTTCCCCAGCGCTCTCGCCCTGCTCGACCAGCTCGCCGCGATGGGGCGCCCGTTCAGCCGGGTCGGGATCACCGGCTACCCGCAGAGCCACCCCAAGATCGGCGACGACATCACGGTGCAGTCGATGTGGGACAAGCGGCACCATGCCGCCTACCTCGTCAGCAACCTGTGCTTCGACCCGGCCGTGCTGCAGCGCTGGATCAGCCGGGTGCGCGCGCGGGGGGTGACGCTTCCCCTGCTGGTCGGCCTGGCCGGGCCAGCTGACCAGGCCCGGCTGCTGCAGATGGCGGCGAAGGCCGGCGTGGCCGACTCGGCCAGGTTCGTGACCGGTCATGCCGAGTGGCTCGTCCGGCTCGGCGCTCCCGGCGGTTATGCCCCGGACCGGCTGCTCGATCGTGCCGGCACCGCGCTGACCGCTCCCGCCGCGCTGGTGGAAGGCCTGCACGTCTTTACCTTCAACCAGGTCCGCCAGACCGAGGAATGGCGCAGCGCGCTTGTCGCGCGGCTCGCTAGCGCGGTGCCGTGACTGGCCTAGCGCGGTGCCGTGACCGGCGCCGTGGCCGCCATGGCGTCCAGCCGGCCGGCTAGCCGCGCCAGCTGATCGCCCGCGAGGGTGTAGCAGATGGTGGTGCCCCGGCGCTCAGTGGTGACCAGACCCGCCCCACGCAGCACCTTCAGGTGCGCCGAGATCGTTGGCTGCGACACCTCGAAGAACTCGGTGAAGTCGCAGGCGCAGATGCCCGGCTCGGCTGCCAGTCGTTCGAGGATGCCCCAGCGCACCGGGTGCGCTAGCGCGCGCAGCACGTCGATGTCAGCAGGCATGGCGCTAGCATATCGCCTCCAAACGATATAGGTTCGATTCTATATAGAAGGAGGTCGATGATGTCACCTCAGCAGGAAGCGCATCAGCACGCGGACGTACTGGACGAGGGCCTGGCCCGGCTGGCCGTGACCGGGCCGGAGTTCCGCGGCGGCCTGTCGAACCATGGCCCGATGGCGGCCGAGGCGATGATCAGGCTCGGGCGGCCGGAAGCCGTCGAGCCCTGGCTCGACGGCTACCTGCCCCTGCTTGAGGAGCCGCCGCGCGCCAGCGACCGCATCACCGACCAGACCTGGCCCGAGGCGATGGGCGTCCCGCGCCGGGTCACTGACTGGGAGCTGTACCTGCGGGACCAGCTAGCGGACGAACCCTGGCAGCTGGTCCTGGCGCGCTGGTGGCAGCGGCTGGTGCCTGGTCTCGCCGCTCATGCCACGCACGGCATCATCCGCACCTCGCACGCCGCGCGCAGCCTCGCGGAGGTACAGACCAGCGAGCGGCTGCACGAACTTGGCCGGGGCCTTGCCTACTGGGCATCTGGCTATCTCGAGCTGCCCGGCGGCACGGGCAGCGGCGGCGGCCTGACTCTGGATGCCGCCATCAGCCAGCTGCCGGTGGCGGCCGGGCCCGTCGCCTCCGGGCCGATCACCGCCCGCATCCAGGCGAGCCTGGCCGGCGAGCCGGACTTCGCGGCTGCGGTCAGCGCGCTCCGATCGCCGTCCGATGTGCCGGCCGGCCTGCTCGAGCTCGCGACCGCGTTCGCGCGGGTCTTCCTGGTGTACGGGCGCAGGCAGCCGATCCCCTTCGTGCATGCGGTCACGGCGCCGGTCGCGGCCAGGTCCGTGCTGGGCCTGCTGCCCGGCGGCGTGGCGCAGCCGAGCTACGACGCGCTGTGGCGGACTGCCGCCGCGCTGTACTCGGCGTATGCCGCCGACTCCGCCCCCGAGCCGCCGCTTTCCGAGCCGCCCTGGCCGGCTGACCTGATCAGCCGCGCCGTGGGAACTGGCGACGAGCACGCCATCAAGTTCACAGAGGCGTGCCTGCGGCTGTACTCCGAATCAGCCGACCCCATCCTGCTGCAGGCCGCCGAGCGCGCCTGCCGCCTGCTGGGATAACCGGCCGGCAGCCGAAGGGCTGGCACGGCACTCGCAGTCTCGGCGAGAATTCCGGCATGAGATCACAGCCACTTCCGCGGCCATTCCACCTGGCCAACGAGGGGCTCGCGCTCCTGCTGGAGCCCGTGATGCTTGCCGCTCTCGCCTGGTGGGGCGCCGAGGCAGGCGGCAGCCCGACCGGCCGGGTGCTGCCCGGCGTGGCTGCCCCGCTCGCGGCAGCCGTCATCTGGGGCCTGTGCGCCGCGCCCAGAGCCCGGTTCAGGCTCCCGATGGCCTCCGTGCTGGCGGTCAAGGCGGCGGCAGCGTGATCCCGTAAGATCGGCTTCTCCGACGGCTCATTTTCCGGTCGCCGGATCACGAACGATACGAAAACCTCCCGCAAGGCCGACATGGATACCACTGCAGATCCCCGCCCGGACAGCCGGCCGCGCGTCGCGATCGGCCCTCATCATCCTGGCTTCGCCGAACGCGCCGTCCGGGCCGGCGGCGGCGAGCCGGCCGATGTCGATGCGGCCGCGGACGCACTGGTGTGGCTCGATCCGGCCGACATGGACGGGCTGCGCGCCGCGCTGGCCACGGCACAGTCGGCGCGCTGGGTGCAGCTTCCGTTCGCCGGGGTGGAGCGGGTGGCCGGAGCCGGCTTGCTCGACCCGGCACGAGAGTGGACGTCCGCCAAGGGCGCCTACGCGGAACCGGTGGCCGAGCATGCCCTGATGCTGGCGCTGGCCGGGCTGCGCCTGCTGCCCCGGCGGATCCGGGCCACCTCCTGGGGCGAGGCAGCCGGTGTCAGCCTGTACGAACAGCCGGTGACCATCCTCGGCGGCGGCGGCATCACCACCTGCCTGGTCCGGCTGCTCGCTCCGTTCCGCGTCCCCGTCACCGTCGTGCGCCGCCAGCCAGACCCGTTCCCCGGCGCGGTCAGGACGGTGGAGACCAGCGCCATGAAGGAGGCGCTCGCCGATGCCCGGGTGGTCTTCCTGGCCCTGGCCCTGACGCCCAGCACGGAACGGATCATCGGAGCCGCCCAGCTCGCCGCCATGCGGCCGGATGCCTGGCTGGTCAACGTGGCGCGCGGGCGGCATGTCGACACCGATGCCCTCGTCGCCGCGCTGCGCGAGGGCACGATTGGCGGCGCCGCTCTCGACGTCACCGACCCGGAGCCGCTCCCGGACGGGCATCCCTTCTGGACCATGGACAACTGCATCATCACCCCGCACACCGCCGACACGCCTGAGATGATCGAGCGGATGCTCGGCCGGCGCATCGAGGTCAACGTGGCCAGCTTCGCGGCCGGCCAGCCGCTGCTCGGCCTCGTCGACCCCGCGGCCGGCTACTAGCCGCCGGCCGGCTGCAGGCCCGAAGGCCCGCGGATGCGCTCCCCTAGGGCGCGGCGCCCCAGGTCACGGGCGTGCCATGCGCGGGCGCGGTGCCGAGCACCCGTTGCCGACCGCCCGGCCAGGTGGTCAGCGTCACCGGGCAGCCGCCCGTTCTGATCTGCTCCAGGCTCAGATGAGCAAAACGGCCCGCCGGGGTCGCGCCAGCAGCGAGCCGCTCGACGCCTTGCGCCAGCTCGGCTCGCTGCGCCGGGTCGAGGTACTGCCGGAAGACCGAGTGCCAGAGCACCGTCCAGCTGCCGGCTGCAAGCGCCGTGCGCGCCAGCGTGGCCGTCGCGGATTCCTGCCGCAGGTCGGCAGGAACGCGCGCGGCGATGTCGAGTGCCCCGCGCAGCCGCGCGAGCCTGCCGGCCTGGTCAGGCCAGACATAGGCCGTGAGGGTCAGCCTGCCGTCCGGCGACGCCGGATCCAGCGGGCGCAGGTCACCGCCGGTACGCGCCACAATCGTCACCTCGGCCGCAGGCGGCGGCTCTCCCTGCCAGCCGCCCGTGAGGATTACCGGCGACGACGGATCGCCGAACCTTCCGGCGTCGCCAGGGACGCAGAAATAGTCGGCCCGCAGATTCAGCCCAGCGCTCGCCCCGATCTCCACCAGCCGGATGGGCAGCGCGGCTTCGGCGGCGATGTGCCGCAGTCCGCCGAGCAGCGCCGCGGCCCGGCCCACCTCGTTGGTCTGCGGCGGCCGGTCCAGCCAGGACCTGATGACATCACGCTGGCCGGCCAGGGTCCGCCGGAGCGCAGCCCAGGCATCTGCGCTGCCTGGCCCGGGGCTAGCGGTCCCGCCCGCCGACGGGTAGAACGCGGCGAGCTCGGGCGCCCGGCCGGACAGAGCCACGGCGTGCGCGCCGGCCAGCATCCGCAGCGGCATCGCGCTGGCGATGCGCGCGGCCATGTGCCCGGCCAGCACGTCCGCGGTCGGGCCGCCGGCCAGCACGTCGTCGGCCGCATGAATGAGCAGGTCGCCGTAGAGCGTGCTGCCCAGCGCACGGCAGGCCGAGGCCTGCTGCCGTAGCACCGCTGCCGTCCGCTCGACCGCCGCCTGATCGGGATCTGGGATTCCCACGCGGGTCACTATGGCAGGCGGGGCCGCGTTCAGCCACGGGGGCGTGTCGCTATCCGCGTCAGCGCAGGGCTTCGGGCAAAATAGGGCGAGGCCCCTCCATGTATGAGATGGAGGGGCCTCGCTGGCGTTGCCTCGCGCTGGCGGGCCGATTGCTCGGCTGCCGGCGCGCTGCGCGACCGTCCACTTGTTCCGGAAACTAGCGCCGCGGACCGGTTTCCCGGGCCTTCGCGACCCCTGGGGTCGCCCCCGAGGTGGTCTCCGTATGAAGTGGTGAGTGACTTTCTACGCCTGTCGTGGCTGCCCGCACAAGGGGTTTCCGTTAACCGGATCAAGATTCTTTGGCCATCCACAGTGCACCTCCTATCATCCCCTGACCTGGCCGTCTATCCACCTCACTATCCACAGCTCTATGCACAGTTCTGCGCACAGGCGGGCGGGGCAACGGCATGGCTGAGCTTTTATGCATCGTTCTGAAACCAATCGCGAGCCGCCGCCGCTCGCCCTTCGCGAGTTCGGCAACGCGCCGGCCCCAGCTGCTCGCTAGGCTCACTGACGGAAGGGCAGCAACCCGGCGGGCAGCATGGGGGCGGCAGATTGTCCAGGTCCTGGCGCCGGACGGCTGGCTACGTCCTGCTCGTCATAGCCCTCCCGGCCCAGGAGCCGGCGGGCTGGGGCCGGGCAACACGGACTTCCTCGCCGCGGTGTCCTCCTGCTCCGAAGCGACGGGCTGGAGCCACAGCACGATGGCCATCATCGGCGCGATCATCGCGGTCCTCTAGACGGCGGCTATCGGCGCAGCGCTCCGCTGCGCCTGGCCGCGCGGGCCAGGGCAGCACGGAGCACAGCCGAGCGCACCCGGTCGGCCCGGGTGCGGGACGCAGGGAAGGACGGCATGGGGAGCAAAGGCGCGATCACTGTCGCGAGCCTCAACCTGCACTGCGGCTTCACCCAGCGCGGCGAGCCGTATGACGTGACGGCAGCGCTCAGCAGCCTCGACGCTGACGTTATCGCGGTGCAGGAGAGCTGGCGTGCGACCGGTGCGGACGACGATCCGGTGGCCGCGTCCGCGAGATCACTGGGCGCCCGGCTGATCCGCAGCTGGCTGCATTCCGGCGAGAGCCTGGCCAGCCTGGCGATCGCCGCACGGCCCGATCCTGGCAGCTTCGGGATCGCCATTGTCAGCAAGCTCCCGGTCACCGGATACGAGGTCGTGGATCTCGGCCGGGCGCCGGGAGACAGGATCCGCCGGGCAGCGCAGGTGGTGTCGGTCCTGACGCCTGGCGGCCAGCCGCTGCGCCTGGCCAATGCGCACCTCACGCACAAATTCACGAGCCCCGTCCAGCTGGCATGGCTCAGCCGCCGGCTCCGCCAGATCCGCGGTGCGCCCGCGCCCGGCCGGGCGGCCGCGCCGGCCGTGATCGTCGGGGACCTCAACATGCCGCGGCTCGCGACGGTCACCGCAGTCGGCTACGCGCCGGTCATCCGCGGCAGGACATGGCCGGCGGACCGGCCGGTGATTCAGCTCGATCACATGCTGGTCAGCCAGGGCCTGGCGGGCGCCGGAGCGAGGGTACTGGAACCAGTGGGCTCGGACCATCGTCCGATCCGCGCGGCGCTTGAGCTCAGCCAGCATCCGCGCTCCAGCGCGGCGCGGGTTCACCGCCAGGTCAGGGAGTGACCTGGTAAACGGCCGCAGCGCGACTTGTGACCTCCAGCTTCCGGTAAATGTGCTCCAGGTGCTTGGCGATCGTCCGGGGGCTCACGTCCAGGGTGCGCGCGATGGCCGCGTTCGTGCGGCCGCGAGCGACCAGATCGAGAACCTGAACCTCGCGATCGGTAAGCCCGGCTAGCCGCTCGGGATCTGCCCCGCGCAGCGCCTGTCCCGCGGACTGGCGCCTGCGGACGCGCAGCAGCGCGGTGCCCAGCGGGACGCGGACGACGTCCAGCAGGTCGCGGTGAGCCTCGGTGAAGTCGGTCCTGGACCGGTTGAACGCGATACCGATGATCTGCGGGCCCGGATCCGTCAGGTTCACTGCCATCTGATGCTCGACGGTCATTACCCGGAAGAACTCGCCGTAGAGGGACAGCCGGTGAAAGTCCTGATCACTGAGAAAGTCACTGATCTTCCGCGGGCGGCGGTCGCACGTGTTCCGGTAGTGATTAATGAGCGGATGCTCGTGGATGTGCGCATCGAACAATTCCAGGCTGACCGGCAGCTCATCTAATGGGTGCACGACAGCGTGGATGAGCACGGGCCCGGGATCGAGCTCGTTGTAGCTCAGATAGTCACAGCCGATCAGCTGCGACAGACCGGAAAGCGCCACCTTAGGGAAGCACGCCGGATCGTCGAGCTCCGCCAGGTCGTCAATGAGCCGCAACGCCTGTTGCAGCGCATTGAACGATACGTACATGGCTGTCCCCCCCGGGCCGGCCGCTTCCGTTCAGCGCGCGTCAGTGCGCATGCGTAGAAAACAGTGCCCGACCCGGCGGGTTTCGTCAAGCCGGCCAAAAGGTGCTGATCACCAAGAGCCATATCTTTACCGCGTGCAAGACTCGCGTGCACGACTCGCGTGCACGGCACCTGGCCGCCTCCCGGCGGCGTGGCCGGAGGCGCTCAGCATGGCCGGCCGGTCAGCTCGGCCGACTCGGACAGGGCAGCCCCCGGATGTGTCACCGGGCTGGGCAGCCCGCCCGCGGCGGTGCGCAACCTGCGTATAGACGCTGCTTCGTGCGTGCGGGTTGAGTGATAGCCAGCTGAGCCGCCCGGCGGCGCGGCGAGCGCCGGACCATCGGCGCGATCGACGGAGGTAGATGTGGGGCAAGGGGTCTGGCTCAACTTCGCGATCGGCGCGCTCTTTTTTCTCGCCATCGCGGGAATCCCGCTATGGATGGTCTTCAGGCATCCCGAATCCCAGCCGGAGTACGGCCATCATGGACATTTCTTCAGCCGGCAGCCCGGCGATCAGGTACCTATTCCGGTTGCCGTCATGGTTCAGGCGCCATACGCAGACGGGCTGGCCGTTCGGGCGCCGAGCACGTCTGCGTAGCAGCCCGCTGGTCTGTACTGGTATTTCGATCGTCCACCTGCCATTCGGGGCTATACCAGGCTGACGAGATTTTCGCCCGGCAACTGTAGCTTCCCGCCGCTGGATGGTCGTAGCGCGGGCACGCCGGAACTCGCAGGAGACCGCTGATGGTCCCTGCAGGCCCGTCGCGAGGCGTCACGTGAACGCGCCAGCCGTGTTCTGCCATGTCGCTGCTTTGCGAATTATTTGCTGCCGTTCTCGACGTTCCGTACTTGCCAGGCATGTCCGGCTAGTCGGCCATGCAGGCGTTCTCGCGGTCGCGTTGTGCGGCCCGGCGTCAGTCAGGGATCATGTCGAACTTGTCCGGGTCCGGCCCGGTGCGCTGGCTCTTGTTCAGGGCGCTGATCGCCTCGACATCCTCGCCCGACAGCTCGAAGTCGAAGATGTCGATGTTCTCCTTGATGCGGGCGGGAGTGACCGACTTGGGGAAGACGATGTCACCGCGCTCGATGTGCCAGCGCAGCACGACCTGGGCAGGGCTCTTGTTCACCTGGCGGGCGGTCAAGTTGATCGTCGGGTCTTCCAGCACGTTCCCCCGGGCGATCGGCGACCAGGCCTCGATGGCGATCTGATGCTCGGCGCAGAACGCGCGGACGTCGTCCTGGGTGAAGTACGGGTGGACCTCGATCTGGTTGACCGCGCCGTTGCCCAGCTTGCTCGTGACGAACACGTCGGCGCGGTCGAGGCCGGACTTGCGGATAGCCTCACCGACTTCCCTCTCGTTGCCGTACATCTCGGCCGTGTCGACGTGCCGGTACCCGGCCTGCAGCGCCGTGCCCACGGCCTCGGCCGTGTCCTCGGGCTTGATCAGGAAGACGCCGAAGCCGAACTGCGGGATCGACTGGCCGTTGTTCAGCAAGATGTCAGGTACTGCGCTCACGACGGATTCTCCTCCGGCGGCGCGATGAACCGCCTGTTCGGATGCTTGGTCCACATCGCCTACCCGCACATCCCGGCCTTATCCGCGCCAGCCAGATTTTCCGCCCGGAGCCGGCACCGGCCGGGCCGCTACGCCGCAACAGCATCTCGAAGGCCGATCGCGCCCAGGCCCTCAGGCGCCTCGCCGCCCAGCAGCGACGATGGCGCGTCCAGGGCTGGGCCGGGCAGCAAGCGGCCTGACGGACCTCAGGCCCGGGCGGCACGTTCGCGCAGCGCGGCGACGAGCGCGGGGATCACCTGGTTCAGGTCGCCGATCACGGCGTAGTCGGCGCGGGAAATGATCGGCGCGTCCGGGTCGGTGTTGACCGCGACGATGTGCCTGGCGCTCTGGCAGCCTGCCATGTGCTGGATCGCGCCGCTGATGCCGCAGGCCAGGTAGAGCTCGGGCGAGATCCTGGTACCGGTCTGGCCGACCTGCTGCCGGTGCGGCCGCCAGCCCTGGCTGGTGACCACCCTGGAGACGCCCAGCGTGCCGCCGAGCAGGCCTCGAGGGCGCCGAAGCCCTCGGGGCCGCCGACCCCGCGGCCGCCGCCGACCACGACCCTGGCCGTCGCCAGCGAGACCCCGCTGCCGCGCTCCGCCGACTCCGCAGCGTGCACGTCGAGGTCGCCGTCCTGCAGCTCGGCCGTGATGACCTGGACCCTGGCCTGACCGGGCTCGGGGGACGGCCGGGCCGGCACCGCATCGGCGGCCACGGTCAGCAGCGCGGGCGATGCCTCCAGCACCGCGTCCTCCAGCACGCTGCCGGCCCATCGCTGCCGGATCAGCCGGATCGCCCCGGCACCCGCCTGCGGGTCGCCCTGAGCGGACACGCAGTTAGCCGCCACCGGCAGCCCGGTGATGGCGCCGAGATGGGCCATGACCTCGCTGCCGCGGTCGGTGGCGGCCGCCAGCACGGCTGTCGCGCCGGCCGATCCGGCCAGCTGGGCCAGGATCCGCGCCCAGCCGAGCGGAGCGTAGCCGGTGAGCCCGTCACCGCTGACGGCGAGCACCTCGGCTGCCCCGAACGCCGACAGCACCGGGAGCGCCCCGGCGGGCGCCTCGCCGCCGATGAACACGGCGGCCAGGCTGTCGCCGGCCGGCGCAGCGAGGTCCCTGGCCAGGGTCAGCGCCCGGAGCGAGACATCCGCGACGCCGGCGCCATCCCGTTCGAGCAGGCAGAGCACGCTCACCGGATCACCCGCCCGTCGCCGGGACCGGCGGCCGGCACCGCGATCATGACAGCACGCCCAGCTCGTCCAGGAGCGCCACCAGGGCCGGGACGGCGTCTACCCCGGTGCCCAGCACCTCGGCCTGCTTCCGCTCGCCCTCCGGCACGCGCAGCCCCAGCTTCCGCAGTCCCTCAGCGCGGAACTCGGGCTGGAACCGCTGGATCTCCGCCCGCCTGGCCCGCAGCCGCCCCGGCAGCGAGGGATACCGGGGCAGGTTGATGCCCTCCTTGACGCTGACCACGGCCGGCAGCGCGAGGTCGTAGGCTTCCTCGACGCCCCGGTACTCGCGCCTGGCCCGCAGCCGGCCGGCACCTGGCCCGCCGTCAGCCAGCTCCAGGTTCTTGATGCCGGTCACGCACGGCAGGCCGAGCGCGTGCGCTACCCGCACCGCCACCTGGTAGCCGCCGGTATCGGCTGCCTCGTTGCCGAACAGCAGCAAGTCCCACGGGGGCTCGTCGCTGGCGGCCCGGCGGCGGACCGTGTCGGCGATCGCCGCCGCGGTCGCGATCGCCCCCCACTCCCGGCCGTCGGTCTCCAGCAGCACCGCACGGGACGCCCCCAGCGCGAGCATGTCCCGGAGCTGCTCGGCCGCCTCCGCCGGTCCCAGCGTGAGCACCGTCGCGGTGCCGCCGGTCCG
>Ga0208686_1000402_pt1 | contig 22221 bp, 19 predicted proteins | sample June2015DPH_6_50_FD_184694 | JGI IMG/M metagenome (GOLD analysis project Ga0208686, IMG submission 184694) | Peatland microbial communities from SPRUCE experiment site at the Marcell Experimental Forest, Minnesota, USA - June2015DPH_6_40... | ecosystem: Environmental > Terrestrial > Soil >... | reverse complement strand
CGTCACGAAGGCCGTGTTTCGATGATGCAAAGGAAACAGCATCACGGTTGCGGAACGCGCGTGGTTGTGCCAGGTCAGCAGAAAATAGGCCAGGAAGGGTACGAACGAGGCCGCCAGCACGATGTCGGTCACCGTACCGGCTCCATGGGTTAGCACCTCGGACCAGGTCTGCACCTGCCGTACCGGCACGACATTCGTGTCCTCCGGGCCCACCACCTCGCCCGTCTTCTCGAGCCGTTCCGCCTGCTGCTGGTAGGGCTGCAGCATGGAGCGGATCTTCTGCGAATACTTGGGAAGGTTATCCGCGAAAGTGAGAGCCTGGTTGTACGAGGCAACGGTGATGCCATAGAGCACGGCCAGCAGCACGACCACGCTGATCAGCGCCGCCATGGCTCTAGGAATGTGCAAATATTCCAGCGCCTGCACCACCGGAGAAAGCATGAAGGTCAGCAGGATGGCAAAGAAGAGCACTGCCAGCACTGACTCGCCGTAATACGCGAACATCACGATCAGACCCATGCCCAGCAGAGTCAGCGACCAGTGATGCCCGTTTCGTGTTTCGGTGGTTTCCATGTGGTGTGGTTACTCACCCAACCGTTGCTCGCCCAACCGTTGCTCGCCCAACCTACGACTGGTCAATAATTTTGCCTTATTGCCGAGAGAATTGCACCACCGGAATCGCGCAGCCCCGATACATACCTAAAGACGCCCTCGTCTGGGGAGGCGAGCGCAGATTGCCTCTTCCAAGCCCCCGCCATCTACAATGAACCGATGCAAGCACCCGGGACGCCCGGCCTCGGCCGTATTATGGCCCTCGATGTCGGCTCGAAAAGAATCGGAGTGGCCGTCACCGATCCGCTTGGCATTACCGCCCAGGGGTTGGATACAATCCAGCGCCAGAACAAGCGTCGCGATCTGGAGGCACTGGGGCAAGTGTTCGCGAAATACGGCGTCAGAGAGATCGTGGTTGGCCTGCCGCTGCGCTTAAGCGGAGCCGAAGGAACTCAGTCGGAAAAGATGCGCCGTTTTGCCGACGATCTGCACGCTCACTTCGGGGTGACCGTTCACCTGTGGGACGAGCGTTGGACCTCCACCGAAGCCAACCGCCTGCTGCGCGAAACCGATCTTTCGATTAAGAAGCGGGGGCAGGCGGTCGACCGGATGGCCGCCGTTTTGATTCTTCAATCCTGGATGGAAGCCCATCGCGCCCGCTAACGACCCTTACCGTAGAGGCGGGGCTTGCCCCGTCTCTTTTGACGCCGAGACGCTGCAAGCGGGAGGCGTAAGCCGCGTCTCTACGGGAGATCAGGGGTGCGATCAGGAGGCTAGTTCGGAAATTTCCGGGAAGCGCAGGTTACACTTCGTCAGCGCCTTGGTGAGCGCCTGTTCAATCAGGCTCTCCTCGCAGTTGCGCGAGATGGCGATTTCGCTGACCAGCAAATACCGGGCGCGCTCCAGCATCTTTTTTTCGCGGAAGGACAGAGACTTGGCCTGGGCGAGAATCAGCAAGCTCTTCAACACTGCGGCCACGTCCGAAAGCGACCCAGTCCGCATGCGGTCTGAATTTTCCTTAAACCGGTCTTTCCAATCGGCCGCGTTAATGCACTCGCCGGACGAGAGGTAATCCACGATCTTCTCGACCTCGCCGTTACGCACCACCGAACGCATCCCGACGCTGTTGACATTGGCGAAAGGCACCATCACCTTCAAACTGCTGGCCGCGATTTTCAGCAAGTAGAATTTCTCGACGGTAGTTCCTATGCTCCGGCTGCTGATTTGTTCGATAATTCCGACGCCGTGGTTGGGGTAAACGACCTTATCGCCGATGTGGAAAACACCGTTACTGCTCATGGAGGGGCCCTCGCCCGAGGGAAGAAGAACTTCTGCTAGTCTAGCCGACCGCCGCTCCGAAGGCAATCGAGAAGCAATGGCGGCGGCCCACACCGCCATGGTCAACCCTAAGTCGTTTCAGTTAAGTGAGTTGGACCTGACGAGTTTGGACCGGAACCTGGGCTCCAAATGCGAACCGCGTCGCCCCTTCCCCAATGCCGGAGGGTTATAATGCCCAAAGCAATGACGGAAGAAATCAAAAAGAGGCTTCGGGACGAACTGAACACGCTCGAGCATGAACTCGCCTACGACATCCCCCGGGAACTCAAGAAGGCCGTCGCCATGGGCGACCTCAGCGAGAACGCCGAGTATCACATGGCGAAGCAGCGGCAGGAATACCTGAAGGCGCGCGTTCGTCAACTGGGCAAGCGCCTCGCCGACCTGTCGCTGATCAACATGAACAATATCCCCAAGGATAAAGTCGGCCTCGGCTCGACCGTGACCATCTATGACGGCACTAAGAATGAAGAAATGGAATACCAGTTGGTTACCAGTGAAGAGTCCGACGTGTCAGCCGGCAAAATTTCCACCACCTCGCCCATCGGGCGCGCCCTGCTGAACAAAAAAGTTGGCGACACTGCCACCGTGGTCACGCCCGGCGGGAGCCGTGAAATGGAAATCCTGCAGCTCTCCACCATGCACGACCTCGCCGAAGCTAAGCTGGAAGCGGAACTGGCGGCGCTACCGGAACCGGAACGCGAAACGGAATGAGCCGTGAAGTTATGAGCCGTGAAGTTATGAGCGGTAAGTTTATGAGAGGCATCGTATGAGTTGGACCAGCGGGGTCGGACGAGCCTGCGGGGTCCTGCTGGATGCCATCGTGCGCCTGCTCGCTCTCTCCCGCATCAGCCCGAATGTGCTGACTTTGATGGGTCTGGTGGTTAACACCTACGCTGCGTTTTTGTTTGGATATGCCAATGCCGACAATCAGCGCCGCATGTTTTTCTATGCCGGCCTCGTTATCATCGGATCGGGATTCTTCGACCTGGTGGATGGCCGCGTCGCCCGACTCTCGAACCAGGTTACGCGCTTTGGGGGATTCTTCGATTCCATCGTCGACCGTTACAGCGATGCCTCGCTCTTCTTCGGCCTACTGGTGTTCTACGCGCGCGGCAACCGGTTCTTCTACGTAGTGCTGACCGCGCTGGCCATGATCAGCGCCATCATGGTCAGCTATGCCCGCGCTCGCGCCGAGTCGCTTATCGGCGCCTGCCGCGTCGGTTTCATGGAACGTCCCGAGCGTCTGGTGCTGCTGATCATCGGCGCCCTGTTCAACGTCATGGCGCCGGTGCTGTGGGTGATCGCAGTGCTTTCGACCATCACCGTAATCCACCGCATCATCTACACCTGGCAGCGAACCACGGAAATGGATGCTCCCGTCGCCGGCCGTGCCGCCTGATACGAACCCCACCTACACCGCAGCCTGCTAAACTATCCCCCGCAACTACCCTGCAAGGACTATTCGTGCCAATAAATCCTGTTCTAGTCGTCCACGGCGGAGCCTGGGCCATTCCCGACGACATGGTCGAAGCGCACCTCAACGGTGTGCGCGATGCCGTTGCCGCGGGATGGCGCACCCTCGAACGCGGCGGCTCGGCTCTGGACGCGGTCGAAGAGGCCGTCGTCATTCTCGAGGACGACGAAACCTTCGACGCCGGCCGCGGCAGTTTCTTGAACCGCGATGGCAAAGTGCAACTCGACGCTTTCATCATGGACGGTGCGACCTTGCGCGGCGGCGGCGTCGGTTGCGTCGAGCGCCTGCGCAACCCGGTTCGCGCCGCCCGCAAAATTCTTAGCGACAGTCCGCATGTCTATTTTGTGGCGGAAGGCGCCGAGCGCTTTGCCGCCGAGCATGGCATCGCTCTTTGTCGCAACGAAGATCTCGTCATCCCCAGGGAGGTCGAGCGCTTGCGCGAATATCAGGCGCAGGCCTCAACCCACGGCAACGACCTGTTCGCGCCCGAAATTTCGGATCCAATATCGCAAGACCTGCTTTCTCACGACACGGTCGGGGCCGTAGCGCTCGACCGCGCTGGCAACATTGCCGCTGCGACTTCAACCGGCGGCACGCTCAATAAAGCTCCCGGCCGCCTTGGCGATTCTTCGCTCATCGGCTGCGGCTGTTATGCCGATAATCTCAGCGCGGCCGCTTCCACCACCGGATGGGGCGAACCCATCATGAAACTGGTGCTCGCGAAGTGGGCCGCCGATCGAGTCGAATCCGGCAGTTTGCCCGAGTGGGTCGCGCAGGAGGCGATGAATTTTCTCAAGCAGCGCCTCAACGGCCACGGTGGAATCATCCTGCTCGACGCTCAGGGCCGCTTCGGAATTGCCCACAACACGCCGCGCATGGCTTGGGCGCTCCGTACCGTTCAAAAACAAGACGCCGGAATTACGCGAAACGGCTGACCGCGTAACACAACCTCCCTGCGCACAGACCCCGAGATATTCCTTGCCTTGCCATTCGGGGCGCGCAGAGCGCATTGTGCTTAAATTTTCACAATTCCATAATCCAGCCTTAACATTCCTCGTTTATTCATTCGGTGTTCCCACCTCTTACTCGCGCTCGTAGTTTGACCGACTTGGTCTTGGAGCTTTCAACCGAACGATCTACTTTTGGAGGATCACCGTATGAAGATAAACACTTTCCTTCGCGGCGTAGGTTTTGCGGCCATTTTGGCGCTGACCAGCTTCGCGTTTGCTCAACAACTTCCCACCGGTGCAACCATTACACCGACCGCAGCTCCGGGCTCGGTGTTTTCACCTTTGACAACTTCTTTGCAGGATGTCCCGGTTTTCACGCCGGATGGCGCCGAGACCACGGCCATTAGCCCGGACGGCAATACTTTGCTGATCCTGACCAGCGGCTACAACCTGAACGAAAACTCAAGCGGCGACTTTCCAGGCGCGGATTCCGGTGAGTTTGTTTTCGTTTATGACATCTCCACGCCCAGTACGCCGGTGGAAACGCAAGTAGTACAGCTGTTGAATTTTGACGAAACCTTCGACGGGATCGTGTGGGCACCGAGTGGTTCCGCATTCTATGTCGGCGGCGGAGGCAACGACAATGTCCACACTTTCACCCTGCAAAGCGGTCTGTGGGCGGAATTCGGCACGCCGATCAACCTCGGGCATTATTGCGATTTGATGTGCGAGGAGACCGAAGTCGGTCCGACCGCTGCGATCCTCGGCATTACCCCCGATGGCAATACGCTGTTTGTGGCGAACCACGAAACTGACTCCATCACCTCGGTCGACCTCGTGGCCGGCGCTGTCCTCCAGGAGTACGATCTGCGCCCAGGCATCATCAATCCGCAGCAGACCGGCGTCCCGGGTGGAGAGTTCCCGTACGGAATTGCGGTCGCGACCAACCAGAACGGCAGCACGGTTTACGTCTCCAGCGTTCGTGACCGCGAGATCGATGTGCTGAGTTTTGTTAATGGCGTTCTCACTCTAACGGACCGCATACCGGTCGCCGGCAACCCGGAGAAGATGATTCTCAACGGCGCCCAAACCGAGCTGTTCGTCGTGGCGGCCAACTCTGACGAGTTGATCATTATTAACACCGCGACCAACGCAGTGCAGAGCGAGGTCAACGCCAGCGCGCCGCCGGGCGTTCTTGGCAATGGCAAGATTGTCCCCAAGGGTAGCAACCCCAACAGCGTTACGCTTTCGCCCGACGAGACAACAGCATACGTGACCGACGGCGGCACCAACGCGGTGGCGGTGATCAGCCTCACGGGAAAGAAACCCGCGGTTCTCGGGCTCATCCCCACTGGCTGGTACCCCAATTCTGTCAGCGTCAGCCCGGATGGCTCCACTCTCTACGTGGTGAACAGCAAGAGCGTAGAAACTCCGAATCCGGTGAACTGCCGCTACATCAATAACAATCCCGGCGGCGGCTACGGCTCGGCCTGTCAGAGCCTTTATGCGCAGGATGGCGCCGGCAACCAGTATGCGTGGCAGAACGAGTACTCAGGTTTCCTGACACTGCCCGTGCCAAATGCGGTTCAGCTCTCACAGCTGACCGGACAGGTGGCACAGAACAATGGCTTCAACTTCCAGTTAAGCCAGCAGGACATTGCGACCATGACGTTCCTCCACCAGCACATCCAACACATCATCTACATCGTGAAAGAGAATCGCACCTTCGACCAGATCCTCGGCGACCTGACCAACGGAGCCAACGCGGATCCGGCCTATACCCAATTCCCCCTCGTCGATACCCCGAACTTCCACGCTTTTGCCAACAACTTTGTGACCTTCGACAACTTCGACGACACCTCGATGGTCAGCATGGACGGCTGGCAATGGTCGACCGCGGCGCGGGCTCACGATATCAACGAGAAGTGCGTCACCGTCAACTACGGCAAAGGCGGCTGCAATTACGACAGCGAAGGCACGGCCCGCAACGTCAACGTTGCGATCACGGGTGTTGCCGCTCGCCAGATCGAACAACCAATCTATCCGCCCGATCCGAACCTGCTGCCCGGAAACGCCAACGAAGTCGAAGCTGACGGTCCCACTGGCGAAGAAGGCGCGGGCTATATCTGGGATGCCGCGCTCAAGAATCACCTCACGGTTCGCAACTACGGCTTTTACACCGATCTGGGCGCTTTGGATGTACGCGAAGACCTTGGCTTAATTAGTCCCACTCTCGCCTATCCTGGCTTAACGAAGCCTCCGACCCAGGTGGAGTGGCCGGCGAAGAAGGAACTGCTCAAACTCAGCGATCTCTCCTTCTGGCCCTTCGATCAGAGCTACCCCGATTTCTTCCGCTTCATGGAGTGGCAGCGGGAATTCAACAAGCAGGTCAAGAGCAACAAATTCCCCAATCTGACTTTGCTGCGCTACGATCACGATCACTTCGGCGACTTCGGCACCGCCAGTTTTGGCGTGAACACGCCGGAAATTCAGATTGCCGACGACGACTATGCAGTAGGACTGACGGCGGATGTCATCGCCCACAGCCCCTACGCCAACAACACGCTCATCTTCGTGATCGAAGACGATCCCCAGGATGGCGCCGACCACGTTAGTGGCGACCGCAGTCTGGCCTTCATCGTTGGCCCCTATGTGGCACAGGGCGCGGTTGTCTCCAACCCCTACTCGACGGTCAGCATGCTCCGGACGATCGAAGAAATCCTGGGCGTGGGGCAACTGAGCGTGCATGATGCCGGTGTGCCGCCCATGACCGCCGCCTTCAACACCAGCCAAGCGTCCTGGACCTATGAAGCGGTTCCGGCGCAGATCCTCTACACCACGCAACTCCCGATTCTGAACAAGTACGTGCAGAACCGTGACGCACTCCCGCAGCCGACGCACGACGCCGCCTGGTGGGAAGCGCAAACCAAAGGAATGGACTTCAGCCACGAAGACCGCATCCCGACGGAGAAATTCAACCGGATCCTGTGGAAGGGCATGATGGGCAGCAAACCCTATCCCGAGTTGAAGCCTGGCAAGACGCGTGCCGAGGCGAAGGAATCCAGTAAAGCCGGTTCTGAATAGATCCAGAGCCGCGGTCCACAATCATCCCCGGCTGTCTCTCGATAAGAGCGGACAGCCGGGATTTTTCATTCCGGGTGTTCTCAGCATTTCTCCGTATTACTGTGAGCAGGGGATTAGTTTCACTTGTAAACCCTGCGGGGGCAGTCGCCGCGCGCGTTGTATACTCCCTGGAAACAGGAGCGGCATCGGAAATGAAACGAATCCTAATTCTATTGAGTGCTCTTTTGTTAAGCGGCTTGATGCTGGCCGTCGCCCAGGTGAAAAAGGAAGACCTGGCCACTAAGAACACCAAGAGTCCGGGCGCCGAAACCAGCGTCACCATTAACGGCAAGAACATTTGGATCTACTACCATGCCCCCTCCGTCAGGGGTCGCCAAATTTTCGGCGGCGACGGCGCGCTCCAGCCGTATGGCAAGGTATGGCGTCTGGGCGCCGATTACGCCACCGTTCTGCACACCGACGCCGACCTCGACCTGAATGGCCTCGCCATTCCCAACGGCGACTACACCCTTTACGCCGATCTCGACAACGGCCAGTGGAAGCTGATCGTCAATAAAACCCTGATGGCCGGTGCCCGCCACATCTGGGGCGTCGGGGTCTCACCGGACGGCATTCAAGAGGGCGCCACCACCAATGATCCGGCCACCGAACTGGGCCGCACTTCGCTCACCATGGGCAAGCCGTCATCTCCGGTCGAAACCCTCAAGATCACGCTGTCGGGCGCCGGCGGCGCCAAGGGAAAACTGCTCGTCGAATGGGAGAATGTGACGGCGTCGGCGCCGTTCACTGTGAAGTAGCGGTTTCCCGCGCGGTAGAGCCGTGGAACGGAGAACGGAGTTTTTCCGCAACCTGCCAGGCATCCTCGAGCTGATTAGGGCACAAGGATTTCAGTCAAACGATGCGTCAGCGTGAGGGTTGCGCCGTAGTTGCTCGCAATACCGACAATTATTGCAAACAGAAGAAGAGTCCAAGGCCAGGTGCGTCGAAGGCGCCGCCCAGCCATGCGCCACTCAAGCAGACGCTGGACGCGCAGGCCAATCGAAGATGAGCCACTGACCAGCCCACTTGCCAGCGCAGGCTCGGACCACTGCTTCGAGGATCTCGAAAGTTTGATCAACGCCGCCGCCAGATCCAGTGCATCCTGACGATTCGCCACGGCGGCATCATCGGCCGCCAATTCGGCCGCCTCCTGCCACGCACTTTCAATGCCGCTTATCCCGGGAAACGGAGTCGCACTGATCAGCACCTTTTTGAAGTTATCCCATGACCGCTTGTGCCCCAGTTCGTGCCGGACCGCTACACGCATTTCGGGGTCGCTGAGCACAATTGCTGCCATGTCGGAAACCATCACTCTGGGTCTCCGAATGCCGACCAGAATCAGCGCGGGCGCGCCGTTCGAAGCGAGCATCGGCGCGTTAAGTGCCGGCGTGGCCGCCTCGTTGCCGATGCTCCTCGCTCTCGACAACCACTGCGTCACTGCGCGCTTGGTTCGCGCCTGAGCCCTAAGCACACGGAACAAGCCAGCGCTCAGGATGAGGAGCGAACACGCGGCTAGAATGAAGGTTCCGGCGTCCTCGTCGAGCGACGCTCTCTCCATCAACCAGAATGATGGGAAGGCAAAAAAAACGGCGACCACAGTGGAAACCGCAAAAGAAAAGATCCGCAGCCCGAACAGGAAATTGGCAGAGTTCGCGGTGGACTTTCGGCCGCTACGATTCACGCTCCGCCACGCCAACACAACCAGCGAGGACAGCGGACAGTACACGGTTGCGAAAAACGCAAGAGAAACCAGGAGTCCCCGCGCCGCAAATATCATCTCTGCCCTCCCTTCTTGAGTTGCAGTTCTGCGCGCTGACGTTCCACCAGGGTCTGCAATTCCTCGAGCAGTTTCTCGTCCTGCGCGCTGACCGCCTCCACGAAATACGAAAGGTGAAGCGAAGCATACTCGGAACTCAGAAGCCTCCGGATACCCTTCATGGCAGCCCCGCGCTCGATTTCTTCCGGGCTATACCGCGCCGAGTAGCGAAACGCCTTTCCTTCGAGAACGCGGCCGAGGAGTCCCTTTCGAAATAGACGGTCCATCGTCGTCATGATCGTGGAATAAGTTTGCCAGATGGTGCCATCCTCCAGCACTTCACGAACAGTGGCAGTTCCTCGCGCCCAGACGGCGTGGTGGACTTGTCGCTCCAGCGGCCCAAGCCGGGCCGCGGGGGTATTTTCGAAAGTAGGATGAATCGGGTCCATTACGATCGGTGCAACGGGTCGGGCTGATCCCGATAAAGAGAACTTTAAAGTCGGAGGGTTCGATGAGTCAATGAGCCGGTGACAAAATTCATCGCGCCTCAACAATTACCGCAAGTAGGTAGTAGGTCCTGGAATGTATTACCGCCGATAGGAGGCTTTTCTTAAAGCGTTAACGTTTGTGTGACGTACTATTAACAACGCGCGATTATTGTCCTCTATTTCGATTCGTGACGCACATTGATACGTGTGCTTAGGATGATAAGTTTATGAAGCTAGATGAATGCCCTCCCACTGTGCTTTTCACACCCATCATTCGATCGCGATCGAGCGTAACAGCGCTCTGCGTGGTCCGGCGCATTCTAATTGTTCTCGTCGTCGTGGCGAGTTGCGTGTTGCTGCCCGCCCAGAACGCAGTATTGACGGGTTCGCTCGGCGGCCGGGTCACCGACCAGAGCGGAGCGGTAGTGCCGGGAGCATCGGTGGTGTTGCGGAACCTCGCGACCGGCGTGCAACAATCGGCCGAGACCAACCATGCGGGACTTTACCGCTTTCCGGTGGTCATGCCGGGCACCTATTCCATCGCAGTAAGTCTCAAGGGGTTTCGCGATGTCCAGGCTTTGGTGCGGGTGCTGGTAGGAAACACAACTTCGCAGGACATCCGGCTACAGGTTGGAGCAGGCGCAGACGAGGTCAAAGTAATCGGGACAACGCCGCTGCTGCGGCCGGAAGAATCCTCCGCCAGCACCGTCATCGACCGTTCTCTTATCGAAGACTTGCCGCTCAACGGACGAAAATACACCAACTTCATGGTACTCACACCGAATACCAGCTACGACGGCGATACCGGACTGGTGAGCGTTGCCGGACAACAAGGCGGCGAGGATTCGGGATACGCCAACGGAAACGGTTCCACTTACTTCAGCGTCGATGGCTCCAACGCCACCAACAACTACTTCTCTGATATTGTGGGCCGTAATCGCATCCCTTACCTGTTTGGCGAAGATTCGATCCAGGAGTTTCAAGTTGCGGTCAGCCCCTACACCGCAATTTACGGCGGCGGAGCAGGTTTCGTGAACGCGATCACCCGATCGGGTGGCAACGCTTTGCACGGCAGTGCGTTCTATTACAACCGCAACTCCGCGTTTGAGGCCAACGACGCGCTCGACAAAGCCGCTGGCAATCCGAAACCGGAGGATGATTTGCAGCAGTTCGGCGCCGCGGTGGGCGGCCCTGTCCTCGGAAATCGTTTATGGTTCTTCGCGGATTATGAGCAACAGCTGCGCAACAATCCGATTCCCGTGATCAACTCGGCTTTGGCAACGAACCCTTCGAACCTGGGGGCTTTTGTGCTCGCTAATTTTTTCCCCTCCTCGGTGACGACGGCCCCAGCGCTGCCTCCACCGAACGGACCTTTGCCGGTCCCAAATCTCGATACCCAGGCCCAGGTCCCTGGCGATCCGTATTACCAGATATACCTCCAGCAAATTTCGAATACCGTTAACGCGCTGAACTCCAATCTGGGCCTCAAAGCAAGAAAGGGCAACGATTGGGTGCTCACCCCCCGGTTGGACTATCAGGCCACGAACCGAGATGGCCTGTTTCTCACCCTCAATTTCAACCGGTTCAATTCGCCTGGAGGCGTCATCCTTGACCCGACGGTCGGTAACTATGGCACGCAAACGCTAGCCAACGCCGATGTTCATACCTTCCAGGCCACTCTGGGATGGACGCACACCTTCTCCCCCCACCTGCTGAACGAATTCCACGCCGGCACTTCGCAAGACAACGAAACCGCGACCCCAACCGGTTTGGCTGGGAACACGCCGACGGTGGTTCTCGATAGTCCCAGCGCCTTCATCCTAGGCAACGCTCCTTTCTCGATCGGAGGAGTTTTTGAAAGACAATACTCTCTGTCCGACCGCGTCGATTACGTGATCGGCAAGCACACTTTGCAATTCGGTTTCGATTTCAACCGCACTCGGGATGCGGACACCAATGATGGCGGCGCTGATCCGAACGAGGCTATCGACTTCGGATCGCCGCTCGGCCTCTACGAATTTCCGAATCTGCAAGCCTTTGCGCTCGGAGAGTACATCAATTTCAATCAGGCTGCGGGAAACCCGACTTTTTCATTTGCCGTGCCGTACTACGGTTTCTATGTGCAGGATACTTTCCGCGCGTTGCCGAAGTTGACGCTCGAAATGGGATTGCGCGAGGACTTCCAAGTCTACCCCCAGCCCGCCGAGAATCCCGCCTTTACCCCAACCGGCCAGTATCCCAACCAGTTTCGCCGCCTCGCCCCGCGCTTCGGATTCGCCTGGCAACCCGAGTCCAAGACCGTAATCCGCGGCGGCTTCGGCATGTTCTACACCAACATGAACGGCCTGAACTACCGCAACGCCGTGATCTCGAACGGGCTGCCTTCACAGCAGGAGGAGGTAAATTCGAGTTACAGTACAGGTCCCCCGAACGACCAGGTGCCCACGTTTCCCAATATTCTTGCTGCGAATAACCCGCTGTTCTCCGCTTCCTCGGACATTTCCCTGGTTTCTCCACAGTTCCGCGCGCCATATATTGAGCAGGCGAGTTTACAGATCGAACGGGAGATTTTCGAGAACACCACCTTGACCCTCGGCACCATGTGGAATCACGGTGTGCACATAATTTCCGGCAGTGCGTATGACGCGAACCTGGAGCCGTTGGTTGGCACGACGACTTACACCGTTTGTCCTCCCGGCACAACTGCGGCGCCCTGCACGGGGCCGACTTACACCCTGCCCACCATGGACAACGGTCTGCTTAAGGACGGCCTCATCCGTTCGCAACTCGGCCAGATCCAGGAACTCATCAGCCCCGCGCAGAATTACTACAACTCTTTATTCGTGCAGGTGCAGCACCGCCTGTCGCAAGGCTTTTCGCTGCAATTTGGCTACACCTATGCCAAGAGCATCATGCTCGATGGGATGGATTTCAACAATCAGTTCGACTTCAGCAATACCCATGCTCCTTCGCTCCTCGACGAACGGCACCGCCTTACTTTTGCCGCAGTCTACCGACCGGGACTCGAAAGACTGACCAGTTCGGACACCGGGCGCAAGGCGCTCTCAGGCTGGATTCTGAGCAGCGTGATGGAGTTCTCTTCCGGCCGTCCGTACGCGGGTCTGTTGAGTCCCGCGTGCACCAGTCCTGCTCCGCTCTCGTTCAGCACTTGCAATGGCGTCGTGGTCAATAACGTACTTTATGGCAATGACAACCTGAACGACACCGCTTTCAACCAGGACACCGCTGCTACCGCGGGCGGCATCAACGGCGCCGGCCCCACGCCCGGCATCGGCGTGAATTCTTTTTACGGCCCGTGGCTGGAGAGAATCGACATGGGCTTGGCCCGCAGCTTCGAAATCCGAGAAGGCAAGGAACTGCAATTCCAGGTGCAGGCTTTCAATCTCTTCAACCACGCCAATTACTACGTGCAAAATGGAGACGGCATCAACCAGTTGCAATACAACCCCATCGGGACTAACTGCGGTGATGGCATCCACACAAATCAGCAATGCTATCTAGTGCCCAACGCCGGCCCAGGCAATTTCGGAGCCTTCCAGGAAGTCAGCCCCGACGGCCTTCCCCGAGCATTGCAGTTTTCAGCCCGATTCACGTTCTAAGTTTCAATGAAGCCCTGATTAAAGTTGTCATCCTGAGCGGAGCGAAGGACCTGCTTTTTGCCGATTGAGAACCTGATCTTTCCGAAGCGGGCCGAAAGATAGTCCCCCAAAAATAAAAAGGACAGCCCGGAGCCCCCCAAGGCCGTCCTGATAAACCCTCCCGGTTAGAAGGGCAACTGGCATCAAGATAGCCTCGCGAGATTGCGGGATTATTGCAATTTCGTGAAACTCCGATGAATTCGATATGGCTGCGGAGGCCCTCCTCCCAAATCCGTAGCAAGCTCCGGTTTCTGTGCCCGCGATCACCAGTTGACGTGATCAACTGCTGCCTCCCCTGCCGCCGCTGTTATATTGATCAAATATGTTGATCGAAGCATCCGAGGCTCCAGGATTTAGCTAACGCCCGCCGTGGAGGAACGATGACCCGCAACACAGAACAGTCCCGCAAGCTGCAGAAACGCGCAGAGCAGTTCATTCCCGGAGGCGTGAACTCGCCGGTGCGCGCATTCCGCAGCGTGGGCTGCGACCCCGTATACATTGTGCGTGGCCAGGGTTCGCACACTTGGGACGCCGACGGCAACGAATATGTGGACTACATTGGCTCCTGGGGCCCGCTGATTCTCGGGCATGCGGCGCCTACAGTCATTGAGGCCGTGATCGCGGCTGCGCGCAGTGGCACCAGCTTCGGAGCATCCACTCCCGCCGAGGCGGATCTGGCCGAGCTGGTGATTTCCGCGTTCCCGCACATGCAAAAAGTTCGCTTCGTCAGTTCGGGCACCGAAGCGACCATGTCGGCCATCCGCCTGGCGCGCGCCTATACCAAGCGCAAATACATTGTGAAGTTTGAGGGCTGCTATCACGGGCACGCCGACGCACTTTTGGTGAAAGCCGGATCGGGCGTGGCCACGCTGGGCATTCCGGGCTCGGCGGGCGTTCCGGAAGAATTTACGCAGTTCACGCTCGCCCTGCCGTACAACGACATCGGCGCGATCGAGACCGCGTTTAACAAATTCAAGCACCAGATTGCCTGCGTGATCGTGGAGCCGGTCGTCGGGAACATGGGATGCGTGCCGCCGGCTCGCGGATACCTCGAAGCTTTGCGTGACATCACCTCGCGCGATAATGCACTGCTGATTTTCGATGAGGTCATGACAGGATTCCGGCTGGCCTTCGGCGGCGCGCAGGAACTCTACGGGATCCGACCTGACCTGACGACGATGGGCAAAATCATTGGCGGAGGTTTGCCCGTGGGCGCCTATGGCGGTCCGAGCGAAATCATGGATCTGATTGCGCCGCTTGGGCCCGTGTATCAGGCGGGAACGCTCTCTGGGAATCCTCTGGCGATGGCCGCCGGTTTCGCCACGCTCAGCTACCTGCGTGAGCACAAGGACGTCTATACGAAGCTCGACAAGCTCGCCGCCGAAGTGGTCGCGGGGGTTGCCGCCGCAGCCAAAGATGCCGGCGTGACCATGTGCCACAACCGCGTCGGCTCGATGTTCACCTGGTTCTTCACGCAGGGACCGGTCACCGATTGGACTTCCGCCGCCAAATCCGACACCGAAGCCTTCGGGCGTTTTTTCCGCGCGATGTTGGAGAACGGAATCTATCTGCCTCCATCGCAATTTGAAGCTGCATTCATCGGGGCGGCGCACACTGAACGCGACGTGCAGCAAACTATCGCCGCGGCGAGGCAAGCGTTCGCGATGGTGCACGCGTAGAAGAGGCTGTCAGCTCTCAGTAGAGCCCCCGTAAGGGATACAGCTGTTCGACTTCGCACTAGCTGACGGCTGATAGCTGACGGCTGACAGCCAACATCTCTTCCACCGTCACAAACTCATATCCCTGATCGAGGTACCGGCGGATCAAATTTTCCGTGGCAATCACCGTCTGCGCGCGGTCCGCGCCCATGGCACGATGTCCGCCATCGTGCAGCAGGATCACATCTCCGCCGCGCATTTGCCGCACGACTTTTTTCTCGATCACCGCGGCGGTCGGAGCAGTCCAGTCGTAGCCGGTCACATTCCACATCACGGTCTTTAATCCGAGTTGACGCGCGATCCTGAGCGTCGCTGGCCGTCTTCCGCCAAACGGTGGACGAAACAAAGTTGAATGCTCCCCGATTGCGTCCCCTAAAGCCTGATGGCAGTCAAATAATTGCCTGCGCGTTTCGGCTTCAGATTTGAAAATGAGCAGCGGATGCGCGAACGTGTGATTGCCGACCACGTGGCCCGCCTGCGCCACCGCGCGCGCGACGTCTGCGCGCTGCTGCACGAAGCGACCGATCATGAAGAACGTGGCCCGCACGCTGTGCTTCGCCAACACATCAAGCAACTTCAGCGTGTGTGGATCGTTCGGCCCATCATCATACGTCAGGGCGATTTGCCTGCTCCCGCGCACTCCGCCCGCAAACGTCCGGCCGTACCATTGTCCCGTCGGCGCCATGGACTGATATCCTGCGGCGGAAGTGGCCGCAGCGGCCGTCAATCCGATGAGCGCGGGGAGCATGATCGAATTGTAAATGCAGGTCAGAGGTGAGAGGTCAGATTGCAGAGGTTAAGAGCCAAACCACGACGCGTTGATTTTCACCCCTGCAATCTGACCTCTAACCTCTGACCTCACCACAATCCACAATTGCGTCCGGACGCGAAGCAATATATTCTGCTCTGCAGTTCCTGACGACAATCGCCAGTCGATAGTCAATAATCATGGCCAAGCTTTTCGAGCTTCCCCGTTACATTGCGGTTGAAGGTCCCATACGCGTTGGAAAGAGCACGCTGGCGCGGGTTCTCGGAGAGCGCCTGGCCGCGCAGCGCGTCATCGAACCGGAAGACAATCCATTTCTCAAGGCGTTCTACGAAGGCGAGCCCGGCGCAGCCTTTCAGGCACAGTTCGCATTCCTGATCCGCCGCTTCGAGCAACTGCGCGCGCTCGATCTGGGCCCGCGGTCAAATAAGACCGTGGTTTCCGATTACATCTTTGAAAAAGACAAGCTTTTCGCCTGCCTCAACCTCAACGATCAGGAACTCGATACTTACAATCGCTACTTCAATTATTTTCGCGAACAGATTCCGACGCCCGACCTGGTTATCTATCTGCAGGCCACGCCGGAAGTGCTGAAGAAGCGGCTGAAGAAAAAGAACGCGGCCGGCGAAAAGGCCATCAGTGAGGATTATCTGATGGAGGTCGTAAAGGCTTACGAACACTTTTTCTTTCACTATACGCAGTCTGACCTGCTGATCGTGAACACCTCCGAGATCGACTTCGTCGACCGCAACGAAGACCTGCAGGAGTTGCTGAAGAAAGTTTCCGCCCCGATCAAGGGCACGCAATATTTCCTGCCGCTCGGGAGCCAGGAAGTGGCTAGCGCGTAGGGATAAAAGCGCACACCCTGGCTGCTCCGTTGTGTCGTCTAGTTACACGACTTGTGTCGGAGGGTGTGAGAAACGTGCTTCCGTGATGCAGAATCGACTTTAGCAATTAGTTGGGTTGCGTCTTTTCTGCGGGTTCGGTCGACGGCGCCTTGGGTTCGTTTCGCTTTTCCACCGATTCCACCGAAAACAGCAGGTAATGATCGTAGCCGTGGCTGCGGTAGTAGCGGTGCTTGCGATAGTCGAGGTAAATTTCCGCCTTCTTCGGAAGCCACAACTCCACATTCTTTTGGAACTTGACCGGGCCATACTCTACTACCTGTTGCTCACAGCGCAACTGGATCTGCGGCATCGGATTAATCAGTTCTGATTCGATCCGCACGATCTCAAATTTGTCCGCCGTGATCCAAGCGCGGCCTTTCAGCCGCAGTGCATAGATTTGGCCACCCACGTTGTACTCGCTGATGAGAGCAGGCCGATCCTCGCGCTGCCGGAAGTGAACCACCCACGCTGCTTGCCCATGCCAGCTTCCCAGTCCTTCACACGTCATCGCGAAGTTGTCGCGCATGACGGGATGAAATACCAGGGCCAACGCCGCAAACCCGCCGCTGGCGATCCTGTCGGGAAAGTCAACTCGCGCCATGCGCTCCAACCGGTCTTCATCCACCGCAAGGTAGCCTGGCCGACTCTCCGAGATGTTAGCGACATAGTCGTAGGTTCGGGTTTCCTTCGTAAGGGAGTTCCCCATTTCATCCACCTGCTCGTGTTGCAGGTGTTCGATCGCCGCAATCCGCGAGACATCGTCTACCAACTGCTTCACACGCTCGCCCGACATTTCGATTACGCTGTCCAACGGGCAACTGACACCAGCGGCGACAGACGGCGTCGCCTCATCGATTCCAGGGGGGCGCCACGGATTGACGGAGACCGGGAGTTCAGGAGTGGCGAATATAGGGTCGATGTCGGCCGCGCTCCTGACCACGGTTTCACCCGGGAGAGGAACGCCGTCGCGTTGCGCCTCGAGCGTGGCGATCATGTTGCGCACCTGGGGGACGGTGGAGTCGTTGGGCGAATTCTGAACGAAGGCTTTGAGCGCCTGGATACCGTCTTGCCTTTTCCCCAGATTCACCAGGGCCTGCCCAAGAGGCAGATTCGCCACATTGGCCGGGGCTTTCCCTTTTGCGATGGCCAACTCCGCCTGCTGCCGCGCCTCCTCATACTTCTTTAGTTTTAGGTCGGCATTCGCAAGCAGGTTGTGCGCCATCCAATTCTCGGGATCGGCGTCAACCGCTTTTCCGAGCGCCGCCGCCGCCCCGGCATAGTCTTCACGGGAAAGATCCACTTGGCCGAGCAGGACTAACGCCCGCACATTGTGGGAGCTGAGATTGACGGCGGTCCCCAGGTAGCTTTGCGCCTTGGCGAAGTCTTTTTCCTGATAGGCTATGTAGCCCAACAGATAATTCACATCCGGATTCGACGGCGCCAGTGTGTAAGTCGCCTCGAATCTCTTCTTCGCGTCCTTGAGATTCGAGGACTTGAGAGCAGACATGCCATGCTTGAAGTCTCCTCGCGCCTTGGGCGGCACCGACTCATTGGATATGTTGAGGTCGATTGCCGTGGGATCACGATGCAGGACGACTTCTATCCGAGTCGTATTGAGCGAGTCACTGGCTTGGGTTTCCTTTCGCTCGCTCAAATATCCGACAGCGCTTACCAGGATTTCGTACTTGCCGAAAGGTAGAGGGAATGTGACTTCCGCATTTTCCTCAGTGGCCGCCCAAATGACTTTCTGAGAGGTCTCGTTGGTGATCCTTAGGACCGCCTGGCGGTCAAGGTGAGTGTTGAGGTTCTCCGCGAACACGGCAAGCCGCACGTTTGTCTCGCCGGCGTGGCTTTCTATCACGGTCGCGTTCTCGCGCTCAAACCTCTGCCCCGACGCAGGTACCGCCAGAAGATTAAGGAGGAACACGGTTCCGATGAAAAGAGGACTTCCCACGCGCGCTATATTTCGAGGGGTCATAACACACACCGCCATTTTCAGTTTCTCACACCGATTTCTAGCGGTCAATCAGCTTTGAGTGGTGCGCTGTCCGTTCACCTGTGAACGAACAGCATGGGTGGATGCGGTCATTGGATAATTCATTTGGCTCCCCAACAGTTTCCAAAATCTGGTCGTCGGCTTTGCAATGGAGCGGCACCGTGGCTTTGCAATGGAGCGGCACCGTGATTTCGCTGCATTCAGCGCCTGGAGGGCAATCACCAATTGGTTAGTGGGGGCCCCCTATTTTTTGATCCTTTAGAATCACATGGTTAGAGGCACAATGTTCGATAGTAAGGACTTGCACTAGGTCCGTCGCTTTGCCCAGGATTTCGGCAACTTGGTGGACGGCGCATTCTGCCATTCAGGATATCCATCATCGAGCCCTGTCGGTTGGAAGTCTGTGATGGGGGCACACAGATGATTTGTGACGAAAAAAGGGCCGGGAGGCCAGGGCGGGAGTGGGTATGCTCGCGGCATCCCACCGTCTCGAAAAAACCGCGAGACAGTGGGACAGCCGCCAAAGCAGCTACTGGCTAGTCGTGTTTGTCGCCGCCATGCGATCCGCCACCATGCGATTCGCCACCATGTCCGGCTGCGGCATGGGAAGCACCGTGGGACGCGCCACCGCGCGCCGCCGCGGCATGGGAGTCACCATGTGGTGCGCCACCGCGCGCCGGGGCGGCATGGGAGGCACTACCGCGGGACTCGGTACTGCGGCTGGTGCGCACGGTCGATGCGCCACCTCCGCGATTGGCTGCATAAGCCCGTCCACCGCCGTTTCCACGGCCTTCGACGTAGGTTCCTCCGCCGCCGCCGCTGAAGCGATGCTCACCCCAGCCGTGGCCATAGCCCCAGTTCGCCCACGGGCCCACGCCCAGGAAGACGCCGCCATAGAAATAGCCGGGTCCATAATAGCCCATGGGTGCGCATCCGTACGGCGCATAGCCGTAGTAGCCGTAGGCACAGACGGGCGGAGTTAAGCTGATTACGACTTGTGCGTTAGCCGTTGGCGCCAAGGCCAAGGCCCCGAGTAAGGTTGTAGTGCCGGCCAGAAGCAGACTGCGCGTTGCTAATTTGTGAGCCCAAGGGGCCACGGTCTTGATTTGCCACATTATAGTTACCCTCAATTCTGATTTCGATCGAAAGCTGTACGATCTCCAGTATGAGGCTCGGGCTTATAGATAGATGGTCAATACAGACCGTCTTCCGCGGTGGTCATCTTTAACCTTTTTAACCTTGTTTAACCTTGACGCCATCCTTCTGTGTTATTACAATTGTAATAACATTAGAGGGCGCTATGGTTGAACTCAAGATCCGTAAGTTCGGCAATTCGCTGGGTGTGGTTCTGCCGAAAGAAGTGATCGACCGTTTGCAGACCGGCAACGGAGAGCGGCTTTTTCTTGTCGAGTCCGGGGACGGCGATTACCGGCTCACGCCTTACGATCCCGCATTCGAGAAGAAAATGGCGAAGGCGGAAGAAATCATGTCCCGTTATCGCAACACACTGCACGCTCTTTCCAAGTAAAGAACAAAGTAAAGAGACAAAGTGAAGAACAAAGAACCACGCTGGATCGAAGAGCGCGATGCGCTGGCGATCCACGACCGGCTCCTGGCGCTCCACGGCGGCGCAATCGGGCTGCGCGACCGGGGCCTTTTGGAGTCAGCTTTGGCGCGTCCCCGCCAGCATTACACCTACGCGAAAACGCCGGACGTTGTCGAAATGGCCGCGTTGTACACGGCCGCCATCGTTCGCAATCATCCTTTTGTCGATGGCAACAAACGGACGGGGTTTGTGATCGGAGTGCTCTTCCTCGAACTCCACGGCTTCGACTTCAAGGCCAGCGAGGCGGACGCCACGCAGGCGGTCATGGCGCTGGCGGCCGGCACGCTCGATGAAGGTGGTTACACCGCGTGGCTGCGGGAGAACGCGAAGAGCAAACGGAGACGCTAACCCGCGTCGACTTTACAGATCGGACGGCTGCAGTCCCGTATGTTTGGCGATGCGGACCATCATGCGAGGGCCGATTTCTTCCTTGTCGTGGAATGCCCAGATGTAATCCGGATACTTGGACGCGCGGTGACGTAGCTTGATGTGCGATCCAGTCTGCGAAAGCGGCTCCCAAGCCAATTTTCAGGAGCGCGCGATAAACACGGCGGGCCTTCGTGCTCGGCCACTGCGTCATGCCGATTCGCAGGTAACGCTGATCGACGCGGGGACGTCCTTTGATTTCTCGACGTCATCCGCGACCACTCTAAGCGCGAGCGCATAGGCCTTGGCGCGGGCTTCCGCTTCTGTTTTTCCGTATGCCAGCACGCCAGGCATGTCCGAAATTTCGGCAATCCAGCGGCCGTCCGTCTCGCGTTCCGTCTCAATGTTGAATCGCAGATCCTGGGTGTTTACGCTACGCGATGGTTTTTTGGGGTGCGTCATTGTCATCTCCAGGATGCGGTTACGATCGAATTCAAGAATACGTTGCCCATCGGAATGAAGCCAGCAAATTGCACGGTTCGGTATCGGCTTAGCGCAATAACCATCTGGCAAATCTGCCGAGTTCAAGAACGAAGCAACCGAAGATCAGAGTCCGCAGGAGGATCTTTTCGCAGACGGCATAGAATCCGTCGATGCGGCGCTCTAAATCACGATTGCCTTTTCCCGCCATACGGACTCCTACTCGGGATTCCGCTATCTTGATTCCAGAAATTTCTCGGGAAGCGTCAACTCGAACATTTTTTCCTTTTCGTTCCAGGTTGTCGGTATCCTCTCCCGCTTAGGTGCGCTCCACCCGATGTGAGTTATAAACGCTCTAGCCCGAAGGCTGCCTGAGTACTTCCCCCCAGAGATCGATACCGCATAAGCGTCCGTGTCACCCTTCTGTGCTGCTTTGATCGCCATCTTGTGATTAGTCCGATCCCAGAGCAAGACTACCGACTTTATGCCTCTTTCAGTCAGGCATCGAGCTGCTGCTGCATTAATAGCTATTCTTCCGTCGGGAACAATTGATAACGCGGGCGACTCAACCCTCACCCCGGTCCTCTTAAACACTTCGTAAGCCATAGCGGACTCAAACGTACCACTCAAATATAGCGCATGAGAGGACGCATCGCAACACCAAAGACAGGCGCAAGCGTAGACACAAGCCCGGACGCTATACCGTGCAGGCGGCCGTTCTGCCGTGAGTTCCTAGTCGCCCTACCACCTACCGACGACCATCGCCAAACACCCCTTTTGCAGCTATAATCCCCCCAGCGTCATCCAACGACCGAAGGACGACGCGTAACAGGCTCTATCCGCCAAGTTTGCGGAGGGGCACTGGAGGACATTGTGAGTCTCACACCTATCGGCGGGCTTCCCCACAGCCACAAGATCACTACAGCTACTATCCGCGAAAAGAAATTTCACCACGAACCCATCACCTGCCTGACGGCCTACGACTATGCGACGGCGCGCCTGGTCGATGAGGCCGGCATCGACATTGCCCTGGTCGGCGACTCGCTGGCCATGACCATGCTT
>Ga0208686_1000389_pt1 | contig 22710 bp, 16 predicted proteins | sample June2015DPH_6_50_FD_184694 | JGI IMG/M metagenome (GOLD analysis project Ga0208686, IMG submission 184694) | Peatland microbial communities from SPRUCE experiment site at the Marcell Experimental Forest, Minnesota, USA - June2015DPH_6_40... | ecosystem: Environmental > Terrestrial > Soil >... | reverse complement strand
ATGCGTGCAAGTTGCCGGTGATTAGCATAAGTCACGAAATGAGCGCCGTCAGGGAACTTGTTCAAGACGGCGTCAATGGTTTCCTCGTCAGCCGCGGCTCGCCCGATGAAATCGCCGACGTTATTTTGAAGCTCATCAGCGACGACACACTGCGTGAACAACTGGCTGAAAACGGATTTGAAATGTCAAAGAAATTCGCGTGGTCAGATATCTCAAAAAGCATTATAGATACCTACGCGAAACTGATGAGCGACCGAAGGCCGGCCAGATGACTACGTACCACTTCTTCCTGTGCCGATCACGTGGCGGCAACAGCTCATTGATAAACAGGCCCGAGTGCAACCCCGTATGAAAGCGCTAATTGCTTCGCCGTACTATTCCGGCGTGGGAGGGCTTCAGCAGTACACGTACAGAATCGCAGTCGGCTTGCACAACGCAGGAGTCGACACGACAGTCATAACCTGTTCACGCGTCCTCGACGAGTCTGGCCCGACGGTTTTCACGCTTCCCCGACTTGCGACGGTGTCGAACACCCCGTTCAGTTTGCGCTGGTTTGGATCGATAAAGAAAGTTATCGACGATGTTGACCCCGACGTGGTGAACGGACATTTGCCCGTCCCGTACATGGCTGACGTCGCCGCACGAGTCACTCGCGATAGGCCGTTCGTCTTGACCTACCACAATGACGCGGTGGGAATAAATACGACGACCAAGCTCCTGGTAATGGCCTATTATCGCTTCCTGGGTAGGGGCACCATTCGCCGCGCCAGTTGGATCATAACGACCTCTCAACACTACGCCGCGCATTCTCCGTTTCTCGAAGGTTACCTCAGCAAAACGTCCGCCGTGCCTCCCGGTGTGGACGTCGCGACATTCAATCCGGCAGTCGACTCTAACCACATAAGAAACAAGTACGGCCTCAACGGGCACATTATCCTTTTCGTCGGCCAGCTAAGCAAAGCCCACCGACACAAAGGGCTCCCCATTCTTATCCGTGCGCTCCGAAGTCTTGACCCAAACGTTACCCTCGTGGTCGTCGGCGATGGAAACTGGCGCTCGCACTACGCCACGTATGCGCGGCGTATCGGAGTTCAAGGCCGGGTGGTATTCGCCGGGCTCATACCCGAAGAGGAGTTGCCTCTTTATTATCGGGGAGCGGATCTCACGGTGCTCCCCACGCTCACCGATGCCGAAGGGTTCGGGATGGTTTTAGCTGAGGCAAACGCCTGCGGCAGACCAGTTATCGGTACGAACGTTGGAGGCATCCCGTCAGTGATCCAAGATAACTACAATGGATTCCTAGTTCAGCCGGGTGATCTGCACGGACTTGTGGAAACAATACGGGCGGTGCTGAGCGATGAAGAGCTGGCAGACAGGATGGGCCACAATGGCTATCAAATGGTCAAGAGTCAGTTTACCTGGGCTCAGGCGATTTCCCGGACTATGGAAGTATACGATGGCTTAATATGAGCTCAGTTGAAAAGAATAGACTGAAGCGTCGGATCGGCTCTTTTGAATCGTAGCCCTCGAGGTTGTGTTCGTGAAAATCTGCATGGTCTCTAATCTTTACCCGCCCTACATTCACGGTGGCGCTGAGCTGTACGTCTCCCACGTCTCAGAGAGGCTCAGCGAGCGTCACGATATCTCTGTGATAACTGCTGTCCCCTTTGGCCAAAACGGATCGTCAACTCGCGACAAAGTAGGCGAGCGAAAAGAAGCCACGTACCGATTTTACCCGTTAAACCTTTACTCGAACTATTACTATTCGCGCAAACCCGGCTTTATCAAGCCACTCTGGCACGCGTTTGATGTCTGGAATCCACACGCATACGCCTTCACAAAGGACGTGCTGAAGCACGAGCGGCCAGACCTCGTGCACGTGCACAATTTCAAGGGGTTGTCTGCGTCTGTTTTTAGTGCCGCTAAGGATCTTGGTATTCCCACGGTTCACACCGTGCACGACTACGCCCTCGTTTGTCCCAAGACGACCCTGCTGACGAGAGCTAATGCCTCGTGCGTGAATGCTCGAAGCCCGTGTCGGGTCTATCGCTCGTTTTGCAAACGAATCGATCCGGCTGTCGTTATCGCCCCGTCTGACTTTGTGCTTAACACCCTTTCCAGCTTCGGGCTGTTCGCAGACGTACGAAAGCTGAAACTTCCCCTTGGCATACCGGAAAGTGAGCCTGTCGTGAAGGTGAACAATGGCACGTTTGACATACTCTACGTCGGCCGTCTGGGAAAACACAAGGGGGTGCACACCCTCATCGAATCCGTGAAGGGCTTAGATCTCAAAAACGCACGACTGCACATCATTGGTCAGGGCAGTGACGGGGCGCGTTTCCAGCGCGCTGCGGGCGATGATGAGCGAATCGTCTTCTATGGCTTTTTAGCCCCTGATAGGCTGCGGCAGCTTTACAGCATCGCTGATGTGGCTGTCGTGCCGTCCATCTACGCGGAGACGTTCGGACTCGTGATACCCGAGTACTATCAACACGGGATCACGGTCATAGGAAGCCGGACAGGCGCAATTCCTGAACTCATCGAAGACGGGTACAACGGTTTCCTGTTTCCGCCCGGTGATGTTGAGGCCCTCACTTCGCGTCTACAAATGCTTTCGTCTGATTCGACTCTCCTCAGCGAAATGAGCAAAAACGCGCGGACATCGGCCAGAACCTTTGACTTGAACGTCCACGTCCAGAAGCTCGAAGAAATATACAAAGAGGTCGCCTCACGGTAAGGCCGCCCCCTCACACACGCTAAGCACGCGCTGTGCAACATTATCCCAGGCAAAAAGCGTAACCGCACGTCGCCTTGCGGCCACCCCCATTCGTTTCACTCGCCGGTCATCCAGGAGCAAATCGATGAGCGCCGCAGCGAGAACGCCTGCGTCTCCGGGAGCGACGAGCACCCCAGAGCTTTTGTCAACGAGTTCTGGGATCGCTCCAACAGCCGTTCCGATCACGGGCGTTCCGCACGCCATCGATTCGAGCGCCGGCTTGCTAAATCCCTCGATCAGTGAGGGCACCACCGTCACCATGGCGCGCTGATAGAGCGCGATAAGATCGTGCTGTGAAACGGAATCAACAAACTTGACCACGTCGGTTACATCGAGCGCGCGAGCGTGTGCCAACATCCGTTGCTTCAATCGTTGCGAGTCTTTTCCTATAATAACAAGCTCAACCGGAGTGACGCGCTGGACCGCTGCGAGCGCCTCGATCAAGTACGCAATCCCTTTTCTCGCCTCAAGTCCCCGAGCGACACACACAACGAGCGGTTTCTCAGCCACAACGCCCTCGGTCGGTGCGTCTGCAGGTGTGAAAAGGTTCACGTCAACACCATTGGGTATGACTCTCAGCTTCTCCGCGTGTTCCGGATACCGCGCGAGCGCCTGCGCCATCGTGTCGCTGCTGTCGCAGATAATTGCCTGAGCCCTTCTTAATGCGCGCTTTTCGAGCGCGGCAAGCAACGTGATTGCTATGCGCGATCTCGACAGTGGTAACTGCTCCAGCTCTGACGAGGGCAGGTGGTGCAGAATCTGTACGAGAGGAGCGTTGCGATGCACTGCCACCCCCTGCGAAAGGTCGTTAATCAGATGTACGTCGCACGCCTCGCATGGCGTAGGAGCGAACGCGTAGTAGTAAAAGGCCGTAACCCCGTGACTTCTCAATGGCCGAGGGAGGGATCGGTATCTCACATTTGGCACTCCCGCTCCAAACCAAGCTGCAGCGAAGGCGTCTGGCGGAGTCTGATATGCGTCGCAGCTATGCACGGTGAGGTGGCAGAGTGGTGCCAGCCAACGACTCAGCTCTAGCGCGTAAATGCCCGCACCGCCGATAAGGTTCCGGTCGTATTCGAAGGTTGATACTGCTATTCTCACACGCGCGCCTCTTCTGTCATCCCTTTTTTGTTGCGCGACATAAGCGCACGTTGCCGATCATGCTCCTAATGACGCTCTCGTCTTTTCGTGAACGTCCTCAGCACGATGAAGGTAACGAAAGACACCCAGACCGCAATCCCGAATATGATGAATAGGTTGATCGGCCTCAGATAATACACGACGATCGCCATGAAGCGCTCAATTTGCCCGCACCGAACCTCGACAAGCGGTAAACGTGTAACACCTCATACTTGATAAAGCATATATAATCGGAAAAGTATAGAAGGCCCAAATATGAATTTTCAGAGTCTCAGACGCACCAGTGTCGCCTATTTGATTTTTCTGGCGCTGTGCATACCGCTCGCGATAGCCATTGGGGGTCTTGTTCAGGTCTTCTGTGCTAGCGCTGTTCTCTTTTTTTTCCCGGGGTATTTCACGTCGCTCGTCATTCTGGGAGACCAAAGCGTCGCAGGCAGGATCGGCACGGCGATTGGTTTTAGCGTCGTCTTCCTCTCCATTCTCGAAATCGTGTACACGGCCCTGCTGATACCGGGGAATCCTCTCACCATCGTTGGGCCGCTCTTTCTTTGGACGACCCTTATGTTCGTTTTCGCGCTTGTCCTGAAACGCGAGCAGGCACCGATCAATGCGTCCGCCCTGCTCAAGCCTGAAAATATCATAATCGTCGCGATGCTCATTTTCGGGGCTGTTGCACGGCTGGCGTACCCGGCGACGGTAGGCACGATTCCCTTCTTTGATCCACTCTATTGGGCAACCCGCGCGGCGTACTTCGTGCACACGGGCTTCACGGGCATACCTTCATTCCTTTCATCCGGCCTTAGTGACCAGCTCCGCGAGCGAAGCTTCGAGTTCATGATGGGATCGTTGGCGATGACCGGTAACGCGTCAGTCATCGACATGGCGATCTGGTTCGGACCCGTGGTGGGCGTTCTGGCCTCCATAATGCTCCTCGCCGTTTTGGAGCGACTCGGGGTGACTCTGTCCGGCAAAGTCGTCGCGCTCTTCTTGTTTGGCTCAATGTCACCGTTATTTGAACTCTTCTGGAGGACGAACATCTCGATGATGCAGGTCGTCGGCACCTATTTCGTGTTCTTGGGCCTCTATCTCTGTGCTTCGCGGGAGACGGGCTCATTCCTAGCCGGCGCGTTTGTGCTGGGGCTCTCCATTGACATTCACATCCTCTACGGCGTTTACACGCCCTTCATATTCGCGTTCGTGGTGATTGCCCAGCTCATGAAACGACAGAACACGTTCACGACGATTGCCTCTATTCCGACGTATGTACTCGGGCTGATGCTCTTTGCTTGGCGCTTCCTCGTGTACGGCATACCGTCGGGCTTCAGTCCAGCCCTCATCACCATCAGCGCGGCGCCGTTCGAGGGCTTCACTCCAGCTCTCATTACCACCAGCGCGGCGCCGTTCGCGATGCAGTCTGTTCTGCCGCTGATTGCGCTCCAACTAATGTACCCAGATCCGACGTACATGCTCCTCTACATAACGCCGCTGATAGCGGCGCTCGCCGTCGTAGGACTCATAGGCCCTCTGATCGAGACCAAAGAGTGGGAGCTCTCGCATCTCGTCTTGCTCGCCTTCGTGCTAGGGATGTTTGTCGGTTGGGTCCTGTCAACCGTGTACTTTTCGTATGCTCCGGCGACCGCTGAAATCTTCCTCGGGCGCGGCGTGGCGTATGCCGAAGCGGTTCTCATACCTGCTGCGGGTCTCGGGGTCTCCGTACTCGAGCGATCTCTCGGACGCAGATCTGCGCTTATCTCCCCGGGCAGAATTGTTGCTGTCGTGCTGGTCGCGCTTATCTTGGTGACCAATGTGGCGGGGGCGATAAGCACCGACAAGTATCAGTCGGTGATTGGAGTGGACGACCTCAACGCGATACGGTACGTGGGCCAGATCCCCAGCAACGCTACGACACTGGCGTTTTTCGCCCCCCCCAACCCGAACGACCCGTATGCGAACGCGAGCTCCTCGCAGCGCGTGGCGCTGTTCTATATCACAAACCCGTCTGCGTTTGATACCTCACCGATGGCGTACCGAGACGAGGTGTCAAACAGCACCGCTGTATTACAGGCCGCCATGCAAAGCGACAGAAGCTTTTACAAGTACGCGATCCTGTCGGAGAACTTCGGGTCCAGCGAGCGAACCGCCTTGGACAGTTACCTCAGGTCGAATGGTTACACGCAGGTGGCGACATTCGGCAATGCGTGGGTCTACGAGACCAGCTAGGCGGCGAGGATCATAGCCCCCTTGTTTCCCGCGGCGCGCGCAGTATCGCCCCGTCGCTTGCCGAACTCACCGCGGCGGCGTATCTTTCCAAGTAGCCGCCGACGTCTTTTCGCACGGGAGTCCACGTTGCCTTTCTGGCCGCAAGGACATCGTCTGTCAGCTGCACAGCCAGCCGGTGGTTCGGTATGTCAATAATAATCTCGTCCCCGTCGTGCAAAAGCGCCAAGGGACCTCCCTCAGCCGCCTCTGGTGAGATGTGTCCGATCGCGGGGCCCCTAGTCCCGCCCGAGAAACGACCATCTGTAATGAGGGGCACCTTCAGCCCCATTCCCGATATCGCGGCGGTTGGCGCAAGCATTTCGGGCATTCCAGGTCCACCTCTAGGCCCTTCATAGCGCACGACCACAACCTGCCCTTCGCTCACCGATCCAGCCAGAATGGCCTGCATCGCCTCTGCTTCGGCGTTAAATACGCGCGCTTTTCCCGTATAGCGGAGCATGTCGTCGCTCACGCCAGCGCTTTTGACGATTGCGCCATCGGGAGCAAGGTTCCCGAACAGCACCGTGATGCCGCCTGTCGCGTGCACCGGATCGTCGAGGGGGCGTATGATTGCGTCGTCACGGATGTACGCCTCATCAGCGATCTCATAAACGCTCTTGCCCGAGCAGGTCGTTTCGTTGCATAAAAGCGTCCGAGCGCGTTTCATGACGCCTGGGACGCCGCCAGCGGCGTCGAGGTCGCTCATGGTATACGGGCCGACCGGATTCAGGGATGCGATGTGCGGCGTCCGTGCGCTCAGTTCGTCAAAAAGCGTGAGCGGGAGTGATATGCCCGCCTCGTGCGCGATTGCAGGGAGGTGTAGCGCCGTATTCGTAGAGCCACCGATGAGCATGTCGAGAATGATCGCGTTCCGAAACGATGCCTCGGTCACGATGTCGCGCGGCGTGACCCCGTTCACTATGAGGTCGACGATGCGCTTCCCTGTGGCTTCGGCGATGCGCCTCCTTCGGGCATCAACGGCTGGCGTTGTCGCACAATATGGAAGCGAGAGGCCCAGCATCTCGGTCATACAGGCCATGGTGTTGGCTGTGTATAGTCCCTGGCAGCTGCCGCACCCGGGACACGCCCGGCTAACGAGCTCCTCGAGGTACGCTTCCGTCATGCTGCCTGCCTGGACACAGCCGACCCCTTCAAACGTCGAGACGAGCGTGACGTCCGTGCCTTCGTAGTACCCCGGTCGCATGGGGCCGCCGGTCACCACCATCGCCGGCACGTTTAGCCGCAGCGCCGCCATCAGCATCCCGGGGACGATCTTGTCGCACGACCCCACCATGACCAATCCGTCAAACTGGTGCGCCTGCGCCATGAGCTCAACGGAGTCAGCGATGTTCTCACGGGACGGGAGGGCATAGCGCATGCCCGAGTGCCCCATGGCGATGCCGTCGCAGATGCCAATGGTGCCGAACTCGAACGCGATGCCGCCGGCCAAATGTACCCCTTTTTTAACAAACTCAGCGAGATCACGCAGATGAAGGTGACCGGGAACGATCTCGTTCCAGGCGTTGGCGATGCCGACAAACGGCCGTTCGAGATCCTCGTCCCCCACGCCCAAGGCATTTAAGAGGGCCCTTTGGGGTGCGCGTGTCACCCCCCTCGTTATTTCCTTGCTCCTTAGTTCCATATACCTAAAGAATGATCGCTGAAGTTATAAAAATGAGTGCGCTGGTAAGATCGACAGAAAGTAGGCCAAAAGTAGGCCAAAAGTGCGCCACTTTCTAACAATATGTCTCTTGGCAATAGATTGAGTGCGACTTAAAATCGCTCCGCGTTCAGCGTCTGGGCGTTTGCCGTTCGGAGTGCTGTTTGTGAAAAATGAGATCTCTTGATATATTTTTAGTTATATCTGTTGCTCCCGAACCGAAAACTTGCGCAGCGACCGAGCTTAAAAGCGCCTTCCTGTCACAAACCGACGGCTGCGCCACGACCGGAAAAGCTGGATACGACAATTGGGTCCGGACGTCGCACGTTTGCGATTGACTATTTCCTAGCATGTCATGTTTGTTCAACATTTTCCGTGTGACTGGCAACTTTGCCCCTCGGTCAGTTTCAGACCGAAGCTTTTATCGTATCGTTTGACATTTTTTTAAGGCAACGAACGCTTTACGAGCCATTCATGCGCGCACCTAAAATCGTCTCATTTTCCATAGTTATCCTTCTCATTACAATCCTATTTACGGGAGCTGTAACCGTTCCTGCAGCAGCACAGAACGATACGATGATGTTTCGTTACAACGCCCAGCACACCGGTGATTACAGCCCCGTGGCGGGGAGCAACACGTCGAAAGGGCTGCTGACGTGGAGCTTCACGACCGGAAACACCGTGTTCTCTTCTCCTGCCGTCGTCAACGGGGTGGTCTACGTGGGGAGCTATGACAGCAACATCTATGCCATCAACGCCACCAACGGGGCGAAAGTGTGGAGCTTCACGACCGGAAACTATGTGCTCTCCTCTCCTGCGGTCTCCAACGGCGTCGTCTATGTAGGGAGCGATGACAACAACACCTACGCCCTTAATGCTACCACCGGGGCGAAGCTGTGGAATTACACGACCGGAAACTATGTGCTCTCCTCTCCTGCCGTCGTGAACGGCGTCGTCTACGTAGGGAGCGATGACAACAACACCTACGCCCTTAATGCTACCACCGGAGCGAAGCTCTGGAACTACACGACCGGAGGCTATGTGCGTTCCTCCCCCGCCGTCGTAAACGGGGCGGTCTATATAGGGAGCGATGACAACAACACCTACGCCCTTAATGCTACCACCGGAGCGAAGCTCTGGAACTACACGACAGGGAACGCCGTGCTCTCTTCTCCTGCCGTCGTGAACGGCGTCGTCTATGTAGGGAGCGATGACAACAACACCTACGCCCTTAATGCTACCACCGGGGCGAAGCTGTGGAATTACACGACGGGGAGCGCCGTGCTCTCTTCTCCTGCCGTCGTGAACGGGGTGGTCTATGTAGGGAGCTATGACAGCAACATCTACGCCCTCAACGCTACCACCGGGGCGAAGCTGTGGAATTACACGACCGGAGGCGACGTGTACTCTTCCCCCGCCGTTGTCAACGGCGTCGTCTACGTAGGGAGTTCTGACAGCAACGTTTACGCCCTTAACGCCACCACCGGCAAGGTGACGTGGAGCTTCACGACCGGAGACTATGTGCTCTCCTCCCCGGCCGTCTCAAACGGGGAGGTCTACGTAGGGAGCGTCGATGGCAATATCTACGCCATCGGCAACACAGCTGCGGTCACAAGTAAGGGTGCGACTCCCGGCTTCGATGTCATACTCGCTTTTGTCGGACTAGGAATCGCCGCTTACGTAGTGAGGAGGAGGAGCTAACCCACCACACTTCTGCGTACCGCCCATAGGAGTTCCTCACGAAGTACGAAGAGAGTACCACCTACGCCCCGTCGACGGCGACCAAGTATGTCACAGTGACGACAAAGGCGAGCTAGCAGAGTTCGCAGGGATAGCACAGCAATACAAGCTTTTTTCGATTTCAAGGACTTAGAATGCATTGAGTGCTGCATTTTATCATCAGTTTCAGACCGGAGACTATATAGTGTCTTCTGACGCGTTGGTAGGCGTCCAAGAACGTTTTGCGAGGCAATCATGCGCGTATACAAGATTCTCTCATTTTCTGTAGTAGTCCTTCTTATTACAGTTGTATTCGTAGGCGGTGTAATCGTTCCTGCAGCAGCACAGTACGATACGATGCAATATCGGTATAACGCCGCGCACGCCGGCGATTACAGCCCTCTGGCAGGGCCGGTGGCATCAAACGGACAGCTGAAGTGGGGCCTCACGACCGGGGGCGAGGTGTACTCCTCCCCTGCCGTTTCAAACGGCGTCGTGTATGTCGGGAGCGATGATGGCAACGTCTACGCCCTTAACGCTACCACTGGGATGAAAGTGTGGAACTACACGACCGGGGGCGAGGTGTACTCCTCCCCTGCCGTTTCAAACGGCGTCGTGTACGTGGGGAGTGAGAATAACAACGTCTACGCCCTTAACGCTAGCACCGGGGTGAAAGTGTGGAACTACACGACAGGGAGCGCCGTGCTCTCTTCTCCTGCCGTCGTAAACGGGGTGGTCTACGTGGGGAGCAATGACTATAACGTCTATGCCCTCAACGCCACCAGCGGGGCGAAAGTGTGGAGCTTCACGACCGGAAGCGCCGTGCCCTCCTCCCCTGCCGTTTCAAACGGCGTCGTGTACGTGGGGAGTGAGAATAACAACGTCTACGCCCTTAACGCCACCAGCGGGGCGAAAGTGTGGAGCTTCACGACCGGAAGCGCCGTGCTCTCCTCCCCTGCTGTCGCCAACGGAGTAGTCTACGTCGGGAGCGAGAACAACAAGGTCTACGCCCTTAACGCTAGCACCGGGGTGAAAGTGTGGAACTACACGACCGGAGGAGGAGTTTATTCATCCCCAGCAGTCGTTAACGGCGTCGTGTACGTCGGGAGCGAGAACAACAAGGTCTACGCCCTTAACGCTACCACTGGGATGAAAGTGTGGAACTACACGACCGGGGGTGAGGTCAACTCCTCCCCCGCCGTCGTAAACGGGGTGGTCTACGTGGGGAGCAATGACTATAACGTCTATGCCCTCAACGCCACCAGCGGGGCGAAAGTGTGGAGCTTCACGATCGGGAGCGCCGTGCTCTCTTCTCCTGCCGTCGTGAACGGCACGGTGTATGTGGGGAGCTATAACAGCAACGTCTACGCCATCGGCAACGAAGCTGCAGCCACAAGTCAGGGTGCGACGCCCGGTTTCGAGGTCGTGCTCGCTTTTATCGGACTCGTTTTTGTCGGACTCGTAATCGCCGCTTACGCAGTGAAGACATATCGATACTGAGTGGGCCATGTCTGTTGGTTAAAAAGGATTTATTGATGCGCCGCTGGAGCTTGTGTTGCCCCGACTACGCCGGCAGGCCCTTGTGCGGGAGACCCTCAGCCCAGCCACGAAGGTCACAGCTTGCTCGAATCTACTGATAAAACATCAAGGAGCACGGTCGTGACGATACGCGTGCATTAGTCTAGACCCGCGAACGAGGGCGCGTTTGCGCTCGCACGCTCTTAATACGGCCCTGTGTTATAGTATATAACGCATCGCGTCTTCACTTTCTCTGGCATCTCTAGGAAGAATTCAAACGCGAGATGATGAGTATCAAGCCGCATTTTAATGAGATATTTGAGAAAGGACGTTGCGAGCGGAGCGTCGTACCGGCACTCCATTGTGACCTCGCGTACCGTTTGATATATTGCCACACTTGAACCTTCACACCCATGAAGCGCCGGCGGTAGCCGAATGATCGGGCAGGCATGAGACAGCTTCGGGCCATAAGGGCCTATCTTGTGCGTGCAAATCGGTTACACGCGTCTCAGAACACGTCAGCACGCATAACTGTTATGATTCGCGGTGCCGGCGTTTCAAAATTGGCTGCGCAGCACCGCGAACGAAGAAGACCCTGCCAAGAAAGAGGAGGCACCAGTTAAACGGTACCGAAGCCGCTGGAAAATGGAAAGACGATCATACGGGCGTCAGATCGTTCGAAAGTATTCATTTTTTGACCATTTGAACACCACAGCATAGTTTCTGCGATCACGTTCAACCGACGCTTTTATCTTATCCTCTAACACGTTTTAGGCATCAAAGAGGGCACAACGAATGAAATTTATATGTACTCTTATAAGTATCGCCACGGCGGCCCTCGTGCTGGTCTCGCTTTGTGCGAGTCCGCTGAGCGTGAGTGCGGCACAGGGCAGCAACGCGAACGTCCAAGCTCTCGCTGTGGTCGGCGCGTCCGCCGGCTCAGCGCCGGCCGCGTGCGCGCCGGATGCAAACAGCCTCGCCCTCTTGGTACAAGGTGCGAACGGCGCCCTCTGGTATGATCACTGGGATGGCACGAATGGCTGGTCGCCGACGTGGACCTCCCTCGGCGGGGTTCTGACCTCGTCACCCGCCGCGACCTCACTGGGCAGTGGTCTGATAGACGTCTTTGCGCGCGGCAGTGACGGCGCCATCTGGGAGAGGACGACCACTAACGGAGGCTCATCGTGGAGCGCCTGGTCCGGCATCGGCGGGCAACTCGCCTCAGGCACCGGCCCTGCCGTGTGCTCACAAGGCAGCCGTCTCGACGTCTTCGTGCAAGGCACGAACGGCGCTCTGTATCAAAAAACGTGGAACGGCACGTCGTGGTCCAGCTGGCAAAATCTCGGCGGGTCCCTGACGTCGTCACCAGCAGCAGCAACAGCGCCGGGTAGTAGCAGAATCGACGTCTTTGTGCTCGGCACCGACAACGGCCTGTGGCAGAAGACTTATAGCGGTGGATGGTCCTTGTGGAAATCTGTCGGTGGTGTGACGGAAACTATTTATTACGTTCCCCAGGCAGGATCAACGTGGGTCAACCAAGGGACTGCAGGCGCCAGCTATAACGCGTACGTCAGCACCCCCGGCCTATTTCAGACCCAATCAAACGGCTACCCGTATTGGGGTACCATCGGGCAAAATGATTTTATCGGCATCCCGGCGGGCAGCGCAACAAACAACCAGAACGTCGTTTCGTGGGAGATAGGGTTTCATTTCGCCGGAGTAGTACCCGGCCAGCGCTACCAGAAAATTTGGGACAAAGCGTGTGGCGGTTTCATGATTGAAATTGACACCGCACTTGGCGCCAGCCACAGTGAACTTACGATCTACCGCGCTACGACCGGCGGCAGCAGGGCGCGCTGGTACATACCAACTGATACCGTACTCCGCGCAGGCCACAATTATTACGTTCAAATTTCGTGGAGCACCAGCGCGGGCCCGGGAAACGAACCATACCCAACGGTCTGGATCGGTGAGGACGGAAACGCGCCGGTGCATCAAACGCACTTCGACGAGAGCGGCAACGCTCTTGGCGGAACTGGATCATGGTACAACGATTCAGTGGGTTCTGCGAACCTGGGAAATACGGGTTCAGACGCTCCTGGCAACGCGTCAGCGAAGACTGCCTGGCTCGACGGCGGCTTCTTTGTCTATCGGCAATACAACTCAATCGTCAATTTTAGCACCGGTGGAAGTTGGAACACCGACAAACTGCGCTGGACCTAGCCGCGTGTATATCAGGAGTGGATATGGCCCGGGGCGAGGGCATAAAAAGAATGGTAACCGCGCAAGAGCGCAGCGCAAGCCCTCGGCGAGATTTGCGATAGCAGAGCCGGCGGAGCTGTTGATAAGCACGCTCGAAGGCTGTGTGCGACAGCTAGACCCGCACGAGAGCGGTTTGCGTGACATTGAAAAGCGTATAGGGAAGACAGAGCGCAAAGTGGACGCCACCTTCAAGGATAAGGAAAAAGGCGCGTGCCCGGCCAGCAGCACGACCGAACTGTGATTGCCTTCTGAAGTGGGAAATATCTTTCGAAGAGAGAAAATGCGTCTTCGAGTTTGTCGCTGAACGCTTACAATGCCGTTAAACCCGTTATCTATGATGCCTGATCTGCGTATGAGTAACTATCGGTCATCAATGCTGTGATTCGAGAATCTTAGCCGCAAAGCGCTTCACGTCTGCGGCGTACTCCGTGCTTTTTACATCTCCCTCAAGAATGTCAAGCTTGCCAGCTGCTGGGCTTCCGCAAAGTTTTTCCATGGTTTTGAGTGCTTTTTCACTCCCGGAACCTCCGTACGTGCAAAAGAATGCGACGCTCTTGAACTTGTTCTTGTTCTGCTCTAGATACGTCCGGACCGGGCCGGACATATTTCTTGCCCATACTGGAGTGCCGACAACGACTAGATCATATAACGAGGCATCGTTTTTGGGGGGGGCGATTCTCGCGCGAGTTCTGAGCAATGTCTGCAGCACGAGCTGACTCATGCCCTTTCCCTGCGTGTCGGAGACGATCGCCTCTATGTCGGCGCCGAGGGCGCCTGCAAGCGCTTCAGCCACAATTCTCGTATTTCCGGTTCGTGAGTAAAATACTACGAGCGATTTCATAGGTCGAGATACGAGGCACTACTTAATAGAACCGCCAGTCTGGGTTGTTGCCAAAAACGAGCTGGAGTCACGCCAATGAACACCGAAGACGTGAATGATGCAAAAAAAGCAACGAATTTAAAAAGTGAGGCTTTGTGAGGCTCCGACCTCGCACACAAACCATTGCTGGGATAATAGTCAGCCGTATAGAGCTTAAATTCCTGCAGTGAGCAGCGAGGGGGCTTTAGCGCCCTCGGCTCCTTTTTTTCGCAAGTAGGCCCGAGCCAAGTAGGAGAGCGTCTTCCTTTGGCCCTATCCTCGGCCCCTAGCTCACCATCTCTTTTTTCGATTTCAAGGCCCCAACGCAACTTAGTGCCTCTCACTCGCCTTTTTCCGACCGGAGGCTTTATTTAGCCCCTGACATTTTGTTAGGGCAACGAACGTTTTACGAGGCAATCATGCGCGTATACAAAATCGTCTCATTTTCTGTGGTCATTCTTCTCATTAGCGTGTTTTTTGCAGGCGCTGTAATCGTTCCTGCCGCGGCTCAGTACGATACGCAATACCAGTATAACGCTGCGCACACCGGCGATTACAGCCCGGTAGCAGGGAGCACACCACCAAACAACGTTCAGAAGTGGAGCTTCGCGACCGGAGACCTGGTTGAATCCTCCCCCGCCGTCAGTAACGGGGTGGTCTTCGTGGGGAGCTATGACAGCAACGTCTACGCCCTCAACGCCACTACAGGGGCGAAAGTGTGGAACTATACAACCTTAGGCGAGGTGTACTCGTCTCCCGCCGTTTTAAAGGGCGTCGTGTATGTGGGGAGCTATGACAACAACGTCTACGCGCTCAACGCCACCACGGGGGCGAAAGTGTGGAACTATACGACCGGGGGCTTGGTTGAATCCTCCCCCGCCGTCAGTAACGGGGTGGTCTTCGTGGGGAGCTATGACAGCAACGTCTACGCCCTCAACGCCACTACAGGGGCGAAAGTGTGGAACTATACAACCGGAGGCCACGTGCTCTCCTCTCCTGCCGTTGTCAACGGCACGCTGTACGTCGGGAGCTCTGACAACAACCTCTACGCCCTCAACGCCAGCAACGGAGCGAAGCTGTGGAGCTTTGCAACCGGGTTCACGGTTTACTCCTCTCCCGCAGTCGCCAACGGCGTCGTCTACGTGGGGAGCGATGACAGCAACGTCTACGCGCTCAACGCCAGCAACGGGGCGAAGCTGTGGAGCTTTGCAACCGCGGCCGGGGTGGAATCCTCGCCTGCTGTCGTTAACGGCACGGTGTATGTAGGGAGCGAGGACAGCAACGTCTACGCAATCGGCAACGGAGCTGCGGCGACAAGTCATGGGATACCCGGCTTCGACGTCACGCTCGCTCTTGTCGGACTCATAATCATCGCGTACGCATTGAAGAGAAAGCGCTAGCGCCCTCCGACCTCTCTTTCTTTACGCGAAGGGGCGTGCCGAAACACCTAGAACTTGCATGAGCGTGCCTAGCTCAGGTTTTTAAGCTGGGCCTTCCCAGTACTTTATATAAATGTCATAAACCGAATCAGGAAGCGGATGCTTGTAAAATCGCCCGTCAACGCCCGATACACCGTGAGTGAGAATATAAGCGCGATTTGACGGCTCCCATCGAATTGTATGGCCGTGCTGCTCGGCAAATTTTTGCAGGTCGCCAAGAATGAAATGTCCCTTGATCCGCGACATGCATTTTCTGCCTCTTGACCCCGCCTCTTAAGAAAATTAAGGGCCGGGGGCGAGATTCAAAGCCGCTTAACCTAGGTTAGCGCCCATCCGTAAAGATGGTGAGGTCGATTGCGTTCCCCATCGCAGTATATCCTGCGGGGTTCGGATGCACGCCGTCAGCCATTACGAGCGCAGGATTTGAATGTCCAGGATTCAATGGGTTGTCTATGACTGGATAAAAATTGATGACGGGATATCCCTTCAAATTGGCGTACTCAACTATCCACGCGTTCAAACTATCCCGTTCCGCGAGGTGGTAACTGCTGGGTATGACGGTACACAGGACAGGCACGGCGCCGTAGGATTCGACACGACTGCACATCGCCACGATATTCGCCTGTGTAGTTGCAAGCGGCACTTCACCATTCACTATGTCATTCGTACCGCCCATGATAATGATGAAATGCGGGTCTAACGCAAGGGCCGTGTTTATACTGGCGAGCATATCCGCCGTCTTAGCCCCGCCGACGCCCTGATCAACTACCTCCCAATCCCCGCCGAGGCGTGTTTTGAGATGATACGGCCAGTTATTGGGGTCAGAAAACCCTTCCGTGATTGAATCTCCGACACAAACGATTAGGTGCGCGTGCAGCGGGTGCGGTGGAGAGGCTGGGTCTGAAGCAGTGTTACCGCTGCTGCCGAAGGGAAACGAGCCCGCTATGAGCGATAACAATAAAAGGACTAGCACGCCGTAAAGGATATATCGCTTGTTGACCTGTCGGGAGGGCTCCCGGGGCGGCAGAGCGTGTGACGGCTTATCGCCTGAAAACTTTTTTGGGGGAGGTTGGAGAGACGGGCGGAGCGATAGCCGTGCTGGGGCGATGAACGACGCACCGCAATCTGCGCAAAATGCAGCGTACGGTTGATTCCTCACGCCACATTTCTCGCAGAACTTTTTGTTATCCATAACGCGCTCGTATACGTACGTCGGCTCAAGGAATAGAGCCAAGGTCGGTTTATTCTAAGTGTTGCCTACCGTTTTGGGTTACACACACGACTTAAAGATACCGATTTATGCCGCCGTTTTTGATGTGTTAACGTGCACATTCATAGAAACGCGTTCCCTCGTTGAGATATACCGCGTCAGCGGTCGCTTTGAGAGCACATACTTGCAGTTGGGTTATGGCGTTCAGCACGAATTCGCCACTCGTACAAGCAATCACGCCCGGATCAATAAAGGCGAGAAGAGAGGGCCTTCTACAAGCTCTTTGCTGCCTACATTCACACAATACCGCTAGAATAGCTAATAGAAAGCGTGGAACGAGCGAGGCGAGACGCCCTACTACGGTATGTGGTAATATAGGGGGCAGCGTGCAGCTACTGCCTCGGCAGAGCCGAACGGCTTGAGGGATCGTATTTGCGAACGCTTGCGCTCGAGTTGAGGGAGACAGTCACATCCAACCCTTCTCCACCCAATACTCATACTGATGAACCCAGTCCGCCTTGTTTGCCTCGATTAGTTGCGCGAAAAACGCTCTTCTCGCTGCGATCTCCTTCTCCTGCGCCGGATACGAGCGCTTTGTTTGGATCGATTCTGCGAGCGTCGTTCCAAGCTTGAACGCCTCATTGATAGCAGCGTCAAGCGCAGCGGGATTCCTGTCAAGGGCAACGCCGACCTGCCCTACCGTCATGACGCCTAGTTCATTCAGGAAATGGTTCATGTAGTCGAGCACTTCTGCATCACCGGAACCACCGCACGTGGCCACGGAACAGCCATATTTACCCGAAAGCAACTGACAATGAATGGCATCGGCCATGCGATCGATCACTGTCTTAAGTTGCGCTGTCACGCCGTGCATGTACACAGGCGACCCGAGCACGATGCCATCGGCACTGAGCATCTTGTCTGCCAATTCAGCGAGATCGTCCTCCTGGAAGCACTCGCCTTCAGCGTAACAAACTAGACACCCTAGACAATACCGTATGTCTAGTGCGCCAATATCAACCAGTTCCGTTTCTGCTCCGTGCTGCCTCGCACCGTCTAAGACAGCGTCAACCAGCTTAAGCGTCCGACTGTTCTTCCCACGCGGACTGCTGTTTATTCCGAGTATTTTCATCGTTGCACCTCGATTACGTACGACAGGCCCCGCTGCTAAAATAGTTATTTCAGACTGACAACAAACATACGCCCGATATAAACTTGCTACCGCTGTGCAGCAATGTTTGCGAAGAGGAGGAACTGGGACTACATAGCAGAGCACAATGTACGCCAAGCGCAGCGACTAGCTGACGTGATGTTCGTATATCACCTGTATGCACACAAAGCGGCCACGCGTGCGATCAAACAAGGATAAGTTGACCCGAGAAAACTACTTGATCTGTTCGTGCATGGTCGCGAGGCAATCTGCGGAAAAGAACGAAGAGATTACTTACTCTGCAGTCAACCCCTTGGACTTTGTTGATCAAGGTTTAGAAACTGATTGGTAAAAGGCTATCAGCTCTCCAATAACTAATCAAAAGGCATCAATAGCTTCTTCTTTAAAACGCAGGTCTAAAGTTCACAAAAACGAGAATAGACGTCTGAGTGGATTCGAACGCCCGACCTTCGCCGTTTAAAAGCTCTTTTTTCGAACTCGAGCCCGTGCTGAGCTTTTCTGTTGCATGTTCAACAACTTTGACGAGAAAAGCGAGGGCAGCTTCGTGCACCGTTTGATATATCCCCACTTTGGAGCCGACAAGCCCTTGAAACTCCCGCTGGAGCCGAATGATCGGGTAGGCGTGAGACGGCTTCGAACCATGAAGGCCTATCTTGTGCGTGCGGAGCAGTTGCACAGGTGACAATAGGCTATGCCAAGTAATAATGTTGCCAGTCTTGAAGAGTCGATGCTGCTCAAATTATATACCAAACAAAGCCAATTCTGTCTCGGTTCCACTCGTGGCAAACCTTAGGCAATTCGGCTATCGTCTGCTCAGCGCGCCGTACGAACTTATCTTCAAGGAAGAGATGGGCGGCGAAGCTCAAAGGTTCTTCGTGAGTACCTCGCAGGTGGCGGTCGGCACGCTTGCCGGAGCACTAGTGACGCTTGTATTCAGTATTACAGCGGCACGCGCGCTGGGCCCAGACGAGTTCGGCAGCTTCAGCATCATGGTGACGGTGAGCGTAATTCTCGCCGTGCTTATGGGGCTAAGTATGGCGCCGATGATAAAATACGCTTCAGGGGCACAAAACGATGCCATTCGGGTTCGAATCATCTCCACTTCCAGCATTCAAATCGCATTGCTCGCTGCCGCTCTCACGGCCATCTACGTTCTACTCACCCCGCAATTATCCCGACTGTTCGGGATTTCTTCGGCACTATTCCTCTTCTCGATCGCGTACGCTGTTATCTCTGCGTTTTTTGCGCTCATGATGAGCCCTCTCAGAATCCTATCAAGAATGAAGGCATATGCACTTGCTAATGCTTTTCAATCAGTCATATTGCTCGCCGTGTTTCTCGCATTTGTGAGCGACGATATGAGGTCGTGGCAGGTAGCTGCGTACTCATCGTACGTCTCGTACGCCGTCATTGGCCTCATCTTGGTCGTGTACCTTCGCACCTACCTGAGGCTTCAATTTGACCGGTTTTGGGCGAAGAAAATAATCAACTACTCGCTCTTCGCTGCTCCCGGGGCTTTCGCAGCCGCGTTTCTGGGCGTCGATAGATTGCTGATCAATGCATTCACGACGACAGCAAACGTCGGCATCTACAACGCGTATTTCCTGCCGTCTATAACCGTAGCCCTCATGCTCTGGAGTATCATTAACGCAAACTTTTTTCCTTATGCGTCAAAGAGCAGCGATAGGGAGGCGCTCTTTCGCAAAATAAATAGGGCAGTGCCGTACTTGGCCATCTCGCTCGTGCCCTCAATCGTTTTTTTGGAGTTTGTTGCCTTCATTTTTTATGGAAGTCGCTACCCCTTCAGCTGGGAGATTGCGTTCTTTTTTGCAATCGCAGCAGTGATCGTGGTAGTTGATGAATCCTACGCTTCGCTCGCAGGATCCGTTGGCACGAGTGGGGCGAAGGTGGTCACGATAAGCAGCGTTCTTGCGCTGGCGGTACTCATCAGCGTAGACGTGGTTTTGATTCCATTGATCGGTATTTCTGGAGCTGCGCTCACGCTCATTTTTGCTAACTTAGCACCTACCGCTTATCTCTATTCAAAGCGGAGCATATTGGTGCGGAGTTAGGAAGAAGCAGCCTCTCACGTCTATGAAACGCCTTTCCCTTACTCCAGGATCGCCAGCCATGGGGTAGGCACGCCTGGCGGGATAGGCGGCATGAACGTAGCGCACGAAATCGAGATCAAGTTCGTCTCCGAGAACTTTCCCGATCTATCGCTCTTTCCTGGACGGGACAAAAGAGAGCAGTCGGATAAGCTTAACGAGCTTGTGGTTGCGTGGGTTTGCGCAACACAAAAAGTGAAAAAAGGCTGCAGATCAGTGCTCGAGCCCAAACGGGTTGTGCTGCATTGGCATCAGAAAGTTGGGCCGATTGTGACACCCGAAACGGCGGTCGAACTTAAGGATATCACCGTTGAAGATTCTGAGCGCGATGAAATAGTCCCGTATCTAAACGAGATGGACATCTGTCAGTTGATGCCGCTTTAATAGGGGGACCTGACGCATGGACGCGCCGGAAAGAATGATGGAGCACGATCGAATCGATTGCACATAATTCATCACATAGCTCGGGCAAGGGACTCCATCCTCGATCTAGACAGGACTGGGTTCGGGAGCAATCGTCCAGCGGAACCTCTCCGGTATTAGGTCTCTAATGCAAGCACTGGCCGCACAGATCACCGAATCCGCAGCGCCATAGTAGACGATCAGTTCATCATCCGCATCGAGGATGCCCTTCTCCCCGTCTCTTGGAACAGCTCCACACGTGTACACGACGCCGGGAACCCACGACCGCTCAACCTTGCCCAGCTCCCATTCGTCTTCCGGCTCCAGAATGAAGTTGGGGGAACGATAGAGCAGTTTGGTGGGATTTTCCAGGTCCAATAGCATAACCCCCAGCCGATAGATATGCGCATAGTCGACTCCGTGGGCGATAAGCAACCAGCCGAACCTGGTTTTGATCGGCTGGGAGCCGCCGCCGATCTTGCTCGCATCCCACATCATCCCGGAGGTGGCGCCCGCCAGTATTTTATGCATCTTTCTGGGCCAGGGACAGCTCAGGTGGGGAGAGAAGGTCACCCACATGTGCGGATCCACGCGATGAAGCATGGCGAACTTCTCGTTGAACTGCTCGGGAAACAAGGCGGCATCTTTGTTGGTGATTCCCGGGAAAACCGTGCCGTGTCTCTGCCAGGCTTTCCAGCGTCTATTCAGGAAAGCATCCACCGGAATTGACGCTAGGGCGACTTGGGCGATCATGCCATCGTAGGCAGTGTAGGTCATGTAAATACGATCCCCTATCCGCGTCAGACGAGGATCCTCACACCCTTGCGCTTCCGCTTTTTCCTCCGGCTCGAAGATGGGATGATCGAGCCGGTGTTTGAACCTGAATCCATCGTCGCTGACGGCGAGACCTAGCCGCGAGACGTTGTCTTCGCCGACTGCGCGATAAACCAGATAGACTTTGCCATCCAATTTGATAGCGCCCGCATTGAGCACATATCTGGATTCCCAGGGGTGGTTTTTGACGGACTCGAGCACCGGATTATGCAGATACCGCTTCAGCATTCGGGCCGGAGGCTGCCCTTCAATGGGGCCTGCTGTTGCTTTGGGCATAATTTCGCTGGCTTCCTTTTCCGTTCCCAGCACCAGTTGAGCCAAATCTTCCTGTGCCCTTCCCTGCCCCATCAACTCGGTCACCTTCTCTCCCAAGTCTTCGATGTTCCCTCCGACAGCCTTGAAATATTCGAGGAGGAACTCCCGGGATGTCCAGTCCGTCTCAACGTGCGCTGAAAGGGGTGGTGGGGAAGTCCTACCCCCTTTGAAGCTGTAGCTCGCCCACGACCATGCGGAGCACGTCACAAAGCCGCCATCGGGGAGTGACAACGCCAGATGATAGGAATCGGCTACCGATCTGAGATCACCGGCTAGCGTCAATCGATCCTTATTGCCCGGATTCTTCGTGGCGATGGCCTCAGCCATCTGGCGCAGGCGCGCGGCCACTGATCGGTGGATGGCGGCTTCGAATATACTGTACGCCGACAGAGGGTTTCTTCCCCAGTGGCCCTCAATCGACTCGATGACCTTCCGGCCAAAGTCCTTTCGCTCCGAAGCAAATCTCTGCCACACCTGACCGAACATTTCAGCCTCGACGATATTCTTGACAATGGTCGTCAGGTATCGTAGCCGGGGGAATTCACCGCCCATCCCCTTATGAAGGCTGGTCACCAAAATGCCGGAGCCCAGTTTATCCAGGGCGGAAGAATCCTTCATCTCCACCAGCGACGGGAAATCATCGCCATTGACCACGAGCGACTTGATATCGCAGGGGCCAGAATGTTCTGGACGAATGGTCTCCCGAATGATGCCCCAGAGACCCTCGACGTAGTGTCGATCCTCAACCCAGCTAACCAGGGCCAGAACGTCCCGCGGATCGTATTTTTGCAGGAGTTCATCCAGAGTATCAAAACCGAGTTTGATCGGCAGAACCGTCGGCGGCATCTGCGCCAATATAGCAGAGATCTTTTCGGGAACAAGGGAGAAGGCCTTCTGAGGGGGGAGGTCGGCAAAAATGGCGTCGACCACCTGTTGGGTGCCTTCGATGGTCGAGAGATCTGCATCGGGGAAAAGGCGGGTCTCCACCGAGAGGAGGAATTGCCGGATAGCCAGAGACGTTTCCTGAGAGCTGGCTTC
>Ga0208686_1000384_pt1 | contig 22811 bp, 16 predicted proteins | sample June2015DPH_6_50_FD_184694 | JGI IMG/M metagenome (GOLD analysis project Ga0208686, IMG submission 184694) | Peatland microbial communities from SPRUCE experiment site at the Marcell Experimental Forest, Minnesota, USA - June2015DPH_6_40... | ecosystem: Environmental > Terrestrial > Soil >... | reverse complement strand
CCAACTTGATTGAAATACACTTCCCCACCGACCCCAACACCAACCTTTTGATGTTGTTTCGTTGGCTGCATTTTGTCGGCGGCGTAACCTGGCTCGGCCTGCTGTATTTTTTTAATCTCGTTAACGTCCCGTTCATGAAAGGACTGGATCCTGTCACCAAAGGCAAAGTCCTGCCCAGCCTGATGTCGCGCGCCCTCTGGTGGTTTCGTTGGAGTTCGGTGCTCACCGTGCTGATGGGCCTGGCATACTGGGGAAACATCGTCGCCTCCGACGCCAGAAACGGCGGCGCATCTTCCGGTGGTCCGATGGCGACTTTTTTTGCGATCTGGACCATCGCTTGGGCCTTAATGTATGCCTGCACCATTCCCGGTAAGGGCGCGCTCGACAAAGGGCCGGTGCTCGCCGTGATTTATGCCGTCATCGTTGTCGCAGCCTCCTGGTTGTTTTTGCGCTTCAACGATCATGATTGGGAGAGCAATCGCCTGCTCGCCATCGGCATCGGCGGCGGCATGGGTTGGGTGATGATGCTGAACGTCTGGGGAGTAATCTGGCGCGCGCAGAAGAAAATTATCCACTGGACCGCCGACAACGCGGCCAACGGCACGCCCATCCCCGACAAAGCAAAGTATCTGGCCCGACAGGGCTTTCTAACGTCGCGCGCAAACTTCGTGCTGTCGTTCCCCATGTTGTTCCTGATGGGGGCCGCGAGTCACTATCCCATGTTTGGAAAGTGAGCTTGCAACTTGTGTTTGGAAGATAGCCGGCGGTGCTTCCGTAGCACCGGCGTCTCGCCGACGACGCTCATGCTCTTGTCCAAAAGCCGTGGATCGTACTTTTGTTCGCCCTTCCCGAGAGCTCTCCCCTGAACGCCGCCGGAGTCATCCCCGTCGCCCTGCGGAACGCGCGCGTGAAGTGGCTCTGGTCCGCATACCCCGCCGCCAGGCTGATCTCAGCCATTGAGGTCTCACCCGTAAGCATCTGTTCGCACGCCGCGCGGATGCGCAACCGATGAACGTGCTCGCCAATACCCTCTCCGACGCATTTACGGAAAACCCGCGACAGATGCACAGGATGCACTCCTGCCTCCCGCCCAAGCTCGTCCAAGGTCACCCGCTGGCAATGCTCGGCCGCCAGTTTTTCAATGATTCGCCCCAACCACGCAGGCCGGTGAGTAACATTCTCCCGCCGCATGCGAGCAACGTGAGCCAGCATTTCCGCGAGCAGGCTCTCGACAAATAAGTCGCCAGCCGCTGCGCTATCGGCCGACGCGGCGCCCTGAAACTCGCGATACATTTTCATCCCGAGCCAGAGCAATGGGCCACCTTTGCAATCGTCATGGGCCAGATCAAGCGCGGCCGAGCAATCCGCCAACCGCTGCCGCCAGCTTGGCCGGATTTCAATTTCGAAAAACCGGACGCCGTGCGGACCGACTTCGTCCTGGTGCGGAATCCCCGCAGGCCGAAAATGAACAGTGAACGGTCGAAACTGCCGCTCCTGGCGTTCGTAGCGTTCTCCGTATTGCCCCTCCAGAAGAAGAGCAAAGAAAGCAAGTTCGTGAGCATGCGAGGGAAGTTTTCTAGGCGAGGCGTGCCGTAGATTCGTGAAAATTGCGCCGCACTGCTCATATTTTCCTTCGACTGCGCCATAGAAATTGCCCGCCCCCAACGCCTGCTCGCCACCGGCTTCGGAATCCGTGTTGGCCATGCCCGCTCCTGCTAAGGTTGTCTTTGTTCTAGACGCATCCAGTTCAGGTTCGTTAGCCTTACGACACGAACAGACGCGGGAGGAAACTTCATGATTCGTTATTGCGCTTTGCTTTGCCTGTCGGCCTTGTTACTGGCCCCATCATCCGCAGCAGACGCTCCGAAAGCCGCTGCCAACAATTCCACCACACCCGTATATACGACGGACGGACGCCTCGTGTTCCCCGCAAACTATCGCGAATGGATCTATCTGACCACCGGCCTCGACATGGACTATAACCCGGATCTCGCGGCCATGCCCGGACACTCCATGTTCGACAACGTCTTCGTCAATCCGGAAGCCTACAAGATCTTTGTCGCAACCGGAACCTGGCCCGACAAAACCATGCTCGTTCTCGAGGGCCGCATGGCCGCCAGCAAAGGCTCGATCAACCAGGCCGGACACTTCCAGACCAACGACGTCATGACGCGATCCGCTCACGTCAAAGACGCGCGCTTCCCGGGCGGATGGGCTTTCTTCCCTCTTGACGAAGCTCAGCCGACCAGGCCGATTCCAAAAGAGGCCGTGTGCTATTCCTGTCACGAGCAGCACGCCGCCGTCGACACCACATTCGTGCAGTTCTATCCCACCTTGCTCGAGATTGCGAAAAAGAAGGGCACGCTTGCCCCAGCCTATAAGAAAGAAGAAGCCGCTGCCGCGGCAGAAACCTCCGGAAAGAACTGAGCCCCTGTGGTGACTGAACCCGTGTGGTGACGGGGCTTCGCCCCGTTCTGCTCTTGCCGAAATTTGCACCGCCGTAATCTCGCTCTGAACGTCGACTCCACCTACTATTGAGGGCAGTATGCGCGAGTATTTCGACTCAATTGTCGAATGGTCAGGCGCTCTCGAACACTGGCGCCCCATCGCGCGCTGGGCCGTCGTGGCGTGGCTGGTGTTCTACGTGCTCTTCCTGATCTACGCCTTCAACATGCACGGCGGATATCTGTTCATTGACTCCGCCAACCTTGTCGTTCACGAAGGAGGCCACCTGCTCTTCCGGTGGTTCGGCCCGACGCTCTGTCTCTGGGGAGGGACGATTCTGCAATGGCTGGTCCCGCTGCTGCTGGCCGCCTATTTCTTCCACGAACGCCAGCCCGCGGCTTTCGTGTTCTGCCTGTTTTTCTTCTTTGAGAACTGGCTCTACACGGCAACCTACATGGCCGATGCTCGCGCCATGATATTGCCATTAGTAACTACCGGAGACCCCGATTATGTCGAGCACGATTGGAATACAATTTTCTCGAGTCTAGGAGTCCTGCAGTACGACACGACAATCGCCGCGATTGTCCGCTTCATGGGATGGTGCGGAATGCTGGCATCCGTGGCATGGCTGGCAACGCGTATGAAGTTGTCAGTGGAGCGACGGGCGTCCTCGCCCGTCCACCACTAATGTCGATTCCTAACCTCGTGCCAAATTTCAAGCCTGAGGCGCCGCTTTCGCCGCCAGCGTCCAAGGTTTGCCGTCAAAATGCGCGGGCAACGACAAGCCAAACAATTTCAGGATCGTAGGCGCCACATCCACAATCGCAGGCTTCTCTGCGATGAACTTGTGGCTGGAAAACAAAACTCCCGGAACCAGTCTCGGATCGATGCAGTGGTCGCCGCTCCACGCCTTGATGTTGTCCTCGAAAATCTGCGACGTAACTTTGCCCAGCACCGAATCCCACGAGGCGCGATAGCCCGCGCCATAACCGACAATCAGGTCCGGAGAATTCTCCGTATAAGGCCCGCGATAAACATTGTCCGCAATAAACACGCCCGTGATCCCAACTGTGCCCGAAGCCGGATCGACCAGCCCATTCAGCTTTTTTTGCAGCTCGTCTTTCAATGCCTCGGCTTCGGACGCATCCACAATCCCCTGCTTCTCGCGCCCTTTGATATTCAGATAAAGCCCGTTGAGGCCCATGGTGTAAGCACGAGTGCGCGACCAATCCACGTCCTCGAACCAGTCGCCGCTCTCGGTCTTGCCGTCCTTCAGCGCCAGGTATCCGTTCTGGTGCAGCCACGCATTCAGGTTCATGCAGCGCGCAAACGACTTGAATCCATGATCGGAGATCACCATCAGCAGCGTGTCACCGTCAATTTTCTCCATCACGCGCCCGATCAGGCGATCCATGCGCTCGTAGAGATCCTGAATCACCTTGGGATGCTGGCTGTGCGGCACATCGCGCGCCGCCGGGTGATCTTCGTCCAGGTAGCGCCAGAACATGTGCTGGATGCGGTCCGTCGTATCGAACACGCATGTACACAACCCCTGCTTCGTTTTATCCAGTGCATCGAAGAGCATGCGCTCGCGATCTTCATGATTGCCGTAAGCCTGCGCCAGGAAGGCATCGTCATCGAGCACATGCTCGTTGAGCGCCCAAGTGTCTTCCGCCAGGCCGAGCGTGGCATACGGGCCGAAGAGCTTGGCCAGATAAATCGAATAAGTCACTGGGTGCGAGATCGGCAGGTCGGGATGTCCGGGATCGATATTCACCGGCGTGACATAAACTTCAACCTCCGGCGATAGTTCCTTGAGATAGAAACGGCAGATGCCGTGCGCCGTGAAACCCAAGCCAGCCTTGAATTCTGCCGGAACCCACTCGGAGTATTCCCCAACCTTCAGAGTGAACTTTTCAGTACCGACCACGATGCGCGCCTGTTTCGATCCAGGCTCTGGCCGAATTTCGAAATCCACGCGCAGTTCGGTGCCGGCTTTCTTCGCCAACGGGCTGTCGGGCCCCGGAATGTATGAACGGCAAACCCCATTCTTGCGCTCGATGGGCACGCGCACGCCGCCTTCGCGAAACTTGTCGCCTGCCATGCGGGTCGTACACAGGCAAAACGTACCCTGACTGCCCTTCAAGTCGGGCACGCACATCCCGGAAAGCAGCACGCCCTGAAACTTTTCTGGCGGAAACGTGACGGGTACGCGAATCACGGAACTGAAAATTCCTGCATTGCCCAGCCAGTGCCAGAACGGCGTGCCCTTCCGCATCGCCTTGATTTCCGTTTTGCCGAATGGAATGGAATACTTGCCAATTTTTATATGCCGCTTCGGCCCCTTGATTTCCGCCGACGAAAGAAACGGAAGATAGCTATTTCTATCGCAAGCCAGAAAATCGTAGATATTGTGTTTGCCCGGATTCACCCCGGTCATGAATGTCGACCATGCCACTGGAGAAATCGGAGGGAAAGTCGTGCGCAGTTTGCTGAAAGTTCCCTTGTCGCGCAGCCTGGAAAGGTTCGGGAGCCTGCCTTCGTTCATAAAACGGTCGGCGAGTTCCGGATCCATGCCGTCGAATCCCAAAATCACTGCTCGCTCAAACGTCGCCTTACCATACGCATTTCGTCGCCGTAGGAATCGGAACAGCTGGCGAAACGGCCAGGTCATCAACGCGTAAAACGAATAGAGGAACGCAACAAAAATCGCCCAGAACGACGACAGTACCGCAAATCCCGCCCCCGGACCGGCGTAAGCATGAGCAAGCGCAGGCGTGAGCATCAAGGCGGTCAGCAACACTCGTGTGGTGACGGGGCTTCGCCCCGTCCCAATCGGGCACAATCTCTTCATATTTTGATCCCCAAAAGCTCCTTGAAAACAAATCCTGCGACCATCGACAGGATGAAGAACAGCCAAATCCAGTTCATGCCATACCCCGCGATCTCGATATTGCGGTCCGGGTAATTGATCGAAATGGATTCAATCGGACTATTCTCCGGCAGCGCCGGCTCGGCCGACGAGAACATACGCTCCCAGAAGTGCCCCCGCAAGCGGATCGTCGAAATTCGCGGCAAGTCACTCCCCACGCAAACAGCCTTCGCAGCGCTCTGGCCGGCCGCGGCAATCTTCACTTCATATTTTCCCTCTTTTGAGCCAACTAGTCGCCAGACAATCTCACTCTCTGCCGGAACGTGCACCGAAGGCGCGGTCATGGTGATCTCGGGTGGAAGATCAAGCGTCACGTCAGTCACCGCGTCGACGCCGGTCGCCTGTCCGGCGAGATGAACGGTCAAAAGAAACGGCGCGTTCGGAGGAATCGGAGTCGCACCCAGATAACGATCGATCTGCACGATCAGCAACGTAATCGGAATGATGACGTACAGCAGCGGTTTGAAAGCGAGTTTCAAATAACGTCCTGTACCGCGCAGAATCTTGCCGTAAGAGCCCATGACCACGGGAATCTGATCGCGATACAGCCGCACCGCCAGCAGATGGGCTTTCAGCTGATCTTTCGCAATGCCGATTGCTTTTTGATCCGACGTGTAGCCAAACAAGACCACCATCAGCAATCCAACCACTAGCGACACGACAATCACAATCGCCAGCGGACTGGTCAGCAGAGAGAACTGGAATGCCACCATTGCCGCGCCGTACTCTGCGCGTGCCATCGGATTTAAGAGAACAGTCAAGCTACTCGATGTACCCCAACCCGCGGAGCCGCTTCTGGATTTCTTCTTTCGTCGTGCTGCTCTCGTCCGGCAGAATTTTCTTGGTTTCCTTCTCCAGCATGTGGATTACGAATTCGTCGACCGATTCGTACCCCGCGGCATCTGAACATTGCTTCACCTTCTCCAGAAGTTCGCCTTCGATCTTCACCTTGTGTGAACCAAACATGATTTCTCCCGTCTGTAATCGCAGCCTAGCGCGACTGAAACACCGACTGCCCCATCATCTCTTTCGTTTTCGCGATTCCGAATTCCGACAAGATCGTCGGTGCGATATCCGTCAGCGCCGGAGTTTGCGCTTCAATCTTGCGATTGCTCAACAACACTCCCGGCACTTTCGTAAAGTCCATGCAATGATCGCCGCTCCACGCATTCGTGTTGTCCTCGAGCACGTCCGCCGGAAAGGCGCCCAGAATCGTTTTCCATCCCGCGCGATACCCGCGGTTGTAGCCGACGAGCGCATCCGGACCCGAGTGCGCATACGGCCCTTGATAGGCTTCGCTCGCAAAGTCAATTCGCGTAATCACCTGCGATCCGTCTTTCGGATCCCGAACCCCCAAAAGCTTCTGCCGGATTTCCTGCAGCAACGCATCGGCCTGAGCGCCGGGCTCTACGATGCCCTCGCGCTCGCGTCCGCGAATATTCAAATAAAGTCCGTTGAGTCCCAATCCGTAGGCGCGCGTGCGGCTCCAATCTACATCAGAGAAGGGCTCGTTCGGATCCCCGCTGGCGCCTTCTTTCCGGGTGATGTAGCCATTGTTCAGCAACCACGTGTTCAGATTGAAGGAGTGCCGGTAGGGAGCAAATCCGTGATCGGAAAGGACGAGCAGCGTCGTATTCTCGTCGACCTTCGGCATCACCTCGCCAAGCACCTGATCAATCTGTTCGTAAAATTCCTCAAGTGACGACCCGTACTGAGCAGCGAGCGCGGCGTCATACGCAGGACTCTGCGGATCGGTCAGCCGCCACATCATATGCGCATTCAGATCGAGGCTCGAGAAATAAAAGAAGAACAGCCCATCGTGAAATTTTGGAAACTCAACATCGAATGCGCGTCGATGTTCAGCGAGCACAGTGTGCGACTGTTCCAGGAATTCTTTGTCGTCCAGTACACCGGCGGTCAGTGCCTTGGTATCTTCGGCAATGCCTTGCGTGTGGAATTCGCCGATTTGTTTCGCCAAGTCGCGCGAATAACTCGTCGGTGTGGAGATGGGCAGAGCCGGGTTTTCCGGATCGATATTGATGGGCGATACGTAAAGTTGAAAACGCGGATGCGTCTGTTTGAGATAAAAACGGCAGATCCCCTTCACATTGCCGATAATCGGCATGAGCTGGAATTCCACCGGAACCCATCCGCTCCACTCGCCTTCTTTCAAAACGAATTGCTGATCCTGCAAGCTAACGCGCGCCACTGACTCCAGCGGATCCACATCAACCGTGAAGGGCTCTGTGGCAGGCGGCGAGTTCTTGCGAAACGTGTTGTCCGGGCCAATCAGATTAGTCGCGACTCGATTGTTCTTCACCTCGACCTGCACCACTTCCCCACCCTCGATGGCCCCCACCGCCGCTGTCGGATCATCGGTGTAGAAAGTGAACGTGCCATAGGTGCCGCGCAGATCGGGCGTGCCCATGCCGGAAAGAGTTTTGCCTTTCGCCGTGATCGGAGGGAAATTTGCCGGGATGCGGTAAACATAATTGGGCACGCCTTGTTCGTCCAGAATCTCCCAGAAGGCCTTGCCGTGCCGCAACTGTTCCGCTGAACCGCTGCCCAGCGGAATCACCCAACTCCCGAGATGAAAGCTATGCTTGGGCCCCTCGACCTTCGACGTCGAAAAATAAAGCTGAAAAGTTTTCGGATCGCGATGAATGAAATCAAAGATTCCATGCCCGCCGGCATTCATGCCAGTTATCAGGTTCGACCACGCCACCGGACTTTGCGGTGGGATGCTGGTCGTCAAACGCCGGAACGAGCCCTGCTCGGCCAGCCGGGCAAAGTTTGGCATTTTGCCCTCCGCCATGAATTTCGTAAGCAGGTCCGGGTCGAGCCCGTCGACGCCGAGAATGATCAGTTTCCGGGACGCAAACGCTCCGCCCCGCGCGTGCTGGCACGAGAGAAGCAGGCTCAACGCCGCGGCACAGATTGCCGCCAGGCACACTAGCCAAAGACGTTTTCTGAAGGGCGCTGTCACTTTAAATCTGCAATTATCGTCTGCAATATTGGTCCGGCTTCCTGGCTAGCTTCCTGACTAGCTTTTTGACTAACGATGGATGGCGATCACGGCATCACCACTGGAGGAGATCCCGAGGAGCAGGTACATAGATTGTACAAGGAGTTGCCGAGACGTCAACTGGGGCGAATTGACTTTTTGACCTTTTGATCTTTTGATCATTGGCGACATAGCCTTTACACTTACTGCCATGATAAGAAAAGTCTTCGCCGGCGTGAGTCTGATATTTCTTTGTTTTTCTTTCGCCGCAGCCGCCTCCAAACCGAACCTGGTGTTGATCACAATAGACTCGATGCGCGCCGATCGCATGGGCTTCCTCGGCGCAAAGGGTGCGCTTACACCCAACCTTGATCGCCTCGCCACGGAGAAAGAGAGCATCGTCTTCGAGCATGCCTATGCCCAGGCGCCGGCCAGCGTTGTTTCGCACGCGACCATTCTCTCCGGCGCCTACCCTCAGAGCACCGGCATGAGCGAGATTGGCGGTACCCTGCCCTCATCGCTGCCTTACCTGCCGGACTTGCTGAAGACGCAGGGCTATCGCACGGCCGCCTTTGTTGGTTCCATTGATCTAGACCCGTGGAACGGCCTGGCGCAGGGGTTCGACCGCGGCTTCCAGTCTTACGACGCCGGTTTTCGCCCCGCGATCCCCGGCGACGCCCGTCCTCCCGTAACCGAGCGCCGTGGAGCCGAGGTTGTCGCCCGCGCCATCGCTTGGCTGGATCATAACGCGCAGGAACAAGGACAAGGCCAGTTTTTTCTGTGGGTTCATATCAGCGCTTCGCACGCACTCGGCGCTTCCTACAATTCCGCCATTTCCGCAGCCGATGTGGCCGTTGGAAAACTAATCAGCGCCCTAAAGCAACGGAAAGTCTACGGCGATACCGCCCTGATCGTGGTCGCCGACCACGGGGAGAGCCTCGGCGCCCACGGCGAAGACGCACACGGCATTTTCCTCTATGACGAGACCATTCATGTCCCGCTGCTCATCAAACTTCCGCAAAATCAGCTCCCTCAGAGCGAGCCCGCTGCGAAGCCAGCGACCACCCGAGTAGCGGCCCGAGTAGCTGCCAAGGTAAGGCTCGTGGACATCGCTCCGACCCTGCTTGAGATTGCTGCGATCCCGGTTCCATCGCAAATGCCGGGACAGTCGCTGTTACGCATCGCAAAAACAACGTCCGGCGGCAGCGCTAGTGGTAGTGACCAGCCCGTGTATTCGCGCGCCGATCTGCCGCAACGCGGATTCGGCTGGAGCCCGCTCGAATCCTGGCGCGCAGGCAAGTATCTCTACATTCGCGCCCCGAAGCCCGAACTCTACGACTTGACCGCAGACCCTGGCGCCGTCCACAATCTGGCCCAGAGTTCGAAGGCCACGCTCGACACGATGGCCGCACAGCTCGATAACTTCGACCGCCGTTTCAGCGGCGAGGCCGGCAAGTCTTCCGCGGAGCTGAGTTCTTCCGAGATGCAGAAACTGGCGTCGCTCGGATACGTCGGACTACAAAAGTCGTCGGGCTCTACCGCCGCAGTCGCTGGAACCGATCCCAAAGACAAAATATCGACCGCCAATAAAGTGATCGCAGCCGCCTCGGCTCACGACCAGACGAAGCCAGACGTCGCTATTGCCACGCTCACGCCCCTGGTGTCCGACAAAGTGTCCGACAAAGTCTCCGCCGATCCCAACCTCTACCTGGCGCAATACACGCTCGGCGTGGCGCTGGCCCGCAAAGGACAATACGCCGAGGCGGTCAAGCATCTGCACAAAGCCGTTGAACTCCAGCCCGACTCCGCCTGGGCGCACTACGAAATCGGCGCGATCCTGCTGAAAACCCGAGACTTCAAAACCGCCATCGTGCACCTCGAAATCGCTGCCGGGCGCCTGCCCGCCTTCGCCCCCGCACACCTCTCCCTCGCCGAAGCCTACGACCACCTTGGCCGCGCCGAGGACGCTAAGAGAGAACGAAGTAAGACAACTCAGAAATAGCGAGCCGCAAAGATCTTTGAGACTTGCGCAAAATTAAAGGGCGTCCCGATGCTTCGGGACGCCCATGGACAACGATAACGCTAAGCCCAACCGGGCAGTTTTAGAAGTAGAACTTCGCACCCAGTTGCACCACGCGACCCTCTCCCTGCGTGCTGATGTTCTGTACACCAAAGATTTGTCCGAAGGTGCCAGCGTCCAGGAACGAAGCATCGTTGGAGGGAGTACTGCCGCAAGCGCCAAAATTCGCCGGCGGGCAGAAATTCGCGTGGTGGAAGGTGTTGAAGGTCTCCAGCCGGAGTTGGAAATAACGCGACTCGTCGATGTGAATATTCTTCTCGATCGCCATGTCCGTGTAATTGAGACCGGGGCCATAGAACGGATTGCGGCTTGCGTTCCCCATGCCGGCGCCAGTATACCCAGGGATCACTCCGCCGCAGCCCGAGGCATTGCAGCCGTTTGTAAAGGCTGATGCGCCGTTGGTGAACCAGAAAGGCGCACCCACGGTAGACACCGTACTGCGTGGATTGAGCAACTGCAGTTTGCCGATTACGTTGGGCCGATCAGGACAGAAATAGAAGGAGATTCCACTGACGTCACAGGTCAGCGAGTGCTCCCAGAGGTCAAGAACCGGGACCGGGAACCCATGTTGCAGCGTGTAAATCCCGGAGAGGTTCCAGTCGTCGGTCAGCCTCTTCCATTTGTGAGTGAGCTTGAAGATGGGAAGCGTATAGGTATAGCTTACGACGAAACGCTGCGGCGCATCGCTCCCCGCAGGGGCATATAGCGAGTCCCGGCCCGCTTTGCCCCAAGGACTAGGTCCGGGGCCGTTAAACGAACCTTCTTCAAAACTTGAGGTCTCGTCGAAGTAACGCGACCAGGTATAGGCAGCCAGAACCTGCAAACCATTGCTGAAATGCCGGTTGAACTCCGCCTGCATCGAATTGTAGTTCGAATTCCACCCTGTGGCTTGGATACCGGGCTGGCCATAGACAGACAGGTTGTACGGCGTCGCCCCTGGGACCTGGGCTCCGCCCAGCGGCGTCTGGAGAGGGCAAAAGGGCATCAACAGACCGCTGGGACAACCGCTGGCCGCGGAGGCCGTATTCGTTCCAGGATATTGACCTGCCTGGTTCGCGTTAAGCGCGCCTTCTTCGTGCCGGCCAATGCTCCCTACGTAGGCGAGCGAAACGATAGTGGATTTATCGAGCTGCCGCTGGACTGTGAGGTTAAAGTTGGTGGACCGCGGCGTCGTAAACTTCGGGTCATACGCATTCCAGTTAAGACCAATGGGATAATACGTCGCGGGATTGAAACTGCCACCCTTGGGTGGCGCAACATAGGGGTAGGGGTTGACTCCAGGGCCAAATGGATCTGCGATGGTACCGGGACTCCCCGCAACATAGCCAGTAATGGGCGAGGTAAATACGGGGGAGCCCACCAGTTGCCCTCCACTCGTAGCCAGGGCAAACGGAGGGTTCGCCAAGCCCTGGAGAATCAATTCTTCTTCGGAGCGGTTGTAGTACATTCCGACGCCGCCGCGGATGCTCCATTTGTGACCACCCCCGGGGCTCCATGCGAAACCCAGGCGCGGAGCCAGGTTGTCATAATGGATGGAGGTGCCGCCGTACTTATTGATGCCAGCGTCGCCGGGATAGACAAAGCCGGGCGGCATTTCAGGATACACAGTGGACTGCTGGCCGGGACGCCAGGCAACGTTAACCTCGCCGCCGTAATAGAGGTTATACCACGGCGTCTCGATGTCCCACCCCGTACCCAGCGTCAGCGTAAGATTCGGCCGTATTTGCCATAGGTCTTGAACGTACGAGTAGTATTCCCGTCCACGTCCATCAATGATCGACCCGCTGCCCTGAGCGTAGCTGGTGGGTAATCCGAGCAGGAAATCGGCACCCGGAACTCCCGTTGAATATGGGCCCCCGCCGGTGTAGCCGTACGTGCCAAATAGGTTATTGTTGAAGGGGTTGTTGATCTCCAGACGCTCCATGGTGAAGCCAGCCTTGAAGGTGTGTTTTCCCCAAACCTTGCTGAAGTTGTCCGACGCTTCATACACGTTCTGGTAGCGCGGCTGCGGTCCATCGGAGCTGAACCCCAGGTCGAACAACCCTGTAACGTTCATCACCGGTAGGGAGTTATATTGAGAGCTCTGAGGGACAAGGCCGGTAAATCCATAGGTTTGTGGGTTCACGATATTTACCGGCAGGACGGCCTGATAGTTGAAACGAACATAGCCAAAACGAGCTTCATTCAAAGTAGTCGGTGAGAAGGTGTGGGTCCAGTCTACTGTGTATTGCTCCGTTTTCTCCGAGTTTGTATCGCCGAAGCCGGGCAACGTAGCTCCCACAAACGGTATCGTATTCGAGAACGGTTCCTTCTCGTACTGGCCGTAGAACCAGAGCGCATCGTTCTGCCGCAACTTATAGTCGATCCGATAGAGATATTGGTTATCCGAAAGCGTCTCTTTTGCGTTGAACGTATAATCGCACGGCACCGCGCCGGCGCCGGACGCGTTGTTACAGACGGCAGCATTTTGGGCCGCTGGGACGAACTGAGTAACCAGCTTCACCGCCAGCGGATTAAAATCTGCCGTCGGGATAGTGTTAGTGGAGAACAGAGCAGTGCCTGGCGCCCCCGTGTACGGCGTTCCGGGCGCGCACGGAGTTCCGCCGCCAACGGGACAGATAGACTCACTGTCGCCGAACAAAGCGATCGGACTGACGTTGCCAGTGCTGCCGATGGGGTTGAGCAAGTTTGAGGCGCTAAAATCGCCGCCGGTTTGGGCAGGGGAGTAGACCGGAGTTGTGCCGAAACCAGTCTGTGGCAATCTTTCCCGGTTGCCCTGATAGGAGAAGAAGAAGAAGGCCTTGTCCTTGACGATCGGGCCCCCTATTGTTGCACCAAATTGGTTCCGGTGAAAGGGAGTGGCGGGTATGCCCGCAAGCCCTTCAAAATAGTTCCGGCCATCGAGGAAAGTGTCGCGATAAAACTCGAACCCATCCCCGTGGAATTGGTTCGTGCCGTTCTTGATGATGGCATTCATAATGGCGCCCGAGTTGCGCCCATACTCCGGGTTGATGGTGCTCGTGACCATGTTGAACTCGCCGATGGCGTCCGGACTCGGCACCAGCAGGTTGTCGTTCAGCGCGGCATCGTTGGCGTCAATGCCATTAATCAGGTAGGCGTTCTGCTGGGTTTCCGAGCCGTTTGTCGAGTAGCTTCCCATGCGATCGGAGGAGGCCACGACGCCGGGCTCCAGTTGCTGCAACTGGGTCCAGTTGCGACCGTTCAAAGGCATACTCACGATTTGATCGCTGCTTACAACGGTCCCCTGCTGCATGCTCGTGCTTTCAACCTGAACGGGATTGGCTTCGACGACGATCTGTTCGGTAGCCGCACCGAGGGCTAGCTTCGCGCTCAGGGTGTATATCTGGTCGATCTCCAAGTGGATGCCCGATGCCTGGTACGCCTTGAATCCGCTTTGCTCCACCTTGACCGTGTAATCACCGACAGGGACTTGCAGGAAAGAAAAAGCACCGCTGCTGTTCGAGGTGGTGGTATACAGGATTCCCGTCGCCACATTGGTAGCGGTGAGCCTCGCACCGGAAACCACGGCTCCGGTCGGATCCGTGACTGTACCACGAATGCTGGCATAGAGGTTATCGGCGCTCGCGGGGACCGTGCAGACGAGCGTGAAGGCAAGAAGGAGAAGGATGCTGAAAATCTGGAAGGATTTCATGCGCAGTGACCTCCGTGGTCAAGTTCCCTTTTTCCTAAACCGAATCAACTTCTCGAGCGACAATGGCACCCAAAACGGCCATTTCGCCTACTAACAGAACTAGACACCAGTGCAAGTGATACTCCACAACAAAGTATTTGTTTCGATTATTGTTTTCAATGACTTGTAGCGACTACCCCGAAGTTAACTTATCAAAATCCGTATGGAATGATTGGCTTGGCTATGATTCTTGGTATACACCTGGCACTGATGGCCGGCACCCGGGCTTGCCAGCGATCAAGTACAGGGTAATACGGACTCTAGCCTAGATTTGACGCCCATCAAACCGTGCGTGCGTGGCAGCCGGGGGAGACCAATAGAGATTAGTCTATGGAAACATGTAGATTGGTCACACCGAGTACCGTAATCGGTGAGGGCTAATGCGTTATGGCCATGCCGCCCAATCACGGAGATTTCAACCGAGGCGTCGATCTGTTCAACCGCGCCCAGTTTTTCGACGCTCATGAAGTTCTCGAAGACGTTTGGCGTCCTCTGCCTCGCGACCGGCCCTCGCGCCGGCGTTTCCGTCTTCATCTCCAAGGCTTGGTTCAGTTGGCGGTCGCCTTTCATCACGAGTCCACCGGCAACTACGTAGGCGCGCGCTCGGTTCTGGAGCGTGCCGTGCGGAATCTGGAGGGCGCGGACCGCTCGTTTCCCGATCTCGATTTCGACCGGCTGCGCGCTGAGTTGGCGGATTGGCAGGAGCATTTCGCCGGCGCGGCTCCACGGCCAAAGCGCCCACAGATCGCCAAGCGTCAACTCCCTCTCTGAGGAATGTCTCGGCCTTCTGCGCTCCCTCTACGGTTACCGGGCAGACGCGTGATCAACTCTAAGCCTGCTAGAATCTCGTGCAGTGAAACCAATCTCTACACCTCCGCAAAGCGCCGCGCTCGAGTCGGTTCCGCTCGCCGTTCCTTTCGCCGTTCCTTTACTCGACCTGCGCCGCCAGTACGACGGCATTCGCGAAGAAGTGCTAGCCGCCATTGCGCGCGTGTGCGATTCGCAAAGCTTCATTCTGGGCCCTGAGGTCGAGGCACTCGAGTGTGAGATTGCAGCGCTGACAGGAGCTGCGGGCGCCGTCGGTTGCGCATCCGGGACGGAGGCGCTCTGGCTGGCACTCGTCGCTGCCGGCGTAAAGCCCGGGGACTCGGTCATCACCACAGCATTCAGCTTCTTTGCCTCGGCCAGCGCGATTGTGCGGGCGGGCGCAACGCCGGTCTTCGTGGACGTAGATCCCGAGACCTTGAATCTCGATCCGAAGCTGGTTGGCCGGCGACTCCGCGATCGCCAGACCGGTCCCGAGGCCGATTTAAAGACGGGTCCAACACAACCGGGAAATGTTCGCGCGATTCTTCCTGTGCATCTCTACGGACAGTGCGCCGACATGGACGCGTTCGACCGCATCGCTGGTGAGTTTGGAGTCGCAATTGTGGAAGACGCCGCGCAGGCGATTGGCGCCGAGTGGAGGGGCCGCGGCGCGGGCTCGCTCGGTGTAACTGCCGCCTTCAGTTTCTATCCCACCAAGAATCTGAGCGCCTACGGAGACGCGGGGATCGTCACCACGACCTGTCCGCGGATGGCCGAGCATATGCGGCAGCTTCGCAACCATGGCAGTCCGCGTCGCTACTACCATTACGAATTTGGCTGGAACGGACGCATGGACGCCATTCAGGCAGCGGTGCTGCGCGTGAAGCTTCCACACATCGCGGACTGGAACCGGAGCCGGCAGCACCATGCCGCGACCTACGACCAGCTGTTTGCCAGATCTGGATTAACTTCCCCGCTGGCCCCAAACCTGGCCTCCAACCAAACGTCGAATCAACCTGGCGCGCCGGTGCGCTTGCTGGCGAGAAGTCCGCAAGCGAAGCATGTGTTTCATCAATACGTGATTCGCGCCCAACGCCGGGATGAACTGCGAAAATTCCTCGCGGACCGAAAAATCGGTTCGGAAATCTACTACCCGCTGCCGCTGCACTTGCAGCCCGTCTTTTCCTATCTCGGGCTGAAAGCGGGAGACATGCCGGTCTCCGAACAAGCCGCGCGCGAAGTGCTGGCCTTGCCGATGTTCCCGGAGTTGACCGAGCCCGAGATCCGGTGGGTGGTCGAGAGCATTGCCGATTTCTATTCGTGAGCGGCGATTCACCACCGAGACGCCAAGTTCGCCGAGAAAAATGAGACTGTCATCCTGAGCGAAGCGCGAGAAAAATGAGATTGTCATCCTGAGCGAAGCGAAGGACCTCATTCTCCTCTGCGCCCTCAGCGTCCTCTGCGGTTAAAGATTTCTGTTCTTACCGTCTCCGCTTAGCTTTCCTGCTCACGCTCCGCACCGACTCTTCTCCCGGCGCGAGCACGCGGCGCACAATCGGCGTGTTGAGCTTATATTTGCGCTCGCTAACCTTGCCGCTGTCGTCCTGCACTCGAATTACAAATACGGGCAACACGCCTTCCTTGTCGAACTTTTCTTGTGAAACGGTTACCGGCAGGACGCCTTCCATGCGCTCGCGATAGGCCGTCTCATAGCGATGGCGTCTCACGTTCCAGGTGAAGACGCGAATCTGGTTGAAGTCGAAGGGCAGACCATCCTTGGGTTCGGTGAGAACAGTCAGGTATTGCGCTACTTTTTTGTCTTTATCCTGAACCTGATCGAGCACGAAGAAGGCGACTATGCGCTGGCCTTCCGCGTACTGCGCGACGTCGAGCGGGACGTCGAGATCAATCATCCGGCTCAGCACCCAACCGACTCGATTGTGGGAGTCGCGCACCAGCCACCAATCCTCAATTATCGGAACAGGCTTCTTTTCTTGCTCTTTGAGTTGCTGTTGCGCTTTTTCTTTGGCATTTTCATTGCCACTCGCTGTCGCGGATCGCGGAGGCGGCGCGACTGCGCCCGGCTTCTCCGCAGTACCTCGCTTCAATAGCAACAGTTTCTCGCCGGCGGAGATCTGATAGAGGTGTTCGGAATCTCTTCCCGGCTCGACGTGCAGATTGGTGTCATTGCGGGTCGCTCCCTGCGCCTGCACGGGGTCGTTCTGGTTGTCCGCGGTCAGTTTCTGGATTTGATCGAAGACGTCCTGACCGACGAGGTAACGCTGTTCCACCCATCCCGTCACACCGGTTGCGGTGCGCACTTTGACGAAGCGGCGATCATGGTCGAGCACTTCCACGCGCTCGCCGTTCTTTACGACTCCCGTTTTTTCGTACACCTGCGCCACATGATCGCGCAGAATGGCCTGGACTCCCGAAACGTAAGCGATCTCCAGTACGCGACCGCGGTTGCGATTGCACGCCGACAGAAACATCAGGCAAGGAATTAGAAGCAGCGGCAGAAACCGATGGAGAAAGCGTGTCACGGGGTCGCTTCCCAATATAGCGCGAGGGCGGCTCCCTGCGGCGTTCAGTTTATCGCTCCGGTGATCGCTCCGACTACGGTTTGACACGCTACTCTAATCTCTGTTCCGGCTCTCTTTTCCGGCAAGCTAACTCGTAATGCGGTAACTGCTTGGTATATAGGTACCCCTCTCCCCCCTCTCCATTTGGAATCATGGTGTTAGGGGCTGAAAACACTCCAAAATATTGATTCGCCTTGGCTTATATGGAAAATATTCCGGAATAAGGAGTTAGAGGCGAAAAATTGGGGTAACTCGCGAACCGCAGCGGCGGATAAATGTTATCTTTTTGGTTACTGTGTTATGTCAAAGAGCCCCGGTTAGGCGCCGCCTTGCGAGGCGGGCACACAACTGCCGTTCTGGTCCCTTGTGCAGTATCGCATTGGCTGGATGGCAGGTCTGTGATGGCGCACACACGTTGTTGGTGATGAAACCAGCGCCCCCCGACTTACTGGAAAATCCCAAGCTTTAGGCGATCGTGGAATCCCACCCCTTCTGCTCTGCTCAGGGCAGGCTCTAACGTCGAAAAGGCCCGACGTTAAGAATGGGGCAGCCGGCTTTGGAATCAGGCAGCGGCCGAGGTTCGCGACGACTACTGGACATTTAGTGTAGCCGTGGCCGTAAGTGTCGTACCCGTGTAGGTGGCAATCAGCTGATAGGTGCCAGTCGGTTCCTGACCGTCGCCCATGCAGTATATGCCAGCGCCGCCGCTGCCGCCATTAGGATTCGAGTCCTCATAGGTGCAATTGATGTCAGGATTAGCAGTTCCGTTTTGGTACGCCGTAAGTACCGCCGAGCTGCTTATGTTGATCGAGCCGTTCGCGGTCACCGCGGTCACCACAAAGGGCAAGGGCGTGGTGTCGCCTATGGCAGCCAGGGATTGAGATGTGGGGGTTATCGTTAGTGACGAGACAGTGATGAACGCGGTGGCGGTCGCTGTGGAGGTGACACTTTGCGAGCCCGCGGTAATGGTCGTCGTGCCAACTTGAAGCCCACTCAGCGTAGCGCTGCCGCAGGGTTGGGTTGCGCAATTGCCGGTGATGGCTGCAACCGTAGGGTCGCTACTCGACCAGGACACGCCGCTGGTCAAGTAAGCGCCTTGCCCGTTGCTGTTGACACCATACGCCTGCAAGGTGGTAGTCTGCCCCAACTGGACGGAGGGAGCGCTCGGGTTAATCGTGAGTGAAGTCAAAGTCGGACTCACGAAAAACCCCTGGCAGCTGACCCCAAACGCTATTGCAACCAGAACCGTGAAAGCCAGCGTCAACGCAAGTTTGCGCCCAGTCAACATAGGTAATCGCCTCAGATAGCGTAATTTTACCAGAACGCCCGGCCTTTGCTCGACCTCCGATAGTGCATGACTAAGTGCATGGCATAGTGCATGACTAAGTGCATAGCTGCGGTCGTACCGACGCGTTCCCGAATAAAAGAACGGGCCGCGACCCGGAACTTGCGCAGTGTTTTGTGGGATCCGAACCCGGTTTTACTGAGAGCTGACAGCTGAGAGCTGAAAGCTCCTTACTTCGGCCTCTTCTTCCCCGCATTCACAATGCGCACGTCCACCGGCTTGCGGCCGGCGAAGCCTTCGTTGGTTCCGTGCCAATGGGTGATCGCTGGCTCGCCTAATTTCCAGCACAGCAGGAGGATCTCGCCCTCTACCTTGCAAGGGAAATCGAGCAGTCCGATCTCCAGATCTTTGACCTGCACTCCGGTCGCATCGATTTCGGCGAGGGCATCCTTGATGCGGCGGATCGCCCGCTCGCGCTCCGCCTTGCGCCGTGCCAGGCGGACTACATTCAGCAGCGTGCCGCCGTTCAGAAAAACGCGGTGCGCCGTTTCCTGCAACTCGGCGTCCACGGCTTCAATCAACTTCTTGCCGTGGATCGCCTGTTTGAGAAGCGATTCCAAAATCGGCAGCAGCATCTGCGCTTCATCGAGGGTAAAGGTACGGTCGGACATGTATGTCTATTGTACTGGAAGGAACAGCTCTCGGCTCTCCGCTCTCAGCTCAATCCCACACTTTGAAGTGCGGCCATGCTTCCGGCAGTGACATCTTGAGTCCGTGACAGATCAGGATGGTGTAGTGTTCCCAGCCCATGGCATACGGATGCTCGACCTTCGGGCCTTCTTCTACATTCTGGCACCAGTATTGCGCGTCGTCGAACTCCCAGTTGAGCATGATCAGACTCTCGCCGGTGTATTGCCGGAAACCCCAGTAGTAATAATTCTGGTGAGCGCTGATCGATTGGGGCAATCCGTAGCGCGGTCCGAAGAAATCGATCGCGCCGGCGGAGCCGTAATTTCCGACGAGAATGGCAGTCTTGGCGCGTTCTTCGGGCGGAATCTGGTTATAGACGCTGGCAACCTGCGCGACCATTTCCGGCCATCCGAACTCGTCGGCGAAATACTGCGGAAGATCGCTCGTCATGTGCGTCTCGCTGCGCGGGACTCCAATGCCCAAGGCCTGCATGTAAGGGTCGACGCGATCGGGAGGAAGAATGGGAAGCACGATCGGGACGATGACTGCGCCGAGGATCACCATCACGAGAGGCAAGGCCACTTTCACCCAGCGCAGCCACAAGTGCGATTCGATGCGCGACTCGATGAAATCCTGCCACCACACTCCTCCGGCGGCGAACAGCATGGGGTAAATCGGGGCCAGGTAGTAGTCCTTGCCGTGGAGCGCCATCATGATCGCGAGGAATGCGAGATAGGTTACGCCGAGCACACGGTAGCGCTTGCCTTCGCGGTGAAACAGCAGGAAACCGAGTCCCGCAATCCAGATCAGGGCATTGATCGGCAGCAGCGTCATGACCTGCTGTTTCAGAAACGCGAGCGGCGGGAGTTCGACGTTCTTGTGAATCTTTTTCACGTTATTCAAGTCGACCCAGGTTGGAAATCCATGCTGATACTGCCAGATCAGGTTGGGCAGACTCAGGAGGAGAATGATTCCGGCCGCAATCCAAAGCCACTTGCTCCGAAACCAGCGGCGCTCGGGAGTCGCCAGAAGACCTACCATCAGGCTGATCAGAAAGAACGCCGTCGAGTGTTTGTTTTCCAATCCCAGCCCGATGAGCACGCCGCACCACACCAGCAACTCCGGTTGATTGTGGTTGATCGCGCGCAGCAGAAAATAAATACTGCCCATCCAGAACAAGGACTCGAACGGATTCATCGAAAAGCGCGACGCGTTGTTGAGAATCACAGGGGCTACCAGCACGGCCAGACACGCCAGTAGCACGGCGAATCGCTTGCCGCCGAGTTCCCGCGTGATCAACCCGGTGATCAGAATTTCCGCGCCCAGAGCCAGCGCCGGCAACAGCCGAATCGCGTGCAGGGATTCGCCGAACAGGGAACGCCCGATGTACAACACAAACGGCGCCAGTGGGGCGAGATCTACATATCCCCAATCGAGGTGATGGGAGAGCGCGAGATAGTAGAGTTCATCGCGGAAATATCCATAGCGGCCGTTGGTCGCCATCTGGACGAGGACAGCGGCAGCCGCCAGTAACCAGGCAACGGACATGTCGTTCGAAAACGGTTCAGCGGAAAGCCAGGACTGCGGTTTGATCTGCTCTCTCATATGATCTTGTGATCTTAGAATGGCCGGGCGGGGACGCCCGGCGCTCCACTAATCTGGGACGGGCGAACGGTTCCTCGGTCACCATGCTATTTTTCAATCAACGGACATGGACACGCCGCCACCACGGTCTCCGCGATCTACTCCCAGAAATATATACGTCTTCGGCCTGACTTCGTTCCTCAACGACACGGCTAGCGAAATGGCGTACTGGGTATTGCCCGCCTTCCTCCGATCGCTTGGAGCCGGACCGGCGCAACTGGGGATCATCGAAGGCATCGCTGAGAGTGTGGCTTCTTTTGCCAAGCTTTTTTCGGGGTACGTAACTGACAAGGTGGCGCAGCGCAAGCCCATCGTGGTCGGCGGATACTTCGTGGCCAATGCGGTGAAGCCGCTGCTGGCGCTGGTTTCTTCATGGTGGCAGATTCTGGGAATTCGTTTCTTCGATCGCTTTGCGAAAGGCGTTCGCGGGACTGCCCGCGACGTGATGGTGGCGGAATCGGTTGATAAGTCAGCGCTTGGCTCCGCCTACGGCCTGATTCAAGCCATGGATTCTGCCGGCGCCATTTCCGGTCCGCTGCTGGCGTTGGCGGTGATCGGACGCTTCGGCATGCGCGGCGTGTTCGCGTCCGCTGCGATCCCGGGAACGCTGTGCGTGATCGTCGCGTGGGTCGGAATCCGCGAAGTAGTGGAGCAACGGGCGTCCTCGCCCGTCCAAACCGAACACAGGTCAGCAGTTGCCGCTTCGGTAAAATCCGAATGGCTGCCAAAATTGCCGCTCCGGTTCTACTACGTGCTGGCCGTGGTCACCTTGTTTTCGCTGGGAAATTCCAGTGACATGTTCCTCGTCCTGCGCGCCGGAAGCATCGGCATTCCAGCGTCCCGTGCGCCACTGCTGGGGCTGGTCTTCAACATCACGTTTACGCTTTTGTCGTGGCCGGCCGGAAAGTTCAGCGACCGCTTCTCGCGCTCCGCCATCGCCGCCGCCGGATATTTCGTCTTCGCCATTGTCTATTTTGTTTTCGCGTTGGCGCCTTCCCAGCTGGCGATCTGGCTGACCATGGCCTTCTACGGACTCTTCTATGCGCTGACCAATCCCGTGCTCAAGGCGCTGGTCGTCGAAAGCGTGGGCGGCGATGTCCGTGGCCGCGCCCTGGGAGTTTATTTTTTTCTCACCAGCGTGACCACGCTGCTCTCGAGCGTGATTACCGGAGCACTTTGGAAGCTCTATGGCCCGGCGGTCCCGTTCTATTTTTCGGCGGGAATCGCGGCGTTCGCGGGAGTGGCGCTGCTGGCGCACCGCGGCTTTGCAAATCCTGAGTTGCCTCGGGCATAGTGGAAGCCGGTTAGTGACTCACTTCGCGCGTCTACGGAGTCACCTCGAACGCGACGCCGGCGTCGTTCGTTCCGCCACCGGTCGCGCCATAGAGGTTGCCCGCGCTGTCCAGAATCAGGCTGTCCCCAGGCTGATATCCGTCCGTTCCATTGAAGCTCCAGAGAACCTTCTCTTTGTAGCTGCCCTTGTGAACCGCCAATTCGTAAACAGTTCCATCGCCATACTCGCCGCCGGCAACCGTGGTGCCGTAAATGTTCCCGGCGGCATCGAACACGATTCCCCCATAGACAGGGCCACTGCCATCTGTGCCGCCTTTGAAGGAGTAGAGATTCTTAA
>Ga0208686_1000372_pt1 | contig 23374 bp, 24 predicted proteins | sample June2015DPH_6_50_FD_184694 | JGI IMG/M metagenome (GOLD analysis project Ga0208686, IMG submission 184694) | Peatland microbial communities from SPRUCE experiment site at the Marcell Experimental Forest, Minnesota, USA - June2015DPH_6_40... | ecosystem: Environmental > Terrestrial > Soil >... | reverse complement strand
GTGTTTAGTCTCGACCAGGGCTTTGCCATTATCCGCGGAACCGCCTTGAGCCCATGCTGACCCCGCAATTCCCAACGACAGCACTAAAAGGATTGTCACTACTGATTTCATTTTTTCTCCTTATGGTTGGGAACGCACAACCGTAAAATTTTACCATAAAAAGATTAGGCTAATTTCATACATTTGTCCAAAAAAATGTCTAGGTCTCGAATTTTTTGGAGGAAAAATCCCTGCCGACATGCCTAACCCGCGGCTAGAGCATCTTTCCTTACCCGTCCTGTTGGATTGAAATTCTCAAGACCCAATATACCATACCATGGTATCCTATTAGCCGTCAACTCAATTTTGCGAGCACCTCGCTCTCCTCCCCTGCTCCGGCCCCGGGTCCGCGGCTTAGACAAAATTGGCCTTCCAGGAGCGCAGGAGGGCTAGTCTTTCCCCGGGGGACGTGGGTGGTATCCCCCGGTTTCGCTTTTGGGCCCGAAAGAGGAAAAATAAACTAGAGCGCCTGGTACGGGGGCGATCAGCGGGGTTGGCGCATCCCCCCATGTGGGCGTTGGTTACTTAATGGTCGGCGGCGGTCACCGCTAGGACGCCAGGTAAAAAAGGTTGCAGGGCCTATGGCCGGGCCTATGATCCCGTAACGCTCGGCCCTTTACTTTTCCTCTTGGTCCCACTGGAAGTTTTATTACCCTCCGGGCTGGACCTGCGGGCGTGCTTTGAGGCTTCACGGTCTTTGGTTTCTTATCCGTTGCAGACGCCCCAGCGGTCAGACGTCTTGTCTTCTTCCGCCAGCAACAAGGGAGTGCCGGCGAGCAAAAGGGCAACGAGGACGGTGTTACCCGGTCTTGATATTTTCATCAGCGGCCCCGTGTTCCTTCCCGGGTTCGCCGTGGGCTGGTTTCTTGCCAATGAGCCAGGCCGGGTTCATCGGGTATACGTTCGGGTCGAAGATGGCCCAGTAGAAATGCCAGACGAGGATGGCCAGCGTGGCCAGCACGGCTTCGTAGAAATGGATGACTTGAGCCACGTCGAGCCAGATGTTCGGCAACATGCGCAGGACGATTTCGGTGAACATCAGCATCGCACCGGTGACGATCATGACGACCGATCCCCACATCAGCGCCCAATACTCGATCTTCTCGGCGTAGTTCCAACGGCGTGCCGGTGGCGGGGTCTTGGTCAGGCCGATGTTGTAAAGCAGTTGGCCGACGGCGTCTTTCAGGTCGTAGAACCGGAACCAGTGTTCTTTGACGTAAGCGCGTCCGCGCGGCGTCCAGAACAGCGCCACCAGCTGGACGAAAAACAGCCCGGTAAACGCCAAGCCCGCGATGCGGTGGATCATGCCGCGAATGCCGCTAATGCCGCCATTTTCCAGCAGCTTGAATGGCCAACTGAAAAACGCATCGGGATACTTGTGGGAGAAGCCGGTATACACAAGTATGATGAACAGGATCATCATGCTCAGGTGTTGGTACCGGACCCACTTGGTCAGGCGCACTTCGCTGTCAGCCGACTCCTGGACTTTCCGGAGGTGCGCCCGCGTCTTGGCGATGTAGTCCATCGCGGTGAACGCCAACATGCCGCCAATCGTCAGCACGATGATGACGATGTAAAATAGACTAATAAAGTTCACCAGCCACGGCTTGCCCTTCTCGGCGCCCGGCAGGTTGTGAATCTTGATCTCACCTTTCGCGAGTCGTGTGCCGATACCGGCATGGCACTTGCCGCAGGTCTGCGGCAGGTTCTTCGGGTTCACCGACGACAGCGGATCGCTCGGAGGCAACACATCATGAAATCCATGGCACGACGCGCAGTTGGCCACCATCAATTCGCCAGACTGCAGCGCCAGACCGTGAAAACTTTGCATGTACGTCTCCACGACCTTCGACGACAACTGATACCGGCTGGCGATGCGTTCCGAGCCGTGACACTGCCCGCACGTCTCCGGAATATGCGCCGCAGAAACTTTGGAACTGGCTAGTTCGACTGCCTGAATCGTGTGTTCGCCGTGACAATCCGTGCAGACCGGGGCGTCCCGAATGCCACGGACAACCGCCTTGCCGTGCACGCTGTGCTCGTAGGTGTTCTTGACGTTCTCGTGACACTTGCCGCACGTGCCGGGAATATTCTGCCAGTAGAGCTTCGAGGCCGGGTTGGTGGACTTGTGCAGATCATGCGACCCGTGACAATCCGTGCAGACCGCCGCCTGCGTGATACCGCGTTTCAACGCCAGGCCGTGCACGCTGAGCTCATACGTCGCGACTGGCGCGCGCTGAAAGAGATTGAACTTCTTCATCTCCGCGGAATTGCCATGGCAATGACCACAGGTCTGCGGAATGTTCGCGCGGTTGACCGGCGACAGCGGGTTCAGGAAGTTCAACAACGTATGCGAGTGTCCGTGACAATCCTTGCATGAGGCGGCTTCGGATTCGCTGGCGACCGCCTGACCGTGGTCGCTTTTCAGGTAAATTTCCGTCTCCAACCGGTGACAGGCGCTGCAAGCCACCGGCTTGGGCGTGAAACCGTCCGGATGCGGCACCTCGGTGATATCGGTATGGCAACTGGTGCAGCGATTCTTGCCGTGGATGGACGCCTCGTATTCCTTCTCATCCACAAACAGCGACACCACCTGGCCGGCCTTGTCGGTCTTAGTCAGGTCTTTGGCGCTGTGACAGGCGAAACAATCCGAGTTTTCTATCGCGCGCGCCGTACCGGCAACCATCAGCAATAGCGCCAATAAACCAGCCGCTCGCAGCAGCGTTTTCATGGTTTGCTTCCCGGCACGGCGGGTTGAGTGCTAGCGGGGCAGTCATATCCTATCGGGCAAAGCGCGGCAAACAGGCTGAATACGGCCAGCACCAGGCCGAAGATGCCAACCGGCTTGCCTAACAGGGCGGAGACGAATTTGGGACGCGGGGCCTTTTGCCCATTCATGAAGGAGTTCCAAATCGATGCTAAAGGAGCGGATGCAGCCGCTCAGACCCTTTACTTTTTGGCGACGGACCGAAGATACGCGATAACGTCTGCCATTTCTGCATCGCTCAACTTGTATGCCGGCATTTTGGTCGTGGGCCCGATGGTTTTCTTGGGGTCGCTGAGCGATCCCTTGAGGTAGGCGTCATCATGGGTCCCGACCAGCGCATCCATGGGCTTGCCCTGGGTGGAGCCTTCCTTGTGGCACAGGGCGCAGTGTTTAGTCTCGACCAGGGCTTTGCCATTATCCGCGGAACCGCCTTGAGCCCATGCTGACCCCGCAATTCCCAACGACAGCACTAAAAGGATTGTCACCACTGATTTCATTTTTTCTCCTTATGGTTGGGAACGCACAACCATAAAATTTTACCAAAAAAAAGATTATGCTAATTTCATACATTTGTCCAAAAAAATGTCTAGCTCTAGAATTTTTTGGAGGAAAAACCTTAAGCCCCCTGGCAAACTCGCGGCTGGCGCATCTTCCCTTACGCGTCTTTTGGAAATTCTGACGCTCTGCCATAATGCCAGACCCTGGTATCCTTTACCTCTCGGCAACCGCCACCTCAATTTTGCGAGTACCTCATCGCCCCTCCCCTGCTCCGGCCCCGGGATCGCGGCTGGGACAAAATTAACCTTCCACAAGCGTCGGGAGGGCAGGTTTTTACTTAACTTTTTCCATTGCCAAGGGGTTGCGATTTTTTATATAATTAAGTTGACATTCACGTCGCTTGCCATATATTATTGGGCGGAAAGGAGTTGCGGCTTTTTCTCGAGACTCCACAAGGGGGGGGAAAGCCGGATGTCAACCTTTGCGCAAGGAGGAAGGAGAGTATGCGTTCAAAATTGTTGGTAGGGTTGATGGTGGCTTTGGTGGCGGTATTTTTCATCAGCACCGCCGCAGTGGCGGCGGGCGGCGCCAAGTTGCTCTGCGTCTCCAAGCAGGATCTGAAGGGACAAGAGACTGTCGCCTCGTGCCTGGCGAAGGGGGAGCGCTTCGCGGTAGTAGATCAATACGGCATAGTGCACATTCTGACCCCGGAAGAGGTGGAACTGACCAAGGCCTTCAATCCCAAGGCCTTCGAAACCCGGGCTTTCGGCATGCATTACCAGAAGATGGCTCCGACGCTGGCGCCGCTGCCGGGACCCCCGCCTGAGGCGGGTGGTGGTTGATCCCAACCTCCCTGTCCTTACAGGGAATCCGGCTTAACCGACACTCTTAAAAAAAAGCCCTCAAAGCATGCTTTGAGGGCTTTTGCTTTCGGCCCCGAAGCTCTCTCCCCCAAGATACCAGCACCGCCTAAAGCACGAGGACGCCATGAGAGGATCGGGGCCGCAGTGGCGAGTTGGGCAAACGGTCAGCCTTTATGGCTTCTCCCGGTTTACCCCGAAGATGCAATCGTAAATAACTGCGGGAACTACTCAAGCAGGGTCGAAGGTAAAGGGTCCGGAGCTTAAATCCCCAAGGCTCACCTTCCGGGAGCCGGGGGCTGTGCTTGCCCTCCGGCTGCCGCGGCTCATGATTTCTTCTGGACCGCCCCCGGGGAAGCCTCCTGTACCGGGACCAACAGGTTGTCCCAGCCCTGCCGCTTGGTCAAAATCCCTGAGCCGATGGTGACCACTCCGGTCAAAAACCACTGTTGCCGGCCATCGGGGCGGCTGAGGAGCTGAAAGGTGGCGGCAAATACTTCGGCCTTTTGGGCCTGGGCGCCGGGGTTGACAATGGAGAGGTAGGCTATCCGGGTGTTGGCGGACTCCGGCTGATAAAAGCCATAGAACTCGGCCACCTTGCAATAGCCGGGATTCCAGGTATCCAGGGTGTTCTGGGCCGCGGCCACGCTCAGCGGGGGCGGTGCTGCGAAAGGTGACGCCGTGCATCCGCACCAGAAGGCCATCATAAGGAACAACCCGCAAAGGCCCCGCCAGCCTGAGAGCTTCTTCATGTCCCCGCTCCTCCACATAGATTCCGGTTCTCCCCCCACCCAGGAACCCACCCAGGCCGGGGAAGAGTTAAGTTCCGCCCGCCGCTCATTGCTTGATAAGGCCGGCCTCCCTAAGCCAGTCCACTACTTGCTGACGCGCCTCGGGCCCCTGGGCCGTCAGCCTCCCCTGCGGGCCAAAGATCAGAAAATGGGGAATGGAGTGGAGGCCAAGCTGTTGGGCCAGGGGGGACTGCCAGTCGATCCTGCCCTGCACCTCGGGACGATTGATGTTGAGCTCGATAATCTCCAGGTCCCTCCGCTTCTGCGCCAACTGCTTCAATAAAGGCGCCAGGTACATGCACGGAGGACAAAAGGGGCTGAAAAAGTCGACCAGCGTGACCTTCCCCTGAACCGGCAGGGTCTGGAGAGCCACCGCAGATCCCTCCCGGCCGGCGTTGCCCTCCCGCACCTCACCCGCCAGACCCGGGGCACTCAGGGTTAGAAGGAGAAAAACCCCCAAGAAACTGGCGATTAAGACCAGTCCAAGCCAGCGCCCCCTAGTCCTTAGATAGGTCCTGCCCTCGAGCTTGTCAATCATTTTCCCCGCCCCTCCCCTCGATCACTCAAGTAGAGTCACTTGTTGAGCAGGCGGCTCCGAGGGCCGCCCACATTCTGGAATACCGCCTGAAAGTCACGGAAGAGCCTCTTGTTGTGGCGCACCCGGTGGCATTTCTTCAGGTAACCCTTGGAGTCGGGGTTGTCCGCCAGCAGGTCCAGCCCCTCCCAGCCCTGCCGCCGGGGGTAGGCATAGTAGGGGTAGTCCTTGGGAACCCCACGGATGTAGGTGACCTGGGGCACCAGCCATGCCAACCTGGCCAGGTAGAGGCGGTGCATGCCGTCGTTGATGATCAGGGCCAGGGTGCCGTCGGCCTCGATGGACTCCTCCACGATGGGAGGATAAAGATCGAAGGTCGCCTCCGAACCGTCGTCCTGCCGCACGGTATAGGTGATAAAGCCGTCCAGGTGGAACAGGTCCACCCCCTGCTCGGCCAGACTCCAGCCTACATCCTGGGTCTTGCGGAGCTCCTTGAGCCACAGGTAGTTTTGCGCCGGGTGCAGGGAATCGGTGTGAATCTGCTCCAGGCTGATGAAGGCCTGCTCATAAACCCTAACCTCCGGCCGGTCCATGAGGGGCACCTGGCGGAGGCGGGCGATCAACTCTTCCTGGGAATGGCGCTCGAGGGTGATAATCTCCATTATGGTTGCCTACCGGGAAATCTTACCACTATTCCCCGGCCCTGGGAACAGCGAAGGCAAAAGTCCATAGTAGAAAGGCAAACATGAAATCGTTTTTCCCCGTTTTCACCTTTTACCTTTTGACTTTGGCCCTTGCTCCGGCCAGCCCTCCAGGAAGCAGGATGAGCAGAGGGGCTGGGGGCGGCACCATTCCTTCCCCAGACGCACCAGCAGGCCGTGGTATTCTTGATAAAGCCCCACGTCCGCGGGCAGATGGTCCATGAAGAGTTGGCGCAGGTCCTCGTAGGCGCAGGATTCCGGCGCCAATTGGTGCCGGCTCAAGATGCGGAAAGTATAGGCGTCCACCACAAAGGTGGGCTTCTCCAGGGCATAGAGGAGAATGCTGTCTGCGGTTTCCGGGCCGACGCCCTTGACCGACAAAAGTTTGGGCCGCAACTTTTCCAGGGAGTCTCGCATCATCAGCTTGAGGGAACCCTGATATTCTTCCTGGAGAAAGGTCAAAAAACTCTTGACCCGCCGGGCCTTGAGATTGTAATAGCCCGAGGGCCGAATGAGTTCGGCCAGCTCCGCTTCAGGCAGGGCCGTCAAGGCTGCCGCGGTCAAGCGGTCTTCCGCCTTAAGGCGCGCCATCACCTTGGCCACATTGTTCCAGTTGGTATTCTGGGTCAGGATGGCACCCAGCGCCACCTCAAAGGGCGTCTCTCCGGGCCACCAACCCTGGGGGCCGAAGGCCTGATACAATCTCTCGTAAAGCTCCCGCAACAATTTGCCCGTCCTGGCGGTGGTCATGGGTCTCCTCGAACTGGGAAGCCCCGGCGGGTGGATGTGGCCCCAGCCGGAGTCTGGCCTCTATTTTAGCATTTTTTTTGGCCGGGGCCTGTGATAGAATGCCCAAATTGCTGGCTGCCGCGGAAAATTCCAGGGGCGCCGCCCAGCCGGGGCGAAGACCGCTCCGTGGCAGGCGGATTTTGACTCCCCATCTCGACCTGCTTGACAACAGGACCGAATCTTGAGCAAACGCGTCGTTTTCAAACCATATGATCTAGTCGTGGAGGTGCCGGAGGGCGAGAATCTGTTGCGGATCGCCGTGCAGGCGGGGGTGCACATCAACGCCTCCTGCGGCGGCGAAGGCGTCTGCGGCAAGTGCCGCATCCTCCTGGAAGAAGGAGAACTGGACAGCCTTCCCTCCGGGCTGCTGAGCGACGCAGAATGGAACCTGGGCTACCGCCAGGCCTGCCAGTCCCGGGTGCTCTCCGACGTGGTGGTGCGCATCCCCCCGGAATCCCTCCTGGATCGCCACACCCTGACCCGGCGCCCGGGCGGCATCGGTCTCAGGCCCAGTCCCATAGACCTGGCGGCCTTGAGGGCCGAGGGCCTCTATAACCCTGCCTTCAAAAAGAGATTCGTGGAGCTGGCGCCCCCCACCCTGGGGGATAATACCAATGACCTGGCCCGCCTGGAGCAGGGCCTGGGACGGCAGCACGCGGTGGAAAGCTTTACCCTGGACTTTTTCCTGCTGCGCAAGCTGGCCCGGGTGATGCGCCAGGAAGACTTCCGGGTCACCGCCACCCTCGATTTCTCCCGGCGCCGCTACCGCTCCCCCTTCCTGTTGAACGTCGAGGCCGGCAACACCACCCAGCGCCACTTCGCGGTGGCGGTAGACATCGGCACCACCACCGTCTGGGTGCAGCTCCTGGACCTGGCTAACGGGGCGATCTTGGGCCAGGCCGCTGATTATAATGCCCAGATGAGTTACGGAGATGATGTCATCTCCCGCATCGTCTTTTGCCAGAAAGAGCAGGGGCTGCAAAAACTGCAGAAATCGGTGGTGGCCACCGTCAACCAGGTGATGCACCGGCTGCTGAAGCAGCATAATCTGTCGGTGGAGGAGATCTCCCATATCACCGTAGCCGGCAACACCACCATGACCCACCTCTTTTATGGCATCGATCCCAAATACATCCGCCTGTCGCCTTACATCCCCACTGCCGGCAGCATTCCCCTGGTCCGGGCCCGGGACCTGGGGCTGGAAGTGCCTGAGCACGTCTTCATCTTCTGCGTCAGTTCGGTGTCCAGCTACGTGGGCGGCGACATCGTCTCCGGGATCCTGGCCTCCGGGATCTACAAGGACCCCAAGCTTACCCTGTTCATCGATATCGGCACCAACGGCGAAATCGTCATCGGCAACCAGGCGTGGTTGGCCTGCGCCGCCTGCTCCGCGGGGCCGGCCTTCGAAGGAGGCGGCATCAAGTTCGGAATGCGGGCCAGCGCCGGGGCCATCGAAGACGTGATCATCAATCCTGAAACCTTTGAACCCACCCTGATCACCATCGACATGGTGAAGCCCAAGGGCATCGCCGGCTCCGGCCTGATCAACCTGCTGGCCGCCATGATGGAGGCGGACCTCGTCTCGCCCAACGGCAAGCTCCGGGAAGACCTGGACACCCCCCGCATCCGCATGGGGGACAGCGGCCGGGAGTACGTCCTGGTCTTCGCCTCCGAGACCCAAAGCGGCCAGGACCTAACCATCAGTGAGGCGGACATCGACAACCTGATGCGGGCCAAAGGGGCCATGTTCGCCGGCTACCTCACCCTGCTGGAAAGCGTCGGGCTCAAGCTCCAGGACCTGGAGCAGGTGATCCTGGCCGGGGCCTTCGGCAACTTCATCAACATCGAAAACTCCATTGCCATCGGCCTGCTGCCGGACCTGCCCCGGGAGCGCTTCCAGTTCGTGGGCAACGCCTCTCTCCAGGGCGCCTCCTTGCTGGCCTTCTCCCGGGAATTGTTGGCTGAGGAGGTCCGGGTGGCGAATATGATGACCAACTTCGAACTTTCCGAAACCCCGGGCTACATGAACCAGTATATCGCCGCTCTCTTCCTGCCCCATACCCAGATGGAACTATTCCCCACGGTCACCGAACGGCTCCAGGGGGCCAAGGGCTGACCCGGCCAGGTCCGGCCCCGCACAAGGCAGTGGGTCTTGGTAGGGGCGGGTTTAAAACCCGCCCTTGCGAAAGCGTCGCCGGGGACTCGCTCTGGCGGCGCAACGGCTGGCTGGACTTCTTAATAATTTCCTGTTGCAAATCCCGTTTTCCCATGGCAGAATAGGCCACTTTCGCCCGTCAGAGGAAAACTCCCGGCTGGCGTTTAGTTTTGTCTGGTTAGTAATTAACAAAAATGTTGACAAAATTGGAGGGTGAATGGCTAATCCCATAAATTCAGGTGATACGGCCTGGGTCCTGGTGTGCTGCTCCCTGGTGCTGCTGATGACCCCGGCCCTGGCCCTGTTTTACGGGGGCATGGTGCGGCGGAAAAACGTCCTTTCCACCCTGACCCTGAGCTTCGCCTTCATGCTCCTGGTGGGAGTCCAGTGGGTGCTGTACGGTTACTCCCTGGCCTTTGGGCGGGATATCGGGGGAATCATCGGCGGCCTCAACTACCTGGGATTGGCCGGGGTGGGCGCGGCCCCCAATCCCGATTACGCCAAGACCATCCCCCAGGGGCTCTTCGCCGCCTTCCAAATGATGTTCGCGGTGATCACTCCGGCCCTGATCACCGGGGCCTTCGTGGAGCGGGTGCGTTTCAAGTCCTTCCTGCTTTTTGGCCTCATCTGGGTCACCCTGGTCTATGACCCCCTGGCCCACTGGGTCTGGGGCCACGGCGGCTGGCTCAATTCACTGGGAGTCCTGGACTTCGCCGGCGGTACGGTGGTGCACGTGGCGGCGGGTTATTCGGCCCTGGCCTTCGCCCTGGTCATCGGCCCCCGCAAGGGGTTCGGCAAGTTTCCCATGGAGCCCCACAACATCACCCTCACCATCCTGGGAGCCGGGCTCCTGTGGGTGGGCTGGTTCGGGTTCAATGCCGGCAGCGCCCTGGCGGCCAACGGGGTGGCGGTGAACGCCCTGTTGACCACCAACACCTCGGCGGCCACTGCGGGTTTGGTCTGGATGATCCTGGGATGGCTGGATGGCCGGCCCAGCCCCTTGGGGATCGCCACCGGCATGGTGGTGGGCCTGGCCGCGGTGACCCCGGCTGCGGGGTTTGTGACCCCCCGGGCCGCCCTGGTCATCGGCGCAGTGGCGGCGCCTCTCTGCTACTATGCCATCCGCTTCCGCCAAAACCGTTCCTGGGATGAATCCATGGACGTCTGGGCCTGCCACGGCATGGCCAGCAGTTGGGGAATGATCGCCACCGGGCTCTTTGCCACCCTGGAGGTGAACGCGGCCGGGGCCAACGGCCTGTTCTTCGGAAACCCGGGCCAACTGGCTTTGCAGGCCCTGGCTACGGTAGTCACCATGGCCTTCGCCTTCGGGATGACCTTTGTGATAGCCAAAATCCTGGATATGAGCATCGGCCTCAAGGTCACCCCCATGGAAGAGGAGGTGGGCCTGGATATCAGCACCCACGGCGAGCGGGCCTATTCTTAAGAGCCTTCATGCATATCTTCTGCCACCTTTTCTCTTTTTGGCGCAAGTTCTGGATATTCTTGTGAAATAACTTTTCCGATATTGGCCGTAATTTCTTTGTTTCCTTCTAAGGGGCTTGATAATAAGAAGTCTGCAAAAGCATATGAATCCCCAGTCCTTGCTGCAATATAACCTTCTACCGCTCCTAACTTCCCATATGCGTAAAATCGGTATCCCTTGGGTTTTCCCCCAAGCTCTTGAATGTAAATCCCATATCGTTTCCCCATTTCGTCTTTACCGCCAAATAGCAGATGGATAATTTTTTTCTTTTCCTCAAAGGGTAATTTTTCAAAAGGCACACCTGACCTTAAATAATCTTCCTTTTGCCTCAGGATAAGCTTTGCCCACATCCCCCGCTCAGTCTCTATTTCCTTATCAGTAGGCAATGAATTTAATCGTAATAGAATTGAATCAATTTCTTCCTTTATATTTGTGGCTTTATCCTCTAAATCATTCCATTCTGGTTTAATTCTCTTTCTGATTTTGATACCATCATCTTCATCTTCACATTCTTTTAGCATCGAAAGTAAGTTTTTAATTCTTTTCTCGGTAGCTTTAAGTTCACCTTGTTTAGATTTAAGCTTTATCCTAAGGTCTTCTGCCACCTTCCCAAGTGGGTTTCCATTAAAAACAGCCTCCCGCAAACTTGCTTTTCTGCCAAGCACCGAAAGTAATTCATCTAAGACAGCTTTTTCCAGTGCATCGGCATTTACGTGGTATCTACGTTTGCAACCTTGGTAGGGTTTATAGTACCTTGTTCCTTTTTTATTTGATGTTCCAGTTAAGGCGAAGCCGCTATCCGTATCGAAAATTAAACGTGAGAAAAGGTATTGATGTTTTTGCGTCTTATGGTCATAAGTTCTACGGGCTTCACATTTCCTCCTAATTGCAATAATTGTCTCCTTGGAAAGAAGGGGAGGAATGTTTAATGTATGTGTTTCATCAATATTAAAGTCTTCATCTTTAAAATGAATAGACCAATTATCCCCGGAACGATAGCATACTATTTTATGAAGATTTGGGCCATTCATCCCAAATCGTTCGCCAAGCTGTTTCCATGAGTAATTCTCTTCAAGGTAGAGTCTGGCAGCTTCATTTATTATGGCTTGCTTCTTTTCGTCAATTTCCCAAGCCAGAGTGACCTTATTCCAAATCCGGCCAAAGGGCTTCTTTCCACAAGAAGGGCGGCCATCTTTAGCCCGTTTAACTCGGTTAATGGCCGACTTATACTTTTGCTGTTTTGCAAAGAATTCTTGAATTTCAACACCCATACCAAGGATAAGGCAGGAATTTGGATTATATAAGTTATGCTCCATGGTTCCTTCAAAAAATCTTATCCCCAAATTCTGTAAAATCTTTGTATATTGTTTTGATTTCGCATTATCCCGTGACCATCTTGATAAATCCGCAACCATGATTGCGTTAAATTTCTTTTCCTTAGCGTCCTGCATTAGCTGTTCTAAGATTTTGCGCTCATAGTTTTGTGTGGCATGTTCATGTCCCTCATACCATTTGTAAATTCTGCCATTAAAACTTTGTATCGCCTGGAGAAGTTGCTCCTTTTGGGTTCGCAAGCTTTCACCTTGTTTAGCCTGTTGCTCTGTTGATACACGAATTAGAGGGGCAAACAACAAGCTTGTATTATCTTCCTGTTTCATTAAAATATCCCCTTAAATTAAGCAATTGTTGACGTAGTTTAAGGTTATGTTGATTCTGATTCGCCTTCTTTCAGAGGAAACCTCTTTGCATTCGTAAGGTATTCTTCTAAATCATCTTCATCAACAAGTATTCTTTTTCCCAACTTTATGACTGGGAAGGGAACGTTGCCACGGTTAACCCAACTTCTGAAAGTCCCCTGACTGATACGTAAAACCTTTGAGACTTCTTCTACTGTCAGATACTTCTTGTTTAGTATAGATTTGTCTTGCAAGGCGTTAGCCAAATCCTTAAGTGGGGTTTCCCTATCTGATTGACCAAGCTTATCACCTAACATTTCTATAAGCTCGCCATTAGAATGTTTTTTATAGTTGTCGGATACCATTGATTTTTACCCCTCTTAGTTCTAATACCACGGGTCTTAAATTTCTCTCCAATAGCCTGCAAAGTGTACCCCCTTCCTCTTAATTCCTTTGCTAATTTGATAACCTCTTGTTCAGGCAAGAACGGAATTAACTCGCTACCTTCTATCTTGTAGCCGAACGGGATATGACCCACGTGCTCACCGTTTTCAATTTTCCATTTCAATGCATCACTTGTTCTCTCTCCTATTATACCCCGTTCCATTTCAGCAATTCCCGCTATGAGGGTGAAAAAAAACCTTCCCAAAGGGGACTTAGTATCTAATCTCTCATTGATGCTATGGAATCCAACCCCACACTTATCAAGCTCGCTTGTCACCTCCAAGGCGTCTATAGTTGACCTGAATGCCCTATCAAGCTTGTATACCACGATTGCCCCAATTTCCTTATTCCGGGCCAGATGAAGAATTTTATTTATTCCTGGCCGATTCAGGTTCTTTGCAGATAGGCCAGCATCGGTAAAAATCTCCAAAAGCTCAAAATCGTTTAGCTCACAGTAAGCTTTAATCTTGGCTTCTTGGTTTTCCAGGCTAACACCTTCCCTGGCCTGTTCCTCAGTTGATACCCTAACATACCCCACAGCTTTTTTCATCTAATTTGCTCCTTGACCTTTTTTCTCTGTATATATGTCTGTTTGCGTTGCATGTCAAGCTTTTTGTATAGAAACCGAACGGTTTTTATAAATTAACTGGTTTCGGTGCTAAAATGGATAACCCCCAATCTTCTAAAGAGACAGATTACCATCAAAATTATCTATGAAGACAGCGACGCCCTGTGGTAAAATTCATATTGAGGTGGATAATATGTCTGAAAAATGGGCTGTAGCCTTTGAATGTGACCTCAGCAAAGGGGTATGTGTACTGGCAAAGAAAAATGCCGGGGAGGGTGAGGTTGCCCTGTTTGACTCCAAGGAAGAAGCGGAAGAATGAGTCAACTCAAGTGGAGAGATAGATTCAGAGCTATGGGATATAAACTATGTGAAATTTGACGTTTAAGTGAGAGTACAGCTTCGCAGCTAACTTGCTGGGATTGTGGACTTTTTTTTAGGAAAAGCAGTAAAAACAACCTGGGTAATGAGGGAATTATGGGAACCATAATCGAAAACTTAAAGACTCTGAACGCAAGGGAACGATTCTATGTTATTAGATATGCGTTGGGCATCACAGAATTTAAATTGGATACGAAGTTTCGTGAACAACTTGATAAGTTGTTAGAATTAAGAATTCATCGTGATGCCTTTGTAGCAATGGATTATACTATTGATTGGGTATACGCAAGCTTGAAATGGGCAAAGGGTGAACAAGACGTTTACGATAAAGCTGATATGGTACAATTGAATGAAAAAGGGCATGATATTGACTTGTTAGTTGCATATGAGGATGATGTGAATGATAAGTTAACGCACATTATTTTTATTGAAGCTAAAGGTGTGACACCATGGAAAACTGCCGAGATGAAACCAAAGGTTGAACGACTGAAACTTTTGTTTCATGATAATAGGGAGCAAGCTGTCCCTCATTTGGTTCTCTTATCACCTAATCAGCCAACGCAATTAGACAAAAAAATACTTGCCTCATGGATGCTTAAAAATAACGGAGATTATTCATGGATGAAGCTTGATATCCAACCGGGATTGAAGGGTGTAATGCGCTGCGGCGGCGAAAAAAATGAAAGTAATTGCAACGGCAATTGCTGGAGATTATACGATAGGCAATATTAGATATGTGCGACCTGAGCAAAGGGGTGTGTGTCCTGGCAAGGAAAGACGCCGGAGAAGGTGAGGTTGGGGAGAAGTCTCCGGTCACCCGAAGGGTAGGTGGACTACAGTTCAGAAGATTAAGCCAGGGGATTATCTTCTGGCCTATCTGACTAAAATTTCTCGTCTTGTGGGAATCTTGGAAGTGGTTTCAGACCCCTACTATTATGACGATGACAAAAATCGAATTTGGTAAGATGGTATATACCCTTGCCGTCTAAGAGTAAAAATCATAACAAGTCTTACTCCGCTGAATTGGAACGGCTGTTTCCGGGATAAAAGGAGGAAATAAGATGTTAAAGAAAGTGATTATGTTATTGGGAATTTTGTTAATGGGTTGGGCATCAGTTTCTTATTGTCAGAACGTTGGTGAGAATGCTGGGATAATAACTTATCCGCCAGAGAATACGGAAATGAATATATTTGTGCAACTTGTAGCTAAAGCGTGTTATACTCAGTTGGATACCTTTTTAGCTGCTTTGAAAAAACCTAAGGAAGCGGGTTATCAAATTACGTTTACTAAGTTTAAAAGAACGAATAAGTATAAACGTAATCTTGGGGGGGAAGATTATTCTGTGATTGAGTATGGCTCCACTTTAGAGTGTTTTTATCCAAATGATAAACCCCCATTCACACGAGTAATTTCATTTACTAGTTTTACGGTAGCATATATTCAGCGTGGTAATTCTTGGTACGGGAGTGTTATTGCTGGGGATGTTAAGGATTCAACGGGTTCAATTACGAACGTGTATGGGAGGTATTAATGGATTGTAATTGTTGGGAATGTGAGCATAAAAGGGAGCTTTGGCTTAATAAGTTTGAGAAGTTGTGGGAATTGACAATATTTGGTTCAGGAATTTGAAAAACTGGATGGAAACTTAACAGCTCTTCATATCTCTGCTGGCAGCCCTGCTCGTCTTCATGATACCGCAAGATGATTCCCTTATCCCACAAATAGGAAGGCGATGTCAATAGGTTTGCAAGAGGCTCAGACGTGAGAAATCCGGGTGGGGTTTTAACCTTCCCCTTAGGCATAATTTTTATACTGTAAATCGCACTTAAAACGCTCAGAATGGCACGATTTGATGAAGGGCAAGGGCAAGGGTAGGAGGGAAAACCATTGAAAGCTGACCTGAAAAGTGGTTTAATAATATTAGGAAGTGTCTTCCGCCAAGATGCACAATCTATCTTCCTTCAGATATGAGTATCTCTTAAAACCTATAATAACGACAAAGCCGTACTTGGAATTGACAATGTGATGAAGCAGTACAAAAGATTAAACTATTCTGAAATGAAAAGAAGGATATTAAACCTTCAACAGCTTTCTAAACGCAACGCAGAGCCTGGAGAATATCTGCCCATATTAAAATTGATGTTTACTAAGATGCCTCTACATGGAACAACAATAAAAAATGATTTTATATACCATGCCAGAATGAATCTTAATGGAAAGCTATTTGACAATCTTGGCGAACTAAAGTATCCGTTAAAAGAGGATATTAAAGCTAAAGGTCGGCTAAACGACATTGGTGAAAATATCCTATATGTAGCCCTTGGTGAGCTTGAAACATTAATTGAGGTTGCGATACAATTTAATAAGCTATTTACAATATCAACAATTAGGCATAATCTTAAAGAAGGCATTTTCATTCCACTTGGAATAATAGACAGAGAATATAGCGTTATTCCACAATCAAAAAGAGAAGAACTATTAATAACTTATCTGAATTCCGAAATCACAAAAATCGTATCAAATCCTATTGAATATAATTCAACAATAGCCATATCACATTTTATCCTAAATCAACCTGTAAAAAATTATAAGTTAGGAAGGCTTGCTGGTATAATCTATCCAAGCGTGAAAAGCAAAACGATGACAAATGTAAGAACAAATAATATTGCAATTCCGCCTGAGATATTCGATTTATGCTTTGTTATTGAGAGAGTTAATGTATACTGTCTTACATATGAAAGCACTCATTATCAATTAAACGAAGTAAATAAGGTGATTCAAATTAATAGTGATGGGACATTAAAATGGTTTTATGATTTCGCTGAGATGAAAGATAGGATTTCAAAGGGTCTTCTTGTGGAAAGGGGAACATGTAATAATCTTATAGGCGTGGAGAAATACATATAACCATATATCCATAAGCACCTTTCACCTTTTTAGAAAATGGAGTAAATCAATCACACAAGATATACTGCAATAACAGTAGCCAACTTCGAAAAGCTTAAAGCTTATCGGAATCTCCTTTATCTTTCGCACGATAAAATAGTTTTAGGAGATTTTTGTCCATACCTAAACCTCTAAGCTCAGCAAATTTTAATTCAATTATAGTTGTTGCAAAAATCCAAGTAGTTTCATAATCATTGGTTAGGGAATCCTTTCTTTCATTATCAAGTGGAGGTTGACCATATTTTTCAATCAACATTTTCTTTAGGTCATCAAAATTAGATAAGGATACCCTTTTGTCCAAGAGAGTTATGTTTATTCTTTTTAGAACTCTACTATAATCATCCATCACAAATCTAACGCTAAACGGTAGGCCATTTAAATAAAAATTATTTATTCCAACGGAAGCATAAACGTTATCGTCGTACTTTTCACCTTTATCGAGTCGTATGGCCTCCCCTTTAAATGCCTCAAGTATCTGTGATTCTGTCATCCCCCACCGGGCTTGCCTCCAACCCTCAACATCCTTTGGGGGTTCTGCGACCGCTAATGAGACAGACAGAATAACCAGTCCTATTGCCGCCAAAAGAATCTTCTTCCCAAGCAATGTAGATACCCAAGTAGGCTTTCCCTTTGTCTCCTTTGATAATTTTGGTTCTAATATGCCCGAATGGACACATAAAGCAATCAGGGTTTTCCTGAATTTGGCATGGGGAATTGATTAGATTTGGAAAAGAGGTAAGAAAGCCTGTGGGGCTTTCCATTCCCATGTAACCCCATCCGATGATTTCCACATCTGTCAATTTCACGGCCTGGGTTCGAAAATCTACGCAATTGTTATAACCAAAATAGCCTTATAATTCTGCAAATGGCCCGTTTGGGTTCGGGGAAGGGTAATTGGTTAAGTTAAGGGGAAGCTCGCCAAATTCGCCGGTTAAACGTGCATTCACTATAGCGATAAGGTAACTTTGCAACCTCAGATTACGGAATAAGATTTTCAAGCTACGGTGTAATGGGATAAGTGACTATTATTATTAGAAAAGAGTCCTTTTGTCACCAACCGTCTCAAATCACCAAATTAAGCAGGCAAAGGTCAACATTTAGAACAACTTACCCTTCCCCCACCCCCTCATTAGAAAGGAATGCCTCATTGCGTTAGTTAGCTGGCAACGATATGATTACAATTGCTAAAATACAAAATATATTTTGATATGAGAACAATCTATGATAGTATGCAATGAAGATAACATAGCATAATCAACAAGTTGTTGGTCTGCATTGTGCTAATACGACAGTTTGTGATTACAGTTTGACCTTTTGGTTCCTTTTTATAGGAAACAAAGTCGTTCACCATATTATCAATATTTACATCACAATGAATCAGGCATGACATAGTGTTTACCAGTGATAGGAATGAAAGATGTCTTTGATAGCTTACTCATAAATGCATTTGTAAGTAGTTCATGTTCAACTATAAACCTCCAATAATTAGGTACACCCCTATCTTTATCTTTTAGTCTTTCAACCTGCTTGATGAATTCAAAGTCATGTTCCCTATGAGTAATACCACGAACCCATTGTGCAATATGTTTCTCAAATAACCTCCCACCCCATGGCCTTCTCAGATTAGCTCGTTTAATTTCCTGTTTGTTCTTTTTTACAAAGTAGTTTGTTAGCATTCTTGAGTCAATATAGGCGAATATGAAAAATTTCTTCAAATCTATGCCATCTATATTGCTTAAAGGTAGTGACAGCCCTAACCGACTTATTATTTTCCGTTTTAGTAAAAGCTCCATTCTGACAAACTCAGGATTATCAAATGGCTTAGGATAAGTCCTTGTACCTTTAGTGGCTTTCCTAATATCTGTTGTATAGAATGTGTCCTTGATATTGAATGACTTTTGTTTTTGGTGTCTGAGATACAAGTGTTTGTTGAGGAATTCATTAAAGTCTTGAAGGTCTCTTGTGTAAAAATCAAAGGATAGCTCAACTTGACTTAATTTGTGAAAGATAGAAAACTTATTGAAATAACCATGAAATAAGTCTAATACCTCTTTGCTTGGGTCATGAATCTTTATTACTGTTGTAGGTATCAAATTACCTTCAAACCTCATATCATAGAACAATTGAATACAAATATTTTTATCTTGATACTCCTTATTCCTTCTAAATTTACCTCTTACATGAAAATTAGTTTTTGAAAGAATGAAACCATTTACATTTAATAGGTCACAAATTGGCGTATGATACCTTAGGTGAATATCTGAAAGGGTTAGCCAATCTATACTGGTCTTAAGGGTAAAATCAGGAATGTAAGAATCGTCTATATTATTATAGTGAGTTGGGGGATTAAATACTTCAAGTGTCATAACGTGTTAAATTTCCATCACATTTGAGATTGAATACATATTAATGGAAAAAGGCTAACGTGAAAGCTTGACATGGAACGCAAAGGGACATATTAATGGAAAAAGGCCAACGTGTACACATATTTTTTTGGTTAGGGAATGGGTGCAAGGATTTTCTTTGTTCTATCTGCGGTGAAACTGTCTTGCGTATACTTCCCCGTTCAGCATAAAGGGGATTGGTTTTGAAGGTGGAAGAACATATGCAAGGGAGCGGTCAGCCAAATTACCGTTTCTTCTATAGATCCTCAATAAGAGAGAACCGAAAATGCTAAAAAAGATCGAAGCCATCATTCGGGAAGACAAGCTCAACGATGTCAAGGAAGCCTTGAAGGAAATGGGCATCGTGGGCCTGAACCTCTTCGAAATTCGCGGCCACGGCCGCCAGGGAGGCATCAGCCTGACGGGCCGTACAGGCAGCTACCGGGTCGATTTGCTGCCCAAGATCCAGATCAACATCGTCTTGAGCGAACACAACCTGGAAGATACCATTCAGACCATCCTCAGGTCCGCCTATACCGGCATGGCCGGCGACGGCCTGATCTTCGTCTACCCGGTGGAGGAAGTGATCCGCATCCGCACCCGGGAGCGGGGGCACGACGCGGTGATGTATCCCGGGGACATTGACGAAAGGAAGGAGGTCACCGCCAAATAGTTTCCCCCCTTCATTCCGGCCATCCCCCTTCTGGCAGGGTGGTGGGGCGGCCTCCCTAAACTATTGCATTTCTGGTTTTTCCATGACAAAATAAATTGATTTCTCGCGGCCAGGGAGGCTATCCTTCCTGGCCTGCATTTCGCTGGGGCGTCTCCCCGGCCTTTTGGGGCAAGAGACCTATGTCAACCGAAGCGGTGATCTTCGCCTGTCAGCAAGCGGTGCCGGACCCGGAGGCCCTGCTGGTCTCCTTGGGCAAGGGGGGAGACCGGTGGCGGGTGCTTTCGGAGCCTTGCAGCAGTAAAGTGGAGGCCTTTCAGTTGCTCCGCGCCTTGGGAACTCCGGTGGACCTGGTATGGGTCATCGGCTGCGATAAGACCCTCTGCCGCTACCAGGATGGCAGCCGCCGCCTGGAAGGCCGGGTGCAATATTCCCAGGGTTATCTGGAAGAAATCGGGCTGGAGTCGGGGCGGCTGGGCTATTCCCTGGTCACCCCGGGCGATGCCGCGGCCCTGGCCGGGATCGTCAAGGAAGTTAAGGCCCGTCTGCAGGCCCTGGGGCCAAGCCCCCTCAAGGCCAAGGTTTAGGACTAATGCTGTTCATTTAAGGACCAGGAGCCGACGCGCAGTCATTTCCTTTGTCATTCTGAGGGAGTCGGGGGCGGCCACAGAATTTCTAAATACGAGATGCTTCGCTTCGCTCAGCATGACAAAAAAATGTGGGGTGGGCACTGCCCACCAATCCCATAGAAAAGAACCGCTTAAGTGAACCTTATTTTATTAAACTGTCTCATTTAGGAGAACTAGGGTTGCCTGCCAAATATCACATCCACATGCGCCGGGTGCCGCCCCGTTTCACCCCTCTGGCCAAAAGCACCGTGATGGACTGGGGCGAGGGCTGTCTCCGCTGCGCCCGCTGCGTCAAGGAAGACTGTCCGGTGGACGCTTACCGGAAGCGGGGTTTCGACCGGCAGCAGCTGGTGGACACCATCGATCAGGTCTGCCGCGACTGTTACCGCTGCGTCCAGGGTTGTCCCCGGGGGCTAGTCTTCAAGGCCATGAACCCCCAATACCGGCAGATGGGGGACGACTATTGGACCCCGGAGATCATCGCGGTCACCTGGAGCCAGGCGGAAACCGGCAAGATCCCCGTTTCCGGAGCGGGCTATGGCGGGCCCTTTTCCGGGGAGGGCTTCGACTCCTGCTGGACCGACATGTCGGAGATCGTCCGGCCCACCCGGGATGGCATCCACGGCCGGGAATATATCAGCACCTCCATCGACCTGGGCCGCAAACCCATGTTTCTGGCCTTCAACGAACAACAGGAGATGCTGATCACCCCACCTCGCCTTTTGGAAATCCCTTTACCGGTGGTGCTGGCGGAACCATCCCGGAGCGCCGACCCGGCGCGGCTGCGTCAGATCATGGTGGCGGCCGCCCAAAACCTGGGCACCCTGGCGCTCTTGCACCGGAAAGACATCGGCGCCGACCTGGCCCCGGCCGCCTCTCGCCTGGTGCCCATCCTGTCGGCCAGAGAGCCTCTGAAGCAGGATGCGCCGCTGCTCAGCCAGGTGCCCGCGGTGGAGATCCCGGACCATCCCGGGGTAATGGCCCAAATGGAGGCCATCAAGAAACGCTTCCCCCAATTGCTCGTCTGGATCAGGGTGCCGGCCGACGGCCAGGCCGCGGCGCGAGTGGCGGCCTTAGCCGCGGCGGGGGCCGAGGTTTTGCACCTGGCCGGCTCCGACAAGGCCCGGGGCCTCAAGGACGCCGGAACCGCGCACCTGAAGGACCTGGTGCGCGGCTGCCACCTGAAGCTGGTGGAAGACCGGTTGCGGGACGCCGTCACCTTGCTGGTCAGCGGCGGCATCGCTTTGGCGGAGCACGTGGCTAAGGTTATCATCGCCGGCGCCGATGGGGTGATGGCCGACCTCTCCCTGCTCCTGGCCCTGGAATGCCGGCTGTGCCCCGAGTGTCCCGGCGGCGCTGATAAGAAGAACCAACAGCCCTGCCCCATCGACCTGGGGAGCCTCAGCGTCCCGCGGGGGGCCCAGCGGATGGTCAACCTCCTGGGCGCCTGGAACAACCAGCTTCTGGAGGTCCTGGGCGCCATGGGCATGCGGGAGGTGCGCCGTCTGCGAGGGGAAGTGGGCCGGGCCATGTTCAAGGAGGACCTGGATAGAGAAATCTTTGCCCCGCTCTTCGCCCGGCCGGAGGGTGAAACCAGGAGGGTCGGCGAATAGAAGGAGTTACCCGTAGGGCGGCCGTCCCTGGCCGCCTCTAAATGGCGGGCACGGAGGCCCGCCCCACCGAACCGATAACCGGTTTTCGGCGAAAGGCGAACGCAGGCTAAAACCTGCGGCTACCACTTAAAAGCAAATGAACGCCAAACCACCCCGTGGCCGGTTCAAAGTTCAAAGTTAAATCGACTAAAATCAGAAAAAGACTAAAAAATGGCGCAAGCGAAGAAAAAAACGGTTCCCATCATTCCCCTGGAATCCTGGAGCGAAGACGGGCCCTGGCAGCCGATTCCCACCCCGTCCCGCTTCCGCACCCCCTTGAGCAAGTACCTGGTGGGGCGTGACGAATCCGCCTGCATCAAGTGCGGCGGCTGCGTCGAAGCCTGCCCCTATGGGGTTCACACCAAGTCCGGCGGCTACTTGCGGCGTCCCCGAAATTACCTCTGCCTGGGATTTGCCTGCCGGGAGAAGGAATTTTTCTGCGTGGCCAAATGCCCGGCCAAGGCCCTGCGGCTCAGCCTCCACCCGGTGTACGGCACCCTGGGGGACCGGCGCTGGCCTGCGGATTTGCTCCTCAGCACCTGGTGGCAGGCGGAATGGGGCAACCTCCCCTATACCGACCTCGAATATCGCCTGGGAGACTCCGGCGGCGGCTTCGATAAACTGCGTTTTCTCTTTCCCAAGCACCATTCGGACTTCAAGCTGACCGAGGACGACATCTCCTTGGAGGTGGAGCTGAACCGGCGGGGAGATGGCCGGCCCCAGGTGCGGCTGGCAGTGCCCTGGTACGGCGGCGGCATGTCCTTCGGCTCGGTGAGCATCAATACCATTCTGTCCCGGATTCGGGCGGCGATCCGCTTTAACACCATGGTATCCACCGGCGAGGGCGGCTTTCCCGAAGAACTCTACCCTTATAGTGACAATATCGTCACCCAGGTGGCCACCGGCCTCTTCGGGGTCCGGGAAGACACCATCCAGCGGGTGCGCATGGTGGAGTTCAAATACGCCCAGGGGGCCAAGCCCGGATTGGGCGGCCATCTGCTGGGGGACAAGGTGACCCCCGCGGTGGCCCGCATGCGGGAGTCGGTGACCGGCAGCTCCCTGTTCTCCCCCTTTCCCTTCCACAGCGTCTATTCCGTGGAAGATCACAAGAAACACATCGACTGGATCAAGGAGATCAATCCCCGGGCCCTGGTGTCGGTGAAGGTCTCCACCCCCACCGACGTGGACATGGTGGCGGTGGGGAGCTATTACGCCGGCGCCCATGTGGTCCAGTTGGACGGCAGCTATGGCGGCACCGGGGCCGCGCCGGATATTGCCAAGAAGAACATCGCCATGCCGGTGGAATATGCCATTCCCAAGGTGCACCAGTTCCTCAAGGCCGAGGGCATCCGGGAGCAGGTGACCCTGATTGCCTCCGGCGGCATCCGCAGCGCCTTCGACGTGGCCA
>Ga0208686_1000365_pt1 | contig 23756 bp, 30 predicted proteins | sample June2015DPH_6_50_FD_184694 | JGI IMG/M metagenome (GOLD analysis project Ga0208686, IMG submission 184694) | Peatland microbial communities from SPRUCE experiment site at the Marcell Experimental Forest, Minnesota, USA - June2015DPH_6_40... | ecosystem: Environmental > Terrestrial > Soil >... | reverse complement strand
GCTTTTACAAGCAACTTCTGCGCGGACCTTCCTGGGAAGTTCGATGAACCTGCTCTAAGACGAGGAGCGCACTTCGAAGGTCACATCACATTTACAGCCGCACTTGGAATCCCCTTCGGAACCATTCGCTTCGTGAGCGAAAAAACGGCTTCGCTCCGTTGGCTTGTGGCTTTGGCTCGATACCAGACGTGCGACCACGACCGCTACGAAAAAGATGCCGGACATACTTTCAAGCGCCGCAATGTTCCGCACATAAGAATTTACGGGCACGATCGCTCCAAACCTACGCTGGTCAGGGTAACCATGCTGAAATACAGAAACGTTCCGCTCTGGGTGTAGGGGATCACCTGGTTGAATGCGTGGTCGACGAAACGATTCAGGATCCAGTAAACCTGGGGAAAAGCAGTAGCTATCACGAGATAGCTGATGAATGCTACTGCGATCATGCCTCGTTGGTTGCGGGAGGGTGTCTGGAAATGCTCGAAGATAGCCCACAGGATCAAGCACGAGAACACCAAGCCCACAACGGGAGATAGGTTCGCGTATGGCGTGCTGCGATCGCCGAAGGCTTCAATGATCCTTGTGATCATCCAGAAGGCAGCAACCGGAAGCACGAGGCGACGTGCAACGCTAGCGTTTGCCATGCAGTCGATAGCGGATACCACGATCGACAGCACCGCGAGTCCGAGCAGAGCGCTGGGCGCGAGGATGAGAATCCGCGAGCGGCGAGGCCAGCATCTCAACCACGAGTGCCCACATCAGAATCTCGATGCGATGCCGGGTGAACAATCTCGCAACTAGCCGTTTAGCACGCATAGAAAAGCTCGTGTCTGCTTTTTGCATGTCGGCGGTCTTCATTTACTGAACCGGCGACCAATCGTCGGACGGATTGAATTCCTGAATCGATGCCGCGATCTTCGCCGTATCCGGGCCCAAATCGCGCTCGTAGACCACTCCATCCTGGTTCGTCATGAAGGTCGTGATGCCGGTTTCTGCGTACCTAACGGGTGTTGCCAGAATGGCGAAGCCGCCGGTCATCTTTCCATTCACGATGTAGCTCTTTGCGCCGCCGGGGGTGTCGTCACCTTGAGCAGTGAGTATGCGCAGTGCGTAGCCATCGATCACCAGAGGCTGATCCGCAGTGAGCGACGCGAGCGACGACTTGGGGAATTCGCTGAGACTAGCAAGCGAGCTCGCACCTTGCTGTTCCGACGCAGGCCAATAGAGTCCATCCTGTTTGCCCGCACTGCTGATGATGCGCTGCGCGTATTCAGCCGAAGCGCCACCGTCGGTAAAGTAAATCTCCTGTGCGGTGGCGAGCGCGGCGCAGGCGTCGATCGCTAACAGCTCGTTGCGCCCGATGTCACGGGCCCGGACTTCCTCCGCCCCGGCAACACCATCGAAGTACCACTGCCCGGACGCATTTTCCGCAAGCGGCACCGGGAAAGCGAAGTTGTCCGCTCCAATGAAGAGCACGCGACTGCCGTCGGTCATGTCGACCCAACGATTCATCTTCTCGTACTTTGACGCAAAATTCTCTAACGTGGCCTTGTCTGCTTCTTTGTCTCCCGCGCTCAGGAGGACCTTCGTGTCAATGCCCAGGATTTCCACAAGCGCGGCTTCATCGCCGCTCTTCGCCGCCTTGGCCAGCGCGGCCCCGGCATCGGCCGGTGACTGAAACGTAATCTGGGTGTTCCAGGCTCGCGCCGAATTCTCTGTCTCGAGTCGTAGCGTCACGAGCACTAAGGCGGCGAGCGCCAGCACTCCGATTGCAACCTGCTTCCGCTTCTTCGTAGTTTTCTTTGGATTCGATTCCATTTTCAATCTCCTTTTGAAAGTTCTGATCTGCCTTTTTCCCTTATTGAATGACCGTATTTTTCAGGCCCATTAGCGACGGCGTCCGCCGCCGCCGAAAGAGCGGTGTTCAGCGGGTGCATGTTCTCTTGCCATACGCGGCTGAGGGCTCCGTCCCGCCATGCTTCCACGGCCCCGATTGCTTTCCATGCGATTGGTCGCGCCATCTCCGCTGAAGCGGGAGCGGTTCTGCTCGCTACCAGCGAAGCGGTTGTCTCCGCCGCGGTTCTGACCGAGGAGTTGACCGCCACCATTGTTCGAACCAGCACCAGTGCGCTGCACTCCACCATTGCCGCCAATCAGCCCATGATTGCCGTTGTTCCCGCCGTTAGGCGTATTGTTCGGGCCGGTCCCTTTGTCAGCGTGCCAGCCGCCGTCAGGACCGAAATACCCGTTCGGGTGATACCCGCCGTTCGGGCCGTAGTGGGTGTCTTCGCCCGGCTTGTAGTTACCGTTGGGGTGAAAAGTGCCGTTGGCGCCATACCAGGCATGATTTTGCGATCCGGCCGCTCCACCTCCCCAGGGGTGATAGCCGTGGTAGTTGTTGTTGTTCCAGGTGTGGTTGTTGATATAGGTGTTGTGGTTGTAGATGATGGTTGAACCGCCGCCACCACCCCAGCCGCCGCCCCAGTTCACGTTCCAGGCGTGCCAGCCCCAGCCGAAGCCTCCACCCCACCCGCCGCCTCCAAACGCGGCGCCAATCGTAATACCCGTTCCAAAGTAAAGACCAACGGAAGCTACTGGCAGCGGTGGAGGCACGTAGAGCGGCACCACTACAGGCGCGCCGTACACCACAGCCGGGTTGTATTGCGGAATGTAGACAACCTGGGGGTTCGCCGGTTGAATCACGATCGTAGTGGGCGTTGGCTGCGTGACCGTAATCTGCGAGTTGGATTGCAGCGTCTCTGCCGCTTGTGCTTTGGCGCGCATCGCCTGCACTGCCGCCATCACACCCGCCTGTTGATTCGCGAATGCCTGCCCGAGGCTCGATGTCCACGAAAGGTTATGCGCCAGGTTGTCCAACACGGAAGGAAACTGCGTCAACGCCTTGACACTGGGGTCCCAGGATTGCTGGTCTACAGCTTGCGCGAGCGCCGCGCCCGTCAGATTTCTGTTCTGCGCCAGCCAGTCGTCGGCGTATGCGATCTGGTCTGGATCCGTCGCGGCAGCGAGCACCTGCGCCACCAAGGCATCCGGGTACAGCGCGATGGGAGCCACCAGCGAGTCAAGCTGATCCGGGGACAGAGGTGCCGGTGTCGGCCCCGACGTGCCTTGCGTCGAGTAGCTCGTCACCGGCTGCGCCGCAGGTTGAAGTGCAATTGCCGAAGCCGGCGACGGAGATTGATAAACCGTCTGTTCTACTGGAGGTGCTAATACTGGCTGAGATTGATAAACCGCCCCAGTGCTTGGCGGAGCTGGCGCCACCGCGGTGGCGGGGCGCACGGCCTGCCATGGCGCGTGCTTGCCATGAATTCCGTACAAACCTGACATGTCATCGCCATAGATCTGTCCGCGGAACGTAATAACGGTCCGGGTTACGGTACTGAATACGATGTGATGTTCATTCACCCGCCCTTGAATCGGACCAGACTGATCCGGGCCTTCGAAATATCCCGTGATTCGGTTGCCGTATTGTGCGATTTGGACATGCTTCACGATCGTCTCGCCGTTCTGCAGGCTGGTGGAGTAAATCGTCCAGTCTCCCTGCACGTTGTCCGGCGGGGTGTCTGCCAGCGCCGTGTTGCTAAGAATCAGCGACATGAGAGGAAAGATAGCCAGGCTCAGCGCCGTGTTCATTTTCTTCATGACATCCTCCACGCGACTTATCAGCTGCCTGCGTCGCTCGCAAATCAGTAATGCAACTCGCGAACCAATCCTAACTTGCTGATGTTGCATAACTTGTTGGATCTTCAATTTCCGACGGGCTCGGAAATTTACGAAATCTCAGGAGAGACGGTCAGCAGCATCCCTAGGACTGGTTCGGGCGTCCGGACGGACGACCCGGTATGGGTGTTGTTGGGCTCGGCCTCACCGGTTGGTCCTGGGAGCATGCTCCTAGCTGAGAGAGAACTCATCAGAAGCAGTACAAACTCGGTGGCCTGTCTGCCCAGCGGGAACCCAAAGCTACGATGGCATAAGCATTCGTCAGCGCCGTTCGCCGAGGTGAGCTCACGAGTGGTGTTAAATACATGTCGATGGCCCCATCGGTTGGATCGGCCAGATTTGAATAGCATTGGCCTCCAAGGCCCTTTTCGGAGTGCGCGAGCGCCTTGTCACCGAGCCAGGGGACCAGCTATTCGTCAGCAAACTTTCCGGCGCGCGCCAATTCGACAACTGGCAGGACTGCGGCAGGCGGACTATCTGGTTCCGCACCACAATTTGTTAATAACAAAGGTGCGCACACGCTTAGGCCAGCGCGTGACGAAAAGTTGCGCGATGGCAGCAGCCTTTTCTCTATTTCTTGTCGAAAGGCCGGGCATCAAAGAAGATCTGATTGCGCACGATCAGGCCGTCTTTGAACGTCATCAAGGCTGCCGCGCGGCAAACCCCGATTGACTCTGCAAAGCCCATATCATAAGTCAACATCGCTTGGTCTTCAGAACCGAACTTCGCGTGCACTTTAATGCTATTGATGAGGGGTAGGAGGCGCTTGGCGGCTTCCAGAACCGTCTCCTTCCCAGTCAGTTCCTCCATCGGCGTGACAAGCCGAACGTCAGGGTGCAAGCGCCGCGCCATACCATTGAGGTCTTTGTCGGCCATTGCTTTGTAGTAGGAGACCGCAGAAGTGACGTTGTTTTCAGTCATAGTTGTTCTCCTTCGTTTCAAATTTCTGGAAGAATGCGCGTTGCGTTCATGTTGTCGAATCAGTGTGCCAGCCGGGATTGGTCCATTGTCCGTGGCGCCGCACGAACACCTCCGTGACCCTGCCGAAAGTCAGCGATCGTTTGCCGTTCGTTTCCGTTTCCACGAGATATTTGCTCCAAATAATTACGACATCCCCGAAGCGCTGAATCTCGCTGCGTGGGAACTCAAGTCGAATCAGCTTTCCACCTTCCTTTTGGAAGTCAGCGGCCGATTGAAACACTTCGGCCTGGGTCTTCCATTTATCCTCCCCCGCGCTGATGACGATAGTGTCTGGTGGCACCAATTTCTGGAGGTCTTTGTGTCATTGGCAAACCAGGCGCGCCAGACCGCTTCACGCGCCTTGAGGATCTCGCTTCGGCCGTCCGCGCTCGACGCGGCAAAGTTCGACCCCATCGATACGACCATCCCGACGAGCGCTACCGATACGATCCGAACTGCACTTTGCATGCTGCCTCCTCTGATAAAGGTCGCGGATCATCTCACAATCGCCCTGAGAGAGATCTGCGCGGCCCAAACTGCGAATGGATTTCCTGCTCGCGCCTACGCTCCTTTTTCCAGTGGGTAGGTTTTGGCAGGACGGTAAGTTCCCGGGAATGTACGGGACGCAATTGACAGGCGGTTCCACGCGTTGATGGCGGTCACGGCGAGAGTCAGGTCCGCCAATTCTTTTTCGCTGAAGTGCGCGTGCGCTTCTTCATACACGGTGTCGGGCACATGCCCGTCGGTGATGAGCGTGACGGCCTCCGTCCAAGCCAGAGCGGCGCGTTCGCGTTCGGTATAGTAAGGGCATTCTCGCCACGCGTCCAACGAGTACAGCCGCTGCTCCTGTTCTCCGATTGCGCGCAGATCCTTCCAATGCATATCCAGACAGTACGCGCAGCCGTTGATCTGGGAGGCACGCAGCCTGATCAGATGGAGCAGAGACTCTTCCAGTTCACAGTTTTCCAGGTATTGCTCGACGCCGATCATGGCTTTGTAGACACCTGGGGCGGCTTTGTCATAGCTGAAACGAGCTTCCATAAATCCTCCTAGAAATTGAACAACAAAAGCAGTTGGACGACGGAGTTCACGACTCATGTCCGTGTTGGCGGGCCCTCGAACAGAGCAAGTAACACGGCCGCGGCCGACGCAGAGAACACCGAATAGTCCAGCGGAGACTTGATCCCGAAAGAGATGGCCATGGTGATGCCGAAGAGCGCCAGAAGCACTGCGCTTCCGAGGGTTACCCAGCGCGGCCACACGCCGAGAATCAAGGCAATTCCCAAGACCAATTCGGCAGCCGTGGCCGACCAAGCCAGAAATGGGATGGTGAAGGCAGGCATGAACGAGTTCACTTCCGCCGTATATTTCACGAAGTTGGCGAAGTTTCCGTAACCAACATTCTTGCCGTAAAGGCCGAACCGTGAGGCGATTCCCGAAAGAAAAGCGGCTCCGAGTGCGATGCGCGCGTATAGGACACCCAACCGCTCCCAGTTGAGCGTGCCCGATGTTGTCGTTGCCCATCGATGTGAAGTCTCTGACGCGACTGGCTGTGCCTTGTCCATGATTACTTTCCTCCTGGCGTTGCGATTTCCGGCACATCGCTGCTGAGTGGCGTGTCGTGATCGCAGACGAAATACGCAATGAACGTTGCCGCCTCAGTCTGGCTGGCATTTGCGGAAACGACGTGAACGCCATTGGGCGCTTCGTAAAAGCTTTCGCCCGCCTTGTAGATCGCTTCGGGTTCGCCTTTCACCTGCGTGCGGAGCGCTCCTTCGACAACGTGACCGATGACGGCGCAAGGATGACTGTGCGGCGGCGAGGACTCGCCGGGTCCGTAATGGACCTCAACCACAGTGGCCTTCAGGTGTTCACCATTCAACTTAGGCAACGCGTGAGACAGCGCGACGCGCGCCCGTTCTTTGGTCTCAGGGTGCTTCGTAGGGGTGGGACCCTGAGTCCATGCCAGCGGACTTCCCAGCACCGCAGCATACAGAATCACCGCGACTCCAACGCGCATTCTGGAAGCACTCATGGTTGGATCCTCAGGGTTTAACCCTAAGCTGATAGTGGATCACTAACAAGATCCATTTATGGTATATGCTATGTACCATTATCATGGTGAAGCGAGCGACTGTCTTCGAGCTGGTGCTTCCGCTGCGGGATTCGGGAATCTCCGCCAACCGCTGGCTGAATGGAGCCTTGCGTGCCGAGATTCTGGAGGGCCGCCTGCGTCCGGGGGCGCGGCTTCCGGCGACACGCGATCTAGCCCGCCAATACGGACTCGCGCGGGGAACGATCGTCAACGTTTTCGAGCAGCTCAAGTCCGAGGGCTACGTGGACGGCAGCGTGGGATCGGGAACGTATGTGAGCAAAATCTTGCCCGACGAATTGCTCCAGGTCCCACGAGAGGACGGGCCGGGTCTGCCGGCTCAACGCAAACGGCGAAGCAAAGTCTCCGACTACGCAGGACGGGTGCATCTGTTTCCGAATCTTGAAGTCCGCCCCAGCCGTGCTTTCCGGGCCAACATACCAGCGTTGGATTTGTTTCCGACGACTTTATGGGCGAAGGTTGCGGCTCGACGCTTAAGGCGTGTCTCGACGAATCTTCTGCTGGGCTGCGGTCCTATGGGATATCCGCCACTGCGCCAAGCCGTGGCCAGCTACCTGAGCACTTCACGCGGAGTGAAGTGCGTCCCCGAGCAGGTTGCGATCATCTCCGGTGTGCAGGAAGCGCTCGATCTGGCAGTACGGCTCTTTCTAAATCCCGGAGATCGAGTGTGCATGGAGAATCCAGGGTATCCGGGCGCGGCGATCGCATTCAAAGCCGGGGGCGCGAAGGTCTCTGCCATACGCCTGGATGACGAGGGCATGCAGGTGCAGGATGCGAGCATGCGCGGAGCGCGATTGGTCTACGTCACTCCCGGACACCAGTTTCCGGTCGGAGTCACGATGAGTCTCGCCCGACGTCTGCGGTTGCTGGAATGGGCTGGGAAGTCAGGCGCGCTGATCCTCGAAGACGACTACGACAGCGAGTATCGCTACTCGGGACGGCCAGTGCCAGCGCTGCAGGGACTCGATCGCCACGGGCTGGTGCTATTCACGGGAAGCTTCAGCAAAGTTCTCTTCCCGTCGCTGAGGCTAGGATACTTGGTGGTCCCGTCCGATCTGGTCGATTACGTATCCGCGACACTCTCGGTGACGAGCCGCCACGCGGCACTGCTTGAACAGGCGGTGCTCTGCGATTTCATCACCGAAGGACACTTCGGGCGACATCTCCGCCGTATGCGAGAGGTGTACGCGGAACGACTCTCGGTTCTCCTGGAATGCGCTGGGCAGAGTCTCGCTGGGCTGCTGGAGATTTCAGGCGTGGAGGCCGGGTTGCAGACTGCGGGTTGGTTGTGCACCGGGCTAGGCGGTGAATCGGTAGCGGCTGCGGCCGCCAACCGGGAAGTGGAGGTCACTCCGCTGAGCCGTTACAGCCACGGCAGAATGGCGCACGAAGGACTGCAACTGGGATTTGCCGCGGTGAACGCGAAGGAGATCGAACGAGGGGTTCGAGAGCTCGCGATCGCTCTGGAGAGTGAATTGCGTACCTTTCATCGCAGCGGCAACCGAGCGCCTCTGAGATAAGGGTGTTCGACGCGAGGAAGTAAAGAGATTCGCCTTGATAATTCGCAAGCCAATTCTGAGTGGCCGGTCAGTTGTTCGTGTTCTACCCATCTTGCAAGTTCTGATCGTCTGACGGTAAAGACAGTGCGCCATGTCCCGCCGAGATGACCCCTTGAAGCTGTAGCTCGATCGATTTCTTCCTGTTTGCCGACAATCCGGGAGCTAGCGGCCACTTCAGGTTCTGGTCCAGCCAATCCAGCCATTGCGGTACACATCCTGAGGTAAATAGTTGGACAACAAAGTAGCCCAGGGCCAGGCCGGGCGTCTGCCAGCTTCGTAAGAAAATGGCCTCACCTACTCTTCGTTGTACACTTTGAAGCTGTATTGACCCGGGAAAACGTGCCCCAGATAAAGCATACGAGCTTACGATTGGCATTCACATGCACACAACCATTTTCGCCGCATTTTTGGAGATCTCTCGGACGGCGGTTTCGATGTGCAGCGCCGGCATCCTACTTTTCCTTGTTGCGCTGTGGGCTGCGAAGACCGATATCCCGCGAGCCGGCGGCCTGGACAAGATCGTAGTCCTGAGCAATTTATGTTTCGCCATCCCCTTGGCGGTCTTCGGCGCGGAGCATCTCTCGGGCGCAAGATTCATCATGCTCGCCGTGCCCTCGTACATGCCATGGCGTTTGTTTTGGGCCTATTTCGTCGGCTTTGCGTTGCTGTCCGCGTCCTTGAGCATTGCCACAAAAATTCAGGTGCGCTGGTCCGGCTTGCTCTTCGGGATCATGATGTTTCTTTTTGTGGCGATGGTGCATATCCCGCGAGTTCTCGCCAACCCCAAAGACAGGTTTGCATGGGTGATCGTCATCCGCGAAATGTCATTCGCGGGTGGAGCCTGGATTCTTGCGGCAAACACGATGCGCGGGCAAGAGAAAAGCACGCTCATTAACGTGGGCCGCGTGTTGATCGCGATCGCCGCTATATTTTTTAGTCTTGAGCATTTTCTGCACCCGGCGGGATGCCCCGGAGTGCCGCTCGAAAAACTGACGCCTGCGTGGATTCCGGGGCACCTGCTCATTGGCTATCTGACAGGCGCAATTCTTCTGGTTGCGGGGGCAAGCATTCTGCTGAACAGGAAGACCCGGATCGCGGCAACTTATCTCGGTACCTGGATTGTGCTGCTTGTATTGTTCATCTATGGGCCGATCCTGATCGCGCAGATGTCCGACCCGGGCACCGCGGTCAAGGTTGAAGGGATCAACTACTTTGCGGACACGCTACTGTTTGCCGGAGCGATTCTCGCGCTCGCCGGCGCGACGCCACGCACGGACTAAAGTGTCGCCTGCCAACCTGTTACGAAACTAAGACCACGACAGTGTTGTTCTGCAGCTGGCGCCTAGTTGTGCACGTGTGCGTTCTGCGCAGGGTTGGCGTGGTGCTCGGAGCGGATGCCTGGGCCCCCTGCCTAAATATACCTTGACACGTATATGCTCTGTGGGGTATATCAAGCGAATGGAATCTGTGTTCGAAATCATTGCGGAGCCGAACCGCCGCGCGATATTGAGCCTCCTGGTCTCGTCACAACAGTCGGTGGGAGAGATCGAGCGTCAGCTTCGTATGCCGCAGCCGACCGTGTCAAAGCACCTGCGGGTGCTGCGCGAGGCCGGTTTCGTGGAATCCACGGTGGACGCACAGCGCCGTCTCTACCGGCTGAGACCTGCGCCATTTCAGGAGGTGGATGCCTGGCTGGCTCAGTTCCGCCGGTTCTGGTCCGTTCACGTAGATGCACTCGAACGCCACCTCGACCGCATGGATCAATCCCCACCAACGAAAAGGAAAACTAAGGAGAAGACGACGCGGCCCAAACCGCGAACGTGACAAAGGAGAAACGAAATGAAAATCAAAGTGACCAGCGTATACGTGGACGACCAGAACAAGGCCCTGCGCTTCTATACGGAGGTACTGGGCTTTGCCAAGAAGACCGATTTCAGTCAGGGCCCATATCGCTGGCTGACCGTGGCCTCGCCCGAAGAGCCGGACGGCACTGAGCTGCAGCTGGCGCTGAACAACAACCCCGCCGCCAAAGCGTATCAGCAGGCGATTTTTCAACAGGGCCAGCCCGCGGCCATGTTCTACACCGACGACGTCAAGGGCGACTACGAGCGGATCAAGGCCGGCGGCGCCGAGTTCACGATGCCGCCCACCGAGGTGACCGGCTCGACCATTGCGATGCTGAACGACACCTGCGGCAACCTCATTCAGCTCGCCCAGCTGGCACGCTATTCACACTAAGGAGACGAACGTGACCGATTGCGAACAGTACACACCGGGTCCGGCCAGCGGGGCGCAGGTACGAAAAAACGGAGAGAAGTGGACGCTCATTCTCATCAGAGAACTGCGCCACTCGCCGGAAAAAGTCTGGCAGGCGCTTACCGACCCGGCGCATCTGCGCGAGTGGGCGCCCTTCGACGCCGATGGGAGCCTGGGTACGGCTGGAACCACGGTGAAGCTCACCACGGTGGCAGCGCCCACGCCGTACGTTACCGAAACAAGAGTGACGCGAGCCGACGCTTCCAAGGTGCTTGAGTACAACTGGGGTGACCACGATATGCGGTGGGAACTCGAAGCCTTTGGTGGCGGCACGCGCCTGACGCTGTGGACCAACATCGGTCGCCGCTTCATCGCAATGGGTGCTGCCGGGTGGCACATTTGTTTCGATGTGCTGGATCATCTTCTCAGCGGAACTCCCATCGGCCGCATCGCCGGTGGTGAGGCCAGGAAGTTCGGCGGCTGGCAGCGGCTGAACGCGGAGTACGCCAAGCAGTTCGGTATTGAAACGCCCAACCGGCCGCCTCAGGCGGCTCAAAAGTCATGAATCGTGGTGGATGAAGCGCGCATGGGCTCTCCGTTCGGCAACATCGAAGTGCGCGGTGAGCGCGAGAACAAACTCATGTCTTACACGTGGATGGCCTATGGTCTCAAGAGTGTCGTCACTTGGACTCTCACCCCTTCGAGCACGGGGACCCACCGCGCATGGAGCAGTCGGGCTTCCGGCCGGGTCAGCAGCAGGCCTACCAGGGCGCCAACTACGGGTGGCGGGGGTTCTTTGCGGCCCTGGAAGCAGGTCTTGGCGCGGATAGACTGAAATCTGCCGGTACAATTCAAAGCTAGGCCAGAGTAAATGACGTGGTATCGCCGATAAATGGAGGACAAACTAATCATGAAAGAGGCCACCAAACGTTCGATTCTTCGCTGGATCCACATCATCTTTAGCATTCCGATACTCGGGTATATTTATAGTCCGTTTGAAGAAATTCCAAAGTACGCCGCCCGTGTTCGGTTTGTCGTCGTTCCTGTAATGCTCCTTTCGGGATTTTGGATGTGGAAAGGCCATGTCCTTCGACGACTTATTTCGAAGAGATCAGCCTATCAAGACGCTGCGGCGAATCGCTGATAGAGAGACTCAAATTTTACCCTTTCCCCTAACGGTTAACCAATAAAACTACTCGCATGAAAACGGGACAAGAATTCGAGGCATAAAGATCCAATGAATCCATCGGAACGTATTGACGAGCTGATCGCAGAACTCACAGACTGGCGTGGCAAAACGTTCGCCAGCGTCCGCAAGAGCATCCTTGAGGCCGATCGGGAGATAATCGAGGAATGGAAGTGGATGGGAAGCCCAGTGTGGTCTCACGACGGAATAATCGCGGTCGCCAATGCCCACAAAGATAAGGTGAAGCTCACCTTTTCCCACGGGGCGAGGCTCCCAGATCCTGACAAGCTCTTCAACGCGGGCCTCCAAGGCAACGCCTGGCGAGCGATCGATATTTTCGAGGGCGATAAGATTAATGAGCGTGCTCTAAAAAATCTCGTCCGTGCCGCGGTTGATTACAATCAGATCAAATTAAAGAGGAAAGCGCCTGCGGGTACTCGAGCGAAAGTACATAAAAGTAAAAAGTGATGAAAACGACTGCTGTTGGCGCCCCGTTGCGCCATCCCGCGTTCCAGCGGCTTTGGCTGGGGCTGAGCATCTTGTATCTCGGGGACCAGTTCACCATCATCGTCTTGCTCTGGTTCGTGTTGCAGTTGACCGGCTCTGGTCCGGCGGTGGGCCTCGTCATCCCTCTGCTTCGACCTCCCCGGCGTCGTCACCGGGGCGATCCTCGGGCGTCTGCTGGATCGCCACCAGCCGCGGCTGGTGATGGGCTTCGACAACCTCGCCCGAGCGGGACTCATCGCGGCGATTCCCACGCTCTACGCCCTGGGATCGTTGCAGCTCTGGTACGTCTTCGTGCTGGCATTGGCTGGCCGGAGCGCTCTCGCCAGCAACCACGGCTGGGGCATCCTGGGCGCCCTATACGCCGATGGAAACCACCCTGCTGCAGCGGCTCGTCCCGGCCGAGATAGGCGGCCAGATCTTCGGCGCGCGGCATTCGCTGGTGGTAGCGGCGGCGCCGCTGGTAATCGCTATCTCTGGCCTCGCCTGCATCCTCGCCGGGCTGGGTGGCCTCGTCTCACCGTCAGTGCGTCAGTTGCAACGAGGAAGCCCCTAGTGTTCCGGCAGGGCATGAATTCATTAAGAGATTTGGGCGACGGATGGTGTCAGCGAGGAGCCGTTGCGACATCTATCTGGAGCGCCAGTGGGCTTCTCCGCCTGAATCGGCGTCCACACCCTCTCTGGTTTGTACCGCCGTGAGGAGGCTATTCGCGCTGGTAGCTCAGCTTGCCATTGACCACAACAGCGGTGACGTGGCTGGTGTATTCGAAAGGGTCGCCATCATAGAGTACGACGTCTGCATCTTTGCCGGCTTCGAGCGAGCCCACACGATCGGCGATGCCAAGAATCTTTGCCGCATCAATCGTCGAAGCGCGCAGTGCGCCTTCGAAGCCTAGGCCATTGCCAGCAGCCACTCCGGCCTCGAACAGCAGAACGCGATTCTTGGGCACGTAGTTTTCAAACCCGGTCATCAGCGCGACGGGAATCCCGGCTTGCGCCAGAATGGCTGCATCTTCCAAAGAAGCATTGCTGGTCTCTATCGACTCAAGCCGTTGGAGCGTAGGACCCACCAATGCGGCTGCGCCGGACTGCTTGATGACCTGCGTCTCGAGATATCCTTCGGTGACACTGCTGAGAATGAGCTTGAGCTTGAATTCCTGGGCCAAGCGGATCGCAGTGTCGATGTCATCGGCACGATATGCGTTGAATATGGCCGGTACATCGCCACGCAGTGCCAGACTAATGGCTTCCAACTTCAGGTCGCGGGAAGGCTGCTTCGTAGGGTCTTTCTTTTCGCTTGCATTCCAGTCGGCCCACTTCTTTTGATAGGCCTGCGCATTGAGCAAGCCTTCGCGGATGATAGCCGCGGTCATCATCCGCGTGGTCGGGGCTTTGTCTTTCTTGCCGTAAAACTCCTTGGGCGACTCGCCAAGATTGAAGACAATGGCCGAAACTGGCTTCACCGCAAGCTGGTCGACAGTGGGGCCGACGGTTTTAGGACCAACCGTCTTGAAGATACCGGCCTGCCCGGCGATTGGATTGGTGATCCCGGGCGCAGCCTGAATGGTCGTAATGCCGTACGTGTTGATGTATTCGAGCAGCATCTCGCGCGGGTTGAAGCTGTCGAGAGCGCGAACATCGGCCGTGTTGGGTTCGCTCTGCTCGTCTTGGTCCTGGTCGGCGGGAATGTTGTAGGCGCCCGAAATGCCCGCAGTCGTCTTGGCATCGATCAGACCTGGTGTCACATAGACGGCATGCATCACAGTGTAACCTGCGGGCACGTTGCTGCCCATATGAACAGCAGTGATTTTGCCATTCTCGATGAGAATGACACCGGGTTGTCCCTGTGCCTCGCTAGTGATTGTGTAGAGCTTGTCAGCCACGACGGCAATTTTCTGTGCCAAGACAGTATGGGAAATTGCAAGGACTACCACAGAGAGTAGGACGCAGCGTAGCGAGGGTCGAGTCATTGAGCACCTCCGACTGTGGCTGCGTCGAACTTGGGATAGCGTCCCGCAACATCATAGCCGCCGGTCGCATAGCGCAGATCAGCCGGATTGCGGCGGTCGAAAACTTTCTCGCCCTCAATCCAGGTTTCGAGCACTTTCGTGTAGACGCCGAAAGGAGGACCGGACAAGATGACAAAGTCAGCATCTTTGCCTTTCTCCAAGGTTCCGACCCGATCGCCGAGGTCGAGCATCTCGGCCCCATTAATGGTGAGTGCCCGCAAAGCACCTTGCTCGCTCATGCCTCCGCGCACGGCGAGTGCGGCTTCACGGAGTATGAAACGTGAACTGTTGATGTCGTCGTCGGTGTTGATGGCGACCTTCACTCCGGCCTTCTCGAGAATAGCTGCCGCGTGCTCGTTCACATTCATCGCTTCCAGCTTGCCGCCAGGCGAATCGACAATGGTCAGCGTCACCGGAATGTGGCGCTTAGCCAATTCTTCGGCCACCAGGTAAGCCTCGCTTCCATGATGAATCACGACGCGATAGTGAAACTCATCGGCGATGCGGACCACGGTCATGATGTCGTCAGCGCGATGCGTGTGATGCTGCACGATGCGCTTGCCGTCAAGCACCTGGACCAGCGCCTCCAACCCGAGATCGCGTTCCGGCGCTTTGGCATCCTTGCTACCTGCAGCGACTGCCTTGTTGTAGTCGTCCCACTTGCGCTTGTATTCCTGGGCCTTGGTGTATTCGCGCCGGGCCAGCGCGGCCACCTCCATACGCGTCATGGGAGCCTGATCGCGACGGCCATAGTGCTTGGGGTTCTCGCCGTTGGCCATCTTCATGCCACCAATCGTGCCGGGAATCAGCATCTCTTCTATAGTCTGGCCGCGCAACTTGACATAAGCAGTCTGACCCCCGATGACATTGCCGCTCCCGGGCATGATATTTGCGGTAGTGATACCGCCAGCGTTAGCAATGCGAACGCCGGCTGCCGAGGGATTGATGGCATCGATCGCACGTAACTGCGGTTGCACCGGACCCGAGCCTTCGTTGGCATCTACGTTGGCGGCGACTGGCGGATTGCCAATAATGCCGATGTGCGAATGCGTATCGACAATTCCGGGCATCAACACTTTACCCGTAGCGTCGATGACTCGAGCGTCCGTGGGGGCAGTGATGCTGCCGGCGGCGCCCACGGCTTCGATTTTCCCGGCGCGCACGATAACCACGCCGTTTTCAATAGGCGGGCCGCTGATGGGATAGATCTTGGCACCGCGCACGACTAGCACTTGGTCGGAAGGACGAGCTATTCTCGGGGTACCAGTCGCCGCATTGAGAGCGGCTTCTTGCGCATTGAGAGTGAGCGGTTGCAATACGATTGACACGGCGAGCATTTGCAAAAGTGAATTCGTGCTCAATGGGAGCGCTCCGAACAGTAGTGTGCGCCGAATCCTACATGGCTGGGATGGAGAGAGTCAACGTCACCGGTCCCATTTTGCCGCGGAGTGGGGAGTGGCGGGACAACAAGGTTCGATTCGGAACAAAGTGCGGCAACCAGCAACGGCTGAAGAACTGCCCTGTGGCAAATTGTGGGCACGTCATGCAAGCCGGAAATTATTCCGGGCCTGAAGTCGGCTTGCGGGAAATGTCGTGCCACGGAGTGCTGTTCGATCTGCCGATCTCCGCGAAGCCCGTTTCTGGATCGTTTCCGAGTGGCCGACGATCCGGTTGCTATCTCCTCGAATCGGATGGTCAACTGGATCACTTCGACGGAAGCATGTTAATCAGGACCTATCGTGATTTGAACAAAGCGTCCGGCCACCTCACGCACATGCGTTCTCCGGAGGCAGAACGTAACAGCCCTATCTGAATCATGCGGTTTCGGAAGGCTCGACCAATAGGGGAAGTCTCACTGCCTGACGTCAATGGTCGGCTATCCGGCAAGCAAATTTCCTCACCCTCAGTGTGGTGTTACGCGATCTGCTGAACCCATTGCCTCCGCCAGGCTGGCGCTTCGAAGGGATCCCCGAAATACTGTGTTTCGTGGACGACCTTGCCGTTGCGGAACTCCATAATACTCACTGTGTATGCCAGTCGCCCCTGGTACGTGATGGTATATTCCGTGATCCACAGATCACCGTTTCCGAGAATCCGCTTGACCTCGAAGCCGGACGGCTTGCCGGGATGATGACTCCGCAAGGCCTGCAAATTGCTCCGCCCGAGGATTCGCTCGCCTGACTGGGGATAGTCACAAATGGCGTCGTCATCGTAAATATCGTGTTCCGCGTTTGCGTCGCCGACTGCCGACGCGTGCCAGTGCGCATTCAGGGCTTCACGTATTTGTTCGTCTTCCATGGGCTGCTCCAGTTGTTGTTTGTCTGCCATACTCAACTGCCTTGTGCGATGAAACCAGGGACGCCTGTTTTCACCACTTCATTGAGCCTCTGCCTGGTCTGAATGCGATTGATTTCGTTCAACGCGTCTTCCGGAAGGGCAGAGATGTCAAAATTCTCTCTGGCGCGAGCCGCGGATTTGGGTGTTGTAAGCAAAGCCGTGCCGCGCTGCACCGCCCATGCCAGCAGCACCTGTGCCGGCGTCTTTCCAACTCGTGCGGCGATTGCCGAAATGACAGGATCTTCGAGCAGCCCCGGCTTCATTCCCTGACCCAATGGCGCGAAAGCCAAGAACACAATGCTCTTTATCTTTGCAGAATTCCAGAAGCTCCGTTTCCGGCAGATACGGATGTGATTCGACCTGGACCACGGCTGGCTTGATTCTTGCAGACTCGTAGATGGGCAACAATTCATTCAAGCTGATGTCCGACAGTCCGATGGCCCGGCACCTGCCGTGGTCCATGAGACTTTCCATGGCTCTCCAGGCGTCGAGCAAAGTCACTCCGTTGTCATAGAGGACATTGCCGTTTTGATCCCGCGGGTCCTGCTCATCGCCCGGCTGAAATGCATACGGAGTGTGAATGAGGTAGAGATCCAGATACTTGAGTCCGGGTCTGTCGAGACTCGCCTCGAAAGCCGGTTCGACGCGTTCGGGCCGATGATTGGAGTTCCACAACTTTGTGGTGACGAAAAGGTTTTCGTGCGCAATCCCATTAGCGGCAAGTCCTGCCTGTAACGCGTCGCCTACCTCGCGCTCGTTCCGGTATCGTTCCGCGCAATCGAAGTGTCGAAATCCGGCGTCCAGTGCGTCTCTGGTTGCAGTTCTCGTCAGGGCCGGGTCGGGAATCAGGGTGCCAAAGCCGAGTGCGGGCATGTGGCCGGCTCCGTTGTTGAGCGGCATTCTCGTCATCCGAAGATCAGAAGGTACAATCATGGTTACACCACCAAGCTATTTTGCGTCCGATATCAACGCCAGGATTCAAAACTTAGATGCCGGGTGCGCAGCCTGGGTGCTAATTCCTGATTAGCAGAACGCAGAGTATAGCGCGAAGATCGTTGCATAAGTCCTGACTAACGGGCGACTCGGAAGCATTCGGGCCAGAAGTCGGCTTCGCGGAGATCGTCATTGATCTCCTCCAAGCCCGTTTCCTGTTGGCCGACAAACTGGGACTTGTATCGATGGCTCGAATCGGGTCGCGAACCACCGCTTCTGTGGGTGACCTTCACGGCCCGGGTGTTAATTCTATGAGGTGACTCTGTGGAAACTGACTGTCATGCCCCAAGTGAGGAAATACTTGTCCTCCGCCCTGCGACAGCAGCAATCTCGGTGAGCATGCCGCTGAAAATCCAGCGATGCACAGGGTAAAGCATGTACCAATAGAGGAGCCCCGCCAATCCGGCAGGATCAAAAATAGCGGTCTGCCGAATGACGGAGCCGCGGCTATTCGGTTCCACTTCGAACTCCAGCCAGGCGCGGCCCGGCACTTTCATTTCAGCGACCAGACCGAGTTCGTGATCAGGCACAAAGGTCTCCACTCGCCAGAAATCCAGAGCATCGCCCACGGAAAGCGCGTGCGGATCACGACGGCCCCGGCGCAGTCCTACGCCGCCAACTAGGAGATCCGCTGCGCCTCGAAACCACCAAAACACATTGGCAAAGTACCAACCATTCAAACCTCCGATGCGTCGAATCGGAGCAAAAGCTGAAGCTGGGGGAACCGATACTTGCACAGTTCGAGAATCGACGAGCCTGGTGCCAAACTTTGTGCCACCCCATGACTGCGGCTTTCCCGCCGAGGAAAGAGCGTCGCACCAACTAGTCTGGGCAAATTCCTGGTCTTCATGGTGAAGAGCTCTCTCTATCGCCTCCCGCAAACCTTTCGGCTTGATGTCAAAGGCGGTCAAAGCGGAGGTGTCGTGCACCAGAGTTGGGTTGCGCATACTATCGATGAGTTTGCGGCCAACACGGGCATAAACAGGCGTGATTAAGCCCAACCACAAACTTGAGAGGTGAGGCGTCAAGATCGGAACCGGGATCATCCATCGGTGGAGGCCGCACTGCCGGGCATACTCCTGCATGATCTGGCCGTAGCTGACTTGGTCGGTGCCCCCGATTTCGAAAACTCCGCACTGTTTCACCGGCAACACCAGCGCGGCCATCAGGTACGCAACCACATCTTCTACCGCAATCGGTTGGGCTTTGACAGCAACCCAGCGCGGGCAGATCATCACCGGCAACCGCTGTACCAGCGCGCGAATCATTTCAAATGAAAGACTGCCGGAACCGATCACGATGGATGCGCGAAATTCGATGGTTGGAATCTCTGAGCTTCGCAAGATGTCTGCAACCTCGTGACGACTGCGCAAATGAGCGGAGAGCGCTTGGTCCTGGTTCCCCAATCCCCCAAGATAAACAATGCGTCGTACTCCAGAATCGCGTGCTACGTCGGCGAAATTTTGGGCGGCTTCGCGGTCTTCTTGTTCGAACTTACCCGCTGATCCCATGGAGTGGACCAGGTAATACGCCGTGTGCACTCCTGCCATCGCCGGCGCTAGTGAACTGCGATCCAGGCAATCTGCTTTAACGACTTCCGTGGAAGCAGCAACTTTTGGTCTGAGAAAATCAGGGCGTCGAGCTAAGCAACGAACCGGCCAGCCCGCTTTCTCCAACTCTTTTAGCAGGCGCCCGCCTATGTAGCCTGACGCTCCCGTTAACAGGACGAGCGGGCGATGATCCGCGCCCATTGAGATCTCCTCATTCGGCCCATTGAGTTAGGCTGGCCTGATCCTAGCATTTCCCGGATCACCTGTTTTTCACGAAGGGTCAATGGCCGAACACTTGGGTTTGTGCTCCGCCAGCTTTACTTATGAGCGCCCTCCTTGATCTACTAGCGGGCTTGGCCCGATTCCCGGAGTCACGAGTTATGGGCTAAGACTGACTTACGCCGGGCCGAAGTCGGCTTTGGGGCCGTGACCACACCATCAGGTGTCTTCGAGTCCGAGGTTGTCATTCACGGCTTGGCTCAGTTTCTGCTTGCAACCCAGATACCGCTCCGTTGTCTGAACCGATACGTGTCCTAGCAGAAATTGAATCTGCTCAAGTTCTCCGCCTGCGAGGTGGCATAGCCGGGCACAGGTGCGGCGCTATGCCGCATGGAAAACTATGCCGAGTCCCAGTGCGAAACGCGCTGTGGCGACGGATTTCCTGTTAGTCGACTCGGCATAGTTCTGGGCCCGTTTACAGGCTCTTCAGGAACTTCAAGACAGGGTCTTCCGGACACACACATCTACCTGGATGCGAACTTGGCGCTCAAAGAACAAATCCTTGGCAAGATGGGAACTTGGGACGGAACGAAAACAGGGCGTTACTATGACGACGAACGACCGAACCCGAATTCGACAAACCGTCCAGGAAACTTTTCTCACTGCCCCGAACTCTGCCGCGACGCTTTTGGCTTCTCTGCTATATCAGCTTTGCCAGTGGCGAATGCTTTGCGCAGCGCAGACTTCCAACTCCCGCTGAATTGTTGGGAGACTTCGGCATCCGGCACGAGGAGGTCAAATCCATGAAAGGCACCACGCACGACCAAGAGTTCGGTTGCGACTCCGGCATGGACGAGCCGCCGCGCATACTCCATGTCTTCTTCGGCGAACAGGTCGATAGAACCGACGCCGATCCAGGCAGGCGGAAGGCCGGCCACGCTGGCTACCCGGGCGGGTACGGCAGCTGCCGGCACCTTGGACGAACCCGCTGGAACACCGAGCAGCGAGCTCCAGGCAAAACGATTGGCACTCGCAGTCCACATAAAGTGGCCAATGGCGGGCGGCGCTGGGTGGGAGCTGCCCGTTCGGTCGTCTAGCTGGGGGTAGATGAGCAGCTGGAAGACGATGGGAACTTCGTTTCGGTCGCGCGCGTGAATCGCAAGGCTCGCCGCGTGGCCGCCGCCCGCGCTCTCACCGCCCACGGCAATCCTGGAGCGATCAATGCCGAGCTCCGCCGCATGGGCATGGGCCCATTTGAGCGCGGCGTAATTGTCCTCAAGCGAGCCGGGATAGCGCGTCTCCGGAGCCAGCCGATAGTCGACCGAGACGACGACGCAATGGCAATCCGTCGCGATCTCCTGGAGCCGGGGCATCAACACGGGATCGGGCATCATGAAGCCGCCGCCATGTATAAAAAGCAAGAACGGCTTGCCCTTCTCCGACGGCGCAGGATCAACGACCCACAGACGAACCTCGGGTGCTCCTGGCGGCCCGGGGATATGCCGCTCCACGGGTTGCGGCGCAGGAGCAGGTAACGGGGGCATGCCGGGCGTTTGCCGGAACTTGCCGACCATCTCCGCTGAGAAGTCAAAGGCGGGAAACTGCTTGAGTGCAGGAAGAAGTTCTGGATCGACGAGGGAATATGGGTCCGCAACCGCCGGCGAATTTTCTGAGCGCGAGGCTTGCTGAGCCTCCGCCAGCGTAGCTGCAGGTGTGAGTCCCAAAGCCAGACCAAAGCCGGCGGTGCGGATAGCGAAGTCGCGACGAGTGAGTTGATTGCTCATTTGAGTAGAAGGCGACTCGCGTTGCATCGCTTCGCCCTCGACGGACGGGTCGTAGTTGTTGGGGTGGTGAATCGCAACCAAGTACTGCGGCATAATTTCTCCTTTTATCCTGTAACGATGTTCGAGCGGAAAAACGCGCGCACCTCGACCGGCGCCCGGCAGGCGACGACAGCCTTGCGTCCCCACGCCAGTGCCTCGTCCAGATCGGCGGCTTCCAGCACCCAAAAACCGCCGATGTGCTCCTTGGTCTCCGTGTACGGCCCCGTCGGTGACGAGCACCTTGCCATCGGGCTGCCTCCGCAGCGACCTAGCGCTGCCGGCCGGGGAGAGGCCGCCGACGAACTTCCTGACCCGGCAGCCACCATCTCCTCGTTGAGCGCGTCGATATCGCGGGACGGATGGGGTCGTAGTCGTCGCGATGGACGGCGAAATCCGTAAATATCCTGACGAATCCAGTGGGCTGCTACTACTGGCGTCCGACATCGGTCTTTGCACCGAACGGCGCCTTTATCAGTCATTATGCTTGCCCGCAGGCGTTCCGTCGGACCAATCCGCCACCACGACTAAGAACACAAGAATCGGTGGCAGCCCTTTCATTTGGGATGGTTCCTTCGACGAGAAGAACCAATAGGGGGCCGACATGACCGGCGAGCCCGCCGCGCCAGAACCCCAATCCTTAGCGTCCATGACGGCAGTAAAGAACATCAGATGAGGTACGTTGTGGTCGTCCTCGTCGGTCAGATAGGCCGATTTCGACATCATGTATACCATCGCGCCGCTCTCGAGGTCCGGCAGTTGTCTGTTCTCGAACGCCGCTTTGATTGCCGATAGGATCTCCGCCTTGGAACGACCGGCCATCACCATCCTGCTGCGTAGAAAAGCGATCGGCAATATCGAACGTGCAGCCTGGGGGTTCAGACAATCGGCGGCTCTCACCTTCGGGTTCCAGAATTCGGACCAGTCGAACGCAGCCATCCAACCTCTTTCCACCATACAGACAAACCCGTTCTTGCCTTCAACGGCTGTCTCGTATCCCTGCCGTCCCAGAACCAGGATCGTCGCGTCGCGGGATATGGAATCGGGAGCGGCACTTCGCGCCAATTGAATCTCGGCGTTTTTTTCCATCAGGTATTGGCCGATCGCTGCCATCCTCGGGTACTTATCCGTCTGTGCTGCGGCATTCGACACACCACAGCCCATGGCGATGACCAGCGCAAAGCCAATCGTGAGTTCGGATTCTCGGCTCATGTCTCCTCCTCTTTCTGTTACGCCGTGTTCAGCGTGCAGTGTTCTGTCTCCGTCGCTGCTCGCTTGCCTTCATGACTTCATTCATGTCCGCCGCTGGCCGAATCTCGAAAATGTTGCCATACGTCAGAGCCGGATGCTGGCCGATGAGCTGTACAGCATGATTCATGTCCCTCGCCTCAAGGACGAGAATGCCGCCGAGTTGTTCTTTGGTTTCGGCATAGGGGCCGTCGGTCGTTGCCACCTTGCCGTTCTTCCAATACAGGGTCAGGGCGGTCTCCGGCCCCTGAAGCGCTTCTCCACCGGCCCAGTGCCCGCTGGCGCGAAGATGGTCGTCATATTCAAAGCATGTATCGAACATGGCGTTTCGCTCGGCCTCAGTCATGCCGTCGAATTTGCCTTTGTCGTAGTAGCCAAAACAGAGGTATTTCACTGTTCTTCTCCTCTTCCGTCCGGGTGGGAGCCAGCGGCGTAGCTTCCCGCTGGCTCGTTCATCCCATGGTCAAGACGGTGCATATTCCGAAGTCGCGGCGGGTGAGACTATTCCGTTGCTTCCTTCGGGTCCGGGTTGAAAAGAATCTCGCGCACCTCGCCCGACGCACGGCAGGCGACGGCACCCTTGCGCGCCCACGCCAGCGCCTCGTCCAGATCAGCGGCTTCAAGTATCCAGAAACCGCCCATGTGCTCCTTGGTCTCGGTGTACGGCCCGTCGGTGACGAGCACCTTGCCGTCGGGCTGGGCCCGCAGCGACTTGGCGTTGCCGGCCGGGGAAAGGCCGCAGGCGAACTTCCTCGCGCCGGCAGCAATCAGTTCGCGGTTGAGCGCGTGGATCTCCTCGATAGTCGCTTCGGTTTCGACGGACGGGTCGTAGTCGTCGGGGTGGTAGACAGCAACTAGATACTGTGGCATGACTTCTCCTTGTTTTCTGTGGTTTGTTTCCTGTAACTTGTTTCCGATGACTCGTTTCCTGTTCACTCAGGAACCGTAGCTCATCGTTCTTTTGTCCTATAGTCGTTGGGGAGACGGAAAATCGACAGCTATCCCAATTTTTATTTCAGCTGCCGAATCCGCTCCTGCAGGAATTGCCGCTCCGGTTCCTGTTGGGTCAGCGCCAGAGCTTTCTCATAAGAGGACCGGGCCTCAGCGGTCCTGCCCAGCCTGCGGTACATATCCGCGCGGGCTGAATGCGCCAGGTAGTAATTTGCCAATTCGCCATGTTCCAAGACCGCGTCGATATGCGCCAGACCGGCCTCTGGACCATCGCGCATGGCAATGGCCACGGCACGATTTAGCTGTACAACTG
>Ga0208686_1000359_pt1 | contig 24052 bp, 20 predicted proteins | sample June2015DPH_6_50_FD_184694 | JGI IMG/M metagenome (GOLD analysis project Ga0208686, IMG submission 184694) | Peatland microbial communities from SPRUCE experiment site at the Marcell Experimental Forest, Minnesota, USA - June2015DPH_6_40... | ecosystem: Environmental > Terrestrial > Soil >... | reverse complement strand
GCCCGGAGGTCAGTTCCGGGGCGGTCAGTTCCGGGGCGGTCAGTTCCGGGCCGGTCAGTTCCGGGGCCGCCGGGCGGCCTGCCCGGCCGCCCGGCCGCCAGCTGGGAGTCAGTAGCCTCGGCAGCGTCATCGGCCGTCCGCGGCCGGGAGACATCCCTGGCCCGCATCGCGGCGTCCACCGTAATCTTCAGCTCTGGCATCTGCGCCCCTCAGGAGCATCAGGCGCCCGGCATAGCCCGCTGGTCAGAAGATCCTCGGGCACCAGGGCGCGGGGTCGGACATCATGGCGGCCGACAGTTCGGCGAGCTTGCCCGCCCGCAGCTCGGTGACCTGGCCGGCCGCCGCCAGCGCGCCCAGCCTGGTGCCGCCCAGGTAGGCCGCGCCGAGCGCGCTGACGGGCAACGCGAGGTCGGCCGGCTGGCCGCTGCGCTCGCAGCTGGCCAGGTGCGCCGGGGCCGTCCCGCTGGCCTGCAGGCGCCACCGGCCGGCGTTGTCCGGGATGAGCTCGTCAGTCACCTCGAGCACGACGTCGATGTCCCGCGCGTAGCCCCGCTGGCAGAGGGCCGCCGGCACGTCGGTGAGCCGGATCCACAGCCCGTCGCTGAGCAGGGCACGGGCCCGCCGGCGGTCGGCCAGCAGGTGCAGCAGCGCGTCATCGGCCGGCCGCTGCCTGACGCGCACCTCGCCGACCAGGTCTCTGGTCAGCAGATCGGCCCAGAGCGCAGCGGTCGCCTCAGGGTCGGCCGCCATCAGCTCGCGGATGACCAGGGCGTGCGACGGGATGCCTTCATCTGCCCAGTCCGGCCGCGCTGCGTACAGAGCGTAGCCACGCGGGCCGGAGTCGTCCTCGGCGAGCATGCAGCGCAGCGGCCCCATCCCGTTGCGGCTGAACTCGGGATCGGCGATGGCGTTGCGCCACCACCGGTCGTCCCTGGCCGGCATGCCCGGCCGTCCGGGCAGGACCAGGTCGTAGACCTTAGCCAGCTCCGGGAGCAGCTTGTCCGGATCACTCTCCCGGAGGCGGATCGCGGCGGCCAGCCGGCTGCGCGGTGCGGACGGGACCAGCTGCGTCTCGCCGCGCCGCACCGTGAACTGCAGGTGCTCAGATGAGCATCCGTAGCCGTACCGGCCGTAGATTCCCGGTTCAGAGGCGAACAGGGCCGCAATGGACTCGCCCCGGTCCCTGATATCGGCCAGCTGATGCCGCATCATCGCCGAGAGGATGCCGCGCCTGCGGTGGCTCGGCAGCACGCTGACGGCAGTGACGCCAGCCGCCCCGGCCAGCTCGCCGCCGGGCACAGCCAGCCGGAACGTGTAGGCGGCGGCACTGCCCACGATCAGGTCACCGTCGAACGCGGCGATGCTGCGATCGAACTCGAACGTGCCGAGCTCATGCTCGCGCAGCGACTCCAGCGGCCAGTTGGAGTTAAACGCGCGCTCGCCCACGGTCAGGAAGGCGGCGAACTGGTCTGGCGCCACCGGCCGCAGCGGATAGTCATCGGTCATAGTGCCATTCGTACCTGACAAGCCGCCCCGCTGGCGATCCGATATCGGGCGCCCGCCGTCTGGGGCCGGGGACCGGGAACCGGCAGGCAGCCGCCGGTGGACGAATTCGCGACCATATTCGCCTCGCGGAGAGTGCGCAGACGGTGTGTACCGGTACAGTGCCGACATCATGGTTGTCCGTTTCCCTGACCGTCTTGTCCGCGCAGCCCGGACATCGGCGGCGCGGGTGCGCGGCACCATCCGGCGCCAGTTCATTACCAGGAACCGCCGGCTGGCCTTCGGCCTCGCCCTGGCTGCCGTCGTCATCGGCGTGGCCACGGTGCACGTCTCGGTGGCGTGGTTCTCGCCTGCCGTCATGGTCCTGCCGCTGCTGGCCGGCGGCCTGCTGCTCTGGCCCAGGGCGCTGCGCATCCTGTTCGGCATCGTCGCCGTCATGCTGGCCTACGACTGGGCGGCCGGGCGGCCCCTCACCCCGGGCATCGGCGCAACGATCGCCCTGACCGCCGTATTCGCCGACGCGCTCGCCAGGGCCAGGGAGAAGCTCGGGCTGATCGGCATGCGCGGCGACCAGATGCTCATCGAGCTGCGGGACCGGATCCGGGCTCAGAGCAAGCTGCCGGAGCTGCCTGCCCGCTGGCACTCCGCGTCCGTGCTCAGGCCGGCCGGCGGCGCGTCGTTCGGCGGCGACTTCGTGGTGTCCATGTGCGATGGCAAGACGCTCGAGGTGGCGCTCGTCGACGTGCCCGGCAAGGGCGTTGACGCGGGCACCAGGGCGCTGCTGCTGTCCGGGGCGTTCGGCGGCCTGCTCGGCTCCGTGCCGCGCGAGGAATTCCTCACCGCGTGCAACTCCTACCTGCGCCGCAATGCCAAGGCCGAGGGATTCGTAACGGCCGTTCACCTCGCCGTGGACCTCGCTACCGGCGACTACGTCGTCGCCTCCGCCGGGCATCCGCCGGCCGCGCATTTCGAGTCAGCGACCGGCCGGTGGCGGCTGACCAGGGCCCGCGGCATTGTCATCGGCGTCGTACCGGACCTGCGGAGCCGGCCCGAGCGCGGCGTCCTGCGGCCCGGGGACGCTCTGATGCTGTATACGGACGGGCTGGTGGAGGCGCCGGGCTGTGACATCGACGCGGGCATCGACCGGCTGCTCGGCGAGGCCGAGTACCTGGTTCCGGCCGGATTCGGCTCCGGCGCGGCCCGCCTGGTTCAGCGCATGGAGGCAGTGGTGCGCAGCGCCGACGACTGCGCGCTCGTGCTCATCTGGCGGACCTGACCTCACCGGTCGCGGCCGTCAGCATATGCAGCACGTGCTCCACCAGTGCCACCAGAACGGTGCGGCCGGACGTGCGCTGCCGCGCATCACACATGATGACCGGCACCTCGGGAGCGAGCGCGAGCGCCGCCTTGACGGTCTCTGCCTGGTAGAACTGGGCGTCGTCGAAGCAGTTCACCGCAACGATGAACGGCGTGCCGGTGCGCTCGAAATAGTCCACCGAGGGAAAGCAGCCGGCGAGACGGCGGGTGTCAGCCAGCACTACCGCGCCGAGCGCTCCCTGGGCCAGCTCGTCCCACAGGAACCAGAACCGGTGCTGGCCGGGCGTGCCGAACAGGTAGACGATCAGGTCGCGGTTAATCGTGATGCGGCCGAAGTCCATGGCGACGGTCGTGGTGGACTTGGCCCCGACCCCGTCGAGCGAGTCAACCTGGATGCCGGGCTCGCTCAGCACCTCCTCGGTGCGCAGCGGCCGGATCTCGCTCACCGAGCCGACGAGCGTGGTCTTGCCGGCGCCGAAACCGCCGGCGATGAGGATCTTCACCGCCGCGGGGCTGGCCGCCGCGGGCTCGGACCGGTCAGAGTCTGCGAAGTCCATCGGCCACCTCCCTGAGCAGCTGCGGATCTGTCAGCCTGGTGGCCGACGGCCGCCGGATCATGATCAGGCCGCGCTGGCGCAGGTCAGACACCAGGATCCGGATCACCCCGAGGGCAGGTCGAGGTCGGACGCCAGGTCCGCGACGGAGGTCGGCACCCGGCAGCGGCGCAGTATCACCAGCTGCTCTGGCTCCGGTGGCACGTCGGCTGACCAGCCTCGGCTGGTGGAGACCAGGGCGAGGAGGTCGAAGTCGTCGCCGACCGGACGCGTGCGCCCCCCGGTCAGCGCGTAAGGTCGCACGACGGGCCGGGCATACTAGTCCGGGTCATCAGGCAGCCGGGAATGGCCGGCCGGCCAGCCATTCCGGGTGGCCGGGCCTGCCCGCGGCCCTGGGTGGAGCGGGTCTCCCGAATCGGGTGGGAACACCGCTGCTGCCTCGCCTCACTGGCCGGGTTCGCCGGCCGGGAGTTGACGGCGAGGTGCTCGCCCACGCGCCGGACCAGCACGGCCATCTCATAGGCGATGAGTCCCGCGTCCGCATCGGTCGACGCCAGTACGGCGAGGCAGCTGCCCTCGCCGGCGGCCGTCACGAACAGGAAGGCCGAGTCCATCTCGATGAGGGTTTGCCTGACCTGGCGGCCGCCGAAATTCTGCGCGACGCCCCTGGCGAGGCTCTGCACCCCGGCGGCCACGGCAGCCAGGTGCTCGGCTCGTCGCGGCGCAGCCGGGCCGACGAGCCGATGGCGAGGCCATCCCTGGAGAGGATGACCGCCCTGTCGATCTGGGGAATACGCTCCACCAGGTCATCAAGCAGCCAGTCCAGTCTGCCGCCCTGAGTCATATCGCCGGCCTCCCCTTGACGCTGCCCCACGTGTACCTACTCGTTCGTCTCGTCCGGCCCGTCCTGCGCCGCGCTTGTCCTCGGGCTCGGGGCATCACCGGGCTGCCCCGGCCTGGCCGCCGACCGGCCGCGCTGCCAGCCCCGCTGGAGCGCGGACATCGTGCTGCGAGCCGCGTCTGGCGACAGCGGCTCGCTGGCGTCAGACGACCTGGCGGGCGCCGGCCTGCTGCCGCCCAGCTGCGAAGCAAGGCTCGCCTGGCGCACCCGCACCGGCAGGCCGCGGATCTCCGCCGGAGCCGTTCGGGAGTTCTTCTCGTCACCTGCGCCCGGTTCGCAGGCAAAAATCGACGACCGGGCCGATCGTGGCCGTGGCCTGCGGAGTATCGGGCGGCCGGTGGCAGGCTTGCGTCTCCGGCCGGGCGGATGCGGCCGGCCGCCCGCAGTGGGCAGGCCTGCGACTGGCGGGCGATTGCCGTCGGACCGCGGCTGGCGGAGGCCTGCCCGGAGGAGTGGGCCGGCGGAGGCCTGGCCGGGGGCGGAGGCCTGCCCGGGGGTGTGCGGCCCGGGGGAGTGCGGCCCGGGGGAGTGCGGCCCGGGGGAGTGCGGCCGGCGGAGGCTGCCGGGGGGCGGAGGCCTGCCCGGGGGAGTGCGGCCGGCGAACTATGGCCCGCCGGCCGACGCCGGGCTGCGCGGGCTCGCGCGGGGGCCAGCGCATGATGGCCAATGCCGGCGCAGAGCGCAACTGGAATATGACATAAGTGTCAGCAATGAAATGCCGGCCAGGCGATTTGGCATTCGAGTCCGGGGCGGCAGGCGGAAGCCGCCTGGGCTATGCATAATAGGATCTTCATGCCAGCGCAGCGGATGCGATCAATTGAAAAAACACGACGCCGATGTCATCTGACATCCATGTCAGAATTTGCCATCAAAACAAGGTTGTGCGGAAAATAGGGGCCGTGACGCGCGACGATACGCGACTGACTGGGGAGTTCCTCTGGGCGGACGGCGATCAGGCCGCCCTCGGGCGCGCGATGGCTGCGCGCTCGGCCGGGGAAAACTTCCCGGTTGCCGTCCGCCTGCTGCCTGCCCGGCAGCGGCGGCAGCTGATGGCTGTGTACGGATTCGCCCGGGTAACCGATGACATCGGCGACCAGGCGCCGCCGGCCGACCGGCTGCGGCTGCTGGACGAGCTGCAGGCCGATCTGGAGCGAGTGAACGGCGGGGACCCGCAGCTGACGGTGATCCGGGGGCTGCAGCCCACCGTCGCGGAGCTGAGGCTGGGCATTCAGCCGTTCCTCGACCTGATCGAGGCGAACCGGCAGGACCAGGTGGTCAGCAGCTACCAGACCTTCGACGAACTGCTCGGCTACTGCAGGCTGTCCGCTAATCCTGTCGGCCGCATCGTCCTGGCCGTGTTCGGTGCGTCCGGGCCCCGCCGCGACGAGCTATCCGACCAGGTTTGTACTGCCCTGCAACTGGTTGAGCACTGGCAGGACGTTGCCGAGGACCTGCGGGCCGGCCGGATCTACCTGCCCGCCGAGGACATGGCCGCGCATGGTTGCACGGCGGCCGATCTCGGCGCGGACCGCGCCTCACCGCAGCTCCGCGCGCTGATCAGATTCGAGACCGACCGCGCGCGCCAGGTGCTGGACGCGGGCGCCGCGCTCGTGGGCACGCTCAGCGGCATGGCGCGGCTGGCCATCGCCGGCTACGTGGCCGGCGGCCGCGCTGCGATGACGGCGATAGCCGCAGCCGGCTACGACGTGCTGCCCGGACCGCCGCAGCCGCGCCGCAGCCGGGTCGCGGCCGAGCTCGCGCGCGCCGTGGTGACGGGGCGCTAGCCGATGAGCACGCTCGCACCGGCCGCACCCGATATACGCGCCGCCTATCGCTACTGTGAGCACGTGACGCGCACGCAGGCACGCAATTTTGCCTACGGCATCGCGTTGCTGCCAGGGGACAAGCGCCGCGCCCTGTCGGCCGTTTACGCTTTCGCCCGCTGGATCGACGACATCGGCGACGGCCCGCTGCCCGCCGACGAGAAGCTGGCGGCGCTGTCTGATGCCCGCTCGCTGGTCGCCGCGCTGCAGACCGGAACCCCGCGAGGCGGGGACCTGGTACAGCTGGCGCTGGCCGACGCGGCGTCCCGGTTCGCGATCCCGGTGGCCGCCTTCGGCGAGCTGATTGACGGCTGCCAGGCCGATGCCAGCTCCGCGACCTACCCGACGTTCGCGGAGCTTGAGCACTACTGCCGGTGCGTGGCCGGCTCGATTGGCCGCCTCTCGCTCGGCGTATTCGGCACGGCCGATCCTGCCGTGGCATCGCCGCTGGCCGACGACCTGGGCGTCGCGCTGCAGCTGACCAACATCCTCCGTGACATCCGGGAGGACCTGGCTAACGGGCGCGTCTACCTCCCGGCCGAGGACCTGGACCGGTTCGGCTGCACGCTGACGCCCGCCAGCATCAGCGATCCGGCGAACGCCCGGCGGCTGCAGGAGCTGATCCGTTTTGAGGCGGACCGAACTCGCGGCTGGTACGCGATCGGGCTGCGGCTGATGCCGATGCTGGACCGGCGCAGCGCCGCGTCGGCTGGCGCGATGGCGGGAATCTACAGCCGCCTGCTCGAGCATATCGCGGCCGAGCCGGCCGCCGTGCTCAGCCGCCGGCTGTCGCTGTCCGGGCGCGAGAAGGCCATGGTGGCGGCCCGGTCACTGGCCGGCATGCGGCGCGGGCCGACCGCGGCCACGGCCGCCGCCAGTCCGGCCCGCCCGGCCGCAGGAGGTCAGTCATGACCGCGCGGAGAGTCGTCGTCATCGGCGGCGGCCTGGCCGGGATCAGCGCGGCGATCAGGCTGCGCGAGGCAGGCGTCGCCGTCACGCTGCTGGAGGCCAGGGGCTGGCTTGGCGGTGCGACCTGCTCGTTCACTCGCGGCGACCTGACCATCGACAACGGCCAGCACATCTTCCTGCGGTGCTGCACCGCCTACCAGGATCTGCTGGCCCGGCTCGGGGTGACCGGCTCAGTGTCCATGCAGGACCGGTTTGACGTGACCGTGCTCAGCCCGCACGGCCAGGCCAGGCTGCGCCGCAGCAACCTGCCGGGCCTGCTGCAGTTCGCCGGGGCGCTCGCCGGGTACCCGCTGCTCTCGCTGGCCGAGCGGCTCAAGGTAGGCCGCGCGGTGCTGGCCATGCGAATGGCTGACGAGGCCAGCCCGGCCCTGGACCAGATCGCCCTCGGCGACTGGCTGACCGCTCGCTGGCAGGGCGATCATGCCCGGCGGGTGCTGTGGGACCTGTTCACCGTGTCCTCCCTGAACGTGGCCGGGGACCAGGCCAGCACGGCGCTGGCCGCCACCGTGATCAAGACCGCGCTGCTGGGCGGCCGCGGCGCTGCCGACATCGGGATTTCCGCGGTACCGCTCGGCGAGCTGCACGGCTCGGCGGCGGAGCGCCTGCTGGCGAGGCTGGGCGCGGAGGTGCGACTGGGCACGAAGGCCGTGGCGATCGAGACAGCCGGCCGCGGCGGCCGGTTCATGGTCCGGATGGCGTCCAGCGCTGACGGCACCGAGCGGCGCCTGGGCGCAGCACGGGGCGCCGCGGATGGCACGGCCCCTGACGGCGCAGCGGATGGCGCCCTGGCGGACGGCGCCCTGGCGGACGGCGCCCTGGCGGACGGCGCCCTGGCGGACGGCGCCCTGGCGGACGGCGCCCTGGCGGACGGCGCCCTGGCGGACGGCGCCCTGGCGGACGGCGCCCTGGCGGACGGCGCCCTGGCGGACGGCGCCCTGGCGGACGGCGCCCTGGCGGACGGCGCCCTGGCCGACGGCGCCCTGGCCGGCCGAGGGCTGGCCGCTGACGGGATCGTGCTCGCCGTTCCGGCCTGGGTGGCGGCGAAGCTCGCGCCTGCTGAGCTGGCCGTCGCGGCGGGGCAATGGCCGCAGCTGGGCATCTCGCCCATCGTCAACGTGCACGTCATCTACGACCGCCGGGTGACCAGGCTGCCGTTCGCTGCCGCGGTCGACTCACCGGTGCAGTGGGTTTTCGACAAGACCGCGGCCGCGGGGCTCAGCCGCGGCCAGTACCTGGCCGTTTCGCTGTCGGCCGCGGACGGCTACGTGGATGTCCCGGCGGCGCGGCTGCAGGAGCAGTTCGTGCCGGCGCTGTCCGGGCTCTTCCCGGCGGCTGCGGACGCGACCGTCGTTGACTGCTTCGTCACCAGGGAGCGCCGGGCGACGTTCCGCCAGGTGCCCGGCTCCGCGGCGCTGCGGCCGGGCGCGGCCACGGCCGTTCCGGGACTGGTGCTGGCAGGCGCATGGACCGATACCGGCTGGCCGGACACGATGGAGGGAGCCGTGCGAAGCGGCGAGAGTGCAGCTCAGCACATAATCGGGGAGATCGGCGGATCGGCGGTCGCGGCGCAGGCGCAGGCGCAGCCCGCCGCAGCCGCCCCGGCGTCGGCCGGAGCGGCCTCATGACCGCGACCCTGCCGGCCGGCGTGGCGAGCGCGCGCGACCTGGTCGGGCCCGCGATCTCCAGCTGGGTCAACCGGCTCAGCCCTGATGTCAGGATCGTCGCCGCCTATCACCTGGGGCTGGTCGACGCTGACGGGCGTCCGGCGTCGGCCAGCTCGGGCGGCAAGGCACTGCGGCCCGCGCTAGCCCTGCTGTCCGCACGGGCGGCGGGACTGCCGCCGGAGCGCGGGGTTGCAGCGGCAGCCGCGGTCGAGTTCGTGCACAACTTCTCGCTGATCCACGACGACATCATGGATGGCGACACCGAGCGCCGGCACCAGCCCACCGCCTGGTCGATCTTCGGCGTGGGCGCGGCGATCCTGGCTGGTGACGCCCTGCTGGCCCTCGCGCAGGACATCCTGCTGTCCGAGCCGGCCCCGCAGTCGGCCTGGGCTGCCCGCTGCCTGTCCGCCGCCGTGCAGCGGCTGATCGCGGGCCAGGGCAGTGACCTCGCCTTCGAGCGCCGGTCCGACGTGACCCTGGCCGAGTGCCTGGAAATGGCCGGGGACAAGACGGCCGCGCTGATGGCCTGCGCCTGCAGCATCGGCGCCATTCATGTCGGCGCGCCTGCGGGCCTGGCCATGGGCCTGGCCGAGTTCGGGTCCCACGCCGGCCTGGCCTTCCAGCTCACCGACGACCTGCTGGGCATCTGGGGCGCGCCCGAGGTGACCGGCAAGCCGGTGGGCGCTGACCTGCGGGCGCGGAAGAAGTCACTGCCGGTCGTGGCCGCCCTGACCAGCGGCACCGGGGCCGGGCGCGAGCTCGGCGCCCTGCTGGCCGCTGAGCAGCCGCTGAGCGAGGACGACGTGCTGCGCGCGGCGAGCCTGGTCGAGGCGGCCGCCGGCCGGGAGTGGGCCGAGTCTGAGGCGAGCGCTCAGCTCGCGGCCGCGCTCAAGTGCCTCGCCGAGACGGACATGCCGGATGAAGTACGAGCGGAGTTCGCCGGAATTGCCGAGTTCATTACCGCCAGGCAGTCCTAGCACTCCGGGTCAGCGCACAAGCAGAACAACCAGCAGATGAGGACGAAGCGATGACGATGACCCAGCCCCGCGCGGCCGGGGAGATCCGGCCCGCAGCCCAGGCGGCGCAGGCTGCCCTGGAGCGGGCTACGAGTCATCTGCTCACCCTGCAGGACGAGCGCGGCTGGTGGCAGGGCGAGCTGGAAACGAACGTCACGATGGACGCCGAGGACCTGCTGCTGCGCGAGTTCCTGGGCGTCAGGACGGCCGCGCAGACCGAGGCGGGCGCCCGCTGGATCAGGTCCCGCCAGCGCGCCGACGGCACCTGGGCGAACTCCTACGGCGGTCCCGCTGACCTGTCCACCACGGTGGAGGCCTACGTTGCGCTGCGGCTGGCCGGGGACTCGCCGGATGCGTACCACATGGCCCAGGCGGCCGGCTGGATCCGGGAGGCCGGCGGCATCCCGGCCACCCGCGTCTTTACCCGGATCTGGCTGGCGCTCTTCGGCCAGTGGTCCTGGGACGACCTGCCGGTGATGCCGGCTGAGCTGATCTACCTGCCCAGCTGGTTCCCGCTCAACGTCAGCGACTGGGCCTGCTGGGCCCGGCAGACCATCGTGCCGCTGACCATCGTCGGGTCGCTGCGGCCGGTGCGTGAGCTGCCGGTGCGGCTGGACGAGCTCACCGTCACGGGCAGGCCGCCGGCGGTCCCGGCCAGGGATCAGCTCTGGGACCGGGTGTTCGGCGAGCTTGACCGCGCCCTGCACGTGTACCAGCGGCACGGGCTGCGGACCAGGCCGCTGCGCGCCGTGCACACCGCCGCGCTCCGCCGCTGCGCGGAGTGGATCATCGCCAGGCAGGAGGCTGACGGCTGCTGGGGCGGCATCCAGCCGCCGTGGGTGTACTCGCTGATCGCGCTGCACCTGCTGGGCTACGACCTGGACCATCCGGTGCTGCGGCGCGGGCTGGCCGGCCTGGACTCCTTCACCATCTGGTCCGATTCGCCCGAGGGGCCGGTCCGCCGGCTCGAGGCGTGCCAGTCGCCGGTCTGGGACACCGTGCTGGCCATGACGGCCCTGGCCGACGCCGGGCTGCCCGCCGACCATCCGGCGCTGGTCAGCGCCGGGCAGTGGGTCCTGGATGAGGAGATCCGGGGGCCTGGTGACTGGCAGGTGCGGCGCCCCCGCCTCGCGCCCGGCGGCTGGGCATTTGAGTTCCAGAACGACAACTACCCCGACATCGACGACACCGCCGAGGTCATCCTGGCGCTGCGCCGGTCGGCAATATCCGACGGGCAGGCCGGCCAGGACGCGATGGCCCGCGGCATCGCGTGGCTGGTCGGCATGCAGTCGCGCGACGGCGGCTGGGGCGCCTTCGACGCCGACAACACCCGGCGGCTGGTCAACCGGCTGCCGTTCTGCGACTTCGGCGAGGTCATCGACCCGCCGTCGGCCGACGTCACCGCGCACAGCGTGGAGGCGCTGGCCGCCGCCGGGCTGGCCGGCAGCCGCGCGGCCCGGCGGGGCGTGGCCTGGCTGCTGCGGGCCCAGTGCAGCGACGGTTCCTGGTTCGGCCGCTGGGGCGCCAACTACGTTTACGGCACGGGCGCCGTGGTGCCCGCCCTGCTGGCGGCTGGGGTGCTGCCGGGCAAGCCGGCCATCAGGCGCGCCGTGCGCTGGCTGATCGGGCACCAGAACGCCGACGGCGGCTGGGGCGAGGACCTGCGGTCCTACGCCGACCCGGAATGGGCCGGCCGGGGCGAGTCGACCGCGTCCCAGACGGCCTGGGCGCTGCTGGCGCTGCTGGCCGCGGGCGGAGCCGAGACGCAGCAGGCGGTGGAACGGGGCGCGGGGTGGCTGGCGCAGACCCAGCGACCCGACGGGAGCTGGGATGAGCCGCAGTTCACCGGTACCGGCTTTCCCGGCGATTTCTACATCAATTACCACCTGTACCGGCTGGTCTTCCCGGTCAGCGCGCTCGGCCGGTACCTCAGCGGCCAGGCCGCCGGTGCCCCGTTTCACGGTGACCAGTACCCCGACGTCGAGGACCCGGACGGCCAGTATCCGGACGGCCAGTATCCGGACGGCCAGTATCCGGACGGCCAGTATCCGGACGGCCAGTATCCGGACGGCCAGTATCCGGACGGCCAGTATCCGGGCGGCCTCTACCGCGAGGCCGACTATCCCGAGGCCAGCTACCCCGAGACGCCGTTCTCCGATGTCCAGTACCCGGGCGGCGGCCAGTGACCCGGCTGACCATCTGCGCTCCGCTCCGGCTGGAGGCACGCGCCTTCCGGCGCGGCGTCGGCCGGGATGCTGACGTGCTCCGCACTGGCTACGGCCAGCGCCGGTCGGCCGCCCAGGCGGCGCGGCTGAGTGCCGTCGGCCTGGACGGGGCAGGGCCTCGCGGCGGCCGGATCGGCGGACTGGGCGCGAACGGACTGGGCGCGGGCGAATTGGGCGCGGACGGGCAGAGCGCCGGGGAACTGCGCCCGAACGGGCTGGGCGCGAACGGGCTGGGCGCGAACGGGCTGGGCGGAGCCGTCGAAAGCGATTTTCGCGCGGCCGGGCCGGTCGCGATCGGCGGCACCTGCGGGGCGCTGCTGGCCGATCTGCGGCCGGGAGACCTGGTCGTGGGCACCGAGGTGCGCGGACCGGACGGGCTCGTGACCGGCGGCCCGGCGCCGCTGCTGGGCTCGGCGCCGCTGCTGGCCGGGGAGCTGCGCCGGGCCGGGCTGCGCGCGCATGCGGGCCGGATCGCCACCGTGTCCACCCTGCTCGGCCGGGCCGAGCGCGAGCGGGCGGCGGCGGCCGGGGCGCTCGCGGTGGACATGGAGTCCGCGCACCTGCTGCCGGGCGCGGCCGGACGGCCGGCCGCCGTGCTGCGCGCGGTGTCGGATTCCCCGTCGCAGCCGCTGCTGGGGCCCCGGGGCATGGCGGGCGGCATCGCCGCGCTCCGCTCGCTGCGGCTGGCGGGCCCGGTCCTGGCCAGCTGGGCCGCGGCGTGCGCGCCGCGGCAGGTCCTGCTGGCCGGGCCGCGATCGTTCTGCGCCGGGGTCGAGCGCGCCATCGAGATCGTCGAGCGGGCCCTTGACCAGGCCAGTGCGCCGGTCTACGTGCGCAAGCAGATCGTGCACAACACCCGCGTGGTGACCGGCCTGGAGGAGCGGGGCGCCGTCTTCGTGGACGAGCTCGGCGAGGTGCCGGACGGTGCCCTGGTGGTCTTCTCCGCGCACGGCGTTTCCCCGGCGGTCCGGGCCGAGGCCGCTCAGCGGAAGCTGACGAGCGTGGACGCGACCTGCCCGCTGGTGGCGAAGGTGCACGCGGAGGCCAGGCGGTTCGCTGCCGAGGGCTACCTGGTGGTGCTGATCGGGCACGAGGGCCACGAAGAGGTGGAGGGCACGCTCGGCGAGGCGCCGGGCGCGATGGTCCTGGTGCAGGACGCGGCGGACGTGGCCAGGCTGCGGCCCGCCGATCCGGCGAAGGTCGCCTACCTGATGCAGACCACGCTGGCCGCGGACGAGGCGAACGCCATCGTGGCCGCGCTGCTGGACCGGTTCCCGGCCGCCCGCGGCCCCGGCAGCGACGACATCTGCTACGCCACCACCAACCGCCAGCTCGCGGTCCGGGCCATCGCGGCCGAATCGGACCTGGTCCTGGTGGCCGGCTCGGCTAATTCGTCCAACTCGCGGCGTTTGGTGGAGACCGCTGAGCGGGCAGGAACACCCGCGTACCTGGTTGATGACACGGGGGATATTGAGCTCGGCTGGCTAGCCGGGAAGTCGACGATCGGGATCACTGCGGGGGCCTCAGCTCCGCCCGCCATGGTGGGCCAGATTGTCGCCGCGCTATCGGGTCTGGGCCGGATCCAGGTCAGTGAGCGCGTCATCACGACCGAGTCCATCCGGTTCGGCCTGCCCAAGGAGGTAAGGCAAGCATGACCATGCCGCTACGCCAGAGCCTGCGTATCGGAACGTACCTGCTGCGCCAGAAGCTGGCCAGGCGGGAGAAGTTCCCGCTGCTAGTGGAGCTGGAGCCGCTCTTCGCCTGCAACCTGAAGTGCGCGGGCTGCGGCAAGATCCAGCAGCCCGCCAGCTTGCTCAAGCAGCGGATGCCCGTCGAGCAGGCGCTCGCCGCCATCGAGGAATGCGGGGCACCGATGGTGTCCATCGCGGGCGGCGAGCCGCTCATGCACCCGCAGATCGGCGAGCTCGTGTCCGAGCTGATCAAGCGCAAGAAGTTCGTCTTCCTCTGCACGAACGCGCTGCTCATCCCGAAGAAAATCGACCAGTTCAAGCCGTCGCCCTACTTCTCCTGGGTGGTGCACATCGACGGGCTGAAGGAGCGGCACGACGAGTCGGTCTGCAAGGAGGGAGTGTTCGACGACGCGGTCGCCGCGATCAGGGAGTGCCAGCGGCGCGGCTTCAAGGTCAACACCAACACGACCTTCTTCAACACCGACACTCCGCAGACCATCATCGACGTGCTCAGCTACCTCAACGACGACCTGGGCATCGACCAGATGCAGATCTCGCCTGCCTACGCCTACGAGAAGGCGCCGGACCAGGACCACTTCCTCGGCGTGGGGGAGACCAGGGAGCTGTTCCGCAAGGCCTTCGACGGCGGGAACAGGAAGCGGTGGCGGCTGAACCACTCGCCGCTGTTCCTCGACTTCCTGGAGGGCAAGAAGGATTTCGCCTGCACCGCCTGGGGAATACCGTCATATTCGCTGCTGGGGTGGCAGCGGCCGTGCTACCTGATGGCTGACGGCTACGCGGAGACGTACCGTGAGCTGATCGAGACGACTGACTGGGACGCGTATGGCAGGGGGAAGGACCCGAGGTGCGCGAACTGCATGGCGCACTGCGGGTATGAGCCGTCCGCGGTACTGGCCACGATGGGGTCGCTGCGCGAGTCGATCCGGGCGATCCGGGGCTAGCCGGGTACCCTCGTGAGCGCGCTCGGCGGAGCGCGCTCACGATACCCGCAGGAGGCCCAGCGATGACGGCGCGCCGTGGCCCGGCCGTGCTCGCGCAGGCAGGCGCGGCCGGCGCCGGAGCTGGCGCGCGGCCGTCCGGGCCGCCGTTCGACCCCGGCCCGCTGTGGATGCGGGCGCTGCCGCCGGTGGTCACCTTCTGCGTCCTGGTGGTCGGCATCACGACGCCGTCCTACTGGCGGGATGAGGCGGCGACGCTGGCTGCGGTCCGGCGCCCGCTCGGTGATCTCATCCGCATGCTGGGCAACGTCGACGCGGTCCACGGCGCCTACTACGTGCTGGCCTGGGTCATTGCCCGCACGCTCGGGACCGGCGAGCTCGCGATGCGACTGCCGTCAGCGATCGCGATGGCCGTGGCCGCGGGCCTCGTGGCCGCGCTCGGCCGCCGGATGGTCTCGCCGTTGGCCGGCCTGGCCGCCGGGCTGCTGTTCGCCGTGCTTCCGGACGTGTCGTTCTACGGCCAGGATGCGCGGTCGTATGCCCTGGTGACGATGATGGCCGTGATCGCCAGCTACCTGCTGGTCCGGGCGGCGGGCGCGGTCGCGGCCGGCTGGTGGTGGGCTGGCTACGGAGCCAGCATCGCGCTGCTCGGGATCCTCAACATTTTCGCGCTGCTGCTCGTGCCGGCGCACGCGGTCACGGTGCTGGTCTGCGTTCTGCGGGAAAAAGAGGGCAGCGCGCGGCGCAGGCTGGCATTTTCCTGGCTGAAGGCCGCAGCCGCGGGAGTCATCCTGGCCAGCCCGCTGCTGGCGGCGGGCTACCGCCAGCGGGGCCAGGTCAGCTGGCTGAAAACACCGGGCGAGACCGGGCTGGTCAGCGTCGAGCGGCTGATCGGGCCGCCGCTGATGGTGCTGGCCGTGCTGGCTGTCATCGCCGCGGGGATCGCCGTGACGGCCGCCACGGCGCCGGCCCGGCTGCGCTCCGGCTGGCTCGGGATGCTGCCCGCCCTGTGCGTGCCCTGGCTGCTGCTGCCGCCGGGCCTGCTGCTGGCCGGATCTGAGCTCACGCCCATGTACACGTTCCGCTACATCCTGTTCTGCGCGCCCGCCGCGGCGCTGCTCGGCGGGGCCGGCCTGGCGGCCATCGGCCAGAGGGCTGTCGGCCGGGCAGTCGCCGCGCTAGCGCTCGTCCTCATCGCCCTGCTCGGGCTCAGCGATCAGGTCGCCATCCGCGGCCCGGCCGGGCACGGCGATGACATCCGGCAGGCGGACCGGATCGTGGCCGCCGCCAGCAGGCCCGGTGACGTGGTGTTCTATCCCAATCCGAACGCCCAGTCCTTCAAGTACGCCTACCCCAGCGGGCTGTGGAAGCTGCCCAACATCGAGCTGCGCCAGCAGCCGGTCCCGTCCGGCACGCTGGCCGGGACGGACGTCTCGCTGGCGGTGCTCCGGCAGCGGCTGAGCCGGGTCAGCCGGCTCTGGATCGTGGACATAAACCACCTGTCCGCGCAGCACGCCCTGCTGGCCGGGCTGCCCCTGCACCTGGCGCGCACCTGGCGCACGTCCGACATCTGGCTCCGGCTGTACGTGCGCACCCCGGCCAGCTAGGAGAGCGCCGCAGGCCGGGCCCGCGCCCTGGCGTAACCGGCAAGCTCGCAGACCGCCTTCAGCGCCCGTTCAGGATCGGCGGCCATCATTCGAAGCGGCGCAGGGTCGCTGCGCCCGGCGTGACATGCGGCGCCGACGGATTCTGTCGCAGCTGAGCGGGACCGTCGGCTTTCTCCAGGAGCTCACATGTTCTTCACCTACCTGCGGCGCGAACTGCGCCGCCGGATGCGCCAGGCCAGCCTGATCGCGCTGGGCCTGGCGGTCGGGATCGGGCTGGTGATCACGGTCACCGCCCTGTCCACCGGGGTCAAGAATGCCCAGGGTGACGTGCTGCACTCGCTGTATGGCGTCGGCACCGACATCACCGTGACCCAGGCGCCGACCGCGGGCGCCGGGCCGGGGGCGTTCGGGTTCCGCGGCTCGACCGGCACCAGGACGCGGCCGGCCGCGGGCACCACCATCGACATCGACACGCTGCGCAACTTCGGGCTCGGCACGATCGGCGACTCGTCCGTCAGCACAGTGGCCAGCCTGCACAATGTCGCGGCCGCCGCCGGCGGCCTGACCCTCACCGACACCAAGATCACCGGGAAGATCCCGGCCATCAACTCCAGCGGCGGCGGTGGCTTCGGCGGCGGGTTCGGCGGCGGCGGGTTCAGCGGGTCGTTCACGCCGACCTCCTTCACCGTGGACGGCGTGGACATCGCGCACGGCGCGCTCGGGCCGCTCAGCTCCGGCAAGCTGTCCAGCGGCCGGACCTTCAGCTCGGCTGACGCGACATCCAACGTGGCCATCGTGGACGCCGACTACGCGACGCAGAACAAGCTGACGGCCGGCTCCACGGTCACCATCGCCAAGACCCCGTTCAAGATCGTCGGGATCGTCACCGTCCCGGCCGGGGACAACTCCTCCGACGTCTACATCCCGCTGGCCCGCGCGCAGGCACTGGCCAGCATGAAGAACGACGTGAACACGATCTACGTGGCCGCCGACAGCGCGTCGAGCATCAGCGGCGTCTCCAAGGAGATCTCCGCGCTGATGCCCAAGGCCACGGTGACCAACTCCAGCAACCTGGCCAGCGACGTGACCGGCTCGCTGGCGAGCACGTCGAGCCTGGCCAACAACCTGGGCCGCTGGCTGGCCATCGCGGTACTCGCGGCGGCGTTCCTGCTGGCCATCCTGCTCACCATGTCGGCGGTCTCCCGCCGGGTCCGGGAGTTCGGCACGCTGAAGGCGCTGGGCTGGCGCAGCCGCCGGGTGATCCGGCAGGTCATGGGCGAGGCCATCGTGATCGGCATCGCCGGCGGCATCGTCGGCGTCGGGCTCGGCTACCTCGGCGCGACCGCGGTCACGCACTTCTCCCGCCCGCTGACTGCCTCGGTCGGCCAGACCACCGGCAGCGCGACTCCGGGCGGCGCCCGCACGTTCACCGGTGGCGGCGGGTTCGGCGGCGGGTTCGGCGGCAGCGGCCGTCCTGGCGGCTTCCGCACTGCGGCTACCGCGAGCCATACCGTTACCGTGCACCTGGACGCGTCAGTCACCATCGGCGTGATCGTGGCAGCGGTGCTGCTGGCCATCGCCGGCGGCCTGATCGCGGGCATCTTCGGCGGCTGGCGGGCGGCACGGCTGCGCCCGGCCGCGGCCATGGCGAGGGTCGAGTGAGCGGGTGCGGGCCGGGCGACCAGGCGGGCACTGCGGGCATCCACGGAGGGCACTGATGTACAAGCTGACGGGCGTGACGAAGGACTACCAGAAGGGTCACAGCGTCGTGCACGCGCTGCAGGGCGTCGACCTGGTGATCGAGGACGGGGAATGGCTCGCGATCCAGGGCCCGACCGGGCACGGCAAGAGCACCCTGCTGCAGATGCTCGGCGGCCTGGACCGGCCCACCGCCGGCTCCATCGAGTTCGATGGCCATGAGCTGACGGAGCTGCGCGAGGGCCAGGTGACCAACCTGCGCGCCTCGTCGATCGGCTTCATCTTCCAGACGTTCAACCTGATTCCGACGCTGAACGCGCAGGAGAACGTGGAAGTCGCCCTGGTGCCGCTGCGCATCGGCGCCGCCGAGCGGCGCGAGCGCGCGGCCAGGGCGCTGGAGGACCTCGGCCTCGGTGACCGGCTGAAGCACCTGCCCTCGGAGCTGTCCGGCGGCCAGCAGCAGCGCGTCGCCATCGCCAGGGCGCTGGTCAAGGAGCCGAAGGTGCTGCTGGCTGACGAGCCGACCGGCAACCTGGACGAGGACACCAGGGACGAGATCATCAACCTGCTGGAGAAGCTGTGGCGCGATCTCGGGCTGACCATGGTGCTGGTCACGCATGACAGCACGGTGGCCCGGCGGGCCGAGCGCCTCGGCGTGATGCGGGGCGGCAAGCTGACGATCAGGCAGGACACCCGGCGCAACCGGGCGGGCGGCTCGCCGCAGGAGGGCCCGGTACCCGCCGCGCCCTAGCCTCGCTCCTGCGACGACACCGTCATGCCGCTCCGGAGTTTCTTCGCTCCGGAGCGGCGCTGTGCCCGCGGCGGTCCGCCGGCTCGGGCAGAATGGCAGCTCGGAAGAGTGCAGCGGCCGCCGTGAGCAGCGCTCGGGCGGCGCACGGGGGATTCCGCCCTGGCCGGCGCTGCTGACGGCCGTCAGGCGGAGGGGCAGGAGGCTCGCCATCAACAGCTCGCATGCCCGCGCCTGGCCCGGCCAGTTCCGGCTGCGGACCTTGCTGGCGGTGCTGGTCGGCCTGGTCATCGTGGCCGCGGCGGTCGGTGTCGTCCTCGCCGTCGCCCGCGGCGGCCCGGGCAGCACGGCCCGCGGGGCCAGCTCAGCCGGCCGGCCGATGGCCGGCTCGCCGCGGGCCAGCGGCCCGGCTGCCTTTCCCGGCCGCTACGGCGTCGAGGCCCGCTGGGTGATCGAGGAGAACAAGCGGCCGGGGACGACCGCCTGGCGGATCTCGGGGGCCGGCGGCGGCATCGCCGGCTTCGCCAGCCGCACCGACGCGGCGGCCGGCCAGCACGTCACCCTCTACGTCAGCACCGCGGCGCCGACGTTCCGCGCCGAGGCCTTCCGGATGGGCTACTACCAGGGCACCGGAGCGCGGCTGGTCTGGCAGTCAGCGGCGCTGCGAGGCCGGGTCCAGCCGCCGTGCCCGGTCCGGGCCGGCGTCAACATGGTGAGCTGCGACAACTGGACGGCGTCGCTGACCTTCGCGGTCTCGCCCGCGTTCGTCCAGGGCGACTACCTGATCAAGCTCGTGGGCAGCGGCGGCCAGCAGAGCTACGTGCCGCTGACGGTCTGGGACCCGGCCAGCACGTCGGCCTACCTGGTCAAGAACGACGTCTATACCTGGCAGGCATGGAACCCCTACGGCGGATATGACTTCTACCAGGGACTGGGCAGCTGCCCGCCGGACGTCTACCCGCTGTGCTCGCGGGCCCGGATGGTCTCCTTCGACCGGCCCTACGGCGCGGAGCAGGGGTCAGGCAACTTCCTCACCCTCGAGTACCCGCTGGTCTACTTCGCCGAGGAGCACGGCCTCGATGTCAGCTACGCCACCGACATCACCGTCGAGCAGCATCCCGCCATCCTGCTCCGGCACCGGGCCATGCTCTCGCTGGGCCACGACGAATGCTGGTCGCTGACTGAGCGCCAGGCGGCCGTGACCGCGCACGACGACGGCGTCAACATCGTGTTCTTCGCGGCGAGCCCGATCCTGCGGCACGTCCGGATGGCGGCCTCCCCGCTCGGGCCGGACCGGGTCGAGATCGACTACCGCGACTCGGCGGCTGACCCGCTGGACGGCAAGGGCAATCCGCTGGAGGTCACCGGCAACACCTGGAGCTCGGCGCCGGCGAACTGGCCGGAGTATGACTTCGTGGGCGAGACCTACGCCGGCTTCCTGGAACCGGGGCTGCATGCCTCCCTGGTCGTCGCGGACGCGTCCGCGTGGATCTTCCGCGGCACCGGCCTGCATGACGGCTCGGCCATCCCCGGCGTGATCGCCTCCGACGTCGACAGCTTCTACCCGGCCAACGCCCACCCGTCCGACCTGCAGGTGCTGTCCCGCTCGCCGATCCCGGCCAGCCTGGGGCAGAGCGCCCTCGGCACGTTCTCGTCGGACATGACCTATTACACCGACCCGTCATCGGGGGCCGGGGTGCTGGATACCGGAACCAACAACTGGATACCGGCGCTGACCGGCGACCGAGACGGCTGCCCGGCCGCCGCCACCTGCGCCGCCATGCTCATCCAGCGGATCACCGGCAACGTCCTGCTGGCCTTCGGCGAAGGGCCGACCGGCCATGGCCACCCGTCGGCAGCGAACTGGCGGGCGATCGCCGGGTAGCCGCATCAGCCCCTGGCCGGCCGGGGCCGGCCAGGGGCCGGCCTGCTCAGGAGTGCGGCAGCGGCAGCTCGAACCAGACGACCTTGCCGGAGGAGGCCCGGCGCGCGCCCCAGCGCTGGGCCAGCTGGCTGACGACCTGCAGGCCGCGCCCGCGCTCATCCTGATCATCGGGGTGGCGCAGCCTCGGCAGCGCCGCCGAGTCATCGACCACCTCGCAGAACAGGCCGCCCTCCAGGATCAGCCGGAGCGCGATCTTCCCATGCGCGTACCGGACGGCGTTGGTGACCAGCTCCGAGACCAGCAGCTCGGTGACCGGGATCAGCTCGGCCAGGCCCCAGCGGCGGAGCGGCTTGCGGATCAGCAGCCTGGCCCGGCCAGCCGAGGTCAGCTGGGCCGGCAGCTTCCACGAGACATGATGATCAGCCGGGATCCGCCGCAGCCGGGCGATCAGCACGGCGATGTCATCACGCTCGGCGTCGCCGTACACGCCCGCCAGCGTCGCCTTGCACAGATCCTCCAGCGGCCGCCCGGCCGAGCCGGGCCCGAGGGTCTGGCGCAGGATCTCCAGGCCCTCGTCGATGTCCCGGTCCCGCCGCTCGACCAGGCCATCGGTATACAGCACCAGCAGGCTGCCGTCCTCGATGTCCACGCTGCGGCTCTGGATCGGGCCGGTGCCGATGCCGAGCGGCGGGGCCGGCGAGATGTCCAGGAACTCGCTCGGGCCGTCGGGCCGGGCCAGCAGCGGCGGCAGATGGCCGGCCGAGGCGAGCTCGCATTTCCCGGTCACCGCGTCATACACCGCGTACACGCAGGTGGCGAAGTGCGGCTCGCGGGCACCGAGTTCCTGCATGAGCTCATCGAGCTGTTGCAGGGTCTCGGCCGGCGGCAGCTCGAGCATGGCGAGGGTGTGAATGGCGGTGCGGAGCCGGCCCATCGTGACCGCGGCCCGCACGCCGTGCCCGGCCACGTCGCCGACCACGAGCGCGACCCGGCCGCCCGGCAGCGCGATCGACTCGTACCAGTCGCCGCCGACCTCGATGAGCGTGCTGCCGGGCAGGTAGCGATGCCGTACCTCGACCGAGGAAGGCGCCGACAGCCCGGTGGGCAGCATGCTGCGCTGCAGGGTCAGGGCGGTGGCCCGCTCGCGGCTGTAGCGCTGCGCACTGTCCATGAAAATGGCCGCCCGGGACGCGAACTCCATTCCGATCTCGGTGTCGTAGGCGTCGAAACGGCGGTAGCCGACCCGCCGCACGCAGACGAAGAAGCCGAGCAGGGTATCGCGGGCGATCAGCGGGAGCAGCAGCAGCGAGACCCCGGCCAGCAGTTCCGCGACCGGCCGCCGCTGCCAGGCTCCGGCCATCCCGTAGGCGTCATCGGCGGCCACCACCTCGCGGACCGGCTGGCCGGTGTCCATGCACCTGGTGTAGGGAGTGCCCGGCGGGTAGTGCAGGATCTCGCCGGTCGGGAAGGCCGCGTCCCAGCCCGGGTCGTTGTCGTCGTGCCCGACGGCAAGCCGCCGGACCAGGTGCGAGCCGTCCGGCGGCCCGGCTGGGAACTCGTCGTCGCCGACCAGGCTCTCCAGCACGACCAGGCCGGCCGCATTGCAGAAATGCGGAACGAGGACGTTAATCAGCTCCGGTGCCATCTGGTCGATGTCGAGCGTGCTGCCAATTCGCCGGAACGGGCTGTCCAGCAGTGCCCGGCGCATCACCGCCGGATCGAGGAACCGCTCCTCGAGCGCCGGCGGGATGCGCAGGATGACCTGCGCCACCAGGTCCGGCGCAGCAGAGCGGATGGGCTGGACCGTGACCACGGCATCAGCGGCGAGTCCGCGCGCGGTGCGCACCTTCAGGACGGTTGTCGCCTCGCGATCGGAGCAGGCGCCGTCGATCAGGCCCAGCAGCGCGGCTGCCCCGTCCGGCCCGTGGATCAGCGCGCCGAGATCTGATCCGAGCAGTGCGTCAGGCTCGCCAGTGAGCAGGTCGGAGGCACCCCGATCGTGCTGCAGCACGCGGCCGGTTTTGTCGAGACCGAGGATGATCGTCCGTGCCGACGCATTCGCCAGGAGCGCGGAAATCTCGGCAGCCGTGACGGATGCCAACCCATACGCTCCTTTCGGCGGAACGGGCAATGGGCCTGTTGTTCTTAGTATGGAGCAGCTTTCCGCGGATCGAGAAGGAACGGCTGGTTAGGGCAGCGGCCGGGGCGGGCGGACCCGCCCGGCACACCGGTGGCAAGGTGGACAGGTAGCGATCCGCCGGATGATGACCCGGTGCCTGCGGGGGAGGGCAGACAGCGATGACGCCTCAGTATCCAGCCGGGCCGCCAGGCCCGCAGCGGCCGCCGGGCACGCCCGCCCGGCCGGCTTCACCAGGGCCGGCCTCGGCTGCCCCGGCCAGCCCGCACTCCGGGATGCCGTCGGCCAGCGACCTGCTCCCGCTCGGCGACTGGATACGGCACCATTCGCTGCGCAGCTTTCCGGTGCTGCTCTTCCTGGCCCTGATCTGCGTGCCCTCGTGCGCCCTGGTGGTGCTCGGGGCAAGTCCCGGCGCGCATACCTTCGACGGGGTCGCGTGGATCTTCGCGGCCTACTTCGCTGTCGCCTGGCTGCTGCTGCTCGGGGTCATCGTCCGGCCGCAGCACGTCACCAGGACGATGCTGGCGCTGATCATCGTGATCGCGCTGATCACCCAGGTGCCGCTGGCGGTGGCGCTGGAGACCGCGCTGCATGAGAGCAACTCCAACCTGCTCAGCAGCATCTTCACCATCGGCCTGCCGGAAGAGCTGGCCAAGGCGGTCCCGATCGTGATCGTCGCGCTGATCTACCGGCGCCGTCACGCGCTCGCGCCCAGGGACTACCTGTTCCTCGGCGCGGTCAGCGGCCTGGTGTTCGGGGCCAGCGAGGTGGTGCGCTACTTCACCATCAACGGCGTCGACCAGTTCTACGTCACGGTGCAGGCCGCCCTGCCGAGAATCGATCACCTGATCAGCAACGGGAACTCCGCGACCACGTCCCTGTTCGCCGTGCTGATCGGCCCCGTGCTCGACTTCATCCTGAACTTCGTGTGGCGGTTCCTGACCGATCCCATCAGTCACGCCTGCTGGTCCGGCCTGACCGGCTACTTCATCGGCCTGGCCGTGACGAGCAGGCACAAGTGGTACGCCGTCGGCTGGATCGGGCTGGCCGCCGCTGCCGTCCTGCACGGCCTGAACGACTGGGGCCCGGTCAACGGCCACGTCGCCTGGATCCTGGTCACGCTCGTCAGCGGGATACTCTTCCTCGGCTATGCGAAGGTCGGCTCGCGGGCGGAGGACGGAGTGCCGGCCACCGAGCCGCCTCCGTTCCTGGACACGCCGGCGGCGCACGCACGGCATGCGGCGGCCAGCCGCGCTCCGGCCACGCCAGTGACCGGCGGCCAGCCGGCCGGCGGCGATCAGCGCACCCGCCGGCCATGGTGGGAGCACTAGCCCCAGTTTCCGACGATCATGGTC
>Ga0208686_1000326_pt1 | contig 25592 bp, 19 predicted proteins | sample June2015DPH_6_50_FD_184694 | JGI IMG/M metagenome (GOLD analysis project Ga0208686, IMG submission 184694) | Peatland microbial communities from SPRUCE experiment site at the Marcell Experimental Forest, Minnesota, USA - June2015DPH_6_40... | ecosystem: Environmental > Terrestrial > Soil >... | reverse complement strand
GCCCGCCCTGAGACGGCCCCCACCACAGGCTCTGGTTTCCGTAAGAGAGCTGCCAGTCGGAGAGATTCAGGGCCACATACGTATCCAGGAATCGGCCTTCGCTAAAAGCGGCGGTTGGCGTGTCGGGCGGCACTGGGAATGGTGATGGAATGCCGCTTCGAATGAAATCGGCCTGAGATATGGCGTCGCGCGCGGTCAGTGGCAGAGCGGGGGCAGAAGGAGAATGCTGCAATTCGCCGCGGACATAAACTGCTAATGGACCGTATTCCGCCCATCCGGACAATCCCGAAACGTTGTTGAAGCCTTGTTCCTCGGGGCGGCCGTAATCGTTTACGATGGTCTGTCCGAAGTGATCGCCGTCGGTAAGCGGTTTGCCGACGATCTCGGTGCTCCGCGTGTAAGCCGATTCCAGTTGTAGCTGAGCATTGTCTCCGCCATCCAACAAGATAACTTCCCGGCTGAATTCTTTTTGCAGAGCCCCGTAAAGCACCGCAGCTTCGCTCGTTTGGACTTCGTCATCCGCGATGCGATTCGCAGCTTCTTTGACCTGACGCGCACATTCCATGCGCGTCCACGGACGCATATCGGCGAACCCGCTGTGAATGTATCCGAGCGCGGTCAGGCGATCCATGGCTGGGTAAACCCAGCTATCCAGGGGTACGTAGGGCGACCCCATATTCCGCGCTTCGCGGCTCGCGCTCGTGTCGCCTTTGCTGAATGTGCCCCATCTGGCGATTTCCGCATCGCTGTATTGAGAGTGGGAGCGAAAGACCTGTCGACCGAGATACCACCCCAGGGCGCTGCCCAGGATTACGTCGGAAGTAAAGTGCTGATGTCCTACAATCCGCGCAGCACCAACTCCGCTTGCCAATCCATAGGCTAGAAATTGGGTGAGAGGACCGGGATATTCGTGAGCAATCACGCTGGCAATCGCCCAACTGATGGAGGCGTGCTCGGAGGTGAAAGAAGTTCCGCCTTGAAAAAATTTCCCACGCCCGGAGCCGGTGAATGGGCGCTCCCTCCCGAAGGCGTACTTAAAGACTTCGGTGTCCAGGAATGCGTCGATGCCGGCTTCTCCACTGAGAAGTCCGGTTTCGCGCTCTTGATCGTTGTTCGTAACGTGTCCCCACAGGAACATTCCCGCGCCTAAACCCGCCATGGCCCCGAGCCCAGCGTTGGAAGCGGTAACCGCGTGCGAAACCGTCGTGGGATTTGTAGGAACGTGTTTTTCGATTGCGGTGTCGCTTGCCACCAACGCAGCGCCGGCAAAGGCCAAGGGAACTATCAAGTGCAAGTCGGCGTCGGTCATATGGAACGGCGCGGTCCAGAAATTCTTCTGATCCTGAAAAAGATTTCGCGGGAGCGATTTCAAGTCAACCGGTACCGGAACAAAATCGGGAGAATGCTTCTGGGGTTTCGAAGATGGATCAGGAGTGTGCCCGTCCTCCGCCGGCGTCTGCGCGAAGGCGAGCAAACCGCAGCCAACGACCAATGTCATCAGAAGCCATGAAGTCGCTCGGAACCGAGCGGACCGGCATCTGCTCTTGCGCGCGCGGATGACTCGGCAATAGACATCATCGACGATCGTGCTGGAAACCATTGGGTACGAGCCCGTCCGCGTAGGTTGGAGTAAATGAACTCTTGGCTGCAATTGTCCGTCCGCGACTTCCGAAATCCCAACCAAAGTCGAAGTGTTCAAACTAGCACAAAGCGGAGTCGATATCCGGAGCAAAGACAATTACCGGAATGAGTCTGGTACGGCCAAGGCCGCTGCAAAACTGATAGAATCACTGTCTGCGGCGTTATCATAATAGTAAAGCTGCGACTTTCGCGAACACGATGATTCAAACCGAGATCCAACCCGAACCGATTATCAATGAAAGCATAGAACGAAACGCGGATCCATTCGCCGACGAAACCGACATTTCGTTCCTCGATATTTTGGTTCTGCTTGTGGAGCGCAAGCGCTTTATCCTGCGGTTTATGCTGGCCGCATTCGTGCTGGCAATCGTGGTTTCTTTGCTGCTGCCGGTCCGCTACGAGGCGAAGATCGTATTACTACCTCCTCAGCAAAATTCCTCCGTCGGTTCGTCGTTAACCGGACAATTGGGAGGCGCACTGGGCGCGCTGGGCGCATTGGCCAGTGGCAGTCTTGGTCTTAAGAACCCGGCCGACATGTACGTCTCCTTGCTGATGAGCCGGACCGTCGAAGACGGAATGATCAAGCGTTTTGGATTAATGCAGGAGTATCACGCAAAACGAATGTCGGGCGCGCGAAAGCAATTCGAGAACCGAACGAAGGTGGTTGCGGGCAGCAAGGATGGCCTGATTCGTATTACGCTGGAGGATGGCGATCCGAAGCGGGCTGCTGAACTGGCCAACGGCTACGTAGACGAATTTCGAAAACTATCGGCAACGCTGGCGATTACCGAGGCGGCGCGGCGTCGGCTGTTCTTCGAGCAGCAGCTGGAGCAGGCTAAAGAGAATCTGAGCGCGGCCGAAGACGCCATGGCAAAGACTCAACAATCTACCGGCGTTCTGGAGATTGACAGTCAGGCGCGCGCACTGATCGAATCGGCAGCCGTGTTACGTGCCCAGGTTGTTGCCAAGCAAGTGGAGATTGAGGGCATGCGATCCTTCGCGACCGATGACAACCCTAACGTTGTCCTCGCTAAACAGGAGTTGGCTGCGCTGCAATCGCAGTTGCAGCGCGTGGCAGGATCGCAGAATGACGCTGGGTCGGACATCAATCTCTCGAAGGGAAGAGTGACTCAATCGGGCATGGAATACCTCCGCCGGTATCGCGATCTCAAATATAAAGAGACCGTCTTCGAGTTGCTGGCGAAGGAGTTCGAAATTGCCAGGCTCGACGAGGCGCGTGAGGGCTCAATTGTTCAGGTGGTGGACGACGCCGTACCGGCAGACATCAAGTCCTCGCCGCACCGGACGCTGATAGTCCTTGGGGCTACGATTCTTGCTTTCTTTGTTGCTGCATTCTGGGTGTTTCTGCGAGATAGATCCGCTCGTACTTTCGAGATTCCTGGGAACCGGGAGCGCCTGGAAGCGATGAAGCGAGGTTGGAAGGGGAAACAACAAGATGTACCTTAATCGTGTCTTTCATGCGCAGTGCATGCTGAAAGCTTTCCCGGTGTGAGCCTCAAGCTCTTGGAGACAAAGATTTTAGCCGTGGCGAGCTTGGTCCTTCGTCGTATCATTTGCAGTGGGGTCTGATATACTCGACGAAACCATGCGTGTCTTATTCCTAAACCCTCCATTTCACCCTCGCTTTTCTCGCGAGCAGCGCAGTCCCGCAGTGACCAAGAGTGGAACGTTGTATTACCCCAAGTGGCTTGCTACGGCCGCCGGAGTGGCCATCAAGAACGGACATGATGTGGATTTGGTCGACGCTCCTGCTGCGGGCTACTCGGTCCAGGCGGTCATCGATCGTATTAAAAGCAAGAATATTGAGGCAGTGGTCTGCGATACTTCCACTCCCAGCATTCTCAATGATGTGAGCGTGCTCGAAGCTCTAGCCGCCGCGAAGCCCTCATTGCGCGTGTTGATGGTCGGGAGGCACGTGTCGTCACTGCCGAAAGAGACGCTCGCGATGTCGGCTGCTCTCGAAGCTGTCGCGGTGCGCGAGTACGAATACACGGTGCGCGACTGGCTGGAAGCAAAAGCCTGCGGCGCCGATCTTTCTTCTGTCGACGGCTTGGTTTACCGCTCAGCAACTGGGGAGATCATCAGCAACAAGCCGCGCGAAGCCATCAAGAATCTCGATGAGCTGCCTTTTGTTTCCGAGGTCTATAAGCGCTTTTTGCATACCCCAGACTACTTCTATGGCCATTCGCTGTGGCCCTTGGTGGTCTTCGACACCAGCCGCGGATGCCCCTATCACTGCTCGTTCTGTGTTTATCCGCAGACCTTCAGTGGACATACAATGCGCTACCGTTCCGTAGGGAACGTGGCTGATGAGTTCGAATTCGTCTCCCGCGAGATGCCGGAAATCAAGACCGTCATGCTGGAAGACGACACCTTCATCATCAGCAAGCCGCGCACGCTGGAGTTGGCGCAGGAACTGATTCGCCGCGGGAACAAGTTGCCATTCGATGCCAACTGCCGAGCCGACATCGGGGCGGAAGGCGAGCTACTTTCCACGCTACACAAGGCCGGTGCCCGCCTGTTCTGCGTCGGCTTCGAGAGCGGCGACGTGGAAGTCATCAATGGCATGAAGAAGAACAACGATGACCGCCGCGACGCGAAGTATCACGAAGAGGCTCATCGCTTTGTTCGCCGCTGCCGGGAGTCGGGCATCATGGTGCATGGCTGCTTCATGGTCGGGAACCTGAATGAGACGCCGGCCAGCATGGAGAAGACGCTGGGTTTTGCCAAGAAACTACAGCCTGACACCGCCCAATTCTTCCCCATCATGGTGTATCCGGGCACAACTGCATATGAGGAAGCCAAGAAGCGAGACTACATTCAGATCGAAGACTGGGGGGCGTGGTTAACGAAGGACGGCCTTCACAACAGTGTCGTCACGCTGCCGAACATCACCCACGAGCAGTTGGTAAGCTTCTGCGACCGAGCGCGTCGAAGCTTCTATCTCAGTCCCTCTTATCTTCTCTACAAAGCGAAGCAGTCGCTAAAAGATCGCCGCGAGTTGCAGCGCAACGTCAAGGGTTTTATCACGCTGTCGAAGTATCTGTTGCGGGGCAGCCGGCATGAGAACGCCGAGGCTGTCCGACCGGAGCCGGGGCGCGGTAGCATAACGCCCATCGCGAGCCCCCAAGGTGGTGACTAGATCCTCTCCTTCGTCTTCCGTTGCAGGTTCTGAAATAAGTCCGGGGTGCCCTCTTACCGCGTGCCTTAACCTCGGCGTGCCAGGATGCAATCCTTCAGGAGCCGGCCTCCCATGCTGAAAGTGGCGAGCGGGATTCCAATCGAAGCTTCGGTCATCGTCCCGACCTTTAATGGAGCTTGTCGCATTGGCACTTGCCTCGAGGCCCTTCTCAAGCAGACCCCGCCGAAAAATATTGAAATTCTGGTTGTCAACGATGGTTCAACCGACAACACGGTAGGTGCGGTCGGACGCTTTTCCGGCGTTCGCCTCATCAGCCAGGCAAATGCCGGCCCGGCGGCGGCCCGCAATCGCGGTGCTCTGGAAGCTCGGGGTACGATTATCCTTTTCACCGACGATGATTGCGTCCCGATGCCAGAGTGGCTGGACGCCATGCTTGAACCCTTTCAAGATCCAGAGGTGGTGGGAGCGAAGGGAGTCTACCGTACACACCAAACGAGCCCTGTGGCTCGTTTCGTGCAGATCGAATACGAGGATCGTTATCGCCTGATGAGGAGTCAATCCTCGATCGACTTCGTCGATACCTACTCGGCGGCGTTTCGGCGCGACCGATTCTTGGCGATGAATGGTTACGATATCTCGTTTCCCGTAGCCTGCGCCGAGGACATCGAACTCTCTTACCGGATGTCGGCGCGCGGCTGGAAGATGAAGTTTGTTCCTGCGGCGATCGTTTACCACACGCATCCTGACACGATCTGGCGATATCTCAAGAAGAAGTACAAATTCGCTTTCTGGCGTGTGCTCGCCGTGCGTAAGAACCCCGCCAAGGCCGTGAAGGACAGCCACACCCCACAGCTTATGAAACTCCAGCTGCTGTTCGCGCCCGCGCTGTTGCTTGCCGTCGCCATCGATCTAGCGCTGCGGCCGACATGGCCTGCGTCGCTGCTAGTGCTGGCTACGTTTCTCGTGAGCACACTGCCGTTCACAGTGCGAGCTATCAAGAAAGATGCAATCGTCGGATTACTTTCCCCGGCGCTGCTCGCCGCACGAGCTTGGGCACAGCTGCTGGGAGTCACTGCTGGACTGCTGTATGCCCGCCGCAAGTCTGCCCAGGTCCCGACCAAGTCGGCGGCGTGAAGTGGTTAGCTCGCGCGGTTGCTACTGTCAATAGCCTTTGACATAGGACCTTCCGGCATTCGAATCGGCGCGACACTCTATGGCGTCTTCGGCTGCCTTTCGTTACGGCGCTCAGTCTAGGTAAAGTCCGTATACGCCGGGGAGATCTGCAGGGACGGAATGGACGTAAAAGTGAGCTCTTGCCATTGACATAAAGTGCGACGGGCAGCCCGCTGTCGCACGGTCGCCTTCGCCGGCGCATACTGAGAACGTAGGCGTATCTTCAAAGCGCGCCTCGAATGTCGCTGCCCTCGAGTTTAGGTTTCCTGCTGGTTCTACTAGACCTTCTTGAACAGCCGTTTGTTTTTCAGGGAATACTGCTTAAGTTGACGCTGCCCGGCGAGCCAGTTTCCGAACGAATGCCGGAGGAAAGTTCCCAGCAGCCAGGCCCGAAACGAAGAATATAGCGGCAGATTCCTCACCCATTTCGGCATTCTTGGAGTTGCGTGCGTTTCTTTCGAAGCCCATGCTGCGGCGTAGTCGCTTTGCATCGGAGATCTGGCAAAGACGGGTAATTCAGCCGCCTTTCGCGCTTTGAACAACAACATAATTGGACGCTTTGTCATCAGTCCTACTCGTCCTCCAACGCTGGCGGGATCTGCGACCTCGAAAGCACTGGATATTGGACTCAGTTCTATACCCGGATAACGCGCTTCGAGGGCCAGAACTTTTCCCAGTTCGAAACCATTTTCGACGGTGAAGATACGAAATATAAGCTCCGGGCTAAACTGATAGAATCCATGGCCGCATAGGTTATTGGAAACAGTCGACGCGAAGATTGTCCCGCCAACCTTGGTCATTTGCATCAGATTTGCGATGGCGATCGGGAAGTTGAATACGTGTTCAAGTGAACCGGCTTCGATTACAACATCGAATCGCCCTTTGAGTTCGCTTGGAATCGGCTGGTTGAGATCGTATAGGAGATCTGCGCCTTCATAAGATGAATAGTCCAACGTGTTTGCTTCGGAGACTCCGAGACATTCCGTGAGGAAACGGTCCGCAAACTCGCCCCATTTGTAATCGACCAACGATCCTGGACAGATCTTTCGAATCTCCTGCAACTCCGAGGGATGGAAAAGTAGAGATTGACGGCCAATCATCAAAAGACGATCCATGGGGACGCCAGCACGGTGAGCGTCTATGAGCATTTTTGCCTGCCAATAGATTATTCCCATAGAACCCTTTGTCGACCGCAAGGATTACATACCCTGCGTTAGGCGTGAATGCCTTGGACATCTGGCGCGAACCGATGTGGAGATTCTCTTTTGGTAAGGAGAACGGATTCTATAGTCCTGATCTCTTTCGTCCAGTCGGTGGATTGCGCGAACGCCTGCCCGGCCTCGATTTTTCGCAACCGCAGTTCGTCCGACTTAAGAAGTTGGATAATCGCCTCCGCGAGGGATTTGGGATCTGGCTTCGCCAATTGCACCGTCTGCTCTGTCAAAAGCCACTCGACATTCGGCCCCTCATTCGATACCACAGCACATCCACACGCCATCAACTCTAGAGGCAACATAGATAGATTCGTATGGGAAAGAACCAGCGCAACATCGCAGCTGCGATAAAGAGGGCCCAACTCAGAAATCGGAAGCACCCCAGGAAGTATTGCCTGAAATGGCACGTCGAGCGAGTGACCCGGGAAACCAACCAATACGAACTCTACCTCCGGCATTTTCTTGGCCACGAGCGACAGAGCGAGAATGCCTGATTCGACGCCCCTGCGCTCGGTTTCTGGGCGCGTATAAAATAATACGCGCTTCTTTCCCGCAGGTAGCAGACGACGGCCAGTGCTCGCGTATGCATGGCGATCATAGGAGAAACCAAAAGCCGAGCATTCCATGTTGAACTCACGTCTCAGCACGTCTGCAATCCAGGAACCTAATGTTATTCCACGAAATCCGAACTGATAGGTTTTCCGGGCAAATTCGTACAGGCTGCCCGACGCATAGAACATATATTCAATATCCTGAACGAAATAGAACTTCTGCGCAGTGTTTCCGATGCTTCGCGCTGCATACGCAGTTGGCCAGGAAGTGGCAATGAGAGCATCGGAGTCTTTGATGTTATTCGACAGTGCCTCCACCTCTGCGTTGACGGGAAAGTAGCTCTTCCGGATACGCTCTTTGGCCATAGTGGAGACTCCCGGCAGTCTCCCCAGAACATAGACACGATTCTCGTGGCCCCAAGCTTCCAATTGCTGAATCGTTCGAAATATGTTTGATAAACCACCGTGCGCTGCGACAACGCCTGGCAGGACCCAGTTGATCCGGAGTGGCCCGGATTGGGAACCCGACATGTGCGCCGGACAATCTTCGTTCAAGACCGCCTCAAAGTTTGGGATGACATTGAGGGGAACTCTCAAATACTTTCGGGCAAGAGCCGTAGCGACCGCGTTCGCACCGTAGCGTATACCCCCGCGACGAAGGAGCTTCAACAGCCTCAAAAACCTCAAAAACCTCAAGTCATCGAAGTTCATCGCTTTCTGTGGGGCCCTCGGACCTTTCCAATCCCTCTAAGCGTTCTGCTCATTAGAATGCCACAATCGCCGGTACTTGTTAAATATCAGTGTTCCACATCCCAAGCCCATCAGGGTGATAATCACAAGATATCCTGCGACCATCCCCAACGCGCCGGAGGTTTTTGCAAAGAAGTAATTAGAGAGAAGAACAGCTATAGCTATTGATAAAGAGAGCTGAAAGAGCTTTTCCTGCTTATGTGCCCTCAAGTATGTGCCCATGGACGCGAGAAGATGGTTGAAAATGGCTGCGATGAGCAGAAGCGCGAATGGCAATGGACTCAACACTTTGTCTGCATAACGGTTGTGCGTGGAATAAAGATAGGTGGTAGCTGACCACACAGCTATAGCACCCAGTCCCGCCACAAAAATAGAGTGCCGCAGAGCGCGGAAAAAAAGTGCATCCAACTGTAGGTATCTTTTTTGCGCGACCAGGGTCCCGAACGGGGCAGCTTTTGTTGACACCCAAGCCATCGCTATCACCATTACAGCATTGGCGAAACTGAGCGACATACCCATCTCGCCGGCAGCCACTGGCCCTTTGAAGGCAAACAGGAATGGATTAAATGTTTGGTAGACAAAGTACCCGGAAATCCAGCTGATCGCAATTCTCCACTGGAAAGGCCAGATCTCATCGTGCCATGATATTCGCCGGTCCCCTGTCTTGTACGTCAGCAGGTCCACAATCAGACCGCGTTTGAGAAAGAGCCACGCTGCCCCGACCACGACCTGGCCGGCCAAAACTGTAGCGGGGGCATAGAGTCCGTGGTGGGTCATTAGGGTTATCCAAGCAACCAGGTTTCCGACGATTGCCTGGATCCAGCGCATGTGGGCGACGTTGGAGACGAATCCACATCCTTCAAAAAAAGAGTACAAAGGATCCAGCTGGAAAGCGAAGACCGATGCCGTTGCTACTGCGACCCAGGGAGCTCGCCACGGCACGATGGCCCCCAGATGCTGATGCGTTGAGAAAAAATAGAAGCCAGCAGGGATAAGGGCAACAGCAAGAAGCAAGGCGCCGACTCCGTACCACCGGACTGACAGCTGCAGTACGGAAGCCAATCTGGCGTGGGCTGTTTCATCTCCTGTTACGAGGCCCCCCTTTCCGATGCAAAGGTGTGCTTGCTCATGACTGGCGAGTTGCATAACAACCTGCGAGAAGCCCAGTTCGAAGACCATCTGCAAAGCGATCAAGCTCGCGTAGGTATAGTAATATCCCTGCTCAGCAGGCGAGAGAAAACGGGCGATCAGGAAAACAGTAATCAACCCGGACGCGCTTCCCCATGATCGGGCGAGCACGGTGAAGACCACCGCTCGGTCTAGGCCAAGGCCATGTTTTGTCAAATGCAGCCACGGCGCTAGCCTGGAAGGACGGGTGGAGCGATGGCTGATTTCCTTCACCTCCATTGACAATGTCTGTCTCCCTACCTGGCGGTCACTGCTCTTACAGTCGATCCTCGATTGTATTTGATCGCAGCCCCACCATTTTTTCACGATCTTCCTTAGAAGCTGTCCTGTGCGGCCCCCTAACTTCAGGATCCACACATCTTTTCTACATGACGGATGCTGCATTTGGCAGATGTTCCATTGATTTCTTTGGAACGTATTCCCGTGGGGCAAATCCAGCGCTGCGCCTTTCCAGTTTATGGTAGATCCGCCGAAATGTTCGATCTTTCGGGTCAAGACCTGGCGTCGCCGCGAAAGACTCTACTACAGTGTTTCGATCTTGAATCCACCCAGATACGGAGAGTTTTACCACAGCGAAGCGCGCCGTCGTCGATATTTCACGCCGAGCCAGAAAGCACTTCTACGACCTCGTAGAAAGTAACGGCTTACGAAGCTTGGTCTAAAATAGAGCCTGACGGGGCGATGGCTATGGAGATCGGGAAAGCAGTTCGGGTCGCTGCTCGAAATATCTTGGGGCCGCGGTTAGCGGCCATTGTCCGTCAGCGGCTCCGAATTTTAGGCTTCGCGGGGGCCTACCGTCGCCGACTGCGATTTAAACGTGGTCTCGAAATAGGGGGACCCAGCGCAACTCTTGCCTACGATGGGCAACTCCCGATCTACGATGTTCTGGGATCCTTGGACAATTGCTTGTACTCGTCGAGTACAATTTGGGCCGGAGAAGTGCGGGAGGGCAATACTTTCCTTTTTCATCCCGGAAAGGATCCAGGTGCTCAGATCATCTGCGACGCCACAGATCTGCCAACGATTGAGGACTCCAGCTACGAATGCGTTCTGGCGTGCCATTGCCTGGAGCACTTTGCCAATCCTCTGCGAGCGCTCGCAGAATGGAAACGGGTTCTGAAAGATGACGGCCTGCTTCTGTTAATTCTGCCGCACAAAGACGGCACCTTCGACTGGCACCGCTCTACCACTCCGCTGGAACACATGATCGAGGACTACGAAAAGGCAGTGGGTGAAGAAGATCTGACGCACCTTCCTGAAATACTGGAACTCCACGATCTATCTAGAGATGAAGCGGCTGGAACAAAAGAGCAGTTTCGGCAGCGGTGCCTACGCAATCATAGTACTCGTGTCATGCATCATCACGTCTTCGACACCATGACAGCCATAGCTCTAGTGAATAAAGCAGGCTTCAAGATCCTTCGTGTGGATAGTTTCGAGCCCTGTCACATCTTTATCCTCGCCAGCAGAGCGAATCGAGCTTTTGACAATCGCCATTTTATGGAAGGCGGACGCAAGCACTGGAGCCGTAGCCCTTTTCCGTCAGACCATGAACACACAAATAGCTGACAAATGCTTTGCGAGATCTGTTTGCGCGGTGACTGTTACGTACCACCCGAGCGCCAGGATGCTTGAGAACCTCCCCCGGGTTCTCGCCCAGGTTGAGGAACTGGTTGTGATAGACAACGGCTCCAGCGTCGAGGAATTGGGCCCACTGCGTGAGAAAAACCAGTCTCTGGGATTTAAATTAATCGAGAATGGAGAGAACCTCGGCATCGCGGAGGCCTTGAATGAAGGCGTACGCTGGGCTCACAGCCAGGGCTATTCCTGGGTGATTCTCTTTGATCAGGACAGCGGGATTACCGATGGCTTCATGAGCCACATGTTCGCGACGTGGGAGTCCCATCCCGACCGCGAACGGGTGGGGTCGATACACCCTAGGTATGTCGATCCGCACACGGGCATCGAGGCAGCGGTTCCTCGCGCCAGCGACGGCAGCCCAGTGTTGCCCATGACTTCGGGATCGCTAATGCCTGCATGGATCTTTGACAAGATCGGATCGTTCGCATCCGAATACTTCATTGATGCTGTGGACTGGGAGTACTGTTTTCGCATAAGGGCCGCGGGTTATCTTATCGCCGATTCAAAGCAAGCTAAGCTACTGCACTCCCCCGGCAGTCCCGAAAGATCCACAGTCCTTGGCCGGACTTTCCATCTCAGTCACCACAGCGCCATCCGACGCTATTACATTTCCCGTAATTCGATTGTCCTGTGTAGGAAATATTTCTTCTCATTTCCCGGATGGATCCTGACTATTGCCTATCGCCACTTGCATGAGACGATTATGTGCTTGCTGGCGGAGGAGAACCGCGCCCGCAAATTCCGCAACTTCCTGCTGGGAACTTGGGATGGCCTGTCTGGCAGAATGGGAAAACGGGAAGGGTTGTGAAGCGCACGACCAGTGAGTCCGCGGAGCCCACAAGATCTCGATCGAGTCTTTTGGTCGAGGTGAATGACAGGCTAGCACGGCGGTTCTAAGGAACGACATAACCCAGGAGTTCGTCCGTGGTCTTGCCTTCGCATTTCGGGTCTCGGCTAACGAAATGATCGTGCCCCGTGCCGCAGCGGTAGAGGGCCACCAAGTTGAGTCCGGAAACCGGTTGGGGGTATCCATAGCCGTCCTTGCCGAGAATCCGCTGACCTTCGCAACCCACGTCGAGCGACACAAAATAGTCTTCTTGGCCATTCTTGCAGCCATAGAACGGCACCGTCGCTCCGTTCGACGGATTCGCGTAGAGGTGTCCAAGCAGATCCTCCAACTGGAATGCCGCGTTCGGGTCAATCCAGCCCGTAGTAACCTCATGCACGCTCCCATTGAAGTACCGATTGAAGGGAATCTTTGCAGCGGGAACTGGGACCCACTCCATGGGCATGAGGATCCAGTTTCCAACGTCGGCCGAGGTCCCTGCCTCAGCCGGAGTGGCTTCCCAGTTCGGCTGTGGGTAAGATACGGAGGTGTACATCTGGATTTTGGGATAGGACCCCACATCGACATTGCCGTAAAGGTCGCGCACGAAGCCGGCGATGAAGTTTGATTCGAAGCCAGTTACATTTGTGTCCATCGTGACCAGCTGTTGCCACGGCGAGGCTCCCGTTAAGAGGGCGTTTTGCGGGATCTTGTAGAGTTCAATGCCATATTGTCCGCGCTCGAGTACGCCCCCAGTGGTAGAGGTCGGGCGGAGAGGTCGATTGAAAACAGCGTACCATTCATCCCCCCTCGAATCGTAGGACATGTCCCCCCAACTCGCTTGGGGATCATCCAGATCCAATCCGTTGGATGTCAGCGTCCCTAGTACCGTGAAGTGCAGTCCGTCGCTTGACACCGCAGCGGTGTGATGCAAGGTTGGGTTGCTATCCTCATAAAACATTTTGATTGCGGCTTTACCATCGGCATTGTAAACAGCTGGCTGGCCCACGCCGTATCCAGCCTGGGAAGTCGACGAGATGACCGGCTGCGGGTACTTCTTCCAGACCAAGCCATCCTTAGAAAAGGCGACCCCGATACGATTATTGGTCCCGTTAGTCTCTCCCGTGGCCACATAGTACATCGCAAAGAGATAGCTTTCCCCGTCGCCGAAAGGGTTAGCGAAAACGCCGCCAATTACCTTTGGATTGCAAGTGAAAACAGAATCCCACGAACCGGGAGTTTCGGCCAACACCAACACTGGCCCTAAGGTTTCAAATGTCGACATGTTGATCGCTTCGAAATAGATCGCATCCGAAACCTGGGAATTGTCACTCGGATTGACGCCTGAACTGCACCACCAAAACTGGCGTGTACCTCCCGTCTCAATTACTGAGGGCGAATAGTTATAATTCCTAATGTTGCCAACCGCTCCTTTGGGAAGCGAAGGCGACGTCGAACAACCGGTCGTGACAAGGATCGCACTCAAGACAACTAAAGTCATGTTCATCTTGAGAACCCGGTTCCTGAGAATATTCATTCTGACGGCCTCTCCGACTTGGGGGTCGCGCGCGCGTCGATTTCCGACTGACCGGCCCGTTCATCTGGCTGCAGTTGGGGCGTGTCAATGCAGAAATGATTCTTGCGGGTATGCCAAATGCGGTTCCAGACGCGACACATCCTAGCTCGGGACGCTGGACATTATAAGTTATTGTCCTTTTCGCGCAAGACTGTCTCGCCTGACGGTAGTGATAAGGCTTCCTCAAGCCTTGTCACTAGCCACCCTGACAGGAGTAAAGGATCTAAGGTCAAGACTCGTTAGAAATGGCTCTTCAGAATGCTGTAGAGAATACCCGGGGCCCAGGCAGCTCTAGCCGCTGAGGGTCACCCTTTCAGGAGCACTCCGTCTTGTCGAGGGGGATTCAGCCAACCCTTGCGGGCGAGGCGCGAGAGCAGTGTATTCGATTTGAGCCAAACTTTAGAGTCCAAATACAGAGGATACAGAAAATTCATGAAACGCAGCGGCAGTGACAAATGCAGCTCTGCGCTGGGCGTTTCGAGCGCGTACCCAGTATCGATGAGCAGATTCCCGATGCTTGACTCAATGTCTCGTATCTGGGACGGAGTAAAAATGCGTCTCCAGCGACCGATGCTGTTGGCGTCGGTCTCCTTGCCATCCCCGCGAAATGAAGTATTGGGATCGCGAACCGACCCGAGCGCCACTCGCTGGATGCGATCGTAATCCAGGTCGTGCTCGATGAACAGCCCAACGCGCTTCAGCGTTTCGCGCGGATTCTGCACCAGATCCTCGTAACGAACTTCCATGTAATCCCCGCCCAGCGCCTGGCCATAACGGCGGCCCTTGCTAACGATCCATCGCCAATAAATCGCCGGTGCGACGCATGCACGGGCGCGATCCCAGGGCATCGGACCAAACATGCCCCGGCGATGCATAGAGGCGGTCACGTCGCGGCCATCGCGGATAATGTGAATGATGAGTGCATCGGGAATTAATCTCTTGATCAACGGAAGATACAGCAAGTGCGACGGCGTAGAATCAGCCCATCGGCGCACGCCTTGCTTGCGGGCGACCGCTTCCAGTAGGATACGCAGGAAGTCGCCGGCATTTCGGCAATCTTCCATCACCTTGTCTCTGATATCTTCGGGATCGACTCCGCTCTCGAGAAACACCGCGCTAGCGAAATAGGCGTCCAGCATCCGCCGGCGATTGCCTCGCCTTGCGAGGCTGCCGAAGCACACACCGAGCAGGTTGAAAACGTTAGTCTCCGAATGACTTACAGCGAACCCACCGACAGAAAGCAGCATGTAGTACAGGAATTTGGTTCCACAACGTCCACTGCCCAGTACAAACACCGGAGCCGTCGAACGCTTCCTCGACCCTGTCGTCTCCCCCGCGGGGGGATTCTGAACCAAGATGCTGGCCTGTTCCATGTCTCGGCTTCCCCTGTTTACCCTCTCATATAATCATCTACAAGAACGAGCCGACGCCGCGTACACTGACTCTGCTAGGTGCTGTACGATCGTCGAGCGCGCTTCTCGGACTCCGAATCGCAGAATTCTACCAGACCAATTTAATCATTCAAAGGCATCCCGTGCGCACATTATTTATTTTTCCCGATGTTCTGAAACACGGGGCTGACTCAGGGTAACCGTGACAGAGTTCTCGTCCGACGGCGGCGGTGAGCACTAACTTAACGTTGTTCAGACCGTTCCAGGTCCGAAACCACTCTGTGCAAATGATGCGCGCGGCCGTTTCAGCGAACGAGGATCCTTCCAGGGCATGAAAGTAAATCGATATTTGCTTTTGTCGCTGGGCCTTAGCGAATCAGCAAGTCCTTCCCGATACTGATCCACCCACCCGAATAGCGCCAATAATGGAGGTTCAAGATTTCCCGAAGAACTTTCGGAATCCGCGCAATCTTGGTTCGGGGCAATCGCGCTCGATGCTCCAAGTGACAGATTTTGCCATTGATCTCTTCCAAAGCGTATTCACCATTCTGGAAATCCGACCTTCGCCTTTCCAGCCTCTCTCGGATTTTTCGAACTCGTCTTATTTCTTCAAGATACGAACCTCCGCCTCTGCTTCGTGCGTGTGCCATTCTTGCCCCAAGAACTGTCGGCGGTAGTCCCGCTTGTTGTCCCTGATGCCGACGATACTGCATGAGTGGATCCGCAATTAAGTCGAACTGGCCGCACGCCGCCAGCAGGAAGGATATCCATCGGTCGTGAATATCATCGGAGGGAATCGGAGACACGAGATCGAAGAGATTCCTCCGGAATGCCATGGTCGCGCCGGTCACCACGGGGTGTCTCAGTAGAACATTCAGAGCGTGACCATTCGCGAACCGGCGCTGTTTTCGAAGATCAAAAGAAAAGCTAGACCAAAGGCGCAATCCCAGCAAGCGGGAATCGTAGTCAATCAGATGGGCATCGCTGAACGCCGCCACGGTTGCGCTCGAATGCAGGAAAGCTTCTTCGATCCGGCCTAATTTGTGCCGATACCAAACATCGTCTTGATCTGCCAGCGCGACGATCGCACCTTGGCAGAGCGAAATAGCTTGCTCGAAGTTCTTGGTCGAACCGAGATTCTTATCATTGACGACAAACCGAGTGGGGAAGGCCGCGCGCTGGGCAAACTCCCTCACAATTTCGGCGGAACCGTCCGAGGAACCGTCGTCACAGATCACCAACTCGTCCGGAAGCCTATCTTGGGTGGCGATGCTATCGAGTTGGGCGCGGAGAAAGCGCTCTCCGTTAAACGTGCACATCGCCACCGAAATACTAAGACTCAAGCTCTTTCTCTCCCTGGTGAAGCGCGCTACTCTGGGTTGCTCCGGCGCGTTCTACATGGGCGCCGGATGTCAGGAATCGGAGTGAACAACCTCGAGTCATTGTATTTTTGAAGTTCATCCTTCCAACCCTGAACATTGTCGGCCGTAAGCTTCTGCTAGTATTTCTATCCTAGGGCGTGTGTGAGTCACCGCGAAGGGCAGGAATCGCATGAGGCCGGGAGAATGATAGCGCAATCTGTGTGCGCCGTGATTGTCACCTATCATCCAACCCCCAAGATGCTCGAAAATGCTTCCAAGATTCTCGCCCAGGTACAGGGGCTGATAGTAGTGGACAACGGCTCAAGCTGCTACGAGCTGGAGCCGCTGCGGGCGATGAGCCAGACCTTCTGCTTTCAGATGATCGAGAATCGAGAGAACCTAGGCGTAGCCGAGGCCTTGAATCAAGGCGTGTGTTGGGCTAGAAACAGTGGCTATCCCTGGGTGATTCTTTTCGATCAGGATAGCAGGATCACCGAGGGCTTTATTTGTCAGATGTTTGCAGACTGGAAATCCCATCCTGATCGCGAGCGGGTGGGTTCGATTCACCCCAAATACGTGGACCCAGACACAGGAACTGAGCCTGTGGTGCGACGCGCTAGCGATGGTGGTCCAGTGCTTTCCCTCACGTCAGGGGCGCTGATGCCGACATGGATCTTCGACAAAATCGGAGGGTTTGCGTCCGAGTATTTCATTGATTGTGTGGATTTTGAGTACTGCCTCCGCATCCGTGCTGCCGGCTACCTTATCGCCGACTCTAGGGAGGCTGTGCTGATGCATGCATCCGGTCGCGCGAGTGAAAGCCTGAGTTTTCTGGGATTCAGCTTCCGACCTACTCATCACAGTGCGGTAAGGCGATATTACATGTCGCGCAATCGAATTGCCCTCTATCGGAAGTATTTTCGCGTTTTTCCTCGTTGGATTCTTCAATCCATGAACGATTCCTTGCGAGAGACGATCAAATGTTTCGTGAGCGAGCAAGATCGCCCGCGTAAGTTTCGAAGCTTTCTTCTCGGAATCTGGGATGGTCTGTCCGGTAGGATGGGGAGGCGAGACATAGGAAGCGAGTCCCATTGAGTTTGAATCCCAAAGTTGCGTGCATTATTTTGAACTGGAACGGCGGGCAGGACACGATCGACTGCCTCGCCGCGCTAAAAGAGTGTACCTACCCGCAGCTGACGGTCGTCGTAGTGGACAACGGTTCTACTGACGATTCGGCTGCGAGAATACGGGCTGCTCATCCCGATGTCGTGCTGCTCGAAAGCGGGGAGAATCTAGGTTTCGCGGGCGGCAACAACGTTGGAATTCGCTACGCTCTTGCTCATGGCGCGGAGTATCTCTGGCTGTTGAATAACGACACCAGACCGGCTCCCGATGCACTCTCTGCGCTTGTCGCAAAGGCCCTGACGGATAGAAAAATTGGTGCGGTCGCGTCGATCTGCTACTACGCGGATGCACCCTCGACCGTGCAGGCTTGGGCCGGCTCGCGCGTGAATCTATGGATAGGGTACGGGCATCTCGCCACGGAGCCCCACGAAGATGATTGGTTTGATTCGCTCAACGGCACCAGCATGCTTGTCTCGCGCGCGGCGGTAGAAGATGCTGGGTTGCTTGACGAGGGGTTCTTTCTCTACTGGGAGGATACCGAGTTTTGCCTGCGCCTGCGCAAGAAGGGATGGCGGCTCGCCGCTGCTCCGGATTCCTGCGTCCTGCACAAAGTGAATCAAAGCACCGGTGGAAACTGGGTTATCATTGACCGTCACGCCACCGCCTCTGGCTTGCACCTCCTGCGGCTTCATTCTGCTGTGCCTAAGCTGGCGTCTTTCATATTCCTGACCGTGCGTTTTTCTCGACGTCTACTAAGGTTCCAGTTTGCACGTTGCAGGAGCGTGTGGCTGGGCGCGCAAGACTATCGTGGGGGGCTTCCATTATCCTCTAGACTGGCTTCACCTGGAAGGGTTAGGGGCGTATATTCCGACAGTCGGAAGCAAGAAGTGGGCAAATGAATGATCTCCTGAATCTTTCGATGCGTCGTCTTGTGGCATTTTTAGTAGTTGTTCTTCTCTTTTTCTTGATTGTGGATGGCGCCGTTCCTCAGTTGCAAATGTATTTAACGGGCGGGTACATCCTCGTGGGTAATTTCATATTTAAGATCGCCGTGCTGGCGATCGCATGCCTTGGTTTCTTCGTTTATCCGAAGCTTCGACACACAGGGCTGCCAGTACTCACATGGTTGCTCTGTATCGCCTATCTGGTCGGCGACATGCCACATCTTATGTCCGGGCGCGGAATGACCCTGCTAGATGTCTTGCAATCATACAATGCATATTATGCATTAGTTTTAATTGGCCCGGTTTTGTTGGCATTTCGTGGCGCCGTTTCCGAACGCGCGATTATACGGTGCATTGTGTTCCTCTTGCCGCTCAGCGCGATCATAGGACTCGCCCAGTATCTGACACGTCAGCCCCTCCTTCCCACGGAAAGCAGTGATGGGGCCTTCCACATAAATAGCTGGATCTTTTTCGATAACGTCCGGGCCTTTAGCTTGTTCTCGTCATCGATGAACTTCGGTTTGTTCTGCGCACTCTGTGGCGCGCTCGGAGTAGCGCTATACCGAACGATGCCAAAAAGAGCGGCGTTACTGTTCATTTTGTCGGCAATCGCATGTTTCAGTACGCTGACCAGACTTTCCTACTTGGTTTTTGCCTGCGCTTCCAGCTATGCCCTGGTCCTTACCTTCGGTAAGAAGGCGGCACGAGGGCTTTGGTACCCGGTACTTTACTTTGTATTGGGTATCTCGACTATGTTTGTCGGATTGATTTCATTCACTGCGGACGAAAGCAATTTGGGGGACACGGGATCCCTTATTGAGCGAGTTGCTCAGTGGGGTTTTTATTCTGAACTTATCCTGCAGTCCAGTTCGACTGATAAGGTGTTCGGCCTCGGAATCGTTCAAAATGAGAAGCTAAGTTCAGATTATCCGATGCTCATCGATAGTGCTCCGCTGGCTCTGGTCTTGCACCTCGGCATAGTCGGTCTGATGCTCTTTGGTGCTCTGTTGGTCCAGATGTGGCTTTATTTGCGCCGCGAGGCCCTAGACACTAAGGAGCCATTCGCTATCGCGGCAGCCAGTTTTTGGGCGACGCTGTTATGTGCAGGAATTTTTAACATCGTGTTCAGCTCATTCGGCTCCGTGTTCGCTATCGCCATTCTCTGTTCCAAAGATGAAGCGATCAAACGACTCCAGAAAAAGAGAGGAAGCTTCGAGGGCGCTAGGCTTAAGAAACTGCCGCCGGACTTTGTTGGAACTCTCAAAGAGACCTAGGGTCCGTTCGTTCCGTGCGAGAACCGACGGGAAAGGTTCGGCAAAATGTCCACGAGAACAGCATTCGCCGTAGCTGCCCTGCTTTTCATGTTCAGGGCGCTGGTTCAGGCTCAACTAACGGTTCCGATTACGTCTGCTGGCTCCGATATTGGGGCACAAATCAACGCCGCGTTTACCGCGTGTAGCTACAATTGTGCGGTTGCGATTCCTCCGGGAAACTATCCCTACTCCACCACGATTCAAATGACCAAGCCCTCGCAATCCTTGATTGGCGCCGGGAGTCTTTTGACGATTTTGCATTACTCGGGGTCAGGGGACGGAATCAAGTGGCAGATGAATCCGTTCACGATTGAAAAGGCGGGAGTGCTGAAGGGATTGTCGGTTGTCGGCACCTCTTCCGCCTCGAACTGTGTTCACTCCGGCTCGGTGATAGGCTCGACTTGGGAGGATGTGACGGTTTCCGGCTGCACGGGAACGTCGGCGAGTGGCATCCTTTTGGAAAACGCCTTGATCGGGCGCACGCGGGCATGGACGGAGCGTACTTCCATGCACAACGTCCACGTTGGGTACACCAATCAAGCCGCTCCTATTCCCGGTAACACGAATGGCTTGGTGTTCAGCGTGAATGGGGGTACCTACAGTTTTGGCTACAATGACTTAGACGTATGGTTCAACGTGGAATCGAATCAGATCGGGGTGCAGGTGGGCGCGTCGGCGCAACTGTACCATTCCACGATCAATTTCAAAGGGAATATGGATGCTGCTCCTGCTTCGTTCCTTACGGTGAATGGCGATCTATTTCAAAGCACGCTGAGCTTATTTGCAGAGGCTGGCTCCGGATCCCCAAACGCAATTCATGTCACCTCCACCGGCCTAGTGAATGCTCAAGGCACAGCCCAAATCTGGTCTGGATCAGGGCCGGGCGGAATTGCTGCACCACAAGTGGATGCGGGAGGATTCTACGCGGTCGAACCCTGGGTTTCGCTTGATTATCCCGGAACCAGCAGCATGCTCAAGCCCATCCAGAAGCCGATGATTGAGACTGGGTACCAGTCCATCAGCGCGGACGGAACGATTGTTGTGGCCCAGGCGGCGGGATCATCATCATCAAAAGCAGCGGGCGACCTCCAGGGCCGACTCGTCCTCAGTTGGCCGAACAATGCAAACCGCATGGCGACGATGATTATTGATGTCGCCTGCGCCCAATATGAAAGCGCCGTTGGCTGTTCATTTAATGTCCCGGTGAATTATGCCTACGCGGGACTAGCAGTTTTCACGAATCCGACGATCAAACTCACTGGCGGAACGCCCAGCGTCCCACAGATTCAAGTGACGATTGGAAACAGGAACGGAGTCTCACAGAACGTCATCGCCACGTGGTATGGATCGGCGGGAGCGGCGACAAATGCCGGAGGCCCGGTTTTGTTTCCCAGAACTGCGCTGGGCACGGCGGCGGTTCCGCTAGTCGGCTTGACATCTGATAGCGCCGGAAACCTGGCGACTGGGCAGCAGATGACTGTCGGCAGCATCAAGACAGCAGGGGCGGCGCCAACCTGTACCTTCACCAGCGGCGGCGGAACGTTCCCCAGTTGTTCCGTTGATACCGGGTCTACCAATGCCGCAGGAACGATCATTGCAAGCACGGGGACCGGATCTCCTTCCGGAACGGGCACGATCACCTTAACTTTCAATTCGCCGCCGTTCGGAACCAACAAGCCGGTGTGTCAGTACCACGCCAGCGATGCGGGTGCGGGGGTCTGGAACGGGTTGGCTGTGATGAAGGATAATAGTCCTTCCACATCCAGTGATTTGTTTACGTGGACCAACGGGACTACGCCGACAACGGTATCTGCTTCGACGGCATATTGGATCAGCTACCAGTGTTGGGCCAGATGACCTAGTCGGCTCTATCGTCGGCGCGTGTCTGGCGATCTGCTCCACCGAACTGGGTCTGCGAGGAGGGTGGCGCCTCCTGCGACTGTCTAAAGCGCGCGATTTGTTCGGGTTGATCACCTGAGTAGGTTGGTTTTCGTTTAGCAGGATTCGCCGCGCCTTTTATGAAGTTGGAGAAGAAAGGAGTTGCCTGTGTTTTCTGTCTTTAGGCGTCCGCTTGCGTCGCCGAATGCTGTGATCTACTCATACGAATTATCGAAATTATTCTTAGATGAGAGCCTCACCTCAATTTTGGAAGTTGGCTGCGGTATCGGGATCTTTGCCCTTCGTTACGCATCTCTGCGCAGAGATGTGTTCGTAATGGGTGTCGACCATTCGGCAAAAACGATTGAATTTCTGTCGTCGAATTATGGAAAATATTACAAGAACTTGCGACTGAAAAGATGTGATTTCTGCGAAGAAGGGCTAGATCTTGGGAATGTTTTTGAAGCCGTATATTCGTCGGATGTTTTAGAGCATGTGGCGAACACCCAGCGTTTTGTCGCCAACATTTATCGGCATTTGCGCGTCGGAGGCAAGGCTGTAATAAATTTCCCAAACGAAGCGACGCATGGCATTAACCATTTCAACGAAGTTGGCGATCTGCGCAAGCTGTTCGCTGCATTTAGCGACGTAAAAGTATTTATTGTGAACATCAATCATCCGGTAGATAAGTTATGGTTTGTGGCCCGGGCGCTGTATGAGGGCCTGTTCTCTCCTTCAACGAAAGAGGCGAGAGAGCGTCTGTATTCCGGGCGGGAGGAGCAAGGAATAGATTGCTTCGAGGACTCTACGTGTTTCAAGTTCAATGATAATAAGGGGAAAGGCTTTCATTGGGTGGCCTCGATGTTTGCGGAAACATTTCTTCTGATCAAGGCGGCGATTAATGTGCGCCAAGTCGAGCGCGGCATTATTTTGAATAGCCCTCGGCTTGTTGTCGTAGCAATAAAATAACGTGTGCCGTAAGGCAATGGTAAGAAGTCCGAAATTGCCCGAAACCCTACTTGCACTTAGGTAAAAACGCCGGGTAGTTTGCACCCTTGCCCACATTCATAAACTGGTTGGCCTTGTAAGGATTCTATTCGCCATGGCTGAGGTCTTGGTCCATGGAAACTGAGCGGCTCGCGCCAGGCCTTTTTCACGAAGCTGCTGACGCAAGAAAGTATCGCTTACGATCTGCCCCATCGCATCGGCGATCTGCTCTACCGAAGTGGGGTCTACGAGCAGGGCGGCGTCCCCAGCGGTCTCTGGCATGGCGGTGATGTTGGAGGTCAGGACTGGCGTGCCGCAAGCCATGGCTTCCACTAGCGGAAGGCCGAAGCCTTCGTAAAGGGAAGGAAATATGAGCGCTTCGGCACTCCTATAGAGTGATGGCAATTTTGCTTCTGGAACAAGGCTCGTGAAGTGCACGCGCGAAGTCACACGGTGCCGTTCTATGCACCCCGCAAGATCGGCTGTGCTGTTGCCGGTGAAGACCAGACAAATTTCAGCCGCAAGGCCGGACCGAGCAAAAGCTTCCACCACCCGAAACTCGTTTTTATGGCGCTTGCGGTTGGTGACGCACAAAAGATATGGGAATGGAAGGCCGTAGGAATCACCTTCCGGACGATACGTCGGGTCAACCCCGCAGCTCACGTTGTAGACCTTTTCGGGCGGCACTCCGGACCATTCCACAATCTGCGCGCGTGTAAATTCAGAGATCGTAAGAATGCTGGCAGCACGACGACAAGCGCGTTTCAAGACTGTTGCATAATACAGCCGAATGGGTGGGCTGCTATTCTCCGGACAGTGAATGTGACTAAGATCGTGAATTGCGAAGACGAAAGGGGAGGGGCAGAACAGGGGAGTGTTGTAACCTGGGGAGAAGAAGAGGTCGTGCTTAGTCAGGTTGCCGAGCGCACGCGCAAGCCGCCAGGAGTCCAGGGGCGCGGCAGGGTGAGTCCTTAGAGTTAGCGGACAATAATCGAGATCGGCAAGCACATGCCGCGCGAACCGACCGATGCCATGGTCTCCAATCCATCGCTGATCGGCGTAGATCACGGTAAGCTCTCGGTCAGTGCGCCATTATTCTCCGCCGAATCGTGTTTGATTCTCGTCCGCCAGTAGACGAGCAAGTCCTTGAGAGTGGTCTCCAGTGGGATCCGTGGTCTCCATCCCGTCACGCGCTGAATTTTTCCACGGTCTCCCAGCATTATTGCGGTTTCATTTGGCCGGAGGCGAGAGGAGTCGACCTCCACCTTGACGGTTACGCTGCAATTTTGTTGAAGCTCTCTCAAGACGTCTGCCAAAAGAACTGCGCGACCAGAACAAACGTTATAGATCTCGCCGGTCTTAGTCTTATTAAGAAGATCGTGATAAGCCGCGACCACGTCGCGGACGTCAGCGAAGTCGCGCTTCACATCGATGTTTCCGACCTTCAGCACTGGCGGGATGAGGCCCGCTTCCATTTCCGCCAGCTGCTTCGCGAAGGATGGCAAAACAAAACTTGGAGATTGCCCAGGCCCGGTGTGGTTGAACGCTCGGGCGGTAATAATACCCCCACTCGTATACTTCTTATATTGCACGGTCAGCAATTCCGCCATTGCCTTGGTAGCTGCGTAGGGGCTGTCGGGATCGAGAGGACTGGTCTCCGCTAAGGCGGTGTCGGAGCGCGCATATACCTGTGAGGTGCTGACGTTCAGAATTCTCGGAGAAACTGGCAAGCGCATCGCGGATTCAAAAATGTTAAATGAGCCCACCACGTTGACATCGAACGTTAGCCTAGGATTGTTCCAGGAATCGCGGACCGAAGACATACCGGCAAGATGATAGATCTGGTTAGGGTTCGCCGCGCGAACAACCGCACCGACGTCATCGGAGTTCCGAATGTCGGTTTTGCAATAGTCAACCTCTGATTCTCGAATTGAGGTGTCACCAGGAGAAACCACGATCAATTTCACGTCAGAAGATTTTAGAAAGCGAATGAGGTAGGGGCCGACAAACCCTGTTCCGCCGGTGATGAGGATGCGCCGCACTGTTGCGTAGATTCCAGCCCGATCGAAGGAACGGGGTCATTCAGCCTGCAAGAGATATCGCTCCGGAGATGTCTTTGGAAACCAGTTGAAGGTCGCTATCGACCATCATCTCGACCAGTTTCTCAAAAGTCACATCTGGATACCATCCTAGCGTGCGACGAGCTTTCGCGCAGTCGCCACGGAGATGCTGCACGTCGGCTGGTCTCAGCAACTCGGGATCGATTTCGATATGATTTCGATAATCTAAACCGACGCGAGAAAACGCGATCTCCAAGAAGTCTCTCACGCTGTGCGTCTTCCCGGTGGCGATGACATAGTCGTCCGGTTTCTCCTGCTGGAGCATAAGCCACATAGCCCGAACATAGTCGCCTGCGAAGCCCCAGTCACGTTCAGCCTCAAGATTCCCCATTTTGAGCTTATCCTGAAGGCCCAGCTTGATGCGCGCCACATTGTAACTGATGCGCCGAGTAACGAACTCAATCCCACGGCGTGGCGACTCGTGATTGAACAACAAGCCCGAACACGCGTACAGACCGTAACTTTCTCGCGCATTCACCGTGATCCAGTGACCGTACAACTTCGCGACTCCATAAGGACTGCGTGGATAAAACCGCGTCGACTCTGTCTGAGGTGATTCCTCCACCATGCCGAACATTTCGCTCGAGGATGCCTGATAGAAGCGGAGAGCAGGATTGACGACTCGGATTGCCTCCAACATCCGGGTAACCCCAAGCGCCGTGAATTCTCCGGTCAAAACGGGCTGGCTCCAGGACGTGGGGACAAAAGATTGAGCCGCGAGGTTATACACCTCGTCAGGTTCCGTCTTCT
>Ga0208686_1000317_pt1 | contig 25779 bp, 21 predicted proteins | sample June2015DPH_6_50_FD_184694 | JGI IMG/M metagenome (GOLD analysis project Ga0208686, IMG submission 184694) | Peatland microbial communities from SPRUCE experiment site at the Marcell Experimental Forest, Minnesota, USA - June2015DPH_6_40... | ecosystem: Environmental > Terrestrial > Soil >... | reverse complement strand
CTCACGAAGCGGAGCCTCCGGACACGCCGGACCGATTCAGTCCGACGATGCGGGCGCCGCCAGCTGATCTTCTCCAGCTGATCCTGCCCGTCCGGCCGGGATGAGGGAAGTCAGGGGGTCCGGCGGCCGCCGTCCCGGCCGGGCGGCAGAGCCTCGACATCCTGATCAGCGAACCGAATCCGGGTGAAGGCCTCTGGCCGGTGGTTGTCCTTCGAGCCAACTGGGTCCCAGGCCCAGCCAAGGTGCTGATCGGTGGACACCAGCTTCTCGTAGCGCGCGAACTGGAGGCGCCACTCGTCACCCGGAGTCGGGGGCAGCGACCTCCCGTGCGCCAGCAGTTCCATCCCCGCCCACGGCAGGGCGATCTCCGCCGTCCATCCCCGGTCCACGATGGCCGGGTTGTTCAGCTCGCCGGATACATGAACGGCTGTCCGCAACCCCGGGAAGTCCCAGCCGGGGAATGCCCAGCGCAGGCCGCGCGGATGGCTGCCCCGCCAGAAATACTCAGTCGCGAAGTAGTCGTTGCCTCCGAAGGAGTGGGCGTCGCTGGTGCGCAGATTGAATTCCGGAAGGTCAAAGCTACCACCGGCCTGATAGGCATCCTTCCAGATGAAAAAAACCTCGTAGACCGTGCTCCGTGCATTGATCTCGAGCTCGTAATAGGCGTCAACGCCGTCAACGAAGACTTCCACGTCGTTCTCTGCGAAGATGATGGAATCGCGCTCGGTCAGCTCGGCCTGGACAAACGGTTCTTCCGCCCAGAATCCGACGTAGAGGTTCTCGTCGTCCCACAGGGCGGCCGCGCGGGTGTCGTAGAGCGCAGGTCCGCCGCTGACGATGTCTACAAACCGGGCCGACCTCGGAGCTCGCTGCCAGGCAGGCTCGTCCAGCCGGCCGGTGATGCGAAGCGGCGAGTGCGTGCGGTAGCAGGCATACGGCTCGCGCTGCGTCTCACGGTAAGGCTTGTCCAGCATCTGTGACCCCTTATGCGCCGTCTCCGCTCACGCGAGCAGGTCGGCGAACTCGTCGAGGAAACGGGAAATGTCCGCGCTTTCTTCGGCCCCTAGCCGGCGGCCTGGCGCCCGGCAGAAGTCGCTTCTTATCCAGCCCCGCCGCTTGCTGATGCTCTTCTCCACCTGAATGATCAGTTCGAGATCCACCATCCAGGCACTCACGTAGGGAAGCAGGCGGTGATGCAGGGCCGCTGCGTCATCGGTAAGCCCTTCCTCCCACAGCTGCATGATTCGCTGATATATCTCGACAAAACTGCAGCCAGGCTGGACGCCGCACGCACCCTGGCCGAGGGCTTCCATCATCGTGATCCCGGCGTAGCCGACCATGGTCCGCAACGGCGGCCGGCCACTCGTGGGGAATGGAAGCGGCGGCTCACCGGCCTGTTTGCTGACGACCTCGGCCCGGCGACGCGCCTCATCGAGGCCACCTCCCGCGAATTGGCTGCGAGCCCGGTCCACACCCTTCCTCAGCTGCCCCGCTGGCACGATGACCGGATGATCGTGATCGGCGACGCCGCTCACGCGCCGTCACCCAGCTCCGGGCAGGGAGCCTCGCTCTCCATCGAAGACGCGGTGCAGCTAGCCAAGAACCTGCGCGACCTCCCCAGCCCCGGTCAGGCCTCCGCGGCCTTCGACCGGGCCCGGCGGCCGCGAGTGCAGCAGATCATCAAGCAAGCCGCACGCGTCAACAGCAGCAAGGCAGCCACCGGGGCCAGCCGCGTCTTCCGCGATGCGATGCTGCCGCACATCCTCAGGCTCATCGCGAACAGCAAGCACTCCAGACAGCTCTACGGCGACCACATCGACTGGGAAGCACCATGACCCGAAGGCATCTGCTCCCTGCCTGCGCGGGGATGGCGGCGGCCGCGTGTCCGTGATCGCCGCCAGTTCATGAGGAACAGGTAGGTTCGGCACTGAGCAGGAGCCCCCGGCACCGAGGAATGCCATGACGCTGGCGATTGAGGCGGACGGCCTGGTCAAGCGGTTCGGGAAGACGCTGGCGGTGGACGGCGTCGACCTGGCCGTGCGGCCGGGCATGGTGCTGGGGCTGCTAGGGCCCAATGGCGCGGGCAAGACGACGGTGGTCAGGATGCTGGCCACGCTGCTACGGCCCGATGCCGGCCACGCCCGGGTCTGCGGAGCTGACATCGTCCGGCAGGCCGACCGGGTACGTGAGCTGATCGGCCTGACCGGCCAGTACGCGGCGGTCGACGAGGACCTGACCGGCTCGGAGAACCTGGTGCTGATCGGGCGGCTGCTGGAGATCCCCCGCATGGAAGCGAAACGGCGCGCTGCTGCATTACTGGAGCGGTTCGGCCTGGCCGAGGCCGCGGGGCGCTCGGTCAAGACCTATTCCGGCGGCATGCGGCGCCGGCTCGACCTGGCCGCGAGCCTGGTTCAGCGACCTCAGGTGCTGTTCCTGGACGAGCCGACCACCGGCCTGGATCCGCGCAGCCGGGGCGAGGTGTGGGCGATGATCAGGGAGCTGGTCGCCGAGGGCACGACGGTGCTGCTGACCACGCAGTACCTGGATGAGGCCGACCGGCTGGCCAGCGAGATCGCGGTCATCGACCGCGGCCGGGTGATCGCGACCGGCACGGCCGCGGAGCTGAAGGCCAAGATCGGGCGACAGACTCTCGACGTGCGCCCGGCCGATCCGGCGGACCTGGCGCAGGCGGCCGGGATCGTCACGGCCGCCGTCGGCCGCGCCCCGGCCTCGACGCAGGACGATCCGGGGCTGCTGTCGGTGCCCGTCGATGACGCGCAGGTCCTGCCGGCAGTGGTCAGCGGGCTGCAGGCCGGCCAGGTCGAGGTCACCGAGCTGGCGCTGCGGCTGGCCAGCCTGGACGAGGTGTTCATGGCGCTGACCGGGCACGGCGCCGAGGAGGTCAGCCGATGACGGCCGTCCCCGCAGCCGGGCCGGGCCGGGCCCGGAGCATGACGCCGGCCCGCGCGATGCGGCACGCGCTGACGCTGGCGTGGCGGGCGCTGGTGCGGATCCGGCGCAATCCGGAGCAGCTGCTCGACGTGACGCTGCAGCCGATCGTGTTCGTGACGCTGTTCGTTTTCCTGTTCGGCGGCGCGATCAAGGGCGAGAGCCGGCATACCTACCTGGAGTACGTGCTGCCCGGCATCATGGTGATGACGGTGGTGTTCGCCAGCATGGGCACCGGTATCGGCCTCAACACCGATGTCACCAAGGGCATCTTCGACCGGTTCCGGAGCCTGCCGATCTCCCGCTCGGCCCCGCTGACCGGGACGATCATGGGGGATTTCGTCCGCTACCTCGTTTCGGTCGCCATGGTTTTCGGGTACGGGTCGCTGCTGGGGTTCCGGATCGCCACCAACCCGATGTCCGCGCTCGGCGCCACGGGACTGATGTTCGTCTTCGGCTTCGCCGTCGGCTGGATCTGGGTGCTGCTGGGCCTGTACGTGAAGTCTCCGCAGAGCCTGCAGGGATTCGGGTTCATCGTCATGTTCCCGCTCGCGTTCGGGAGCAACGTGTTCATCCCGACCGCTACCCTGCCCGGCTGGCTGCAGGCCTGGGTCAAGGTCAACCCGGTCACCGCGCTGGCCAGCGCCAGCCGCGGCCTGATGCTGGGCGGACCGGTCGCCACCCCGGCGTGGCACTCCGTCGCCTGGAGCATCGCGATCACCGTCGTCTTCGCGCCGCTCGCCGTCAGGCGCTACCGCCGCGTCGGCTAGGCACTGCACGGCAGGACCGTGGAAACATGCGAAACGGCGCTGCTGGCAGGCGGCAGGCGCCCTTCTGGATGGCATCGGGGTGGGGGTGACGGTGCCGCCGCCTTCAGCAGGCGTAGATGACGATCTCCCAGCCGTGCCCGGCGGTGTAGTCGGCCTGGAACCTGATGCCGCCGATTGTGCCTGCGTAGCGGCCGGCGCGCTGATCGGTGACTGGCTCCCAGATGATCGGCTGGAGGGTTGCAGGCACCCATCCGCCGAAATCGTCGCTGCAGAAGTTCCGCTTGTCGATCGAGTCGAGCCGCAAGGCAAGCTCCGCCGCGGCGCGGGAGTCCGGAGGCGCGATGGTCACCGGCGGGGTCTGCTGCGCAAGGGTGCGCACGGCGGCGAGGTCGGCGTTGAAGCGGGCGGCTGCGGGCGCTCCGTTGTGCAGGCCGCGGAGCACCGCCTTGGCGTCTTGGCTCCCGATCGGCAATGCGCGCCCCGAGGAGGCGTATTCCCGCACCCCGCCGAATGCCCCGGTGCGCGAGGCCAGGTCGCCGTAGACCACCAGCACTTCACGAAGTAGCTCGGCGGGCAGCCCGGCCGGTATCGCGCGGGCGGCTGGCGCGTTGCCGAGGCCACGGATCGCGGCCAGGGTGGCTGGCGTGAACCGCATCGACGTGGCGCCGATGTCACCGTTGACGAGGATGGCGGCATGACGGAGCTGGCCGTCGGAGTGCTCGGCGGCGGCCATGAACGCCGCGAGCTGACTGGCGGCCGACGGCGCCGGCGGTGCCGGCGGTGCCGACAGTGTTGGCGGTGCCGTGGCTGCCCGCGTGCTGCTTGGCGCCGGCCGCGATGATGGGGCAGGCGTTCTGCCTCCTGGCGCGGGAGTGGTCGCGTGGCCGCACGCGGCAAGGCCAAACGTGATTACCGCGATCAGGCCGGCGCCCCGGAGGGCTGGCCGGACGAGGGCACGCACGGAACGCCTCTTCACAGGGGGCGGGAACTGTCGCTGGCCTTTCATCGGATGCGCACCGCTTAGCTGATCTTGGTAATGACCCAGAGCTGCGCCGCGCCGACGGTGACGGGCCGGGCGACGGTGATGGTCACCTGCTTGCCAGTGCTGGGCTCGGTGGCTTTGAAGGTGTCCGGCCCGGTCTGGCTGACCGTGGCGTTGGTCATATGCCCGGCCGCCCAGGCCTGGGCCACCATCAGCGGGCTGCCCCGCCAGGGCTGGTGGCCCTCGATAAAGGCTGCCTGCACTTGCCAGAACTGCGGCCAGCTGGTGATGTCCGTGATTCCCGGGAATTGCGGCAGGCTCACGTGAGCGACGTCGACGCCCACGCGATAGGGCTGGGTAAGCGTGAATACCCTGAAGCCGGCCCGCTGGCTCAGCCCGACCCCGAAGCTCAGGTAGCTTTCGAAGTCGCCGGCGGCCCGTACTTGCAGCAGGGTGGGAAAAATCGGGGTGATAGTACCGGGGCCTGAGTAGGTCTGGTAGCCGCTCGACGGGTGGAACACAATGCGCAGGAACGCCTGCCCCGGAAGAGTCACCAGATCGCCCTTGGGGTCAGCCAGGACTTCGTTCACGTAGCCGATGCTGTAGCCGGGGATTCCCTGGCTGAACGTGAAGACGACCCGGTCGTAGGTGGCGTGCTGGCCAGCCGATATCGCCGTCAGGTACCCGGCGTGCGAGGGTGCCGCCGTGCGCGTGGTTGCTGGCCACGTGGCCACGGGTGACGCCGGGACAGGCGAGGACGGGGCGGGCGTTCGGGCCGACGGTGCGGTGGTCGCAGGCTTCGGTGCTTGGGTGCTTGGAGAGGTAGACGCTCCCGGCGGCGTGGTTGAACCGCATCCGGCAGCCAGGCCGACCACCGCAGCCAGTACCGCGAGGCCGCGCAGCGATCGCATGCTGCTCACTCCCTCACTGCTAATGATCCTCTACTTTTTTCTGTCTAGGGAGGCGACACCACCCGAGTAAAGGGACGAAAGACCTTTCACCGTTCCATTGGCCGGGACCCCTGTAGAGCGGCGCAGTGTCCGGCTGACTGCCCGATGCGGGTCCTGACGTGCTGAAGGTGAACGGGCACGGTTTCGAAATCATGCTGGTTGCCGAATCCCATGATCACCGCAGAAGGTCACTGAAACGGCAGCGAGGAGTCAGCTCTCCTGCCTGATCATCGAGACCAGCGCGGTCGCTGGTGAGACCAGCGCGTCAACCCCCCAGGACTGGTCAAAGAGCTCGTCGTTGGCAGGGTCGTTGACGCGGGCGATGACCCTCGGGACGTTGAAGTGGTTTTTGGCGAGGAGCGAGATGACGAGGTTGTCCTCGTCGGATTGCGTGCAGGCGACGAGGACATCGGCCCGGAGCGCTCCGGCGGCCTCAAGCGTCGATGGGACCAGCGCGTCTCCGCGCACGGCGCGAAGGCCGGCCTTGGCGAGTGCGGATTCGCGGCCGGCTTCGGTGTCGATGACCGTCACCTCATCGCCCGCCCTGTGGAGCGCGTCAGCGACTTGCTCAGCCAGTCCCGTCCCGCCGATCACGATGATCCGCATCAGGACCACTTCCCGCCGAGAAAGCTCCTGAGCCGGCCAAGCGAACCTGCCGCGACGATGAAGGACAGGACGTCACCGCCCTCCAGGGGTGTCGACGGCTCGGGGATTCTGGAGTGCCCCGTCCTGCTCAGCTCCACCACACCGATCTCCCCCGGAACGTTGAACTCGGCGACCCGCCGCCCGGCCAGGTAGTCAGGGATCCTCGATCGGACGAGCAGTGTCTCACCGTTGCCGAAGGTCTGGTGTGGTTCGAGCGTCCGATGGTGCAGCAGCTGGATCGCCCGGTTGACGGTGGTCTGCACGGATCCGACGGTAGTGATGCCGAACTCGGTGTAGACCGGAGCGCGGGCAGGATCGTGCAGACGCGCAAGGACGTGGGGCACCCGGTAGACGTCACGGGCCACCCGGGCCGCGACGATGTTGGCGCTGTCGTACGGCGTAAGGGCGACGAACGCCTCCGCATGGGCGATTCCTGCCGCCTCGAGCACCCGCGGGCTGATGCCGTTCCCCGGCACAAGGCGGCCGCGGAATCCAGCAGGCAGCCCGCTTCTGACGGCGTCGTCCAGCTCGACGACGGTGACCGTGTCGCCTTCCGCGTCGAGCCTGGTTGCCAGCGCCCGGCCTGTTCTCCCGCAGCCGATGATCACGACGTGCATGGCTCCTCCTTACCAGGCGGCGGACTGCCCGTGGGCAGGCCTGGCCGCGCCCGTGCGCCGCGCCCGGTGTCTGGACCGGAGGATCGCCTTGCGGGTCTCCTCCGCGACGAGCAGCAAGGCTCCCAGCGCCACGAGCACGAGCCAGTCGATCGCAGTCAGCGGCGCCGTATTGAACACTGACTGCAGCACCGGAACATAGCTGATGCACGAGACGAAAAAAATCCCGAAGAGCCCGGCGAACACGAGCGGCTTATTGGAGAAGATGCCGATGCGCAGGATGCTCTGCTCCTCGGTGCGCACGGCGAAGCTGTTGAAGAACTGGCTGACGACGATCCCGGCCTGGGTCATGGTCAGCGCCTCACGGTAGGTGGGGTTGGCTGGGGTGAACGCGCTGAACGGCAGGTGAGCGGTATGGATGCGCCAGAAGAACGCGGCCACGACACCAGCCGACTGGATCGACCCGAGGAAGCAGAACCGCCGGACCACCGCCCAGTTGAACAGGTGCTCGCCCGGCGGTCGTGGCGGGCGGGACATCGTGCCCGGCTCGGTGCGCTCGGTGCCGAGGGCAAGAGCAGGCATGACATCTGAGCCCAGGTCGATCGCGAGAACCTGCAGCGCGCTGAGGGGAACCAGCGGGAACCCGACGAATACCGCCACAAGGATCGGCGCGAGCTCGGCCAGGTTATGGCTGAAAAGGTAGATCAGGAACTTGCGGATGTTCCGGTAGACGGTGCGGCCGAGTTCCACCGCGGCCGCGATCGACGCGAACGAGTCATCGAGCAAGATCATGACGGAGGCGGCTCGGGCGACGTCGGTGCCGCCCTCGCCCATCGACACACCGATGCTGGCACGCTTGAGCGCCGGGGCGTCGTTGACGCCATCGCCGGTCACCGCGACCACTTCCCCGCGGTCTTCCAGCGCAGCGACAATGCGCATCTTGTGCTCTGGCTTCGCCCGGGCGAACAGCAACTGCTCGGTCTCCAGCGTCATGGCGGCGAGTTCGCTGTCACTCATCGCGTCGAGATCGCTGCCGTTGACGATCCGCACGGGGCCGTCACCGATGATGCCGACCCGCCGGGCGATCGACTCCGCCGTAAGGCCGTAGTCACCGGTGATCATGTAGATGCGGATGCCTGCCCGGCGGCATGCGGCCACGGCGTCTACGACTTCGGGCCGGGGCGGGTCCGACATGGCCACCAGGCCCAGCAGCGTGAGCTCGTGCTCGGCTTCGGAACCCGACGGGTGGCCGGTGGCCAGGTCCCGCCTCGCCACGGCGAGCACGCGGAGCCCCCCGGCTGCCATCGCATCGTTGGCGCTCGCCACCTGCTGGCGCAGCGTCTCATCGAGCGCCACATCCTGCCCCAGCCACCGGACGGCCACGCAGCGTTCCAGCATGGCCTGGGGTGATCCCTTGACGCACGCTTCGTACGACCCGTCACCGAGTCGGTGGATCGTGCTCATCAGCTTGCGGTCGGCGTCGAAGGGAAAGGCGGCAACACGCGGCGTGCGGGCCTCCTCGGCAGCCATGTCAACGCCGGCTTTTGCCGCGGCGACCAGGATCGCGCCCTCGGTCGTGTCGCCCAGCACCCGCCAGACCAGGCGGCGCTCAGGGTCAGGCGGCAAGAGCCGGGCATCAGAGCACAGGCCGCCAGCCCGCAGCACGTCGGTAGTGCCGCCCGCTTCCTCAACCTTCCCCTCCGGCGCATAACCCACCCCGGTCACCTGATGCTCCCGGCCGGACTCCCAGACAGCCTGGACCGTCATCTCGGCCTTGGTCAGCGTCCCCGTCTTGTCGGTGCAGATGATGGTCGTCGACCCGAGGGCCTCCACCGCGGTGAGCCGTTTGATCAGAGCGTTGCTGCGGGCCATCCGCCGCACGGCCACGGCCAGCGAAACAGACATCGTGGCCGGCAGTCCCTCGGGCACAAGTGCCACCATGACGCCCAGAGCGAACACGAACGACCCGACGACGGAATGGCTGACCAGAGCGCGAATGGCGAACAGGCCGATCCCCGCCGCGATCGCGACGACGGCAACCCGCCGGGCCATCACCTTCACCTCACGCTGCAGCGGGCTGTCCTCCTGCGGCACCTCGGCCGTCAGGCGGTAGATACGGCCGAACTCGGTAGCCAGCCCGGTCGCGAACACCACGGCCCTGCCGGTGCCGTTGACGACTGACGTGCCCATGAACACGCAGTTGCGCGCGTCGGCCGCCTGCACCTGCGGCACCGCATCGGAGATCCGGGGTGTCGGGCGGCTCTCACCGGTCAGAGCAGCCATCTCCACCTGCAGGTCCTGTGCATCAATCAGGCGGCAATCCGCCGAGATGGCATCCCCCGCATCCAGCACCACCAGGTCGCCCGGAACCAGATCCAGGGCAGCGACCTCCCTCAGTTCGCCGTCACGGATGACGCGCGCGGTGGCCGGCACCATCGCCTGCAGCGCCTCAGCCGTCCGCTCGGCGGCATGCTCCTGCGCGAACCCGATGACCGCATTCAGCAGCACCACCCCGAGAATCCCGATCGCCAGCTCAAGGTCAGCAGCATCCTTGGGAGTGCTGAGGGCATAAGCCAGGAAAGTGATCCCGGCAGCGACCATCAGCACGACAGCGAACATGTTGGCGAACTGCGACCCGAACTCGGCCAGGATCGGCCGGCGGCGCGCCGCCGGCAGCCGGTTGGCGCCCACCTCGGCCCGCCGCGCCGCTGCCTCGTCCGCCGAAAGGCCCCGAGCCGAGCTCTTAAGCTCGGCAAGGACCTGCTGCCGCTCCAGCGACGGCACCACCGCCATCGGATGCTCCCGCACCTGAACCGCAGACGGCACAGCACCCCCGCTCGCAGAGCTCAACCGGCCCGCACGCAAGATACCGGGCATGAACCATCTCAGCACAGAACGAAAAGGCGCCAGCGTGCTCGCGCCGGGCAAAACCAGGCCGGCAAAGCGCTATCGACAGGCCTGCGGCGCAACAGTACGTCCTCGGCGCCAGATCGGTGGCCACGCGTCACCTGGCCAACGCGGCTGCTGTTGATCGCCGTGGCCGTCACTGTGGTGTCATTCGTCGTGCTGGCGGCAGCGTTGCCCGGTCCCGCGGCCTGCGGCCTTGATAGCGAAACGGGCAGCGCAGCGCGGCGCCCGGCTACGGCCGGTCGAAGCGGGCCTGGAAGAACCTGAGGTAGTGCGGCTCGTAGGTCATGACGAGCCCTTTCGCTGACTCGCGCTGAGCGTAGACCGCCTCCACTGCCTCGGCCACGATGTCCATGTGCGCCTGGGTGTAGACCCGGCGAGGGATCGCCAGCCGGGTCAGCTCAAGCTTCGGGCGATTGTGGTCGCCGGTCCTCAGATCGCGGCCTGCCGACACGATCCCTCGTTCCATTCCGCGGATTCCGGAGTCGAGGTAGAGCTCGGCGGCGAGCGTCTGGGCAGGAAACTGATTCTGCTCCAGATGCGGGTAGAACCGGCGCGCGTCCAGGAAGATCGCGTGACCGCCGACCGGCTTCACGAACGGGACACCCGCCGCGCCGAGCAGCTCGCCGAGGTAGCGCACCTGCCCGATCCGGGCCCGGACGTGCTCTTCCTGGACGGACTCGGCGATGCCGATCGCCATCGCTGCCATGTCCCGTCCGGCCAGCCCGCCGTAGGTGTGCAGGCCCTCGAAGACGACAACGAGGTTGCGGGCCTCATCGAACAGCTCCGGGTCATTGAGGGCGAGCCAGCCGCCGATGTTGACCAGCGAGTCCTTCTTGGCCGACATCCAGGCGCCGTCGGTGTAGGAGCAGAACTCCTTGAGGATCTCAGCGATCGTCTTGTCCGCGTAGCCAGGTTCACGCTCCTGGATGAAGAATGCGTTCTCGACCATCCTGGTCGCGTCCAGGAACAGCCGAATCCCGTGCTGGTCGCAGAGGACCCGGAGGGCACGCACGCATCCCATGCTCACTGGCTGCCCGCCCGCCATGTTGACCGTGCCGGCCAGGCTGACGTAGGCGATCTGCCCGGCGCCCTCGCGCGCGATCAGGCTCTCCAGCTTGCCGAGATCCACATCTCCTTTGAACGGATGCTCGCTCAGCGGGTCGTGGGCCTCATCAATGATCACGTCCGCGAACACGCCGCCAGCCCGCTCCTGGTGCACCCGCGTGGTTGTGAAGTACATGTTGGCAGGCACGAACTGGCCGGGGCGGATGGCGACCTGGCTGATGAGGTGCTCGGCGCCCCGTCCCTGATGGGTCGGCACCACATTCCGGTAGCCGTAGAACTCGCGGACCGCTTCCGCAAGCTCGTAGAAGTTCCGCGAGCCGGCGTAGGCCTCGTCGCCGAGCATCAGGGCAGCCCACTGCCGGTCGCTCATCGCGTTCGTGCCCGAGTCGGTGAGCAGGTCGATGTAGACATCCTCGGAGCGGAGCAGGAACGTGTTGTAGCCGGCCTCGGCGGCCGCCTCCGCGCGTTCCTCGGGTGTGGTCATCCGCAGCGGCTCGACCATTTTGATCTTCCAGGGCTCGGCCCAGGACCGGCGGCCGAGCTGCCCCCCGGTGGTCACCGGCAGGTCCGTCGTCATCGACTCCTCCAAACGATCGGTCAGGTGATCCGGGCCCGTTCACCGCATTCGCAGCGGACCGGCCAGCAGCGGCGCAGAACATCCACGACTTGACGAATGCGACAACAGGTTCTTCGTCAAGCAATCTAGGTCATGACGGTACGCGCGATCTTCCGCGCTCTCAGGCCCAGTCGTGGCCTGCCTGCTGTTCCTACGGGCGCGGCGCGTGCGGATAGTCCGGCGAGCGGTGCTGGAAGGACAGGATGCGCGGGTTCTGGATGACGCCGTCCCGGATCTCGATGGCCCGCCGGATGGTCTGGTTCGCGTCCCAGGACCGGGGGCCCGCGAGTACCGGGCGCAGGTGCGGCAGCAGGGCCTCGCTTATCTCCCAGGTGGCGGAGTCCCACAGGTACGACGGGCTGTGGTCCACGCCGTAGTAGCGGACGTTATTGCCGACCGTGAGCATCGGCTCCGCGAAGGAGGTCGGCCGTGCCCAGCTGAAGCCCATGCCCTCGTCGCAGGACACGTCGACGATGAGAGTGCCGGGCGTGAAGGACTTCAGGTCGTCGCCGGAGACGAACATCAGGGGCGCGTCAGTGTCCTGCAGCACGCAGTTCACCACGATGTCGTGCTCGGCGAGGAACGCCGCCAGCGGCACCCGGCCGTTTTCGCGCAGCACGTGGCAGCGGGCCGGGTCACTGGCGTCGTGCTCGAAATGTGCCATGCGCGCCGAGTGGATCGGCGAGGCGACCGCGTTGATGTCACGATGAGTCAGCACGTCAACGTCGGTCACGCCGTGCGCGTTGAGGGCCGTCACCGCGCCGCGGCCGGTAGCACCGAAGCTGATGACGGCCGCCCGCAGCCGGCGGCCGTACTCGCCCGTCGTCCCGATGAGCTCCAGGGCATGCAGGACCGAGGAGTAACCGGCCATCTCGTTGTTCTTATGAAAGACGTGCAGGCTGAACGAACCGTCGGCCGCCCAGTAGTTCATTGCCTCGAAGGCGATCAGCGTGAGCCGCCGGTCGACGCCCAGCTGGGTGATTTCCTCGTCCTGGACACAATGCGGCCAGCCCCACAGGACCTGTCCCTCGCGCATCTCCCCGAGGTCCTGCGGCAGCGGCTTGGGGAGCACGATGACATCGCATTCCGCGAAGAGCTGATCACGGGTGCGAAGCCCTGCGACGTAGGGAGCGAGCTGTTCGTCAGGCACGCCGAAAGACTCACCGTAACCGCGCTCAAGGTAGACGCGTTCCCGCAGGTCCGCGGCGATCCGCTCGACGTGCAGCGGATGGATCGGAAGCCTGCGCTCATGCTCCTTCCGCGACCGCGCCATGACTGCGAGGCTGAGCTGATCCACGCGCGCTCCCTTGCTCGGATCCTTGTGTAGCACACCGGCCCGCGGCGCGGCACGCCCGCCAGCCACGCCGCAAGGCTGCCGCAGACCGCCCTGGCTCCATACTGCGGCGGGTCCTGCTGCTGAGTACCCTGGGCGCGGCGCCCCTTCGCGCTCCTGGTACCCCTCACCTGGGGCAGGCCCGCGGCTGGCGTTCTACGTGATCGGGATACTGGCGGGCGGTCACGAGCAGCACCGTGGGCGGTGGCCGGGGAGGGCAGAGGTCCCCATGCCGAACGAGAGCACACGGACCGTATGGGTGGCCCTGGTAGCTGGCCTTGGGGTGGCGCTCGCCAAAGCCGGCGCGGCGGTCTTCACTGGTTCATCCGCGATGGCCGCCGAGGCCTCGCATTCGCTCGCCGATACCGCCAACGACCTGTTCCTCCTCGTCGCTCAGCTCCGCAGCACCCACGGTCGCGACGATCGGCATCCCCTGGGGTACGGGCGAGAGGCATACTTCTGGGCGCTGATCGCGGCCCTCGGCGTGTTCGTCGCCGGTGCGGCGTTCTCCTTGCGTGAGGGCATCGATGAGCTGATCCATCCCAGCGTTACCTCATCGTTCGCCGTGGCCTATGTCGTGCTTGCGATCTCCACCGTCTTTGATCTGGTGTCATTTCGCCGATCTGCGGGCCAGATGATTGTCCGGGGGCGCCACTTCAATCGAGACCTCCTGGAGGAGTCCAGGAGGACGTCCGACCCCAGCCTGCGGGCTGTGTTCCTCGAAGACGCGGTGTCAGTCTCGGGTGACGTGGTCGCGTTGGCCGGCTTGGCCCTTAATCAGATCACCGGGTCGTCAGTACCCCAGGGGGTGGCCGCGGTGCTCATCGGGCTGGTGCTCATCCGTGTCAGTCTCCGGCTCGTCCAACGCAGCCACGACTTCCTGGTCGGCGCCTGGCTGCTGACCCCCGCGGCTCCCCAGGGGCGCGATGACGACGGCTTCACCCAGCCACTCCGGCCGGCTGACGAGCAGGGAATACGAGCCTTTCTCCTTGCCTACCCCGGAGTGACCGCCATTCGCGAGCTCCTCGTCACGTTCGTCGGCCCGGGCCAGGTATGGATTATCGCCCGCCTTGACATCGCCGATGACCTCCGCGGGGATCAGGTCAAATCGCTCGTACGCGGCATCGAGTCGGGTCTCAAGCATGAATCGGAAAACGTCTATCGCGTCGACGTCGCGCCCATCGGCGGAGCGCAGGCCTCACCGTAGCCGACAGCCGTGCCTACTTCCGCGCCGCTCACGTAGTCAGGCCGCGCCACCGCCGCCTGCTACGTGAGCGGCGCGACGCCCGGTTACAGGGTTCTCGTCGACGTCACGGTTGTCCGCGGGCATCAGGCAAACAGCTGCTCTACATCGTTCACGCCCAAGAGTTGAGGAGTGATCACGAGCGGCGCACGGCGGGATGCAAAGACCCTCGTGATAAGGAGCGGCACCAGGCGTTCGCCGGCGGGCGGAGTGGCCACTGACCATTCCCCATGTCCTGGGAGAGAGAGCGCCCGGGGGCGGACACCCGGAACATCTGTTCGGGCGCGTCGCCCGAGCCGAGGAGTGGCAGGCTGAGAAAACGCCGAACGGCGGATCACCAGCGGCGGCAACCCCGCAGCGAGTCACATCGCGCTATGGCCTGACCGTGCGCCGCTAGCCGGCCAGGCCTGGGCCTGGCCGGCTAGCGGCTGGTTCGTGCGGGAGCGGGCTCGAGATCCGGACCGGGAGTCCGGCCCGGCGCCGGGCGCCAGTTGCCCCGGGTCAGAAACGGGCCGGGGTGTTCCGCAAGCTGGCCACCTGGGTCTGGGCGTAGTTGCACTCGGCGACGATAGCGGCGACGCGCCGGCCGAAGCGAGCCAGTGGCCCCCGTACGCCCTGCCTCACGTTGTGATTCATCGTTCCTCCTCAGTTTCCGGCCACCTCTTCGCCGGTCACTATTGAGTCTCGCCGTAAGGCCCTCCCTGGCGCGTCGGAGGAAATCCCTATTTTGCTTGCTGAGATAGGTCTTAGCCGGGCCTGCAGCCGCCTCACCCAGACTTTAGTGAGCCTGACGCGATCTGCGCCGCCGGTGATGAGGCGGACCTGGCCGCTGTCGGGCTCATTGCCGAACGGCCGCGAGCTACGCGTCCGGGCGTTCGTCAGTGACGAGAAGCAGGTGTAGTCCCGCGCGTTGGCCGGGCCGGACGGCGGCGCCGCAGGCCAGCTTTCCGGCCTGCCGGGGCACCGTCTTCCACCCCTTGGGCCCAGCCTCGCCGCCTATGAGCAGTACCGCCAGCTGTTTGGCACAGACCCGGACTTCATCGAGGCAGACAAGATCAGGGACGACAGCGGGTGCGTGCTGCGCTACGAGCGGACCTTTATGCGCCCGGTCCTTCCCGCGCATCCGGTCTAGCAGTCAGCCTGACTAATACCGAGGCGCTTCTCGATTCCTGACCGGATCGGGAGCCCAGCCGAAGCGCTTCACGTGGCGGCTGCGTTACTTCTGATGGTGCTACCGCCCTACCCCGAGAGGCGGCTCACTGAACCTGACCGCCCTGCCGGTGGCCTGAACTGCGTCATCGCGGCCCGCTGAAGTCGGTCTGCACAGCATGGCCGCAGGGGCGTCGCCGTCATAGCGGCATCAGCCCGTGCATGGGGAAGACTGCCTCGCGGGTGGCCATGATCGCCTGGTCGACCGGATCGGCCGGGTCGTAGCCGGACTCGAACGGCACGAACTCGGCCGGTGCCCCCTCTGTCATCTGCTCGGGTGCGGTAAGGCCGGTTCGCCGCGCAACGTACTCACGCCACGGGGCGGGCGTGGGCGTCCCCGGGTCGATCGGCTGGCCTGCGGCCTCGGCGAGCAGGTGCGTCCAGGTCCGTGGTACGACCTGGACAAGCTCATACCCGCCGCCGCCGGTGAGCAGCCAGCGTCCGCCGGCCAGGTCGTGGGCGAGCGCGTGGATCGCGGCATGGGCGGCGCGCTGCGCGTCGATGCTCAGCTCCAGGTGGGCCAGCGGATCCAGCCGGTGGGTGTCGCAGCCGTGCTGGCTGACCAGGATCTGCGGCCGGAACTGCCGCAGCAGCGGCGGCACGATCGCGTGGAAGGCGCGAAGCCAGCTGGCATCCCCGGTCCCCGCAGGTAGCGCGACATTGACGGCCGACCCCTTGGCGCCGGGCCCGCCGGTCTCGTCAGGCAGGCCGGTGAAGGGGAACAGGGTCTCCGGGTGCTGGTGCAGGCTTATCGTCAGCACCCGCGGATCGGCGTAGAACGCTGCCTGGACTCCGTCGCCGTGATGCGCGTCGATGTCCACGTAGCCGACGCGCTCGGCGCCCTGCCTCAGCAGCCAGGCGATCGCAATCGCCGGGTCGTTGTAGACCCCGAACCCGCTGGCATGCGCGGCCATGGCATGATGCATGCCGCCCGCGATGCTGGCCCCATGCTCAGCCGAGCCTGACCACACGGCGCGGGCCGCTGCCAGGGTCGACCCGGTCACCAGCGCCGATGCCTCGTGCATGCCGGGGAAGACCGGGTTGTCCTCGGTGCCCAGCCCGAACATCCGCGCGACCCGCAGTTGGTTCCCGTACAGGCCCTCGCTGGCATCGGGCTGCTCAGCCCAGCGGCTGATCGCCTCCACTGCCGTGACGTACGGCGCGTTATGCACCAGTTCCAAGTCCGCGTCGGCGGCCGGGGCCGGGGCGGCCACGGTCACCCCAGGCTGGCTCCACAGCCCGAACTCGTGCGCGAGCCGCATCGTCAGCTCCACCCGCACCGGTGCCATCGGATGGCCTGGCCCGAAGTGATAATCAGTCAGCCGTTCGTCCCAGGCCACATGCAGGGTGCAGGTCATCTGCCACGACCTCTCTGCCGCCACAGGCCGCCGTGCCGAACGCACCAGATGACGGGCTACTGCCCACGCTGCTAGAAGTCCCGGCCCAGGTCCAGCCCTCCGCAGCGCCCGGCGCAGCGGGACGCACTGGCTGTCGTGCGGCCAGATTCAGGCCAGCTCGCCCGGAAGGTCCGCCGCGATTCCCTCGACGCGAATCACTGGGATCTTGGTCCCTGGCAGCGTGATCACCATCCCTGATCCGATCAGGAGATGTACGTCGCTGTCGAGCCCTAGTCCTGTCCGTCTCCCCCAAGCAGATGCCAGATCCAACAGGAGCGGGTATCGCGATCGGTGATATCCCACTGGCATGGCTTGAGCGATCGACTCCAGGCGCAACGCCAGAATGACCTGATCTGCGTGCAACCGTTGGCCACCGGCGCCGAAGGCAACGCAGCACACAGCGGCGGCTCGGAGCATCCGGGCCGCGCTCTGGGCGCTTCGCCGTGCTCGCGAGCGCCGTTGACCGGCATGACAGGGCGATGCGCCATCCAGGAGCGTAGAGTCCGAGTGATCTTTAGCGGACGTCCGCGCGGCCATTTTATCCTAAAGGAGGACTTAATGAAATATATGATTGAATATGAGATTCGCACAGCTGGCCTCAGCCACGATCAGAACCTCGCCAACCAGGCGGCGTTGCTCAATGCGTTTGGCAAGTGGAAGCCAGAAGAAGGCCTCACGGTCCACGCGTTCGTAGCCAACTTGAACAACGGCGGCTACGTACTCGTCGAGGCCGCCGATCCCGGCCCGGTGGCCTCATTCGTCTCGAGGGCGACTAGATGGAACTCGGCCGGCCCGGCTGCCTGCCGTGCACCGGACCACCATCGGCGGGTGTGGGCGGCTCACCGGGTGTGCCAGCTGCGGCCATCAATTTTGCTGCAGCGCGTGGGCTGCGGGCCGGGGGATTAAGGCTGCTAGCGGCCGCCGAGCGCTAGGCGGGCGGCGCTGATATCTTCCCGGCCGTGGCCGGCGTCAACGGCTGCGCGCCACTGGCGGGACAGCGCGGCCAGCAGCGGCAGCTCATCATCGGCTGCGGCCGCGATCGCCAGGTCCACGTCCTTGAGCGCCCACTCCAGCGGGAACTCGGGCGCGAAATCGCCTCGCTCCATCTTGTGCAGCTTGGCGTCCGCGATCGGCGCGTCCAGCGGGCCGCCCTCGATGGCCTCGGCCAGCTTGGCGTCATCGATGCCCAGCCGGCCAGCCAGTTCCAGGGCCTCAGCCACGCCCTCGATCAAGATGGACATGTAGGCGTTGACGACCAGCTTCATCCGGCTGCCCTGGCCGGCCTCGCCCAGCCATACGGTCTTGCGGCCGATCGCCGAGAACGCCGGGCGCACGGCCGCGGCCGCCGCGGGCGGGCCGGACGCCAGGATGAGCAGCTGGCCGGCCTCGGCGGGGCCCTTGCTGCCCGATACCGGCGCGTCCACGAACAGGACATCGGGCCTTAGCTGACCGAGCCGGCTGCCGATCTCGGTCGTTGCGGCAAGGCCAATCGTGCCCATTTGCGCCCACACCGCGCCCTCAGCCAGCGCCTCCGCCACGCCGCCAGCGAAGATCACCGAGGTAACCACGTCGGCGGTCGGCAGCATCGTGATCACGACATGCGCATCCTGGACCGCCTCCGCCGGCGACGCTGCCACCAGCGCTCCGGCATCGGACAGCGGCGCGGTCGCCGTCGGCGACCGATCCCAGACCGTGGTGCGCAGCCCCGCCGAGACCAGATTGCGGGCCATCGCCGAGCCCATGATGCCGGTGCCCAGCACCGCCACCCGCACATTCTCGCCACGGCTATCGATAGCAGCCATCTAAGTCTCCCTCCGCGCAGTTACCACCGCCCCCTACGGCGGCACCGCAGCTGAGCTAGACGCACCTCCCAGAACGAGCACCCCAGAAGCTGGCCCGGAGTTGCCGGCCGGTGCCTCAACGGTCATAGCGCATGGGCGGGAACGGTCTGGTTCGCCCTCGGCCACGCTACCCCTGGCCAGGACCGGCGACCAGGCCACCCCGGCTGTCCGCCGTCTCTGAGGACGGGGGGGCGTCGTTCGAGGTGGTTCTGTACCGTAGCCCAGTGGGATAGCGGGTCAGGCCGTGGAGGAAGCCTCTGTGACGGCCTGGCCGGGCTCATGAACCAGACCGGCCCCAGCGGCTGACACCAGATGGGCGCGAGGGCCCTTGCCCACAGGGAGCTGAAGCGCGGCATGCCTGGCTCAGGGTCGGCGGCGTCGTCCTGGGCGCCGCTACGCATCGGCCTGTTCCGGACGCTGTGGATCGCGGCGCTGGTCAGCAACGTGGGCACGTGGATGCAGACCGTCGGCGCCCAGTGGCTGGTGGTCCAAGGTGCTCACGCGGCCATCCTCGTCTCGCTCGTCCAGACTGCTTACACACTGCCCGCTGTCTTGTTCGCGCTGGTGGGCGGTGTGCTGGCAGACATCTTCGACCGGGCCAGGCTGCTCGTCGCGGTTCTCGCCGGCATGACCGCTGCCGGCACGGCGCTCACTGCGCTGACCGCCGTGCACCGGATGCCGCCAGCGCTGCTGCTCATGTTCACCTTCGTGCTGGGCACCGGAGCCATCCTGGTCGCACCCGCCTACCAGTCGCTCGTCCCTGAAATGGTCCCGCGCCCGCAGGTGCCAGCCGCCGCGGCCCTCAGCTCGATCAACATCAACCTGGCCCGCGCTATCGGCCCGGCGATCGCCGGGCTGCTGGTCGCCCGGATCGGGGTGGCCGCCGTGTTCGGCCTGAACGCCGCGACGTTCCTGGTTTATGCGGTGGTGGTAGCGTGCCATCCCCAGCTGGGCGGGACTCCGCAGTCTCCCGAGCGGTTCATCCCCGGGCTGCGGGCCGGCGGCCGGTACGTGCGCCACGCACCCGTCGTGCGGCGCATCCTGCTGCGCGCGGCCCTGTTCCTGGTGCCGGGCAGTTCGCTGTGGGCGCTGCTGCCGCTGATCGCCACCCGCCGGCTCGGGCTGGGTGCGGGCGGGTACGGCGTGCTGCTGGGTGCCCTGGGGGTCGGCGCCATCGGCGGCGCGTTCGTCCTGCCGCAGGTCCGGGCCAGGCTGTCGGCCAATGCCCTGGTGGCCGCCGCGAGCCTGACCTACGCGGCGGCACTGGTGGTGGTGGCGCTGTCGCGCAGCCTCGCGCTCACCGTCCTGATGCTGCTGCCGGCCGGCGTGGCCTGGATCGCGTTCCTGTCCAACGTCAACGCCGCGCTGCAGCTCTTCCTGCCCAGGTGGGTACGCGCCCGCGGCCTGTCGGTCTACCAGATGGTCCTGTTCGGCGCGCAGGCAGCCGGCGCCGTCATCTGGGGAGTCGTCGCCGCGGCGGCCGGGCTGGTGCCCGCCTTCCTGATCTCCGCCGCTGTCATGGCCGCCGGCGCGGCCACCATCTGGTTCTGGCCGTTCCACCAGATCGCAGACATGGACCGCAGCCTGGTCCGCTGGCCCGAACCGCAGCTGCTCATCAGCGCTGATCGCGATGCCGGGCTGGTCCTGGTGCGGACCGCCTACACCATCGCCGCCGGAAAGGAGCAGCAGTTCCTGCAGGCCATGGCCCGCCTGCGCCAGTCACGGCTGCGGACCGGCGCCACCGACTGGGGCCTGTACCAGGACGGCCAGAACCCGCGACTGTTCATCGAGCTGTTCAGCGTCCCGAGCTGGGAAGAACACCTCCGGCAGCACCGGGAGCGGCAGACCGGCACCGACCTGCAATACCACGACGCCGCCGCAGCACTGTCCGACCCGCCGCCACAAACCAGCCACTACCTAGCCGCCGACCTCGACGCATAGCAAGAGCCCAGGTCATAACCCGGCCCGGTCCAGCGACGGTTCCGCCTCGTGGGTCACCGCGGTCAGGCGTTGGTGAATCATCTGGTGCCGACACCACCGATGGGCGCAGATCAACTGATCTGAGCCTCCATCAACAGGAAGCCCGCACGGCGCGCCAAGCGCGCAGAGCGGCGGCTTGGCGAGCGCGTCTGATCGTCAGCCACTCGCCCAGGCGACCTCGAGGCTATTCCGAAATCTTGCATAAGCATGCACGGCGGCTTGCTTCGGGAGCTCACTCATCTGCCGCGTATCGCGCTGAGATGGTCACTTGGTGACGGGGATGGCGATCCTCGCGCTGTTGCGCTCATCTGGCGGTCGTCCGGCCGTTGCATTGATGCGCTCAGTTAGCCGTTCAGCCGCCGGTCTTGCGGCGAAACGAACGCCGGCTCCGGGCCAGGCCGCGGGCGCCGTGGACCTTCCCGGCGTCCTTGCCACCGCGGGCCGCGTTCGCGTCCGCATGCTTGGCGCGCTTGCGTTCCAGCGCCTCGCGGAACTTGCGCTTGATCTCTTCCTCGGAACCTTCAGGCTCCGGCGCGGCGTCAGTCATGCAGACCTCCTCCCGGGACGGCGACATTCACAGCTTCGCACATGTGATACCGGCATGCCGCCTGGCAGGGTGGCTGGCGGTGATCGGCGGCGCCGCCGAACGCACTGCCGCGGTGAGGACGAAGGCACTGGCGTTACGTGCGTCTTGGCAGCCCGAGCGCGCTGGACCCGAAGTCTGCTCACGTTAAGTGACTCGGGCTGGTCCAAACTGTCGAAAGCAGGCCAGAACCGAGCGATCTGCGTGCGGTCCAGCGGCACCCGAAGGTCCGCTCCTTGCCCGGAGCGGGCGGCCTATCCTGACCGCGCGCTGTGTCGCCGGCGATGGCGATGAGGTCTGCCAGCGCCCCTCCGGCGCAGTCGAATACCGCGTCCACTCCGGCCGGTGCCAGCGCGCGGATCCGTTCGACGAGCCCCGCCCCGTACGTCGCTGGCTCCGCGCCGAGGGAACGCAGGAAGTCGTGGTTGTGCTCACTCGCCGTACCGATGACGGTGGCGCCGCGGGCGACTGATGGCGAACGAAGGCATCCGCGCCGAGTCACCCGCGATGAGGGTGGCGGCGTCGCGCCGCTTCGCGGCCCTGATGATCCAGTCGTTCCAGGCGGACCCCGTCCTGAAGCCGCTTCCGCCGGCCGTCCGGCTGCCTCTCTCCAGAGACTAGGGGTACGGCGCGTAGACGTTGCGCTGCCTGAACTCGTAGCAGCGCGGTTAGCCTCGCCCTGGGCGGGCCACCCGGACCCCTGGCCAGGCCGAGAGCGCCGGTCAGGTCAGCCGAAGGGGCACCTCGCGTCGTTGGTGACGGCCCGCCCGAAGGAGAAGTACCTCGGCGAGTAGAACTCGAGCTTGCGCAGGCCGAGGCCCGGCCCGAGCGGGTCGTCCTGGCCGCGGAAGAGCGGGTCGGTGAGCGAGGCCGGCGGCACCCGGAATGGGTTAGTACCCAGGTCGGAAGCCAGCGCGAACACCGGGGCGATGGGGGTCCCGTTCTGCGCGAAACCGGTGATGAGGCGGACCTGGCCGCTGTCGGGCTCGTTGCCGAACGGCCGCGACGTGCGGGTACCTGGCTTCTTCAGCGACGAGAAGCAGGTGTAGTCCCGCGCGCTGGCCGGGCCTGACGGCGGCGCGGGATTGACCTGCACGGCGAAGTACACCACCGGCAGCAGGGTCTGGTAGAACCACTGCTTCGCTGCCGTGCTCATCTCGTCCACGGCGGGGAAGATGCTGGGCGGCAGGATCCAGGCCGGGTCGCTGTCGACCCTGGCCGCCATGTCGGTGAGCTTGCCGTAGTCGCTGACGACGATCAGGCCGATGGTGTCGATCTGGCTGGACGCGGCCCGGTACCGGGCCCGCACCAGGTCGCCGAGCTCCTTCACCTTGGCCGTGACCTTCGGGCCGAGCAGGTTCGGCTCGCCGTCGGCGTGCGTGAAGTACGCGACCAGGCCGAAGACGGCGCTGATGCCCGAGGCCACGGGCGCCACCTCCGGGCCCGCGAAGCTGCCGAGCTTGGCGATGTAGGACAGGATCTGGAATACCTGCGAAACGGTGTTGCTGGCCGGCGGCGGGGCCACCGCCTTCTGGATCGCGTCGTCAATCTTGGTCAGGCTGACCAGCGCTTCCTCTTTGGCCTCGCCGAATGGCCGCTGCAGCTCGGTCAGGTAGTTCCTGACCCGGTTCAGGTCGGATACCTCCCGGTACAGCTGCTCGCGGACCAGCTGGCAGACGGCCCTGGTGAACCCCGGCCCGTCCGGGCAGCGCTGCGGGTCGGCGAGGTCAGCCTGGATGGCCGGCCAGGCGGCCCGGTAGTTCTGGTAGTACTTGGCCCGCACGTCGCAGCTGGTCGCGGCGGCCGGGCATATCTTCATCACGTGAATGCCGAGGTAGGCCTCGGCGGCCTGCTCGGCCAGCGTGGAGAACGGCGGGAACGGCCTCGGCGCCTGGTAGGCGAGCTGGATGAGGCCGTCGTTGACCGGGCTGGATGGATCGGCGAACAGCGGCTGGAACTGCGAGCCCAGCCCGCGGGCCAGGATCCCCTCCAGCCGGGCCGGCTGCCCGGAGAGCTGCTGGCTCGTCTCCCCCGCCGGCAGCGTGATCCCCGATCCGCCGGCCAGGGCATACCCGCCGGCGGCGTCCAGCGCGCTGACGATCCCGGCGGTGCCGCCGAGGCCGGCCGCCGCGGCGGCGATCTGCGCCCAGGCTGGGGTGCGGTCTGATCCGCCCGGACTGCCGATGCTCTGCACGAAGACCAGCAGGCTCGGGTCGGCCGCCAGCACTTTCAGGGCGCTGGCCATGCGCTGCTGCGCGGCCAGGTTGGCGGCCGGGTTCCCGGTACTGGTGCCGAACGCCTCGTCCACGGCGATCCCCGGCGCCGGCTGCAGGGTGGTGGCGTTGAGGCTGAGGACCTGGAAGCCCGCGGTCGAGCCGGCCGGGAGGCTCTGGGTGTAGCGGGCCTGGCCCACGGCGATGGTGTTCTGGCCGGCCCTGGCCCCGGCTTCCCTGGTGCTGAACGGGACGTAGTCGGCGAAGACGAAGTCGTACCGCCCGGTGGCCGGGTCGGCCCGCAGGTAACCGGTCATCGACCCCTCGGTGCCGCGGAAATCGCCGCCGTAGTTGCGGAACGCGCTGCCGGCCGCGGAGCCGGGCACGCCGATGACCGACAGCGGCTGCTCCGACTGGTCGATGGACATCGGCGGCGCGCCGATGAAGCGCAGGATCTGGTCGTTCAGGTAGGCGTTACCGGCGTGGGTCAGGCCGAGGCCGTCCGGCGCGGCCAGGATGACCAGATACCGCAGCAGCGCGGCGGGGTCCAGCTTGCCGAGCTCGGCCCTGATCTGGTGCAGCCCCTCGTCGTGGTCGCCGAACCCGAACGCCCGGACCGACAGGGTGCACCGGTCGATGATCACCAGGTGCGCGAGCGATCCCGGCCCCGACGGAACGTACGGGATCCCGTTGATCACCACCGCCCCGGAATGCTGATCGACGGTCTGGACGGGGGCGCCGATCGGCGGGACGCCGGCAGCGGCCAGCTGGCTCGGGGCGCACGGCGCGGCCACGGCGGCCGCCGCCCGTGCGAGTGCCGCCGCCCGCGCGGCTGCCGCTGCTCGCGCGGGTGCCGGCCGGGACGCCGCCGCGCCAGCCGTGCTCACCCCGGTCACCAGCAGCATGACGCCGCCGGCCGCCACCATCGCGGCCACCCTCCGGCCAGCCGGCCGCCGCACCATGGTGAACACTGACGCCCTCCGTGTCGCCGAGCCCGACGGGCGCCCTGATCGTCGTCCGCACTGGAACTATCGGGACGGGCGCGCGCACCGCTACGACCCCTGGCCGGTGCGGGCGGCCCGGCGGCCGCCCGGCTGGCCGGGCCGGAGGATTCGCGCGCACTTCAGCGGGAACGCAGATGAGGTCGTCAGGCACCCGTGAGGAAGACGAGGGAAGATCGTGATGGCCGGTCCGGGCTCGGCGGGGTGCCTGCCACGTCCCTGCGGGACCGGCTGAGGCTGTCCGCGCGTACCCACCGCGCTGGCCGATCACAGCCGAACGGCCGACAACGGCCGGGCCATTGGGCCGCCGATCGCCCTTTGCGCGCAAGGGAAAAGGCGCGTAATCTGAGCGTGTTGCTCCGGACCTCGGTAGCCGCATCCGTGATGTCCGCGGACGCGCACTGGGGGCCCGGAGTTTTTCTATCTGCGCCCCGGACCGTGCCGGGCAAGACGGTACGGTCAACCGACTGCGAGAGAGCGCGGGCGAAGTCCCCGCCCACCACGATCCGCTCGCATGACTGACTACCGCCCACCTCACCTGATCGGCTGGCTAAGGAGTCAGTTATGAGCATCATCGCCTGGATCGTCTTAGGCCTGGCCGCAGGCCTGATCGCCAACATGCTGATCCCCGGCCGCAGACAGCAGGGCCTCATCCTCACCTGCATCATCGGCATCGTCGGGGCACTGCTCGGCGGCTGGGTCGCCACCAAGCTCTTCCACATCCACAGCATGCAGGGTTTCTTCAACCTCTCCACCTGGCTGACGGCCATCGCCGGCGCGGCCATCCTGCTGCTCGCCTACCGCCTGATCAGCGGACGGTCGTCCAGCCGCCGCGGCTGGTTCGCGCACCGCTAACAGCCGCCAGGGGGGCGCTCCGGCTCTCGGGCTGCCCCCCGGCGGCGTCCCCTCAGATCACCGTGCAACGTAGCTCGGAGCCGTCATGATCAGCCGAGGTTCCCGCACGCGCGTCCGACGCCGGCGTGCCTGCCATCTCCCCCGCCTCGGATCTGACAGCCGGCGCGTCCGACCCGGACGTGGCTGTCATCTCCCCGGCCCTTGACGCGCATGCCACTGCGTCCGCGCCCGCGGAGTGAACCGCTGGCAGTCCGATGCGCCTGGCGCACTTCCCGAAAGACTGGCGCACTTCCCGAAAGAGTTGTCATGCCGTCATCAGAGTTCGCCGTCGGCTCCCCTGGCTGGATGCCGCAGGGTGCCTGCCGGGGTGAAGATCCCGAGCTTTTCTTCCCCGTCACCGCGGCGGGCCCGGCGCTGGCGCAGGTCTTCGCCGCCAAGGCCGTCTGCTTCCGGTGCGCGGTACGCGCCGCGTGCCTGTCCTACGCCCTGGTCACCGGGCAGGCCGGCATCTGGGGCGGAACCACGCAGGAGGAACGCCACGCCATGCGGCGGCCATCCGGCCTCCCGGCCCGCGGCCGGGGGGCGGGCTGACCAAGGTAATGACCCCGAGCCCGGCTGCCGCG